>Ga0210400_10000372_pt1 | contig 51093 bp, 41 predicted proteins | sample IncBWH26MmetaG_FD_155456 | JGI IMG/M metagenome (GOLD analysis project Ga0210400, IMG submission 155456) | Forest soil microbial communities from Barre Woods Harvard Forest LTER site, Petersham, Massachusetts, United States - Inc-BW-H-26-M | ecosystem: Environmental > Terrestrial > Soil >...
ACGTAGACATGCGTCGTGTCGTACTGCGCGCCGACAGCCACACCCGCCGTTTTGACTGTCTGGACACTTTGGGCGAACGTACTGAAGTTTCTCGCGAACCCAATCGTAAGCAGTATCGCAACGGATGCACCGGCGAGAATTTTGTCCAGGCGCATTTGTCTCTCACGCATTTGCCTCTCCTAAATTGCCAATTGCAGTATTGGTTTGAAACTAATGCCTGTGTCGGCCAGGTCTAAGGCGCTTCCGACGGATGCCGCCGATCGTAGCGCTCGCCGACCAAGCAAACTGATGCGGCACGCGAAACGTCAAGCTTTTTCGTTTGAATCCAAATCCCAAACTGCTCGCCAAGTACCATTCCCAAGAGGCCGAGTAAAGCGACGATCGGCGGTGCCGGACTCTTTACCCGGATGAGTCCGTAGAGCACACCGACACCAAGGCCAACGATGAATGATAAAAATAGCACCTTCATTCGGATCCCTCCAGCGAAGCGCGAATCAGAAAGCAAAGCAGTCGCAACCCAGCCCCCACAGGCCAAACTCGCCCAGCACTTGCAGGTGCGAGTGCGTCTTGCCATCTGCCGATGCCTCAACATGCGAACAGTCAGTGGAGTGAGATGCACCAAGCCTGTGCTTCAGGTCTTTCGCGTAACCTCCATATTGTTTGACAGGAGACCAGTCTGGGCTCACTGGCAGTGGAGGCGGCGCGAGTTTTGAAAATTCGTCGCTGGCATAGACGATCTTCCCACCCACGATTGTAAGTACCGATTCGAGATGCTTGATCTCCTCTTCGGGAATGGAAAAATAGTCGCTAGAGAGAACCGCCAAGTCGGCCAACTGGCCAGGAGCAAGCGCTCCCTTTTTGCCGTCTTCAGTTGAAAACCAACTGCTCCCCATCGTGTAGAGCTTGAGCGCTCCCTCACGATCCAATCGGTTCTCTTGCGGATAAAGACTGAGACCCCCGATGGTCTTGCCGGTGATCAGCCAGTAGAGAGAAAGGTAAGGGTTGTAGCTCGAAACGCGGGTCGCGTCGGTTCCGGCGCCGACCGGGACACCCATCTCCAGCATGCGGCGGATCGGCGGCGTGCGCTTGGCTTGCTGTGAACCATAACGCTCGACGAAATATTCGCCCTGGAAGGCCATGCGGTTCTGAACGGCGATGCCGCCGCCGAGAGCCTTCACGCGTTCGATGTTGCGATCCGTGATCGTTTCGCAGTGATCGAAAAACCAGTGCAGGCCGTCGAACGGAATCTCACGGTTCACTTCTTCGTAGACATTCAGCGCCCGCTCGATTGTTTCGTTGTAGGTCGTATGTATGCGAAACGGCCAGCGGTTCTGGACCAGGTGTCGAATCACCTCCTTCAGTTCGCTTTCCATAACCGCAGGCATGTCGGGCCGGGATACGAGGAAGTCTTCAAAATCGGCGGCAGAAAAGACCAACATTTCGCCCGCGCCGTTGACGCGATAGAAGTCATCTCCGTCGCCGGGCTTGGTCATCTTGGTCCAGTTCTGAAAATCCTGAAGCTCCTGCTTGGGTTTCTGCGTGAAAAGGTTGTAGGCCAGGCGAACCGACAATTCTCCGTTCCGATGCAGTTCGTTAACGACGCCATAATCGTCGGGATAGTTCTGGAAGCCCCCGCCGGCGTCGATGGCGCTGGTGATGCCAAAGCGGTTCAGTTCGCGGAAGAAGAGCCGCGACGAGTTGAGTTGATCTTGGCGTGAAAGCTTGGGCCCCTTGGCCAACGTCGAATACAGAATGTTGGCGTTGGGCTTGGCGATGAAAAGGCCGGTCGGATTTCCGCGCGAATCCCGCTGCACTTCCCCGGCTGGAAAGTCAGGGGCATTCTTGTCATAGCCCACGGCGCGGAGCGCTGCACGGTTCAACAGTGCCCGATCGTACAGATGCAGCACGAAAACGGGCGTGTCCGGAGCAGCTTCATTGATTTCATCGAGCGTGGGCATGCGCCGTTCGGCAAATTGGAACTCCGTCCAGCCGCCAACAACGCGTACCCATTGTGGCGCAGGTGTCCGTGCTGCCTGCTCCTTAAGCATGCGAAGGGCATCGGCGAGCGAAGGCACACCATCCCAACGCAACTCCATGTTGTAATTCAGGCCGCCGCGAATCGGGTGCATGTGCGAATCGTTCAGGCCGGGAATGACCGTTCGTCCCTTACCGTCAATCACCCGGGTCCCGGGCTCGCGCAAGCGGAGAATCTCCTCATCCGCGCCCGTCGAAATGATTTTGCCGTCACGGATGGCTAGAGCTTCGACGAACGACGGAACGCTGTTTGTAGCGATCTTGGCATTGTGAAGAATTGCTTCGATGGACATGGAACCTCCTTCAAAAACGACTATCGATTTGGAGGGGCAGGGGGCCCTGCCCCTCGAAGCCGCGACCACAGGGCCGCGGTTTTGGCTCAGGCTCACGACTTCGCCGGTTCTACTTTCTTCGCGGCCACTTCTTGCGCCCTAGGAAGGGCTGAGATGCCCCTCTCTGGTCACTTGTGCGCCGCCGCGGCAACAGGAACCGCGTATTCCGCGTACTTGGTGGCCGGTGCACCGTGCACCATGGTATAGACATATTCCACACCGGCCCCGTACGCTCCGTAGTGGTTCTTCACGATGTCCATGACAGCATCATAGGTTCCCCGGTTCGCCCAATCTCGCTGCCATTCAAGCATGACCTGCAGTGAGGTGACCGGCTTTGCGCCGGCTTGCACGACGCGTTTCATCGCGTTGTCGTGAGCAAGTTGGTTCACGTCGCCGCAGCAGTCCTCCACGACGTAGACCTCGTAGCCGTCATGAATTGCCTGTACCGTCGGAAACGCAACACAGACTTCTGTCCACAGACCCGCAAGAACGATCTTTTTCTTTCCCGTTTTCTCGATCGCCGCCACGAAATTCTTGTCGTCCCAGGAATTCATGGAAGAGCGTTCGATGGGTGTTTGGTTTGGGTAGATGGCCTTGAGCTGCGGCCACATGTTCCCGCTAAAGCTTTTCGTTTCGACAGTGGAAAGTACGACAGGGATCTCAAATACCCGGGTGGCTTTCGCCAGTGCCACGACATTGTTGATAATTCCCTGACGATCGAAGTTGCCGACTCCGAACAGCATTTGTGGTTGATGATCGATCAACGTCACAACGCAATTGTCTGGAGTCAACAACCCCTTTTCGCTACGTTTTGGACCAATATTTTGACTCATACTTGCTCCTCCTTTGATGTAAATACACCTACGGAATCGGTTTCAGGCCACGATGTCGTTAGCGAATCCCCGTGCCAAGCCGTGGCGGAAACGCAACAGCTCGTCCCAAATTCCAAAGAGTGAGGCGGTAGCAACGTGTCCTGCTTTACGCTGCCGAGACCGCGATCAGCCTCTTTCGCGGCTTGGATGCCCCTGCCGGTCCTGGTGATGCAGTCTTTTTGGGCCCGGCCTGCACGACTTTCGCAATTCCGAATCGCCTGCAGACGCCCTGTTCCTCGCTTCGCTTTTCATTCCCGCCGATATATGATCCGATCTGCCTTATACCATCGCAGAGATACCAGAAACCAAATGGATACCTGGTTACCGGAGCCGATATGAGCGCCAAACGAATTGCTAGTGAGTGCCCAATGGAACACCTGCTTGTTTTGATCGGGGGCCGCTGGAAGCCGGTAATTCTCTGGTGGCTCTCCGAATCCAGGAAGCCGCTTCGTTTCAAGGCTCTTCGCGAGAACATGCCGCGAATCTCACAGAAGGTGTTGACGCAACAATTGCGTGAATTGGAGCGCGATGGATTGATCAAGCGAGAGATGTTTGCCGAAATGCCTGTCCGTGTGGAGTACTCAGTCACTACCTTCGGCAGGAAGCTGAGACCCGTACTTCGCGTCCTAGACGCTTGGTCGCGAAAATATGTCGTTCGCAAGTTGCATTCCATACAAGAGCCTCGTCCCAATTGACAGCCTCGAAACTGGCGCTATGAGGGACAGCAACTGCGTGTCCAACGCCGAACATGCGCGTGAGACTCGGCAAACAGCCTTGTTTTCAACAAAAAGGGGACGGCAGATTCAGAATGGGGAATTGCTCTAGCAGCCGGGTCGTGCCTAGCATTTGACGATAAGGTCAAAGTCGCGACTAAGTTCTAAGCTCCTGCAAGCGGTGCGGATGTAACAAGCCCGCGCACACGTTCGCGTAATCTCTGGTGGCGCTGCGATTACACGGTGTTTCCGATTTCTTTCTGCAACGAACTCGTCAAGCTTTCGATTCTGCGGTGCAGGGAAAGGAACGCCTGGAATCGATTTTCCGGCTCTGGTTGCATTTCCGATCCCTCGTGAGCACTGACCGCGCGTTCCAGACGCGCAAGCGACTCTCCAGCGAGTTTTACCTGCGAGGACCGTCCTTCGATTCGATCTGCTATGGCTTCCAGCGTTCGCGCCAGGTCGTCATCGAAGGCTCGCTGAGCCGCGCCCACAGAGTGCGGCAACTCAAAGCCAGGAAGTCGAGCGCGGTACTTCCAGAGTGCAATTTCAGCAATGAAAAGGAGCCGCAGCTGCGGTTGCCACTGTCTGAACTTAGTGCGCCAGGCGAGGTCTTGCTGGCGAGAAGGTCCGAATTCAAAGAGAACGCCGTCTGCGGAGGCACGCACGGCATCGAAATTGTTGTTGATCGCCCCACGCAGGGAGTAACTGCGTTCCGCGGCCACCTTGTAGTCCCTCGAGATCGGCTCTCGCGAAAATTCAGCCAGCAATCGAACCGCCGAAAGGAAAGCACTCTTCATGTCCGAGACCGCGGATGCTCCCCATAGTTGATCAAAGACGAGCCACATCATGATCAATCCGAACAAGATGCCGACGACACGATCTCTGGCTATCGAGAGCGAAGGCTCGATTGCGAATGAATTGAGATGGATGAGGCAAAAAGCGACGGCGATCTGCACGCCAAAGTATGACAAGCGCGGGCTGGAAGTCATGAACCAGGAAGCGAAGGAGGTGACAACGGCAAAAAAAATGGTGAATCCCGCAATCGAATCCAGATAGGGCAGGATGAATATCTGTGAGCCCATGCCAAAAAGGAAGCCACCTACCACGGCTCCGGAGATACGCAGCACCTGCTTTTGTCGAGACGAACCGACGGTAGAAAGCGCGGTCAGGAAACAGGTCGTGACCGCTGTGCTGATTCCTTGCCAATCCGCCCCGTTATAAATGATGTAACACAAGCCGGCCGTCAAACACCCTTTCAGAGCAAATTGGATGTGCTTAATGTTGGTGATCGCATCGCGGGCGAAAAAGGACGGCGGTGGATCGCCACTTGAGGGCTGTGGCGCAAAAGCACTGGGCGATTGGGAGCCTATAAGAACTTCCTTCATGAGTTGGACCGTTTTCTCCATCTCGACCACCAACGGTATGGCGCGTGCACGATTCTCCTCGGTCACATGAAATGCATTCAAAAGTTGAGTTCCTTCCGCCAGCAAAGCCGAACGAACGCTGCCAACGTTCTCGGCCAGAAGGCGAATTTGTTCGCGATCATCACCAGATAGGTGAGCGGGACTCCTCAGATTGGCGGCGAGATCGACAAGCCTTCCCGTAAGAGCGATCACCGCTCCCATTTGTTCGGCATAATTCGGTGCATAGGCGGACCGTTGCAAGATGCGCCGCAACATGGACGTTCCGACCATGGCCAAGCGCTCTACACTTGCTTGCGTTAGCCGGTCGACGGGGCAGTCCTCCGCAAAACACATCAATAACTTTTGCGCGGCGGCAAGGCGCTCCGCGACGCCCGCGACGATGTCCCCGCCGGGCTTGATTCGCGAAAATAATGTTTCTACCCCTACTGTAACCACGACTCCAATCGCGGATGCCAGACAGAGCCACAGCGTATCTTCTACATTCGTTTCGGCTGAAACATGACGGTCCCAAAGAGGCACTCCGACGCAAATCATGATCGCGAACGTGGAACTAGCGCCGAAGTTCTTGATGGTGCTGATCGCGTAAAATCCCAGAAAAAATGAAGCTATGACCCAGAGAAGATGCAGCGTCGGTATGCTGATGACGAACCAGGCCGAGGCCAAAAGATACGCGCCGCCGATTCCGGTCATGGAGAGGATCGACGCAGCCGACTTGAACGTGGCTTGAGAGCTCTCTCGCGACACTATGAGCGCATAGATCGCTCCTTGGAACGCGTAGGGGATGCGGAATACCATGCAGATCACCATGACGAGGGTCGCGGCAATAACCATTCGTGCGACCAGCGCTGTTCTACCCCGGTACGGTGACAGTTCCTGTTTAAGAAACTCTCCTAACCAGGACAGGGAAGAGGGCGTCGCAGAGACGCTTTGTGCGGCGGTAACCATGATCAATTCGCGCGAATCGTCACAACCGCAGATTCGCCAACTCGAAAGAGTTCTGGCGCGGGATTCTCCACCCGCACGCGAACCGGGTACCTGGCAGCCAGGTGTACCCAGTTGAGCGTTCGCTGTACATCTGGCAGTCCTTTGTCCAGTTTTCCGATGACATCCGGATCAGGGGTGACTCCAAATCCTACGCTGTCCACGATTCCCGAAAATCGGACATTGGGCTTCGACAGGACGTAAACATCGGCCCGCATTCCCGGTTTAATGTGCGACAGTTGTCCTTCCCGAAAGTTGCCGATTGCCCACCAGATGCGTGCATCAATCAAAGTGAAGACGTCCTGTCCCACATGGGCGTAAGCCCCTTCCGAAATCGTCAGGTTTGTGACCAGGGCATCAAACGGCGCGTACACTTGGCAGTTGTTGAGCTTGTATCGGGCGTCCTTCACGGCTGATTCACGCGCGCCTCGCTGGTTGATCAGAGGCTCGAGTGTGGTGACCGCGTTATGTGCTTGCTCGTGTTGCGCCTTGCTCTGTTCGAGACCCGCCTTAGACCGCTCGTATTGCGCTTGCGCGGATTGGAGGCCTGCCTGAGAAAGCCGCAGTTGCGAATCCGCTTGTTTCACTGCTTCCGATTGCGCGATTTCAGAGGTCCTTGCACGGTCCACCTGATCGACGGTGACGAATTGCTTTGCCAGAAGCGGCTCAAGACGGTGCAGGTTGTTGCTCGCGTACGTCCACTCTGCCTTTGCCCGGCTCACCCCTTGCTCCGCATTGGCCACATCCGCCCGCGCTTGTTCGACGGCCGCCGCCCAGCGCGCCACGTCGGCTTGGGAACTGGAAATATTCGCTTTGGCAACGGAGACGCCGCTCACAAGTGCATTGATTCTTCGCTGTTCGTCAGCGATTTGTCCTTCGAGTCCAGCCTGCTCCGAAAGAGCCCTCTCGAGAGCGTACTGATACGGTCGCTCATCAATCTCATAAAGCAGTTCGCCCTTCTTGACGAACTGGTTGTCTCGCACGTTCAGGCGGACAATCGGACCCTCGACTTGCGGGGCGATTCCGATAAAGTTGGCGAATACTTCGGCATCGTCCGTTCGCGGAGAGTGGTTGGTGTGGAAGAGCACACCAAGGCCCAGGATGATTGCCGCCAGTAGTATGCCAATGCTCACCCAACGGCTAAGTTGCTTCGTGGTTGTCGTGGCCGAATCAAGTTCCATGGTCTTCTTACCTCGCCGCAAAAATTGCAGTAAGAGAAATCCTTTTACGAGCCGCTAATAAAAAAAGATGAGCCACAGCAGGAATGTGAAAAGTGCGGCCAGGCTCGGATATGTCAGCAACGGTAATGCTACCTTCACCCGCAAGCGCAACAATGCCAACTGGACGAGGGCCGTCAGCACAATCGCCACTGTGAAACACAGCAGCCATGCCGGGAAAAACGAACCCAGTACGTCTACGGACGGCGCCCGCGAGCAACTCGATAGCAGCGGCGCCACCATCAGGAGGGGCAGAAGTCTTACGAAGCGGGAATCTCGAAGGACGGTCATGGTCTGGGTTTCACTGCGTTCGATTGAATTGAGTCCCCCGCTCTGAAAGCCAAAGCGGCGTAAGTCGTAAGGACCTGCGTGCGGGCGAGGACGTCGGTCGAGCGAGCTTGCGCGAGTGTTCGTTGCGCCGCGGTCACGTCCAGCAGATTGCGAAGCCCGTAGTTGTAGGATTCAAGGGCGGCATCGTAGGAACGGCCAGCCGCCTCGAGTAGCGCCGTCGCGGCTTCGCGCTGGCGCAAGGCAGTATTCAAATCCGAGTATGCCGCCCAAACTTCGTTTGCGATCTGATCGCGCGAAACGCGGATTTGAGCCTCCGCCTCATGGACGTTGGCTTCCGCTTGCGCGAGCCTATTTTTTCGTGCCCTGCCGTCGAATACCGTCCAATTCAAGCCAAAGGCCATACCGCCCGCCAGCCCCCCTGTTTGTCCCCACGGAAACTGCTGTTGCAACCCGTACAGCGACTGCGCCGTTGGTGTAGCGGTGAAATTCAGTGAGGGATAGAAGGCGGCGCGCGCTTCCTTCATCCTGGCTTTGGCTGCTTGGACGTCGGCGACCCGCTGAAGGAGGTCAGGCCGCTGCGCCAGTGCGCGTTCCATCGCAGAGTTTACGGTGTCGTCGATGGTGCTCGGAATTGTCAGCTCTCTCAGCGGCTGAACGTGTATGGCAGCTTGTGGAGTCGTTCCGAGAGCGGTTGCCAGGTTCCCGTAAGCAATCTCCTCGGCTCCGAGCACTGCCTGCAGTTCGTATTCGGCCTGTGCGGTTGCGCTACGAGCTTCGAGTACATCTGGGAGAGTCGCTAGGCCATGGTTCAGACGCTCTTCGGCCGCTTGCTGCACGGCCTGCGCGTTGGAAAGATTCGCCCGGGCAGCCTCTTCTTGGCCTGAGGTATTCAAGAGTTGGTAGTAGGCTTGCTCGACTCGGTAAATCACTTCGCGGTGTGTGTCGTTGAAGGCGAAGTTCGCTGCCAGGGCCTCAGCCTTCGCAGCGCTGATTCGGCCAGCCCGCGCGCCGAAGTCAAAGATCGTGTAATTCAGATTTAACGCGACCTGAAAGTCAGAGATGGTTTGACGAAAGAAACGGTCCACCAGGTAAGCTTGTTCGCGGTCAACCCCAGCGAGCGCCGCTGCCGCTATTGTGGGATAGAGTTCGCTGTGCGCGATGCCCCAAGCGGCGGCTTGCGCGCGGGCATGCTCCCACGCAACGCGCGTCTCCGGATTGTGCGATTCGGCGAGATCGATGAGCTCCGGCAAGGAGTAGTTCTTCCCCGGATCGAAGTTGAGTTTGGGTTCGGTGAGATTTCTCGCGGCCGCTTCGATCCTCGCTCCGTCGAGCCCATGCCAGGGATGGTCAGGAGACACAGGTGCACGCTGTGCGACAGCGAGCCCCGCGCTTTGCAGACTAATCAGCAAGATTGTTCCCAAAACCAAACGCAATTTCCAAAGCCTCCGTTTTAGTGCCCAAGTCAGGCGCTGAAGGAACGAATGCAGCCCCGTCGCGTGTGGAGGCCGACCCGCAAGACGGACCCGGCAAGTGTGTTTCGATGGTGCCGTTCAGCAGCGGTCTTGGCTTTTTAGACTTCCTTTCTAATTTGGGTAGGGCACGCGCAACAGAGTTCCGGACGTCGAGGGCAGCACGTACCGAAAGCCGAAATAGACCATGCTGAGATGCGCATTTTTGGGATCCCCTGGAGCTACATGCCAGGGGGCGCGAGTCAGATAGGAATACTGAACGTAAGATTGCAGTGCTCCATACCTTGGGTGCTTCCAGAAAGTCTGAAGCCAATCGAAGGTCACCTGCTGAATAGCCCGGTTGTTTGTATTGGGCGAGCCGGGCCCGCCAAATCCGATAATTGTTCCGGGATGTGCGGTGTTCGTAGTGTCGGGGAAGAAATTCCGTCCGTAATAATCCGCGCCGTAATAGACAGCGAAAGCCTCTTTCTCGTTCGCAATCCACTCGATGCCAGCGGAGCCAGCACCAGCATGCACCATCGAAAGACTGACGTCAGTGCCAGCCAGGTTTGGCCGAACCACGAGTTGCGGACCAGTTGCCACAAGGTAATGAGCGCCACCATCGCTCCAAAACGCATTCCCAAGGAGGAGGAGCTTCGGGCGCAATTCGTAATTCGCGGCGATCTGGCCGCCGCCGCCGAAAGTGTTGTGCTTGTTAAAGGAAGTTGACCCGACGGGCATAACCGAAGCCTGGGCGCCAGTAAACAACCCGGTCACTTCTGCATGGAAATGTCTGCCCGAGAAATCCCGGTCGTACGTGACCTTGGAAAGGATCTCTGGCATAAGATTGGCGGCTCCGGCGTTGGCGCCGTTATCGAACTGCGTGCCAACGGCAGTGAACTTCGAAGGAAGCGCGACGTAACCGCCGATATATTGATTAGGATTTTCAATGCCAACTCCCATGGCCCAGTGTTCGTTGGCGTGATAGGCGGCACGGAACTCGGCGGCGCGGGTGTAAGGCACTCCCACTCCAAGGTTTTGATCCTCGTTGTAAGTAATTGCGAGATCCGGGGGCATTGGTCCAATGCCCGTGCGGTTGGGGGTCAGCCAACTCCATGTTTGCCCAGCAAGAAATTCCCATTTGCCTCGTTTTAAATCCACGAAATACAGCCGAAGCCGATTGGTATGAGGATTAACGCTTTGATACACACCCGGAGCATCATTGCCGCTGAAGTCTCCCTCCACATAGCCCGTGATATCGTTGCCGCGAAAACTGTCCGTGACCTTGACGTTCAGCCGAGAAAACTGCGCCGTGGTTCGCAATTCGGTCACACTCCCCTGGGCGGTGTTGTTGTAGGGTATGCTGCCGAAGTTTGTTGCAATATTGCTCTGCGTGTTTGTCGTGCGAAAAATGTTCTCGAAATCGACAAACCCGCCGAGGGTCAATATCGCGTCACCCAGTTTGATGGACCCGATAGGCGCTTGCGATTTTGCCAGTTCCTGACTTTGCTTCGTTGGCTGTTGCCGGACATAGGCGGGTGTGGATGCCGACGCCGGCAGAAGTGAGGAAGAGGCCGAATCACGAACCCCGGCTTCGCCTTCCATTTGCGATGGCTGGTTCGTACCAGCGGCCGCCAGACCGTTCTTCGATCGTTCTTTTAAGGTCTCAATTTCGTGCCGTTGGTCTGCCAGCTGGTTCTGCGTTTGCTGTAATGCCTCCCGGAGAGCCTTAACCTCGGCAGCCAGGTTCGTATTGTCGGCTGAGGAATTGGGGTCCTGACCGCTGGTCTGTGCCAGCATCATTCCTGGCAAAAATAGAAGAGCAAAGAATACAGAGATCGGCTTCATGTCTAGACGGTCTCTGCACTCTTTCGCGCGTGGCCGGTTTCACGCAAGAACATACTGAGCAGGACGGCGAGGGCAATACTGGCCATCCAGAAGATGCCGCTGGCACGAAAGTGGGCGAGATGGTTTTGCGTGGTAGCGATGCCCTTGCCGACTAAATCGGCGAATATGGGTCCAATCAGAGCCGTCACTCCGAAGGTGAGGAAGTTGATTCCCCCTGTCGCGCTCCCTTTGACCTCGTCCGGATTCACTTCCTTGACGATGGTGTACGGAATCATCGCGGCGCCCGAGGCGATGCCGAAGAGGAAGCAGCCTATTGCCGCAGCAGTGTGGCCTGTGCTGAAGGTGATTCCCGCCGCGGACAACAACATCGCGACAGCGCCCCCGATAAGTACAGGCTTGCGACGCCCCACAAAATCCGCCAGCCAGCCGAGTAGCGGACAACCAATCACCCAGCCTAACGGAACCAACGAACCCGTTACCACTGCATCGTGGAAGCTGAACATCCGGTCGCGCTGGAAAAAGGCGACGCCCCAAGTCATGTCGCCAATCGTAGTGGGCACAAAAAGAAGTCCAGCCACAACGCCGCACAGATACGATTGCGGGTTGCGGAATACGATGGAGTAGGGACGCAACACGGACGCCCAGCCGGAGCGGGCAGTTTGCGGGCGGGTTTCCGACGGCGTAAACACGAATAGGAGTACGCCGACCACGAGGCTGGCGATGCCGAGCCAATGCCAGATGGTTTGCCATCCGACGCCGTGCTCGAGCCAAGGGCCCACCACGAATTGGCCCGCTGACCCGCCGAGCATGCCGAGACATTGTGTTACGCCGATTGCAGTGGCCAGCCAGCGCGCGGAGAAACCGTGAGCGGCCAGATACACCGCGCCAGTGAAGGCAAAAGCTGAGCCCGCGCCCTGAAGGAGTCTTCCGGCGTAGCCCGCTCCCGCGGTCGGAATGGCAAACAGCAGGCAGCCAATAGCCAATATGAAAATGCCAACGGGCACAGCTTTCTTCGCGCCCACGCGATCCAGTGCAGCACCGGCGATAAGGCTGGTGGTTGAGTAAGTGTAGTAATAGGTCCCAAGAATCGCGCTGACCCCGATGGCGGTGGTGCCAAATGCGGTTGCAAGATGCTCGATCATCACCGCGGGCGCCGACCTGGAGGCGTACTCGAGAAAGTAGAAGCAAAGCGCGAGCCCCCAGGAAATTTGGTAGCCGCGAATTCGCCATCCGCTGGTTGCGTCCGCTGCAAGAGGTACTGTGATTGGCTTTGTCGTCATTTGAGGGCTCGCTTTTCAGGTTCGCTAGCGGAACAGGTTGGCCTTCGCGAGGTCGATGATTTCATCGCCGCGTCCGTTGAGAACCGCTTTCATCATGAACAGGCTGAAGCCCTTCGCTTGTTCCAGAGTGATCGTCGGGGGCATCGCGAGTTCTTGACGCGCGACGTAGACCTCGACCACGGCGGGACCGTCGTGCTTCAGAGCTTGCGCAATCAGTGGCTCTACCTGGTCCGGCGTTCTGACCGTCAATCCAAGTATTCCGGCGCCTTCGGCGATCTTCGCGAAATCCGGACTCTGGAGGTCGGTGGCAAACTCGAGGAAGCCGGACGCCTTCTGCTCCAGTTCCACGAACGCCAGTGATTCGTTCTTGAAGATAATCACCTTCACCGGCAATTTCTCTTGCTTCAGCGTGATGACATCGCCCATGAGCATCGAGAAACCGCCGTCACCCGACATTGAAATGACCTGGCGGCCGGGATAGGCAGCCTGCGCCCCAATAGCGTCAGGCAATGCGTTGGCCATCGATCCATGGTTGAAGGAACCTATCAGACGACGTTTCCCGTTCATCGTGAGATAGCGCGCGGACCAAATTACGGGCGTACCTACGTCGCAGGTAAAAACCGCGTCTTCGGTTGCGAGTTTGTCGATCACACGCGCAACGTACTGGGGATGAATAGGTCCTTTGTTGGAATTGGCAGTCGCCAGATCATCCAAATCTTTGCGTGTCTTCCGATAATGTTCCAACGAATCTTTCAGGTGCTTTTGAGATGAGTTCTGCTCCAGCTTTGGAAGTAGTGCTCGCAGCGTGGTCTTCGTGTCTCCAATGAAGCCGAAGTCCAGCTTGCTGCGGCGTCCCAGGTGCTCACCGCGAAGATCGATCTGCACGATGGTCGCGTCTTTTGGATAGAAATCCCGGTACGGAAAGTCCGTCCCGAGCATCAACAAGACTTCGCAATTCATCATGGCGTGGTAGCCGGAGGAAAATCCCAGCAGGCCAGTCAAGCCGACGTCAAACGGGTTGTCGTATTCAATAAATTCTTTGCCGCGCAGGGCATGCACAATGGGAGCCTGAAGCTTGCCGGCAACCTCTATCAATTCTGCATGGGCCCCGGCGCATCCCGCGCCGCCAAGGATCGTGACCTTTTTCGATCGATTCAGGAGTTCGGCAAGGATGTTGAGTTCTTCATCCGATGGACAAACGGTGGATTTCGGTTCGTGAAAACGTATACGCGGCCCCTGGACGGCATCTTTCAGAGCTACGTCCCCGGGCAACACAATCACGGAGACTCCACGCTTCGAGATCGCCGTTTGAATTGCGGTTTCCAGGATGCGAGGCATCTGGTCGGGATCGGAGGCCATCTCACAGTAGTCGCTGCATTGCGCGAAGATATGTTTCGGGTCCGTCTCCTGAAAGTACCCGCTGCCAATCTCGCGACTCGGAATATGTGCGGCAATCGCAAGTACTGGAACACGATTGCGTTGACAATCGTAAAGGCCATTAATCAAATGCATGTTCCCGGGCCCGCAACTACCGGCACACACTGCCAATTTTCCCGTGAGATGCGCTTCGGCTCCCGCAGCAAAAGCCGCCACCTCTTCATGCCTCACGTGCACCCACTCAAGATTTTTCTTTACGCGTATTGAGTCGGTGATGCCGTTCAGCGAATCGCCGACAACGCCGTAAATTCTCTGTACACCTGCTTCAGCAAGAACATCCACCAACAGATCCGCTACTTTCTTAGTCATGCCGTTACCTTCCTTTGGCTTTTGGCCATATCTTGCGGAAGAAGACGGTGCAATTCGCCTTCCACCAATAGAGGGGTCCAAGTCCTTCTAGCTGCACGACATAATGCGGAGCATCGAGTATGCTGGCCAAGCGTTTGGCGTTTTCGTCATGCCGTCGACATAACGGCGCGCGCTCGCAGCCGCAGGCAACAAGCGACGTTCGAGACTTGCGCTTCACCCGCGTAGCACAACAATTGGTTTAAGGATCAAACAAGGAATGGAAGCTCGCGCAGGCGTACACTGCGTGAGGGCCAGGCTCACGCCCTGCGAAAGCCCGAGCACGATCGCAGCACGAGCTATCCGTCGCGTCTGGTCGAGATTGCCAACAAGTGCCCGGTAGACCGTATGCTCACTTCGAAATGGCGATTAAATGCATTCTTGTCTCCTAGCTTACGGCCCGTTCTTCGTGAGCCCAGTACCGTTCGCGAAGAAGCCTTTTGAGAATCTTGCCGGAACCGCTTTTCGGTAGTTCGGTATCTGAAAACTCGATGCGCCGGGGGATCTTGTAATTCGCCAGGAATTGCCTGCAATGGGCGGTGAGTTCACTCGCGCTCAGAGCCATTCCAGGCTTCAACACGACGCAAGCCATCACGAGTTCACCCCACTGAGGGTCAGGAATTCCGAAGACCGCCGCCTCACGAACCGCGGGATGTTTGTAGATCACCGCTTCGACCTCGCCGGAATAGACATTTTCGCCGCCTGTGACAATCATGTCCTTCAGGCGGTCCAGGATGTAGAAATAACCGTCGGGATCCTGGTAGCCGATGTCTCCGGTGCGAAGCATTCCGTTTCGAAACGCGAGCGCCGTGTCTTGCGGATCGTTCCAGTAGCCCCGCATGACGTTGGCGCCCCGGACGACCAATTCTCCGCGCTGCCCGACCTCCACTTCCTTTCCGGCCTCGTCCTCGACTCGCAGATCAATTCCTGGACAAGGCCGCCCACAAGATAAGAGCTTACCCTCGACATGCTCCTGATCTTCGAGGCCCGTGAGGAAGCCGGTCTCGCTGAGTCCATAGCACTGGAGAAGTTTTACATTCGGCAAAAGCTTTCTCACCCGACCGACCAGTTCTGGTGCCATCGGAGAGCCTCCGTACGCCAGAACCTCGAGGCTGCTCAAGTCATACGGCTTCCCGTCGGGCATCTGCGTCAGCAGGTTCAGCATTGTCGGCACGAGCACCGTGTGTGTTACTCGTTCGCGCTGGACCAACTCACAGAAACCTTCCGGGCTGAACTTCGGAATCGTGACTTGGCGCGCGCCGAAAGCAGGCGCCGCGAACATGGCGGGAAAATCGGCAATGTGAAAAATCGGTGCCGCGTGCAGATAGACACCTCCTTCTCTGTATCCCATCCAATAGCTGAAGTGGTCGAGGTTCGCCAGGATGTTGGCGTGAGTCACCATGACGCCCTTCGGCCGGCCCGTTGTGCCGCTCGTATAGATGAGCGCCAGAATCGCTTCCGGGTCGTAGACAGGATCCGGACAGGAGTCGGTCCGAACGTCCATGGGCCGTTCATCGATGACGAGTTGCCAGGGAAGCTGCACCGCAGGCTTCGGGAGCGAGGAATGCCGCACCAGCCCGCGCGGTTTTGCATCAAGCAGAACTCCATCGATTTCGGCTGCGGAGAGCCGTGCGTTTATTGGGACTGCGGTCACGCCGAGCCAGCTGCAGGCGTAGACCAACTCGATGTACTCGGGAGAATTCGGCAACAGAAGCGCAAGGCGGTCGCCCGCGGCAAAACCGTTGGCGGCGAGCGCAGCCGCAATGTTCTGGACGCGTTCGTGGAGCGCTCTGAAAGAAACAGCGGCGCCGCCGACAACCAGCGCTGTGCGTTGCGCGTAATACCGGAATGCCCGGCCGAGCGAATGTGTGTAGATCATCGTCTGCTGTCCCATGAAGCGGCGCCTGGGGCCGCGAAGCACGAACCAGAGCCCCTCACGGATTGAAGCTAGTCGCCGTGGCCTCCGGCGATGGCTGCTTCCGCCGTTTCTTCACCCTTTGCGCGGGTTGCGAGAAGTTCCAGCAGCATGGTGTCGCGTTCACGTTCGAGTTCCTGGATCGAGCGGCCATTGGCCACTTTTGTCACACCTTCGATGATGGTTTGCTTCACGCTGGGGCTGAACTCCGTGATCGTCCCAAGATCTTTCCACCATGTGGCCAGTGGCCCGGTGAACTGCTCCATGAAATGCTGAATTCCGCCTGGACCGCCGCCGAGATGGAACAGGAGATTTGGACCCATCAAGCCCCAACGCAGTCCGGGTCCCCAGCACACTGCGACATCCGAATCGGCGACATCCAATACACCCTGCTCGATGAGATAGACGACCTCACGGTAAAGCGCTGCTTGGAGGCGGTTCGCCACGTGGCCGACAACCTCTTTTCGAACATGGATTGGCTTCTTGCCGATTGAAGCGTAAAACGAAAGCGCCCGCTCGACCGTCTCAGGTGATGTTTTCTCTCCCGCTACTACTTCGACTAATGGCACGACATGGGGAGGATTGAAGGGATGGCCAATGACGCAACGTTCGGGATGCTTACAGGCAGATTGCATCGTGCTCATGGTCAGTCCGGAGGAACTCGAAGCGATTATCGCATCCGGCCGAGTCGCCGCGTCCATGTCCGCGAAGAGCTTGATCTTGAAGTCCTTCCGTTCGGGGCCGTTCTCTTGCACAAGGTCGGCATCCGCGAGCGCCTTCTTCAGGTCCGGCGTGAACTTCAGGCGATCGCGCGACGCGTTGGGCGAGAGTCCGATGATGGTGAGGTCTTTCCACGCGGCGTCGATGTAACGGCGCAGATTGGCTTCGGCGTCGGGTGCCGGATCCGTTGCGGTGACATTGAGGCCACGCGCAAGATAGAGTGCTGCCCAGCTCGCTCCGATTACTCCTGTGCCGACGATCGCCACGTTCTGAATTTTCTTATTGTTTGACATGAAACCAGTCCTCCTCGAATTTTGATTCCCAATTACCGCCAAATTCGTTTGTTGTCGCCACTCACTTGCCCACAACAGCGCTTTGCTTAGCCGTGTCGCGTTCTGGCGTCGACGCCGGTGGCGCGTGATGATGAACAATCAGCCGATCGCCTCTTTGCCCCGTGAGGTAGGTCCAAATCCACTGGAGAAAAACGGTTAAGCGAAGACTCGACGTCGCCAAAAACTGGAGGTGCACGGCTGCCCAAGTGAGCCAAGCCCCGAACCCGCTCACCTGGACTTTGCCACTCTGCAGCACGGCAAATCCCTTGCCCACAACGGCCAGACTTCCTTTGTCAAAGTAGCTAAACGGGCCTGGTGCGGGTTTGCCGCCAATGCGGTTGTGAATTATTTTTCCCGCATAGCGCCCTTGCTGCATTGCTACTTGCGCAACACCTGGCAGCGGCTTGCCGTTCTGATCGAGAGACGCAGTATCGCCCACGACAAAAATCTCGACATGCCCAGGCACCGTGAGATCCTTCTGAATACGCACGCGGCCAGCACGGTCCGTCTCGACGTTTAGCCATTTTCCCGCGGGCGATGGCGCCACGCCTGCGGTCCAAATCACAGTCTTGCTGGCGATCCGCTCGCCCGCAACCATGATGCCGTCTGAGTCGATTTGGTCGACGCTGTGGCCAAGCCGGACCTCAACTCCTAATTTTTCGAGGCGTGCCTTAGCGGCTTTGGAGAGGTCTTCAGAAAAGGGGCCGAGAACTCGAGGTGCCATATCGACCAGCACAATGCGGGCTGAAGCCGGGTCAATGCGGCGGAACTCCGATTTCAGGCTTGTTCGAACGAGCACGGCCAAGGCACCGGCCATCTCGACACCGGTGGGACCGGCACCAACCAGAATGAAAGTCAGTAGATCGCGATGGCGTGCGGGATCATCCTCGGCCTCTGCTAGTTCGAAAGCCTGCAAGATCTTGTTCCGGGCTGCCTCGGCATCCGCGAGGCTTTTCAACCCGGGTGCAAACGTTTCAAATTCGTTATGGCCGAAGTAACTGTGGGTCGCGCCCGTTGCCAGGATCAGGTAATCGTATGCAATCGGCACGTTCTCGCGATCAGCATCGCTGACAAAGACGCGTTGCTGGTCTTTGTCTACTCCCGTGACTTCGCCCAGAATCACAGTGACGTTCTTCTGATTGCGAAGAATGCTCCGGATTGGCGTCGCAATCTGGCTGGGCGTCAGCACTGCAGTTGCCACCTGATAAAGCAAGGGTTGAAACAGGTGGTGGTTTGTGCGATCGATCAAAGTAATTTCGGCGGGTGTGTTCTTCAAAGCTTTGGCGGCAGCTAATCCTCCAAACCCCGCGCCGACAATGATGATCCTAGGTTGCGGCATGCTCACCTCGATTCATTTCCCTTTCGCCCAACTCTCTTCGATTACAACGCTCCGGAATCACGCGACCGTAGCGTTTTCTTTCTTCCGGGTAAAATTCGGTTGGCGCTTCTCTAGGAACGCCGTGAATGCCTCCTTCGCATCGGCGGAGCGGAGTCGCACGGCGTACTCCTCGTTCTCCAGCTTTGCTGCTTGCTCAAGCTGAGGCCGGACAGGCTGCCTCATCAGACTCTTGCATGCTTGGAGCGCACCGGCGGGCTTCTCGGCCAACTTTTGAGCAGTCTCCGTTGCCGTTGCCAGCAGTTTTTCGTCCGGCACAACACGAGTAACAAGCCCGAGTTCCGCTGCGCGCTGCGCATCGAAGGGCTGTCCCAACTGAATCAATTCGGCCGCTCGGAGATACCCGATGCGCGCGGGAATCGAGTAGCTTGTTCCGAATTCCGGCACCAAGCCCAGATTAATAAACGGCATCTGAAACTTCGCGCTCTCGCCTGCGTAGACAAAGTCGCAATGCGTCAACATGGTGGTTCCGCCACCGATGGCGAAGCCGTGCACTGCTGCGACGATTGGTTTCTCGAAGGCAATGAAAGCGTTGATTAAGCGGGATTGCGGACTGTCGCCCGGTCCCATTGGATTCTTGAGAAAATCCTCGAGGTCGTTGCCAGCGCAGAAAGAGTCTCCTGCACCGTGCCAGAGCGCAACGCGCACGCTGTCGTCTTTTGCTGCGTTGTTAAGGAGATCCGCCATGGTGATGTACATGGCGGACGTCATCGCATTTTTCTTGGCCGGTCGATTGAACTGAATTCGCAGGATACTTCCGGAGCGTTCGGTAACAATGTCGGTCATCTTCCACCTCCGGTAGCGGTCGATTCCAAATTCGAAGCGTGCGGGATTGTGCCGCTGGCACGCAGGCCTGCGATCTCGTCACTTGTGAATCCAAGTTCCTTCAGCACTTCATCGTTATGCTCGCCGATTCCTGGCGCGCGCCTGGCAGGCACCTTAGTAACCCCGTGCACTTGAATAGGACTGCTGATGGTCGAGGTCAACTTCTCGCCGGCTCCTTCGAGCGGCACGACGATGTCATTCGCTCGCAATTGCGGATCATTAACGACTTCTTGCGGCTCACGCACGGCGCCGAAAGGGACGTGAACGCCGTTGAAGACCTCATACCAATGCGACATTGGCTGCGAACCAAAAATCTCATCGAGCATTGCCGTCAGTTGCGGCCGGTTCTGCGCCAGCTTGGCAGGATCCGAGAATCGCGGATCCGTTAGGATATCCTCACGATTCATTGCTTTCAGTACCGCTGGAATCTTGTCCGGAGTGGCTACCAAGACAAACCAGGTGCCATCTGAAGAGCGGTACGTGTTCAACGCTGCATTTGCGGGATGTGTTCGATCGTGCAGCCCATAGAAACTCGCACCGCATAAAGCGGCCTGGATAAAGACGCTGGCCGACCAGACACCCGCCGCGAGGAGCGAAGTCGTAACATAGGATCCTTTGCCGGTGCGTTCACGGCGATAAAGCGCAGTCGCAATCGCGGCATAAATGCAGACTGCAGTTGCATTGTCGCCGCTACCTGCCACTGGCCAGGTCGGCGGCTCTCCAGCATCGCGCGTCATGAATAGCAAGCCGCTTCGCGCCCAGTAGGCCGTGAGATCGAATCCCGGAAGAGCGGCGTCCGGACCTTTCTCACCGAAGCCGGTGAGATCGGCATAGATCAGACGCGGATTCCACCGCGCGACATCCTCATATTCGAGCTTCAATTTCTTGCGCGCGGAATGTGGTGTGTTGACGATGAAGACGTCGGCCCATTTTGCTAACCGCTCGAGTACCTGCTGCGCGCTCTCAGTTTTCAGATTGAGCGCAACCCCACGCTTGTTTCGATTCGCCAATTGGAAGGGATAAGCCTCTTCCGAATGCGGCTGGGGCGGGATCTTCTGCCCCTTTCTCCAGAGCTCTCCCTCAGGCGGCTCGACCTTGATGACCTCCGCGCCGAAGTCGGACAGGATTGTCGCAGCGCCGGGGCCGGCAATGAAACTTGCGAGGTCCACGACTTTCAGTCCTGAGAATATGTTCTCGTCGGCCATGAGTTTTCCTTCTTTCCGTTTCCAATTAGGAATTCCAAAAGATGACGAACCTTTTGTGCGCTAGCGTCCCTGGAACCTCGGAGTTCGCTTTGCAAGAAAAGCGGATGTTCCTTCTTTCTTGTCTTCGGTCCCCGCGCAAATCGCGAACAACGAAGCTTCCAGGAGCAGGCCCTCCGCGAGGCTCATATCCAATCCCTTGTTTACCGCTTCAATGGAGTACTTCACGCCGACTGGGGCGTTGGAGATGAACTGGTTGAGTATCGCTTCGGCCCTCGCGAGCAGACTGGCGGCTGGAACGACTTCGTTCACCAGGCCGATGCGATAGGCTTCTTGCGCGCTGATGATTTCGCCGGACAGAATGAGTTGCAATGCGCGGCCCTTGCCGATCAACCTGGGAAGACGCTGCGTTCCGCCATAGCCCGGCATGATTCCGATCTTTACTTCGGGCTGACCGAACCTCGCCGTTTCGGCGGCGATTCGAATCGTGCTGGCCATCGACAGTTCACAGCCGCCACCGAGCGCAAAACCATTCACAGCGGCGATGACCGGCTTGCCGAGATTTTCAATGAGCTCAGTAAGCGCCTGGCCCGACCGCGTTTTCTGTTCCGCGGTGAGCGGAGTATCGTTGGCCATTTCGCTGATGTCCGCGCCGGCCGCAAACGACTTGTCCCCGGCTCCCGTGAAAACGACTCCACGCACCTCGGCATCGTCGCGGGCGTCTTCGAACACGGATCGCAATTCGGAAATGGTTTTCGCGTTTAGTGCATTGAGGACTTTGGGCCGGTTGATGGTGACGTAGGCAATCGGGCCTTTCTTCTCGTACAGAACGTTCTCAAGTTTCAAAGCAGAAGCCGGCGAACTCATGATTCTCTCCTCGTAATTGGTGAGACTGATCGGGGCCAGACTACGAACGTGCAGGAAGCTCCGCGTACGCGATTCCAGTTAAATTTCCTTCGGCGAAGACAATATTTTTCTTATCCGATCCGTCGAGATTGGCGCTGTAGACAGATCCTCCCAAATCGGTCAGGAACATACGTTTGTTCGCCAGGTCCAAGGCCAGGCCGATGCCTTCCATGAGGTGGTTAAAGACGATTTCCGGCTCTTTGCGCTTTCCGGGTGCCGCATCCATCGGCGCTCGATTCACCGTGTTTCCACGCGGCGGGTCGCCCCGGTCGGTCCAGTAGATCACCCGGTTATGAAGGTCGAGATCAAGGTCGATCGGCTCGGGCAGGTTGTCGTACAGAACTTCGATGTCCTGACGGTTTGCCGGAGTCTGGCCCTTTGGGATTTCGAGGCCAGCGCGGAAAATGCGTCCTTGGCCGGCGTTGTCATTTCCCTTTTGCGTCCAGTAAAATTTTCCGCCGTTCACATCGACCGCGATACCGACACACCATTTCGTCTGGTCCTTGCCGGGACGACTTTCGCCCTGGCCGGTATCCACGAGGGTCTCGACATGTGAACCGTCCAGATCGCAGCGCATGACGCGCATGCCTTCGCGGTCCGACCAGTAAAGCTTGCCGTTTTTCTTTTCGAGTTGGAGCTGCTTGGGAGTGAAGGTGCTACCCGACGGAATAATATTTGTGATATTCCCACCGTTTAAGTCAGCTCGATCAATCGAGCCGTCATTCACGCTGGGGTTACCCATGTTGGTCCAGTAGATGTGGCCGCCCGCGACGTCGACCACAATGCCGTCGGGAAGTCTTCGACCTTCATTGACGATGGTCTTCAAGTCGGAACCGTCCGGATTCGATGTCAGGATGCGACCAGCGGAGAGATCCAAAAAGTACAAACGGGCCACGGTCTTTGCGGCGAACTTCACAGTCTCGGATTTGGAAGCTTTAGAAGATGGCATCGGAGTCCTTTATTCCTTTCTTGTTCACTTATCGAGCGTCGTTTTAGCAGGACTGCTAGCGACTGATTCGAAATCTAGCTACACAAACGCGCTGAGACCGGTAATGGCTTTGCCGAGAATCAGATTTTGCATTTGAAACGTGCCTTCGTAGGTGTAGAGCGCTTCGGCATCGGTGAAGAAGCGCCCCACGTTGTAGTCGGCGACTATGCCGTTTCCGCCCAGCAGTTCCCGGGCCCAGGCCACCGTCTCGCGGCACTTGGCCGTGCAGAAGGCCTTCGAAAGCGCCGCGTGCGAGTCGGTCATTTTCCCTTCGGCCTCCAATTGAGCCAGGCGAACCAGCAGGCACTGCGCGGCAGTAATATTGGCAAGCATCCTGGAGAGGAGGTCCTGGACGAGCTGAAACGAGCCGATCGGCTTTCCGAACTGCAAGCGCTCCTGGGCGTACTTGAGAGCATTCTCGTACGCGCCCATGGCGCATCCCGTCGCTTCCCAGCCGACGAAATAGCGCGTCCCCCGCAAGACTTTGGCCGTGTCGCGGAACGATTTGTCTTCTTGGAGACGATTCTCCTCCGGCACCCGACAGTTCTCCATGGTGATCAGGCCGTTCTGAACCACCTTAAGTGCAATCTTGTTCTGAATCTTTTCGACCTTAAAGCCGGGCGTGGTCTTGTTCTCCACGATGAATCCCTTGACTTGATTGTCGGCGAGGTCGCGCGCCCAGATGATCGAGATGTCGCACCATGGGGCGTTACCGATCCATTTTTTCTGGCCGTTAATAATCCAGGTATCGCCCTCGCGTTTGGCGGTCGTCAACAGGCCGCCTCCTGCGCCCGAACCCACCAGCGGCTCGGTGAGCCCGAAGCATCCGATCTTCTCCATGCGAGCCATCGGCGGAAGCCACTTCTGTTTTTGCTCTTCCGAGCCACCGTAGTAGATGGAAGACATCGCCAGACCGCTGTGCACACCGAAGAATGTCGAAATAGAAGCGTCGATGCGTCCCATCTCCATTGCAACCAAGCCGGCTAGCAACCCGCCGCCGCCCCTGCAGCCGTAGCCTTCCAAGCCAACGCCACCGAGGTTGAGTTCCTTAATCGCAGGCAACAATTCAAATGGGAAAGCATCTTCGACCCAATACTTCGTGATAATGGGTGCGACCTTGGTTTCCATGAACGTGCGTACCTGCTTCACGACCGCCAGCTCATCGGCTGGCAGTGTCTCCACGAGCTGGTAAAAGTCAGAATTGGGCTGAGGAAGTGCTTTTTTGATTTCTTGTGTTGGACTCGCCATGAAGTTTCCTGATGCTCCGTTGTCCTTGCGTTTTCTCGACTGCACAACAAGTAAAAGCATCCAGTCGGCCAAAGATGTCGTTGGCTAAGGTCGCTGAAAAGAGGCGCGTTAGTTTTTCCGGGATGATTCGCGCTGCAAAACCGCTGTCAACACATTCACTAAACCGCCTAGGCTTTGACGGTGGAGCTTTCGAACTCAATTAAAATGCGCGAGCGGATTTCTGTCCGCCCCTGAATCACAGACGCAAAAATGCTTCTGAGTGTGGGGAAAGCGGGACCTGTGCGCGTGGCCAATGCGGACGGAGCTCCCTAAGAGCGCAGCATAAAGTGTGCGCAAGACGCGCCGGATCGCGTTTCGTTTTGTTGTCAAATTGCAGGCGATCTCGGAAATGCTTGCGACCCGGATCCCGGTGGACGACACAAGTCTCTCTGAATTCGTGACTTGCCTGAGCAGCAAGCGCAACTCATTGCATAAACATCCCGTTCCAGACGCGGCCATCAGGCCATCACGGAGGTCTCTCTTCCAGGCTCCGGACTGTCAAAAATTCTGCCCGGGCCTGTCGCATCGACCGGAGGAGGTGCGAACCTTCGGTAGATCACCCGCAAAGCGGCGACGAGAGGCACGGAAAGATAAATCCCCACGATTCCGCCCACCGCGCCGCCCACCATTAGAGTGAAAATTGCGAGTAGCGGATGAATTTCGAGCTCGTGCCCCATAACCCGCGGCGCAATGCCGTAGTCCATCAGAATTCGCCAAACAGCGAGCAGCGCGAGCATCCATATCCAATGCGCGTGACTGAGCGCTCCGGCCGTGACAATGATTACCGCTGCGGTCATCCAGCCCGCCACGGGAATGAATTCCAGTATTCCGGCAAGAACGCCCAGCACTATCGCGTTTGGAAAACCCAACAGGAGCATTGCGATCAAACAATATAGGAGAGAGAGTCCGCCAAGGATTACTTTTGCCCGGATGTACCGCTGCAGCATCGCGTGCAATTCGCCCGCCAGCGATCGCGCGGCTGCGTGATTTTCTTTCGCAGCCACGAGATGAATGACCTGGTTGGCTAGATACTCTCCGTCGCTCAGGAAAAAGATTGCGAGAATCGGGATCACAACAAATCCGGCCAGCGCCGCCGGCGCGGATTGTTCGATGGTCGCCGCGGCGCGCTCGACATTCGCACGATGACGCTGGAGGAATATTCTGATCTGGGCAGCTTGCTCATCGGCCCAGCCGAGGTTATCTCCGAGGTTGCTGGCAATTTCTCCGGAGGAGACCCGGTCCGTCAGCGTGGGGATTGCCGCCAGAAGCTGGCCCGCGCTCTTGCGAAATTCAGGAAAAAGACCGTGCGAGAGAAGCACAGTGAAGACGATCAGAGCGAGGTAGGCTTCCAGCACGTGCGGGCCTCGCAGGTTTTTGAAAAACAGAGAGTGCCGTTGGAGGAATCGCACGATCGGATTGATCAGATATGCAAACAAGATCGAAAAGGCAAAAATGACAATGACAGTGCGCGCCACATAGACGACGGCAAGCACCATCGCGAAGAGAAGGATTGTCAGTAAGGCACTCGCTGTTCTGCGATCAGGAAAAACCATAAATCCCCACAGGCGGCCGGATCAATCCGTCCGGCTTTCCAATTTTTGCTTGATCGCTACCAGGGCCCGTTCGAGCGAAGAGCGGGTTTTGTCTACGGCAACCTTTCTCACGATTCCGCCTTTAAGACCCGTCAATCCAGCCTGCCGAGAACCTTTGAGGGTAATCAAATAGAATCCCCGGCCGGGATTCTCCTGGTCTCGCACGCAAACGGTCAAATCCAGAGCAGTCTCGAAGTAGTGGCTCGCATAAAGTTGCTTCACGGCAACGGCATAGGCCGGATTCGTAGAACGGGACTCCCGGTAAACTATGGCCTGCACAATCCGAAGGGTCGGTTTGAGTCCAAACTGTACTTTCTCCCAGTAGAATTCGGACTGGATGTTTTCTGATTGCGCCTGCGGATAGTCGAGCAGATAGCGTTCGAGTTCGGGTAAATAAACGGGAAGGGCTTTCGAGCGGCTGAGCAAAGATGCAAACGTATCTCCTACAACGGCAGGATGATGCTTATCCATGTAGGTTCCAAGGGCCGCGTTCCCTCCCTGTGTGTATCGCTGAATTGCTTCGAGCGCCATCTTCTGCGCCAACTGGTTTACCTGGTTTGCCGCGTCAGGATCAGACCAATTCACTGACTGTTTGAACGCATCCATCGCGTCGGTGGGCAGCTGGATGTCGCATTTGCCCGGCTCACAGTTTTTCAGTTGTTTGATGTCGTCCGCCTCCAACGTGAAACCGTCGAGGTCGGAAAGCCGCGGCGGATCACTGAACTTTCGAATTGCGAGATAACTGGGGAGTTTGCGAAGCGCTTCAATGTCCGAAGCGAGCTTGAGATATTTCTCGGGGGTCGAATTCACGTATACGGAACCAAATACAAACACCTCATCCGGAGTGCGGGATTCCACTACCTTCGCAACCGCCTTTCCGTTTCGGATCGCCGTAATCTGCTCTTCTTTCAGTCCAGCATAGTCGCGAAAAAACTTGAATGGCTCAACGTCTTGGGCATTCGAGGCAGGAATCTGGACAAAGGATAGCAAGCACAGGGCGGGGAGCAATTTCGGGAATCGGAGTCCAACTAACATTGTTCTTGGCTTTCCCTTCCTATTCATTTCTTGTCCAACGCGAGCAAAGCAAACAATACCGGAAGATAGAGGACAGAAGCAAAAAGCAACTGCCGGGCAGAGACGGTGGACATTCGAAAGGCAAAGCGTGCGCTATAGCAAAGAAAGGCGCTTCCAAGAACAAGAGCGCCGGCAAGGTAAACGATTCCAGACTCACCCCGAATTGCAGGGACGAGAGCCACTGCGAAAAGCGCCAGAGCCGGCAACGAGGATTGCCAGGCAACAACGCGTTCTCTCATCCCGGTCGCGGGCAATATGAAATAGCCTGCGCGGGCATAGTCTTCGCGATACATCCAGGCAATGGCCATGAAGTGGGGAAACTGCCAGAGAAAAACAATTGCAAAAAGCAGCCACGCATTGGTGTCCAGACATCCACGAGCTGCGGCCCAGCCGATCAGCGGCGGCATGGCACCCGGAAGCGCACCGATCAAAGTGCACAGAGGGGTTTTCCGTTTCAGCGGCGTGTATAAGAACAGATAGCCCAGTAGCGTAAGGATCGAGAGCAAGGACGCGAGCTCATTGGTTGTAACAGCCAAATAGATGGCGCCAATAAGGGAGAGTGAGATTCCAAACCACAAGGCGCGAGATGGTTCGATTCTTCGCGATACGAGCGGCCGGCGCGCGGTTCGCCGCATTTGCGCATCGAAGCGCAACTCGATCAGTTGGTTGAGGGTCGCAGCGCCGCTGGCCACGAGTACCGTGCCGACAAGAGTGTGAACGAGAGACGTCCAGGGGAAGTGCGCAAACGAAGCAGGTGCGCCCATCCAAAATCCGGCAGCCGCTGTGACCGCAATGAGGAAATTCACTTCCGGCTTTGTCAGCGACCAGTAGGCGGACAGAACGCTGGAACGAGCAAGCCCGTGGCAGCCCCGCACTGCAGCTACGTCAAGCGCCGCCAGAATTGGCTCCGTTGCCATTTCTAGACAACCTCCGGGTTTCGCGGAACACTTTGCGGAACCGGGCCGCCGGAAAACTGCGACTGTTGCAAATCGTAGTCAACCAGGGTCCGTGGGGACAGAAGCTTCGAAGAGATAATCGCCGCCGGCACAAGATAGACAAACGTGACACAAGTCCACATGAGTGCGGCCGCACACTGCTGATCTTCAAGAACGGAAAAGCCAAACAACCTCGGAGTGGAGAAATAAACCGGATATGCGACACGGTCAGAGAAGACGAGAAATCCGGAAAGGATGTCGCAGGGCAGAGTCGCCAGAAAAAGGTACAAAATCATCGACCATCGCGGCCCGCTTGATGCGCTTGGCCAAGGCTGGATAACGGGCCACCAAAATAGGAGTCCGGCTGAGAAGAACATTATTTGTTCGACCATATGCCAGTTCTCTGATCGCATGGCGAGCGTAAATAATGCCGGCAGGTGCCAGGCAAGAAGAGTCATGGCAGAAAAGGTCCAGCACAGGGCAGGTCTTGTCAGCATCCGTGCAAATCGGCGCAGGAGGGATTGCCGCAACGCCCGACGGAAGACACGTCGCGCGAACAACGGCATTCCAATCCAGAGAGCTTTTACAGGTTCGCCCAATAGGATCAACGCCGGAGCGACAGTCATAAGCAGCAGATGTTTGATCATGTGGACCGTCAGGAGGCTGTGGTCGTAGGCCGCAAGCGACGATCCGCATGCCGCCCACACCAGCAACAGGCCCAGAAAGTAGCAGGCCGCGCGCCAGGCCGGAATCGCCGTCCGAGAGATCAAGTGAAGCGGTACCCATCCGACCAGGTACCGGAAAGCCTCGAAAAACAACGTGAGTGCGAGCGAAATGGGAAATACCCGGCAGCCCTGATCGAAGTTGAGGTGCGGTGGCATACCTGCGTCTTTATCTTTGTGAATCCTGTCGTCCATCCTGCTCCTCACCCAAAACCATGTCGCGAGCAGCATCTCGCGCCGGTATCTGTGTCCGAGGATGCAAAGTTTCCAGAAACGCCACCAAGGCAGTCGTTTCCGCCGGGCTCAAATTCTTTCCGTAAGCCGGCATGTTGCCGCCTCCCTGGATTACTTGGTGGATCAACTGGTCTTGCGTCAGTCGCACGGCGACGCTGTCGAGGGCCGGCCCTCTCTGCCCGCCGTTTTCACCGAGCGAATGACAGTTGCGGCACTGCTTCACCTGAAAGACCAGCGCGCCTTGCCGCTCAAGTGCGGTACTGCCGTGGAGGAATTGCTCGGGCACGGGGTCGCCGCTCCACGCATTCATGTGCGGACTCCATGGCGTATATCCAGCGAGATGGGTGAGTGTTCCCAGAATTATGGCGATCAGCAGAATCGTCAATACGGCGATCGGCCGCCGGCGCCAACTCTTTTCCCCTTCTCCGGAAAGAAATGGCAGCAAAACAAGAAACGCGATAACGACTACCGGGCCAATGAGGAGAGCTGGCGTCTCCATTGAAGGCGGCAAGTAGGACAGCAAACCGTACAGCCACAAAAAGAAGTAGTCTGGTTTCGGCGCCGTCTGGATTATGGTCGGGTCCGGGCGGCCGGTAGGCCCAAATGGCCCGAAATAGACGGCACAAGCGGCGACAGCCAGAAGCACGAGTGCCGCGAAGAACAGATCCTTCCACACCGCATACGGAACGAATGGCGCGCCATTCCTTTTTGTTAATTCGTGATACTCGGCGACGTAGGTTGTTTTTTTGACGAGACGTCCTGGCATCGGCCATTCGTTAATTCCGAGCTTCAGCACCATCAAGAGATGAAGACAAACAAAACCGATCAACATTCCTGGAATTACGAAAACGTGCAGCGCAAAGAATCGAGAAAGCGTGGCACCGGCAATAATCGGCCCGCCGAGCATCAACTTCACAATCGCGGGGCCTGCAATGGGCACGCGACTGGCGATTGAAGCACCAATTCCCAACCCCCAGTAAGCGTCTTGATCGAAGCGTAGCACTTGTCCCGTGAAGGCCATGCCTAACGTCATCAGTAAAAGAAAAATACCCACGACCCATGTGAGCTCTCGCGGAAATTTGTACGCTCCGAAGAGGAAGACCTGCACCATATGGATGAGGACAATCGCCACCATGAAGTTGGAACCCCATCCGTGCATCGCGCGGACAAACCAGCCCAGCGTCACATCGTGATTCAAAGTTTGCAGGCTGCTCCACGCCTCACTGGCTGATGGAACATAGATCAACGCCAGTAAAATTCCCGTGACAAGTTGGAGAAAGAAGACGGTGAGCGCAGCGCTGCCGAACACATAGAACCAGCTCGCTGTGTTGCGCGGCACGGGATGCTCCGCCGCTTCACGAATCGGAGCGGCCAGTTGCAAGCGATGGTCGAACCACTGGCCAACCTCGGTTATCAGCCGGCGCATGGTGGCTTCTTTCCAAAAACAGAGGCGGTTGGGGACCCTGGCGTCGGTAATTCTCCGGCCTGGATGGTGACAAGTCCGTCCTGCACTTTGTAGGGATATTCGAACAACCCACGTTCCGGCGGCCCCGACGCGCGTGAGCCATCTTGGTAGTACGCACCACCATGGCATGGGCACATGAATAGTTCGGACTGCGGAAACCACCGGACTGGGCAGCCCAAGTGCGCACAGTTAACCGCAAAGACCTGGAACTTTTCTCCGTCAATGTGGCGGACCCAACAGGAGGTGTCTACGGTCTTGCCGTCGGTCGGGGTCACATAGGGGTTTCGAAATGTGGCTAGACGCGTCTCGCCTTCCGGAAATTCGCTGACACGACCCAGAGGCACCCACGACAGGTAACCTCCAGCGCGCCCTCGTGTCACCGACGCAAGAAGAAACCCTACGATGGGCACAGCAAGAGCGGACGCCACCAATCCATTGAAGAGAATTCCCAACTTCATGAACAGTCCACGACGGGAAATACTATTTTCGTTTGGCACCTTCAGACTCCTGTGGCTGAGCGTTATTGGAAGCAGAGTATGGCTGGCCCGGGTTTGGAACCCGTCGTGACGCGAGCCACGCAACTACATCGGTGATTTCCTGATCCGACATCGGCCTGCCGGGCAGGTTTCCACGCCAGTCCGGCGCTCCCAGTTCAGGACGGCCCGCGATTACGATCGTGCGCAGACTCTGATCGCTGACAAGCGCGAGAAAGGAATCATCTGAGATGGCGCTGGCCTTTCCTCCCCCGCGACCGACGGGTCCGTGGCAAGATTCGCAAAAATTCTTGTACGCGGCTTCGCCACGTTGCGCGTCTCCAGTCAATTTAGGCGTGTAAGGAGGAGCGGACGCCGCGTCGAGAATGCCCCTTTGGCTCCAACTCGAACGAATCTGTTTGATGAGTACGTCGATCTGCGCGTCCGTCAACATTCCGCCGGCGCTTTGGGCGAAAGCCGGCATCGCGGTGCCGGGATCGCCTTGTGCGATAACTTTGCGGATGGAAGCATCATCCGCGATAGCCAGGTAAACAGGATTGGCGAGCGCGATCGCAGCCCCTCCCTTTCCTTCCGGGCCATGGCAGGCGGCGCAGTTTTCCGCGTACAGAGTGCCAAACTCCAAAATATCGGTCGGCGCTGGAACTTCCGAACCCTTACCTGGCTGGCCGTGCGGCGCGCCACAACCTGAAAACAAAGTCGCGGCTACCGCCGTGAATACACAAAGTTGCCGAAGAGTGTTCACAGATGTTTCTCTCCGCTTTCTCTCGGTGGCATTATTCCGGGAGCTTCAATTCCCGCGCGCAGGACGAAGGGCAGATTCTCGTGGGTCGAGACACGATGCTGCCGCACGACGACGACACCTGCTGTAACTCCGAAAGCGATTTGAGATGCGATAAACCAGAACCAGTTAATGTGGCTCGCAAGCAAAGGATTAAGAAGCTGCATCATCGAGTACAGAAGTCCCGACCACAGCACCGGGGCAATCAGCCCTCCGAGTACAATCGGCCGCCGCGGGAACATGGGAAGCATCGCGCCATAGAGAAGCCCCACGAAAATGGATCCGATGCCGTGCAGAATCAGGGCAATCGCGAAGCTGTCCGAATGAAACGAATTCAGTTGGGCGGGGCCGAGTTTAAGCGATTGCGCGTAGACAGTGGTGGCAAGGAGGTTGATGGGATACCAGACGCTTCCGGCTTTGAGCGCTCCGTAAATGCAGGCCAGCATGGCCATCGCTACTGCTCCGGCGACGCCACCCTTGACCCCAGCCGATATCGGGTAGGTTTTCAGGGGAAGCCATACACGGAGGAGTTCGGGCGCGATGGGCACGCGCTCGACAACGCGGCGCTTTGTTGTGATGCGATGTTCTTCGAACACGACCGGCACGGTTTGCTCGTGCTCGTGAGGAAATACTTCGCGGAACCACCCAACGCAACCGGCCAGACTCAGGACAATACCGAGAGCGCTGACCGAAACGTTCGTGAGAAGGCCCGCGAACAGCAAGGTGAAGCCGAAGGCCAAAACAATGGGCCAAGCGGTGGATGCGGGCACTTCGATTTCAACCGGTGCCCGAGGGCTCTGTCGTACTTCTTCAATGGATGCGAGCGTTGCCATTCCTTTTCCTCACCGACCAAGAACATAGACAACAGTGAAAACAACGACCCACACGGCATCCACGAAATGCCAGTACAAGGAGAGTACGTCGACGCGAGTGGACTGCTCCGGACCCACGCGACCTGTCAGCCCGAATAGCAACACGATTGTGAGCAGGATCAGTCCAGCCGTAACGTGAAATGCGTGCAGGCCAACCAAGGAGTAGTACGTTGTTCCAAAAAGATTCGTCGAGATGGTCAGTCCACGTTCGTAGATCAAGCGGTGCCATTCTTGCCCGGTGCCGTAGACAAAGAGGGCACCTAATATGAGTGTGAGCAGCCACAATGCGAGAAATGCCGCCCGCCGGCCGCGTTCGAGCAACTTTCCCGCGAGGTGGATCGTCAGGCTGCTGGAGAGCAGACAGATGGTGTAGAAGATCGGCGTTTCCAGGACTTCGCGCGGAGTCGGTCCAGAGAGGCTTTTCCCGAGGTAGAAAAGATAGGCCACCACGAAAATCGTGAAGATGGCCGACTCGGCGATAATGAGACACGTCATGCCGACTCTTCCACGATACGGGAGCCTCCAAGCTACAGGGGTTCCCGGGAGCGAACTCGTAATTGCGCTCATTGATCGATTCCCTTACTCATAGTGGCTGTCCGGATCTTCAGGGTGTTTGAGATCCCACAACGGTCTGCGGCTGGCGACTCTCGGGAGCGAAGCAAAGTTGTAAACGGGTGGCGGCGAACTTACGGACCATTCAAGAGTCCAGGCGTCCCACGGATCGTTCCCCGCTTTTTCTCCCTTGAAGTAAGAAATGACCAGGTTCGCGACAAACACCAGAGTGGCGATTCCCTGCACGAACGCACCGATGGTCACCAGATAGTTCAAGGTGTCCCAGCCGCGCCCTTGTTCGTAGGTGTAAATGCGCCGCGGCATCCCAAGCAAGCCGGGGATGTGCATCAGATCAAAGGTGAGATGGAATCCAATCAGAAACAGCCAGAAATGGAGCTTGCCAAGGCCTTCATGCAGCATTCGTCCAGTGAGTTTGGGATACCAGTAATAAAATGCACCGAAGAGAGCGAACAGAATTCCGCCGACGATCACGTAGTGAAAGTGGGCGACGACAAAGTAGGAGCCTCCGAGTTGCCAGTCGAATGGCGATGAAGCCAACATGATGCCGGTGAGGCCGGCGATCAAGAACTGGAAGAGAAAACCGATGCAGAAGAGCATTGGCGTCCTGAACTGAATCTTGCCTCCCCACATCGTGCCCAGCCAGTTGAAGATTTTGATTCCGGTCGGCACGCCCACAGCCATCGTCGTTATCGTGAAAAAGCTGTTGGCGTAGGAACTCATTCCGATGGTAAACATGTGGTGCGCCCAAACACTCATGCTCACAAAAGCGATGCAAACGGTGGCACCCACCATCACGGGGTATCCGAAAATCGGCTTGCGCGAAAATACCGGAATAATTTCAGAGGCGAATGCAAAGCATGGAATGATCAGGACGTAGACCTCGGGATGTCCAAATATCCAAAAGAAGTGCATCCACAGCGTGGCGGAGCCGCCCGCCTGCGTATCGAAAAAATGACCGCCAAGGTAGCGATCCACGAGCAACATCAGCTGAGCCGCGGATAGAGGTGAAATCGCGAGCAAAACCATTCCAGACATCACCAGGTTCATCCACGCCAGCAGCGGCATGCGGCTTAGCGTCATCCCTGGGCAGCGCATGGTAATGATCGTGGCGATGAGGTTGATGGCCGTGGCGATGCTCCCGAAGCCCGAGGCCAGCAGAGCAATCGTCCAGTAATCCGAGCTGTGGCCCGGCGAAAACGCACGCGAGGCCAAAGGGGCGTATGCCCACCAGCCCACGTCCGGCGCGTTGCCGGCACCGTAGAGTCCGTTCCCACCCAGAAAACTAAAGTAAAGCAGCAGTCCGCCAAAGGCTGTCAGCCAGAAGCTGAATGCGTTCAGGCGCGGAAACGCCATGTCTCTCGCGCCAATCATGAGTGGCACAAGGTAGTTTGCAAAGCCGAACAGGATCGGCATGGCGACAAAGAAAATCATCGTCGTGCCATGCATGGTGAACATGCGATTGAATACCTGTGGGGAAACAAAATCGTTGTGCGGGTGCATCAACTGGATGCGCATGACGATTGCTTCGATACCGCCAATGACGAGAAAGAGCAGGGCATAGAGAATGTACAGAACGCCCAGGCGCTTGTGATCGACGGTGGTCACCCACTCATGCAACGTTTCAACCCATGGCCGGCCCGCGGCTTCTGCAGTTTGAATGGCTATGGCATCCGACGACATGGCTAATTCCACTCTCTTTCTCTACTGCAAAGTTTCGAGATAACGTACGAGCGCATCCAGTTCGGTATCGCTCAACTTCATTGCAGGCATAAGAGATCCCGGCTTGATGGAATCCGGATCTCGAATCCACAGCCGAAGATTTTGCGAGTTGTTCTCCGCTGCGCCTGACGCGATCGTGCGGCGGCTCATCAGGTGGGTCAGGTCCGGGCCAAAACGCCCGGTGCCGTTTGTGCCGTTGATGGCATGGCAGTTCAGGCAAGCAGTTCTCTCGAAGACGCGTCTGCCCTCGGCTTCGCTTGCATCTTCATTCGCCGGCTGTTGTTGGGCGCGTACCCAGAGAGTGAAGTTCTCCGGACTATCCACGTACACCCGCAATAGCATCTTTGCGTGCTGCGTTCCGCAGTACTGCGCGCATTGGCCAAGAAACAAGCCGGTCTCGTGAGGATCGAGCCACGTTTCGTTCACGCGATTCGGTATCAAGTCGGTCTTTCCGGCAAGCTGTGGTATCCAGAAACTGTGATCCGTGTCGGAGGAAAGCAACTTCAAGAATGTCGGTGTGGGATGAGAAGGGTCGCTCACGGGAACATGGAGTTCGTTCGCGGTGGCAACGCCGAGAGCGGGATAGCGAAATTCCCACCAAAACTGGTGCCCGATTGCGGTTATTTCCACCGCTTCAGCAGGCTTGGGGGCGTCCTGGATTGCGTGAATCACTCTCGCCGTCGCGAGAAAAAGGACAACCACGATCAGAATCGGAATGATGGTCCAGGCCAGTTCAATCTGTGTGCTTCCATACACCTGGGCAGGCTCGCGGCCTGTGTCCGCCGCTCTGCCGCGGAACTTCACGATGACGTATGCCAACAAACTGAAGACCACAAGAAAAATCATTCCGGTGACGCCGAGGACAAAGAGAGAGAGATGACGGATCGAATCGGCTGGCGTAGAACTCGAATCGAAAATACTGGTAACGGAATTGTCGTGCGGAGTTGCGGCGCACAATCCAGCGGCGAGGAGCGCGCCGGCAAGGAGAACTGCAACGCCCGTAGCTCGGCTGATAATCGTCCGCCAATCCGCCCTTTGCATTGTCTCGACGATCCTCATAAAGCATCCCCACTAGGATTTCAGGTGAACCAGCGATTGGTGACAGCAATCGCGGTTGAAGACCACAATCGTCTGCACACCCGTACCATGCAACGCAGTCTCCAAGCGATTGCGCCGGAGCGCGAAACCACAAACCCGCGTTGATTGAGCGTCTTACGGATGGCGAAAACAAACGGCGACGAATCGCTGCTGGAGCTGTTGCGTCTCTCGCTTGACGAATTTGTCGATGGTATGTCGCAGAGCGGCAACGGATGCGCGTCGCTGCCAGGAGAGGCGCATGAAGCGAAGGAAACGCTTCAGACGTTATTGGGCATGCGTCCCGGTCACGACGTCGACGTTGTCGTCAATTTTCTGCCTTAAATCATGATTTAAGAAAATCCCGCGTATTCGCGCTGCCCTCCGGCATTTCTTCTTCCCGTTGAAAACAAAACGCCTAGCGGCAGTGCTTGGCGAAGTCTGTCTTGGGCACACATTTGCATGACAGAGCAATTGAGGAAACGGAGATCGCCAGTGACCTACGCATTGGGAATCGCAAGTTCTAGCGGGGAAAGCAACGAAGCTGCAGCCAGGAATCCTTTGCCCGCATTCCGGACACTAAAAAGGGAAGTGCGCTCAACTCCTTCTCGAACAGCAAGCGACGGGGCCCGCAAACCGGCCGAGATACGAGAGGAGGTTCTAAGAAAGGAGGCCTTGGAGGAGATTTTTGAGGCATCGCGAAAGAAATTCCTGGCGATGGCGTACTCCATTCTGCGGAATAGAGAAGACGCCGAAGACGCGGTACAAGAGGCGTTTCTTTCGGCGTATCGCCACGTGCGCGGCTTCGAGGGGCGGTCTGCGCTCAAGACTTGGTTGACGCGTATCGTATTGAATGCTGCTTTGATGATGAAGCGGAAACGCAAAGCTTCCGCGGTCAGGTCGCGTTCCGAGAACGGTGCCTCGCATGACAACGGCTGGACGGAGAATATTCCAGACTCGCAACCGGACCCGGAAATGATTCACGCGGAACGCGAGACTCTTCAATTCATCGACGAAAAGCTGGGAAAGCTGAAACCTCTGCTTCGGCAGGCGTTCACGCTGGCTTACTTCGACGAGTTGTCGGGCTCAGAAGCTTGCGCCAGGCTCGGTGTCTCCGCTGGGATCTATAAGGCGAGGCTCTTCCGCGCAAAACGGAAGGTCTTTGATCAAACGGATCGGGCCCGCGTGGCTCCCATTCCTAAGAGGACCCTTTCGGCGTCTCAATTCTTGAAGGGTAAATGATTCCAGAAAGGGCCGGGACTTGACGCAGATGATCACGGTGAAAACGAGCTAGAGACTCTTTACCTATACCGCGGCACAAAGAATGAACCGAGGAGTTCCGAACGACCAGTGTCAATGGCGTGGCGAAAGTGCTAAACGCTAGGCGGCTCTACTCCTGCGATTCAACTCCCAGACAGCTTGATTCCGCAAATGTCTTAGCTTTCATCAGCTTGCAACCATCTCGGTGCAATTCTAACGGCACCCCGGTTGCACTACTACTAACCGCCGCTGCCAAAGCGTTTGCGCCGCGTCGCGTCGCGGAGCTCGCTAATTTGATTTAAAAAGAGGAACACTTTGAAGAAAATCACATTTACTTCTCTCCTGCTCGCCGGGCTTTGCATGGTCGGAAGTCCAAGGGCAGTTGCTCAAGATACAACTTCCCGACCGTCCGCTGCCGACAGCACCGCGGACGCGATTACCGATCGACAGTTGGCGTTACTCCGCCGGGATATCCGCTCGATCAAAAAGCAACTCATTGCCGCGAATTTGACGCTTGCGGATAACGAAGCAACAAAGTTCTGGCAGGTGTACGAACAATACTCGGCTGAAACCGATAAAATCAACGACGCGAGAACGGGGATCATCAAAGAATATTCCGACGAATATGGGACTCTGACCGATGCCCAGGCAGACAGTCTGATTCGCCGCTGGCTGGACACGGACATCGAACAAGCAAGACTTCGTCAGCGGTACGTGCCGATCTTCCGAAATGTCTTGCCAGGAAAGAAAGCAGCGACCTTCTTTCAACTCGACCGCCGCATCAGCACGATGATCGATGTACAGCTTACATCCCAGCTTCCTCTGGCCCAAAGCCAGGATTGAATTTCCTCGTTGAGAAGCGTAATGTCCGAGTGCAAGAAACAAACAGAGTCGATCGCTTCTGCGTGGATGAGCTTTGACAAGCAATGGGGCCTGAGCAACTCAGTCACGAATAGCGCAGTGTCTGCAGATTTCTCGCTATTGAAGGAGCAACATTAATGTCCACCTCGCCAGTACCGGCTAAATCCGCCGCCCCCGAAACGAAGCCACTGCCTGCAGAGAGCGAAAAGCCTGCAGCCGCTTCTGGCGGCAAAGAGGGATGGAAGAAGTACGTAACTCCCCTCCTTGTTGTGGCGCTCGCCCTGGCAATTTTCATCACCATCACTCGCAACTGGAATGCGTGGGAGGGGGGCAAGACCGAACAGGTAACTGATGATGCTTACGTCCGCGGCGATCTTACTCCGTTGAGCACCAAGGTGGCCGGCATCGTTCGCACAGTTCACGTCGCCGACTTTCAGCCGGTACACAAAGGCGACCTCATTGTGGAATTGCAGGACGACGACTACCGGGCGCAAGCTGACCAAGCCAGTGCAGCAGTTGAGGCAGCCCGCGCCGCCATCGAAAACAACCGCCGCCAGCGCGAGTTGCAGGATGCGCGTATCGACAAAGCGCTTGCCGGGATCGATCAGGCAAAAGCGCAAATCGCCGCAGCCGAGGCTGGTAAAGAAGCGGTGAGTGCGGACTTGGTTCGCGCCCACTCCGAGCGCAAGCGCCAGGAGGGTTTGTATCAAACTCATTCAACGACGCAGCAAAAGGTGGAAGCCGCGGTAGCCGATGACGAGCGCCTGTCGGCACAACTCGCTAGCCGCGCAGCCGATCTCAAACAGGCTGAGACGATGTTGCGCAGCAGCGAACTAAATGCGGAAGCCGAGCGGCGTTCGAAAGCGGTCCTCGAGTCGCAGGATTTGCAGCTTCTGGCCGATCTGCACGCAAAGCAGGCAAGCCTCGCGGCAGCTACGGTGAATCTTGGCTACACGAAAATTTTCGCACCCGGCGAGGGTACTGTGGGCGAACGTCAGGTTCGGCCAGGACAACTTGTTTCCCCGGGCACGCAGGTGATCGCGTTCGTTGATGTCACGAAGTGGGTGCAGGCGAACTATCGCGAAACCCAGTTAACCAACGTGAAGATCGGCGACGCCGCCGAACTGCGGATTGACCAATATCCCGGGCAGGTACTTCACGGCAAGGTGCTGGAGATCGCGCCAGCCAGCGGATCACAATTTTCCCTGCTACCGCCCGACAACGCGACCGGCAATTTCACGAAGGTGGTGCAGCGCATCCCAGTCAAGATTGGGCTGGACGATAGCGCCTTTGCCGCCAAACTGCGTCCCGGGCTTTCGGTGATTGCAACCGTCCGGACGAAGCGGTAGCCGGAAAAGCATGGCAGCTTCAACCATCGCCGTCCGTCCGACGCCGGCAGACATCGCGCGCGCTGCTGCTGCGGCGATCCCGTCGGAAGTCTCCACGCGTCCTCTGCTCGGCATTTTGGGAGTCGTCCTGGGCGCGGGGCTTGTCACTCTTACGGGCCGCATGCTCAGCCTGGGCCTTGCCGACTTGAAGGGTCATGTCGGCATCAGCTTCGACAATGGGGCATGGCTAGACAGTGCCTACAACGCGTCGCTCATGTTCATTGGACCGTTCAGTGTGTATCTGGGAGGGCTGCTCGGACCGCGCCGGGTCCTGCTAAATGCCGCCGGCATCTTCGCTTTCACTTGCCTATTTCTCCCCGTCATCCATAGCTATAGCCTGCTTATCGCTGCTCTGATACTTGCAGGTCTTACCTCAGGAACTTTCTATCCGCTTACGCTGACGTTCGCACTTCGCAACATTCCACTGCGATACCTCCCCTTCACGATTGCCCTCTATGCAGTCTTCGTGGACGGTGCCGTGAACATTGCGCCTTCGCTCTACGGCTGGTACAGAGATCACCTGTCCTGGGAATGGATGTTCTGGAACTCCGCCGCGATTGCGCCGGCGATGATGCTATGCATCTACCTCGGTATCCCGCCGCAGCCACCGCGCAAGAAAAGCGGACCGGCTCCCAGCTTCGTTGGATTTCTTTATCTAAGCTTCGGATTGGCACTGATTTTTGCTGCGCTTCAGCAAGGCCAACGGCTCGACTGGTTTAATTCTGGCGTGTTCAATGCCTGTTTTTGGTCCGGATGTTTCCTCCTGCTTTGCGCGCTGATTCGGAGGCTGCGAAGTCCCAATTTCCTTGTGGCCCTGCCGTACCTGCGGAATTGGAACACCGTGCTGCTGGGCATTCTGCTTTTCTGGTTTCGCTTCACTCTGTGCACAACGATCATCCTGATCCCACAGTCGCTCTCGATACGCGGATTTGAAGCCAGTCAGATTGGGCCCGCGATTATCTGGAGCGCTGTGCCGCTTATTCCTCTCGCGTTCCTGGCTGCACTTCTGTTGCTGCGCAAATTCGATCCCCGTCTCCTCCTCGCCATCGGCCTTGCCTGTACTGCCTTTTCTGCTTGGCTGAATTCTCAGTACAGCAGCACCTGGGCGGCCGAGAATTTCTACCGCACGGAGTTGCTGACCGGCGTCGGGCAGGGGTTTGCTTTCATCGGACTTGTCGGCTGCATCGTGCTGCAAGCAATCTTCGCGGGGGCTTTGGCAAAACCTGAGTGGGCCCTTACCTTTTCGGCTTACTTTCACGTCATTCGTATATTCGGCGGCACCGCAGGCGCCATCTACATGGGCCATTTCTTGGCGCAACGCGAAAAATTGCACTCGAACTTGTTGGGATTGCATGTCAGCAGCGGGGATTGGCTCACAAATCAGAACATTCGTGGGATGACCGCGGGTCTCTACGCCAAGTCGTCCGGGTTGGCAACTGCCGGCGCACGCGCGGTCGATCTGATTGCCGCCCGCACGCGGCTTCAGGCATTCAGCCTGAGCATTATCGATGGATTCCTGCTGATCGCCTGGAGCTGCGTGTGCGCGCTGATTCTTGTCGCTCTGTTGCGCAAATCACCGTTGAACTACGGCGACCTCAGCACGGTCCAGCAGGCAGTGACCCACCAGAAGGAGTCGAAATAATGAAACGCACAGCACCTTTACTGCTTTTGGCGACGGCGTTGTCTTGCTCTTTCACCTTAGCCGACGAAACTGGCAAAAATGCGCCGTCACGCCGCATTACCCTGCGGGAAGCCGTTCAGTTGGCGCTCAAGCACAACCACAATGTCCGCATTGCGGGCTATGCAGTTGATGAGAAACAGCACGCGAAGGAGGCCGCGAAGGGCTCCTATTACCCATCGATACGCAATGACAGCAGTTTTCTGCGTTTGACGGATACCCAACTAATTCAGATTGCCCCCGGCAGCCTGGGTACAGCGGGGGGAGCGCCGATTCCTCCTGCAAGCAGTGTTATCAACCAAGGCGGCCGCAGTCTGACGATAAGCGGAACACAGATAACCCAGCCACTAACCTCGCTCCTGAAGATCAAGCGGGCAAACGAGATCGCGGAAGCTGAGGTAAAAGCCTCACGGGAGAAGGCGCAACTTACCGGAAACGACGTCGCGCTTGCTGTACACGAGGTTTATTACAGAGTATTGATCGCTCAAGCGCACCGCAGTGCGATGGAGGCAAGGATAAAGGCCTCGCAGGACCTCGAAAGCGAGCGTATCGAGCAGGTGAAGTTTGGAAGCTCACTCGAACAGGAATCGATCGAGAGCCGCGCGCAACTTTTGCAGGCGAAGCAGGAACTCTTGACGACGGATCTTCAGTTGGCCGACCTCAAGTTGAAACTGAATGATCTGATGGGCTTGCCTCTGACAACGGGTCTGGATCTTGATCCTGTCACTGCGGAGTCGCTGGAGACTTGCCCGCTCGCGGAATGCGTTACGACTGCAACGGCCGCGCACCCGGAAATCCTGGAAGCTCGTGCCGAGGTGGAAAAAGCGGACGCTGCAGTGCGTTTGGCCAAGACCGATATTTATGTCCCCGATGTGGAGGCATTCGGCCGGTATAGCTACCAGAATAATGTCCCATTCCTGGCCCGTAATTTCGGCACCTTTGGCATTCATCTCGGGTATGACCTGTTCGACGGAGGGCGAAAGCGATCGGTGAAGCATGAACGCGAAGCGCAATTGGCTCAAGCGAAGGAGAATCTTGCGAGGCTGACGGACGAGGTCGAGCTTGCCGTGCACACCGCCTACAACAAACTCGAAAGAACGCACCAGATGCTTCAGGTGTCGGAAGAGATTGTGGCTCTGCGCAGCGAATCGAACCGTGTGCTGCAGCAGGAACTCCTGCAGGGGGCTGCGCTGAAATCGCAGGCTGCAATGGCGGCCGCCCAGGAGTACGACGCCAAGGCGCTCCTTCTCCAGTCACAGCTGGACTATTCGCAGGCGCACGACGAGTTCATTCACGCAATGGGCGTCGCGCCCGAATGACGCGCTGGCGTCCTCCCCTCGCCCACACCAAGGTGCGAGGCCAGGGGGATGCGGAGGTGTACATTGGATTTTCAACTCAGTCCTGCAAATGGTCTGCTGGCGGCGTAATACCGAGGCGCCTCATTTTGTAAAACAGAGTGGTGCGCTTCAAGCCGAGCCTTGCAGCTGCCCCTCGCGGACCTCCGAGCTTCCAATTGGCGCGCCGGCAAGCAGCGAGAATTTCTCTTCGCACTTTGTCTTCCAGGGTGGAGTTTGGAATCTCGGGCTCCGGCGGCTGATAGCTTTCGAGAGGCGCTGGTTCAAAAACGCCATCATTCGAAAGAATGACTCCGCGCGCGATATAGTTCTGGAGCTCTCGAATGTTGCCGGGCCAATGGTAGCGCACCAGGGAGCGCATGGTTTCGTGAGGAATCGAGTCGATCGATTTGTCCATCGAAGCAGCGAACTGTTGCACAAAATACTCCACCAGGTCTGGAATATCGGCTTTCCTTTCGCGCAGTGGCGGCAGGTAAATCGGGAAAACGTTCAACCGGTAGTACAAATCTTCGCGGAACTCACGATCCTGAGTTATCTGCTTCAAGTCCTGGTTGGTGGCCGCAACGACCCGGACATCCACTCGCGTTGTCCGTGTGCTGCCGACTGCCTCAAACTCTTGCTCCTGCAGCACGCGTAGCAGTTTGGCCTGAAGCTCTAATGGCATGTCTCCAACTTCATCAAGGAAGAGTGTGCCGCGATCCGCCAACGCGAAGCGGCCGACATGAGAGTTGACGGCGCCCGTAAAGGCTCCGCGTTCGTGCCCGAAGAGCTCGCTTTCAAGAAGTCCCGCAGGGATTGCGGCGCAATTCACTTTCACCAGGTTTCGGTTCCGGCGGGGGCTGAATTCGTGAATCGCGCGAGCGATGACTTCCTTGCCGGTACCAGTCTCGCCCGTAATCAGAACCGTCGTATTTGTTGGAGCAACCGCTTCGACTAGAGAGAGAATGCCACGGAGACTCCCACGTCGGCCCACGATTGTCTCCACAAACGGAAGCTCTTCGCGTTTTTCTTTGCGAGAATGCAGTTCGTCGCTACGAAACTCAACGGCGTTTATGGGCATGTTTCTCACATTTTCGTCAATTTGGACTACGGAATTAAAAGCCGATCTCATGTTTCACTCCTGTCTTCGCGCCAACGCTCCCTGTCAATCCAAACGGGAGGCGTTCATTCCCTATGTCTCCTGACTCTTGCCGGATTTTCTTTCCAGCCTCTCTCTCCTGATCCACTCCCGGATATAAAGACCGCAGTTCTTCAACTTGATCGAGTCGGCTTCCCACTTCTCCAGATACTTAACGGCCTCGCCGTCTACCGATCTCAAATCCGTGCAGTCCAGGACAATTCGTCTGCCATTTGTTTCTGCCGCAAGAAGTGTCTCCATCTCCGTCACGTTTTCCGCGGTTAGTTGGCCGCTAACTTTAAAGACCACTCCTCCGTTTGCCTTCCTGGTGATCCTCAGCATCGGGTTCCTCGTCGCAGCCACAACTTGCGTCGCTTAAATGGCAATTAAGGCGCCACTTGTAAGTTATTGAAAAGAATATCTTTTCGTAGTCGGGTCAACGCCGAACTTTCGACAATTGGCGAGCGCCCGCACAAAACAAGCGCCATTTCCACCGTCCGATTGGTGTTCTCAGCAACCCTGTCCGGTGCAACGCCGCTGAGCCAAACCAATACAAATAAATGACTTAGACCACCTCGGCCGCTCATACAACTCCGAGGATTGGTCGGCCCGCCGCTGTTCCCGCCTTTACCCTTTGTATTTGCGCAAAGACGTTCTAAGGGAAGCAGATTCGTTCAAGACGGCAGGATTCCGGCAGGGCCATAATCCGGGCCAGATCATCGAAAGGAGGGCAAGACAATGGAGAAAGCCGAGGCCATTCGCATTCAACCAAACTCAGCTACAACAATGGAGCCGGCCGCCGCATGCAGATTCTCTGGGTGTATCATGCCCGCCATGGCCTCCTCAGATCAGGGATCCGAGCGTGTGAATGCCCAACTCCTTGTCGACTCGATTCCTGCGCTGATTCACACCGCCAGACCCGACGGTTATCTCGATTATTTCAATAAACCTTGGTTGGAGTACCTGGGCGTCACTTTGGACAAAGTGACCGGCTGGAATTGGACTGCCTTCGTTCACCCGGAGGACGTTGAGGGTATCGTGACCAAGTGGCGAGCCTGCCTCGCAACAGGTGAAATCTTCGAGTACGAAACTCGCGTCCGTAGGGCGGATGGAGAATACCGCTGGATGTTCCACCGGAAAGTGCCCCTTCGCGATGCAAACGGCGACATCGTCAAGTGGTTTGGATCGAGTCTGGATATTAAGGAACGCAAGACGGCGGAAGAACAGCTCAGCCGCAACGCCGAAGAGCTGCAAAGAAGCGAGTTTTATCTTGCCGAAGGCCAGCGGCTTGCGCACACGGGCAGTTGGGCCTGGAATGTGCAGACTGGCGCTCTGTTCTGGTCGGAAGAGATTTTTCGCATTTACGGATACAGCCCGCGAGAAACCGCTCCCGCTTGGGAGCAGTTCATGAGCAGGGTCCATCCTGAGGATCGGGCGCAGATTGAGCAGCGGGCGAAAATGGAGGCCAGTGGCAAGGATTGGACAGAGTCGCACGGTGATTTTCGAATCGTTCTTCCAGACGGAACGATAAAGTATCTCCACTCCGTTGCTCACCCTGTCACGCACTCGGGTGAAGTTACGGAAGTCATCGGCACGGTCATGGACGTTACGGAGCACGAGCTTCTCACACAGGAGCTCCTGCGCCGCGAGGCCTACCTGGCCGAAGCCCAAAAGCTCAGTCACACGGGCAGCTTCGGGTGGAAACCTGACGCAGGCGAGATTGTCTGGTCAGAGGAAACCTATCGCATTTTCGAGTATGACCGCTCGGTCAAGCCAACCATAGATTCAGTGACGCAGCGCGTCCATCCGCAGGACCGGGCGGACTTTCAGAAGGTCATCGATGGTGCCTCTCGGGGGGCGACTGATTTCGAGCATGCCTATCGTTTGCTGCTGCCTGACGGACGAGTCAAACACGTCCACGCTCTCGCCAAGGCATTCCGGGATGCATCTGGCAATCGCGAGTTTGTCGGGGCGGTGACTGATATCACCGAACGCAAGGCGGCCGAGGAAGCCCTCAGGAGCAGTGAAGCGTACTTGGCGGAAGCGCAGAGGCTGAGCCACACTGGCAGTTGGGCTTGGAATCCCGCCACCGACGCCAGGTATTGGTCGGAGGAATGCTACCGTGTTCTGGGTTTTGATCCACTGGATGGATTGCCCCGAACCGAAGAACTCATCCAGCGAATTCATCCCGACGATCAACCGGCGTTCCGGGAATCTGTCAATAGAGCCAAGTCTAATAAGTTAGACGAAGAAGTTGATTATCGCATTGTGCATCCGGGTGGCGCCGTCAGGGACATTCATAGCATTGGTCATCCTGTTTTCGGCCCCTCTGGCGATCTCATCGAATTCACAGGAACTGTAATCGACGTCACTGAGCGTAAACGAGCAGAGGAGGAACTCCGCAGAAGTGAAATGGAGCTCCGTCAGATGCTGGACCTTGCGCCTCAACATATTGTGGTATACGGACCTAACCGTGAACGTCTTTATGCCAACCGCGTTGCGCTCGATTACCACGGTTATAGTCTCGAAGAGTGGCAACAGTCTTCTGGCGAGTACATTCATCCTGATGACAACGGGCGGCTCGACGTTGTTTTTGGTCACGCTGTCGCTCGTGGCTCTGCTGCCGAGTTGGAGTTGCGACTACGCAAACGTGATGGCCCTTATCGCTGGTTCTTGGCCCGTTATAACCCATTGCGCGACAACAAAGGTCAGGTCATGCGATGGTATGCCGCCTGCACCGACATTGAGGATCGCAAGCAGGCTGAAGACACTCTTCATCGCGAAAACGTCGCTCTACGTGAAGAAATCGATAAGGCCTCGATGTTCGAAGAGCTCGTTGGAACATCTCCGGCTTTGAGAAGCGTACTCTCGCGCGTCTCCAAAGTCGCGCCGAGTGATTCCACGGTCCTCATCACGGGCGAAACGGGGACAGGCAAAGAGCTGGTTGCACGCGCTATACATCGAAGATCGGATCGTGCTTCGCGCGCTTTCGTTAGTGTGAACTGTGCGGCCATCCCCCGTGATCTTATCGCTTCTGAGCTGTTCGGCCATGAGAAGGGCGCCTTCACGGGCGCGACGCAACAGCGCCTGGGCCGGTTTGAGCTGGCAAATGGAGGTACGCTCTTCCTCGACGAAGTCGGAGAGCTTCCCGCCGAGACTCAGATCGCACTCCTGCGTGTTTTACAGGAGCAAGAGTTTGAGCGTGTCGGCGGCACCCGTCGAATCCGCACTGACGTCCGGGTGATCGCAGCCACCAATCGTGACTTGCAGGCCGCCATCGGCGCGGGGGCATTTCGTAGTGATCTGTTCTATCGGCTGAATGTCTTCCCGATTGACATACCTTCCCTTCGAGAGCGAGGAGAGGACATTCCGCTGCTAGTGGAGTACTTTATCGATCGCTACGCAAGCAAAGCTGGCAAAAACATAAAGCGCGTCAGCAAGAAAACGCTGGAACTGTTTCAGTCATATCCATGGCCGGGAAACATCCGAGAGTTGCAAAACGTCATCGAGCGTTCGGTCATACTTTGCGAATCAGAGATTTTCTCGATCGACGAAAGTTGGTTGCCGAAGCGGCCGCCTGGTACACCGGAATCGAAACATCAGGTAGAGCTCCCTCGGAGACTTCTGGTGCAAGAAAAGGACATGATTGAGGCTGCACTCAAAGATACCCGCGGGCGTGTGTCCGGACCCACGGGCGCTGCAGTCAAGTTGGGAATAGCGCGGTCTACGCTGGAATCGAAAATCCGGTCGCTGAAAATCGACAAGAATCGCTTCAAGCCCCATCAGGGAATCTGAGGGCTCCCGTCTCCCACAAATTAGTCGCAAATGCGGCAATATATTTCAGGTCGGCAGGTTGAGCTTCTTCAAGACCGCCGCAAATCGCGGGTCATTGTGCAAGCTCTTCAGTAGCGGTTCCACTTTCGTTCCGATCAGACCGCTGTCACGTTGGGCATAAGCTCGGTCCAGCCACTCGAACGCTTCGTCGATTTGATTCCGGAAAGCATAAACCTCGGCGATCTGGTACGCACCACCCTCATGGTATTTCGCAATTAACTCAGTCAATGCGGCGTCCGACTCTTTTTCCCGCCCAAGCGCGTGGTACGCAATTGCATACAGGAACGCACGCCAGACATCACCGCGTACTAGCTCGATTTCAGACAGAGCATCCTGAGGCCGCCCCTGCATCACATAGATTTGGCTTAACAGGATTGTGCCGGGCCAGGCATCGGGGCTCAATTCAAGCCCTTTCTTGCCATCCGCTGCGGCTTTATCTAACTGCCCCGAGAAAAACTCGGTCTCTCCAAGGCCCCCCCAACTATCCGAATTGAGTGGATCCAAGTCAACGGCTCGGCGGTGCAATTGAAGTGCTTCGTCGAAGCGGCCCAGCATGGCTGCCGAATAAGCCACTGATCGTACAATGTCGGGATCTCCGGGCTGGAGAGCAATCGCCCGTCGATAGGCGGCATCGGCTCCAGTCCAATCGAAATCGACCTGTTCCTTAATCCGCCCCATTTGGGCCTGGGCTTCTGCCAGGTTTGGGTTCAGCGCTAAAGCTCGCTGAACTGCTTCACGCGCCAGCCGGTGACCCTCCTCAGCGGGAACACGACCTATGTTGGCCTGCCAGTTGTGTACCCGAGACAACCCGACCCAGGCCAAAGCGTAGGAGGGATCAAGCTGAGTCGCCCGTTCGAAATACTTTGCAGCCATGTCCGCATCTTTGTCGGTGCTCCGGTGAAAGAAGGAATATCCCTGCAAGTAGGCATCAAAGGCTTCCGGATTAACTGGGTGCGACTGGGCCAACTCTGCTTGCTGTTTCGAAGTCAAATGTAACTGAATCTCCCGCGCAACAGCCTTGGCTACGTCGTCTTCGACAGTAAGAACATCTTTCGCCGGATAGTCGTAATCGCGTGACCACAGGTGAGTCTGGTCTTTCACCTGAACGAGCTGCGCGGTAAGGCGCATATGGTCGCCGCTTTCGCGAAGGCTGTTTTCCAGCACGTACTGCACAGAAAGATCGCGGCCAATCTGGTCCATGCGTTCGTCCTTGTGCTTGTATCCCATGACGGATGTTCGCGCGATCACACCCAATTGTTCCGGATTGAGCCGGCCTAACTGTGAAATCGTTTCCTCGGTCAGGCCGTCCGCAAGATATTCCTTATTGGGGTCGCCCGTGAGATTCGCAAACGGCATTACGGCAAGCATGATTTTTTGCGACCTTGGCGGCGTCATTCCCCCAAAGTGCCGCCAGGACGCAAAACCGACGACCGCCAAAAGGACGGCAGACACACCCACGAGCGCAGCTTTCCGCCAATGCCATGACGCTTTTGGAACCGCCTCATCTGCGCGACTCCCGATAGTGGGTTGCCTGCTCGCGACCGAACTCTCAGCGGAGACTTGAACCGCAGCTTGCATTGCGGTGTCCACCGCCGTGGCAACGGCGACATCCGCCGCGAACTGGTATCCCTTTCGAGCAATGGTGACGATCAAGCGTGCCTCTTCCGAGTTGTCACCCAGCGCCTTGCGCAAATGGGAGATATATTGCGTCAGGTTCCCCTCTTCCACGAAGGTGTCGCCCCAAACGGCTTGCAGCAATTCCTGTTTGGTGACCAGGCGGTTGGGGTTTTGCACCAGGAAGAGAAGAACGTCGAAGGCCTTAGGGGTGAGAGAGACCGGTGAATCGGCTCGAGACAGCGTGCGCTTCCGGGAATCCATCGCAAACTGGCCGAAACGGTACAAGTAACCGTCGGTAAGGCTCGACTCACTTTCCTTACTGAGATCGCCCATTGTGAGAGCCATTCCCGAATGCCCGTTCACTGGAAGTTGCCATCTTGAGGCTTCCAATTCGCGCCCGTCGCATTTCCGAGTCGAAGCTCCGCGTGCGTACAGGCTGCCCGTACTTCAAAATGAAGGATCGCCGCGAAGAAGACATCACGAAATCGAAGGTTTTTTGAATACCACGAATTGGGGGTGGATTGGTACCACCTTGCTCTGATCGCTCAAATAGTTCCAGGAAGCCGCAGTTCGTTAACGCGAACGATCCTGAGTTGTTCATACTTTTTCAGGGTATCTGAAGGACGCGAAGTCTTTCTGAAACAGAGTGTCAATTCGGCAGATTAAGCTTCTTCAAGAGCGCGGCAAATCGCGGGTCGTTGTGCAAGCTGTTCAGTAGAGGCTGCACTTTTGTAGACATCATACTGGGATCACGTTGGGCATAAGCTCGGTCCAGCCACTCGAACGCCTCGTCGGGCTGGTTCCGGAAAGCATAAATCGCCGCGATCTCGAACGCATTACTTGCATGGTATTTCATCTTTAATTCCCGCAATGCGGCGTCCGACTCCTTTTCCCGGCCAAGCGCGTGATACGTGAGCGCATACAGAAACGCACGTAGGGGAGCGTAGTGTACGCGCTCGACTTCACGCAAAGCATCCTGCGGCCGCCCCTGCATAAGATAGATTTGGCTTAACACTCCACTTACCTCGGGGTTCAGTTCAAGAGCCTTCTTGCAATCCGCTGCGGCTTGGTCTAGTTGCCCCATAAAAACCTCGGTCTCCCCAAGCCTCTCCCAACTGTTAGCATCGAGCGGATCCAAGTCAACGGCTCGGCGGTTCAATTTAAGCGCTTCGTCAAAGCGGCCGAAGATGGCTGCCGGCCAAGCCGCAAAACCTACGTTTTCGGCGTTTGCTGGTTCGAGAGCAACCGCCCGCTGGAAGGAAGCATCCGCTCCAGCCCAATCGTAATCGACCTGTTGCTTAATCCGTCCCATTTGGGCATGGGCTGCTGCGAGGTTCGGGTTAAGAGCTAGAGCCCGCTCAATTGTTTCACGGGAAAGCCGGCGGCCCTCTTCCATAGGGATTAGACCCTCGTCGGCTTGCCAGTTGCGCGCCCGAGACAGCCATGCCCAAGCCAATGCATAGGAGGGATCAATTTGAGTCGCCCGCTCGAAATACTTCGTGGCAATGTCTGTGTCTTTGTCTGTGTCCCGCTGCCAGTAGTAGTACCCCTGTAAGTAGGCATCGAAGGCTTCCGGATTGGCCGGGCGCGATCGTGCCAGGTCTTCTTGTTGCTGAGAAATCAAACGGACCCGAATCTCCCGGGCTACAGCGTTGGCTACCGCGTCTTCAACATTAAGAATGTCTTTCGCCGCATAGTCGTAATCCTGTGACCACAGGTGAGTTTGGTCCTTCACCTGAATCAGTTGAGCGGTAAGGCGTAACTGATTTCCATTTTCGCGCAGGCTGTTTTCCAGTACATACTGCACAGAAAGATCGTGTCCAATCTGGTCCAGGCGTACGTCCTTGTGCTTGTATCCCATGACGGACGTTCGTGCGATCACACCCAACTGTTCCGGGTTAAGCCGACCTAACTGTGAAATCGTTTCCTCGGTCAGACCGTCGGCAAGATATTCCTTATTGGGATCGCCAGTGAGATTCTGAAACGGCAGTACCGCCAGCCTGATTTTTTGTGACCTTGCCGGCGTCATTCCCCCAAAGTGCCGCCAAGACGCAAAACACACGACCGCCAAAAGGACGGCAGACGCAGCCGTGAACGCAGCATTCCGCCAATGCCCTGGCGCTTTTGGAACCACCTTCTCTGCGCGACTCCCGATAGGGGGTTGCCTGCTCGCGACCGAACTCTCGGCGGAGACTTGAACCGCAGCTTGCATTGCGGTGTCCACCGCCGTGGCAACGACGACATTCGCCGTGAACTGATATCCCTTTCGAGCGATGGTCACGATCAACCGGGTGTCTTCCGAGTTGTCACCCAGCGTTTTGCGCAAATGGGAGATATATTGCGTCAGGTTCCCCTCTTCCACGAAGGTGTCGCCCCAAACGGCTTGCAGCAATTCCTGTTTGGTGACCAGGCGGTTGGGGTTTTGCACCAGGAAGAGAAGAACGTCGAAGGCCGTAGGGGTGAGAGAGACCGGTGAATCGGCGCGAGATAAGGTGCGCTTCCGGGAATCCAGCGCAAACTGGCCGAAACGATGCAGGTTGTTCACGGGAAGGAGCTTATACGGTGATTCGGAGTTTTTCATCTTTTTTCAGAGTTGCCTGAAGGACTTCCCAAAGCCTCTCCTTGAGAATACGGCCCTGCAAGATCCAGATTCGC
>Ga0210400_10000373_pt1 | contig 51019 bp, 56 predicted proteins | sample IncBWH26MmetaG_FD_155456 | JGI IMG/M metagenome (GOLD analysis project Ga0210400, IMG submission 155456) | Forest soil microbial communities from Barre Woods Harvard Forest LTER site, Petersham, Massachusetts, United States - Inc-BW-H-26-M | ecosystem: Environmental > Terrestrial > Soil >...
ATCCGTCTCTGGTGCAGTCCATGGAGCCGCTCCACGCCCACTGCCGCCGCTTCTGGTGCCTCTACCGCCACGCCTGGGATCTGGAAGAAGCCGCCCGGGGCCAGTTGGCGCTCATGAAGGCCATCATCCGCGGCGACGAGGAGGCTGCAGTGGCCGCCTCAGATGCGCAGATGGACTATCTGGACCGCTTCGCGCGCGCGGCGCTCAACCTCGACTGACGCCAGCCCGCCGGATCAGGTTTCCTTGATCCCGAAGACCCGCTCGTAGCAGATCCAGTGGGTGCCGAAGGTGAGCGGCAGGACAAACAGGGCGCCCACATAGCAGCAGAGCAGGCCCGCGAAAGTCAGCAGGGCGTTGACCAGCGCCAGCAGCAGCAGGCCGCCCAGATTGGCGTGGGCCGCGCGGAAGCTCAGCTTCACGGCCTCCAGGCCCGTCAAGCCGCGGTCCAGGATGAGGGGATAGGTGAAGGTGAAGAAGACCCCGATGAGCAGCGACCCCAGCATCACGAAAAGGAAGATGGCCGCGAACATGAGGCAGCCGAGCGTCCCGATGCCTTCCTGCGCTCCGTGCCCCGCGATGCCGCTCAGCACGCCCGCGAAGATCACGACGAAGATCGCCATCATCATGGGCAGGATCAGCACGAGGCTCGCCGCCAGCATGAGCAGCGACGCGATGAAAGACTCGGTGAAATGGCCGAAGCCCTTGAACAGCATGTCGAAGGTGATGGGGAGGCCCTGGGCTTGGCGGCGGTAGCAGAGGTAGATGCCGCACATCATGGGGCCCAACAGGAGCGCCAGAGGCGCCGCACTGCCTAGCAGCAGGCCCGCGGCCGTGATGCCCAGGAACAGCCAGTAGCGGTCCTTCACCCGGGCCCAGGCCTCGCTGAGAAAGGCGAGGGGGGAGATGTCGGCACGGGAGAAGGGGATGGATTCCATGGTCGGGTTCATACGGGTCGCCTTCCTTCGAGCGCGCGGTCCAGCGTGAGGTCGTCGGCGTATTCGAGGTCGCTGCCGATCGGAAGGCCCAAGCCGATGCGGGAGATCTTCAGTCCAGCGGGCTCCAGGATGCGGGCCAGCCAGGCGGCGGTGGCCTCGCCATCCAGTGTGGGGTTGGTGGCGAGGATGAGCTCCTTCACTTCGCCGCTCTCCAGCCGCTTGAGCAGCTCGCGCACCCGCAACTGGTCCGGCCCCACGCCCTTCAGTGGCGAGATGAGGCCGCCGAGCACATGGTAGCGGCCGCGGAAATGGCCGCTGCGCTCGAAGGTGATGACATTGGAGGCCTCCGCCACGATCGTGAGCACGGCGGGATCGCGGTGGGGATCGCGGCAGACGGCGCATTCCGGCGCGTCCGCGAAGGCGCCGCAGGTCGTGCAGAAGCCCACCTTCTCCGCCGCGTTGTCGAGGAGATGACCCAGGTGCCGCATGGCGTCCGGGCCCTCCTTGAGGAGGTGCAACGCCATCCGTTGCGCGGACTTCTGCCCCACGCCCGGCAGCGTCTGCAGCGCCTCCACCACCGCTTCCAGCGGCGCGGGGAGTTTCATCAGAACTTGATCCCCGGCAGGTTCATGCCGCCGCCCATGCCGCCCATCTGGTCCTTCATGGCCTCGTCCACCTTGACGGCGGCGTCCTTGAAGGCGGCCACGATGAGATCCTCCAGCATGCTGGGGTCCTCGGGGTCCATTGCCTCCTTGGCGATCTTCACGGAGACCACTTCCTTGGCGCCGTTGAGGGTGAGCTTCACGCTCTCGCCGCCGCTGGTGCCGTCGATGCGGAGGCTGGCCTGGGCCTCGGCGAGCTTGGCCTGCATGGCCTGGGCCTGACGCATGAGGAATCGCATGTCCATGGAGTGCTCCTTCAGTGCTTGTGTTCGAGGAAATGGGCGGCCCGCATGCGGCGCACGATGGCGAGCATGGCCCAGTATCCGGCGGGAATGGCCAGCAGGCAGAAGATGAAGCCGCCCAGCAGGTAGGAATGCAGCACGGGGCGCAGCATCTCCGCAAGCTCCTGCATGCCCGCCCAGGAGACGAAGTTGCGCCAAGTGATCTCGTGCCAGGGGATCTTCCCCAGCCCGTGATGGAGGCCGTGGCCCCGCAGCAGGTTGCCCGCGATCACCTCCAGCGTGGCGATGGGCACCATGGTCCAGGGGTTGTTGATGAATGCGCCCAGGAACATCAGAGGCATGTGGAGGCGGCGGAAGGCGAAGCAGAAAGCCAGCACCAGCACGGTGTGGAGGCCCACGAGCGGATTGAAGGCCACGGAGAGCCCCAGCGCGAAACTCCAGGCGATCTGCTCCGGGGCCAGCTCGGGATGCAGGACGAAATGCTTCAACCGGCCCAAGAAGCCCTTGGGGGGCGCGGGCGGAAGCTCGCCGGGCTGGATCTCGCCGGGATCGTCAGCAGTCATCGGAAGTGGTCGAAGCTCTGGTCATCAAGGGGGACACGGGAGCTTCCATCATAGAGGAAGAGTGGCGCGTCTCCTCTTGAAATGGCGCGGCCCACCGCGAGGAGGGGCAGTCCCAGCCGGGCCTCCAGCTCGGCCTGAGGCAGGCTTGATCCGAAGCAGCGGGCGTAGTCCTCGCCACCCCGGATGGCGTCCTCACCCAGAGACGCATCGACCTCGATGCTTACGCCGCTGGCGAGCGCCATGCTGCGGAGATCGCGGCTGAGGCCGTCCGAAAGGTCCATGCAGGCGTGGACCTCCGCGATGTCCGCCAGCTTCAGGCCCAGACCCAGGTTGGGCTTGGGGTCAAGATGGACCGCGATGTCCGGGTCGCCCAGATCGCGCGATCCGGCCTGGAGTTTTCTCAGGCCCCGCAGGCTCGCGCCCAGGGGCTGATCCACGAAGAGCGTGTCGCCCGCGCGCAGGCCATCCCGTCGCAGCCAGCGCGCCGCGTGGCCGAAGGCCGTCATGCCGAGGCCAAGGCCCTGCGCCCGGCCCACGGTGTCACCACCCAGGACCGGCAGGCTCGCGGTCCGCGCGGCGTCCGCGAGGGAGTCCAGGAAGGTCTCCAGCCAGATGCGGTCGAGATTCCCGGGCAGGGCGAGGGTGAGGGTGAATCCGGCGGGCGCGGCGCCGCTGGCATCCAGGTCCGAGAGGTTCACAGCCAGGAGCTTGCGGGCCAGCAGGGCGGGCGGGTGCCAGTCGCGCCTGAAGTGGGTGCCCTCCTCCATGAGATCCGTGGTGGCCAGCAGCATCCGGTCCGGCGGGGTCGCGGGCAGGGCGCCGCAGTCATCCATCAACGCCTCCCCGCCCGGGAGCCGCGCGCGGATGAAGGCCAGGATCTCCAGTTCGTTCAAGGCGCCCATGATCCGACCATGATGGCCCATTATCGAGCTTTGGCTGGCCTGATCCGCCATGCTAGCCTTCCAGGGTTGCCGCTCGGGGCAAACGCACGGGAGAACCCATGTCCATCACCAAGGTCTGGATCGAAGAAGGCTGCATCGTCTGCAACGCCTGCGAGGCCGAGTGCCCTGATGTCTTCCATGTGACCGACACCACCTGCACCATCCGCTCCGAGGTCCGCGCGGACGGCGCCCAGAGCGAGAACCGCGACGAGATGAGCGAGCTGAACGCCGATGTGCAGACCTCTCTCGAAGACAGCATCATCGCCGCCGCCGCCGGTTGCCCGGTCGAGGTCATCAAGTACGAGAAGGCCTGAGCGCCCCAGGCTTCGGACAGGAAGGGCGCCGCAAGGCGCCCTTCCTGTATCAGGCCCCTTGAGAGACGATGGACGATCACAACCCCGGACAACGCCATGCTTGAAAAACTCACCGCCGATCTGAAGACCTCCATGCTGGCCCGGGATGCCGCCCGCACGGGCGTCCTACGCATGGCGCTGGCCGCCTATAAGAACGAGGCCGTGGCCAAGGGCCTGGGCCCGCAGGGCGAGCTGCCGGAGGCGGACTCCATCGCGCTCTTCAAGCGGCTCGTGAAGTCCCGGGAGGACAGCGTCGAGCAGTTCACCAAGGCCGGGCACCCGGACCGCGCCGCCTCAGAGCAGGCGGAGATCGCCGTGCTCAAGGCCTACCTTCCCGCCATGCTGGAGGGAGTCCAGCTCGAGAACGCCGTCCGTGAAGCCATCGCGTCCACCGGCGCCGCGTCGAAGAAGGACATGGGCCTCGTCATGAAGGCCCTCACCGCCCAGCACGGCGGCGCCTTCGACGGGAAGGCCGCCAGTTCGCTCGTCCAATCCCTCCTTCCCTGAAACGAGACATGAAACAGTCGAAGCTCCTCCTCCAGACCCTCCGCGAGACGCCCAAGGACGCCGATGTCGTCAGCCAGCAGCTGATGATGCGCGCGGGCATGATCCAGAAGCAGGCCGCGGGCATCTACAGCTACTTCCCCCTGGCCGTGCGCAGCATCAAGAAGTTCGAGCAGATCGTCCGCGAGGAGCTCACCCGCGATGGCTGCCAGGAGATCCTCATGCCCGCCGTGCAGTCCAAGGAGCTGTGGGAGGAGAGCGGCCGCTGGACCTTCTACGGCAAGGAACTGCTGCGCTTCCAGGACCGCAAGGGCGCCTGGTTCTGCCTGGGGCCTACCCACGAGGAAGTCGTCACCGACATGGTCCGGAGCACCGTGCGCAGCTACAAGCAGCTGCCCATGAATGTCTTCCAGATCCAGACCAAGTTCCGCGATGAGATCCGCCCCCGCTTCGGCCTCATGCGCGGCCGCGAGTTCACGATGAAGGACGGCTACTCCTTCCATGCCAGCGACGCCGACTGCGACCGCGAGTACTGGGCGATGTTCAACGCCTACAAGCGCATCTTCAGCCGCCTGGGCGTGAAGTTCCGCCCGGTGGAAGCCGACAGCGGCGCCATCGGCGGCAGCTTCACCCACGAGTTCCATGTGTTGGCCGGCAGCGGCGAGGACGGCATCCTCAGCTGCGACGCCTGCGACTACACCTCCAATGTGGAGAAGACTGAAGCGCCCGCGTTCCCCGCTGAGGACCACGGCGCGGCCTTCGAGCTGAAGCGCGACCACTTCCAGACGCCGGGCGTCGTGGGCCAGGTCGAACAGGCCGCAGGAATGCTCGACGCGGATCATCCCAAGGGCATGCCCCTCACGCAGACAAGCAAGTTCTACCTCTTCCGCGCGATCTACGCGGAGGGCGAACCCAAGCTCATCGGCGCCGTCCTGCGGGGCGACCACGAGATCAATGCCGTGAAGGTGAAGAACGCCGTGGGCGCCACGGACATGGAGATGATGCCGCTGGAGGAGGCCGAGGCCTTCACCGGCGCCAAATCCGGCTTCATGGGGCCCGTGGATCTCAAGCTCGACATCATCTTCGTGGACAAGAGCCTGGAAGGCGCCGTGAACCTCACCTGCGGCGCGAACCGGACGGACTTCCACCACTTCGGCCTTGATCCCAAACGCGATCTCAAGCAAGCGACCCTCGCGGACATCCGTCTCGCGCTGGAAGGAGACACCTGCACCCGTTGTGGCAAGGGGCACTACCAGGCCTACCGCGGCATCGAGGTGGGCCAGGTCTTCAAGTTGGGTCTGAAATATTCCAAGTCCATGAGCTGCACCTTCCTGGATGAGAACGGCAAGGACCAGCCCATGGTCATGGGCTGCTACGGCATCGGCATCACGCGCACCATCGCCGCCGCCATCGAGCAGAACTACGACGACGACGGCATCCTCTGGCCCTGGCCCATCGCGCCCTTCCAGGTGCATCTGCTGAATCTCGATCCTGGCAACGCGGAGGTCTCTCAGGTCGCGAACGAGCTCGAAGCCGCGCTGGAGAAGGCGGGTTTCGAGGTGCTCCACGACGAGCGCGAGGGCCTCAGCCCCGGCGCCAAGTTCAAGGACGCCGACCTGCTGGGTTTCCCCCTGCGGATCATGGTGGGCTCCAAGGGCCTCAAGGACGGCATCGTGGAACTGAAGGAACGCCGCACCAAGACGCTCTCGAAGCTGGCCCCCGATGCCGTGGTCGCCGCCGTGACCGAAGCCAAAGCGCGTATCCTCAGCGAACTGGTCGAAGCGGGAGGTCGCTGACATGGCTGAAGGGCGCGTGCTGCTCACCACCTTCATCGAGGGCGTGCTCGTCCACGGGAAGGCGGAGCCCCGCGTGCTGCTCGTGCCCAACCCCCACACGCCCCACCGCGGCCTGCTCATGCCCGTGCAGGTGCCCTGGGCGCCGGGTTTCCTGCCCTCCGCGCTGCTGACGGCGCAGATCCAGCAGACCTGGGGCATCCCCTTCCGCGTGGTGGACCGCGCCGCCACGCTGCCCGTGGTTTTCGACGAGCGCACCAGCCGCCTCCCCACGCCGTGGCTCTTCCGCCTGGAGAGTCTCGAAGGCCAACAGCGCCTCTACCTCACGCACCTGTTGAGAGCCAAGGCCCCTGACGAAGAGATCCCCCCGGCTCCGGCTGGGACCCAGTGGGTGACGGAGGCTGAGATGGCCAGCGTGGACCTCATCCCCGGTATCCGCCGCCTCTTCCAGGCCGCGTTCACAGCGACGAAGGAAGGCTGACCCGCGAAGGGTGGCCTGGCTAAGCTTTCGGGAAACCTCTAAGCGACCGGAAGGGCGGCATGAAGCGGGTTCTGCGCATATCGGTTTACCTCGTCTGCGGTGTCACATTGCTGCTGGCCCTCTTACATCTGGAGGAGAACTGGCGCGGCAAGCGGGCCTGGGAGGCGTGGAAGGCCGAGCGCATCGCTAAGGGTGACCGCTACGACTGGTTGAATCTCGCGCCGCCCGAAGTCCCGGACGCAGACAATTTCGCGAAGGAACCGTTGGTCGAAGCGGCCATCACTGGGCACGGATCACTGTTGAAGGATTTCAAGTGGCCCGATCCGATGCCGAAGTTCGCCGATTGGCGTCTCGGACAACACGAGGATCTGGATGCCTGGGCCGCGGGCTATAAAACCAAGGATCTTGAAACCTCGTTCGCGCCTTGGGAGTCCCAACTCGATGAACTGGTTGGTGCTAGCCGCCGAACGGCCTGCCGATTCCCCATCCGCTACACCTACCCTGAGATGTCCCAGGACGCGATACCTGCGGTGTTCACCTTCAGGGCAGTCGCGCGCGCTCTGCGTCTGCGCGCCCTGGCGCGGTTGCACGCGGGCAAGGCCGATGAAGCTCTGGAAGACACGCTTGCGATTCTCCATGTCGCGCGACACCTCCAGCGCGAACCCTCTTTCATGGTGAGCCAGATGCAGATGGCTCTGACAGGTATCGCCATGCAGCCTGTCTGGGAGGGGGTGGCGGATCATCGCTGGAATGATGCCCAGCTCTCCGCTCTTGGGCAGGCTTTGCAGGGCATCAACTTGATCGTTTCACAGAGGCGTGCGGTCGAGTCCGACCGGGTATACACGGCCCTCACATTCCAAGCAGGCCTCGATACGGGGTCCTGGGCGCAGGCGAAGATGAACTCCCCGAATTTAAGCGATTTTGATGAGTCCTTCCATGTGCGTCCTCACCCGGTCCGCACGATGGTGCATTGGCTTCTGGTTCCGAAAGGGTGGACCTACCAAAACATGCTCAACGCGGACCGGTTCGATGTCGAAATCTGGTTTCCGGTGCTGGATCCGGACATGCATAGGGTTGACGCGATGTCTCTCAAGGACGCGCTGAACCGCCTCTCAAGCATCAAGCCCGGACCCTATCATTTAGCTGGGAACATCGCATTTCCGGCCATGGTCAATCAATCCGAGCGGATGGCCTACCGCCAGAACGCGCTTGATGAGGCCATCGTGGCTTGCGCCTTGGAACGCTACCGCCTGGCTCACCGCGGCTACCCGGGATCTATGACGGTGTTGGCACCTGCCTACTTGGCGAAGATCCCGTGTGACATCACGACTGGAGCTCCGCTCCATTACCGACGGAACGCGGACGGCTCCTTCGACCTCTACTCGGTGGGCTGGGATGGCAAGGATGATGGCGGGAAGGTGGTCACCGACAAGGAGGGTCGCGCCGACGACAGCGAGGGCGACTGGACTTGGCCCCATCCGGCCGCTTACTGAATAGAAAAAGGGCCGCAAATTCGCGGCCCTTTGGTTTTGCAACTTCGTGGTCCTTCGCGGGTTCAGGCCTGTTGCTCGAAGGCGTTGAAGAAGTAGCTCACTTCGAACGCGGCGGCTTCGGGCTTGTCGGAACCGTGGGTGGCGTTGCGGCCGATGCTGGCGCCGAAGCGCTTGCGCAGGGAACCCTCGGCGGCGTTGGCGGGATTGGTGGCGCCCATGAGGTCGCGCCAGCGGGATATGGCGTTCTCGCCCTCCAGGACCATCAGGACCACGGGACCCTCGGTCATGAAGTCCTCGAGCTCCTGGTAGAAGCCCTTGGTCACATGCTCGTGGTAGAAGCCCTTGCAGATCTCAGGCGTCAGGCGGGTCATCTTCAGGCCCTTGACGGCCAGGCCGCTGTGCTCGATGGCGGTAAGGATCTCGCCGGCGTGACCTTCCTTGACGGCATCCGGCTTCACGATGGCGAAAGTGCGCTCAACGGCCATGGTTTCTCCTGGTCCAAAACTCCAGTTTGCCCTGCCGCTCTAAATCCCTCAAGGGAAAGGCGTTCGCAGGAGGGCCCCGGCAGGGCTTCCGGGTGGGCCGGAGAGGCGAAATACGCTACACTCAACGGTTTGACGCGCATTTGAACGAGATCGGGACCGGCCATGATGGATGAGCTCCTCAAAAAAGTCTTCGGCTCCAAGAACGAGCGGGACCTGAAGCGCTACTGGGCCAAGGTCCAGTTGATCAACGCCCTGGAAGAGGATGTCGCCGCCCTCAGCGACGAGGATCTCAAGGCCATGACCCCGGCCTTTAAGGAGCGCCTGGCAGGCGGCGAGACGCTCGACCAGATCCTGCCCGAGGCCTTCGCCGTCTGCCGCGAGGCCTCCAAGCGCGTGCTCAAGATGCGCCACTTCGATGTGCAGCTCATCGGCGGCATCGTGCTGCACGAGGGCCGCGTCGCCGAGATGCGCACGGGCGAGGGCAAGACCCTCACCGCCACGCTCGCGCTCTACCTCAACGCCCTGGCGGGCAAGGGCGCGCACCTCGTCACCGTCAACGACTACCTGGCGCGCCGCGACGCCGAGTGGATGGGCCGCCTTTACGGATGGCTGGGCCTCAGCGTCGGCATCGTGCAGCACGGGCTGGACGACCAGCAGCGCCGCGACGCCTACGGCTCCGACATCACCTATGCCACGAACAACGAGCTGGGCTTCGACTACCTGCGCGACAACATGAAGTGGGACTTGGCCGACTTCACGCAGCGCGGCTTCACCTACGCCATCGTGGACGAGGTGGACTCCATCCTCATCGACGAGGCCCGCACGCCGCTCATCATCGCGGGCGCGTCGGAGGAGGACACCTCCAAGTACTACCGCATCGACGCCATCGTCCCCCGCCTTGAGATGGAGAAGGACTTCAAGATCGAGGAGAAGGACCGGCAGGTGGTGCTCACCGATGGCGGCACGCGCCACGCCGAGGAGCTCCTGAGCGTCCCGAACCTCTATGACCCCGCGCACATCGAGACGCTGCACGGCCTCAGCCAGGCTTTGCTCGCACACCACATGTACAAGCGCGATGTGGACTACATGGTGCGCCCCAAGGAGGACGGCAAGGGGCTCGAAGTGGTCATCGTGGACGAGTTCACGGGCCGGCTCATGCCCGGCCGCCGCTGGTCCAATGGCCTCCACCAGGCCATCGAGGCCAAGGAGGGCGTGGAGGTCAACGCGGAGAACCAGACGCTGGCCACCGTCACCTTCCAGAACTTCTTCCGCATGTACAAGCGGTTGAGCGGCATGACCGGCACGGCCGAGACCGAGGCCGCCGAGCTGCACAGCACCTACAAGCTGGATGTGGTCGTCATCCCCACGAACAAGCCCATGGTCCGCAAGGACTACGCGGACATCGTCTACGCCACCCGCAAGGGCAAGGCCAAGGCCATCGTGGAGGAGATCAAGGCGCTCCACGCCAAGGGCCAGCCCGTGCTCGTGGGCACGCCCAGCGTGGAGGGCAGCGAGAGCCTCAGCGAGGAGCTGAAGGCCGCCGGGCTCCGCCACACGGTGCTGAACGCCAAGCACCATGAGAAGGAAGCCGAGATCGTGGCCCAGGCGGGCCGCAAGGGCGCCGTCACCATCGCCACGAACATGGCCGGCCGCGGCACGGACATCCTGCTGGGCGGCAACGCCGAGAACATGGCGAAGGCCGAAGCCGCCGCGCGCGGTGTGGGCGTCTACGACGAAGAAGGCAGGGAGACCCCGGAGTTCTCCGCCCTCGTGGAAGAGATGGCCCGCCGCACGGAGGCCGAGAAGGTGGAGGTCATCGCCGCGGGCGGGCTCCACATCCTGGGCACCGAGCGACATGAGAGCCGCCGCATCGACAACCAGCTCCGCGGCCGCGCCGGCCGCCAGGGCGATCCCGGGTCTAGCCGGTTCTACCTTTCGCTGGAAGACGACCTCATGCGCATCTTCGGCGGCGAGAAGATGCAGGCGCTCATGAAGACGCTGGGCATGAGCGACGAGGAGCCCATCGAGGCCGGCATGGTCTCCAGAGCCATCGAGAAGAGCCAGAAGCGCGTGGAGACCCAGAACCTGGAGATCCGCAAGCACCTGCTCGAGTACGACGATGTCATGAACAAGCAGAGGATCTTCTTCTACGGCCTCCGCACGGAGATCCTCAAGGGCAACACCAAGGACTATGTGCTCCGCATCACGGCGGAGATCATCGAAGGCCTCGTCAACGACTTCATCCCGGAGAAGGGCGAGCGGGACGTGGCGGCGCTCAAGGAGCGCATGGAGCAGCTCTTCTCCGCCCAGGAGCTGGACTGGCAGGCCATGGAAGCCATGCCCCAGGCAGGGATGACGGACCTGCTCATCAAAGCCGTGATCGCCTCCTACCAGGCCAAAGAGGAGCGCCTCGGCGCCCCGGAAATCCTGCGCTGGCACGAGCGGGTGGCCATCTTGCAGGTCATCGACGCGGCCTGGAAGCGGCACCTGCTGGTCATGGACCACTTGAAGGAGGCCATCAGTTTCCGCGGCTACGGCCAGAAGGATCCGCTGGTGGAGTACAAGAAGGAGTCCTACGAGTACTTCGAGCAGATGCGCTTCGGGTATGAGGACGAGACCGTGTCCTACCTCTACCGCGTGGAACCCCAGATGAGCTACACGCCGCCGGACGAAGACTTCTTCCGCATGCCGGAGATGGTGGAGATCGGCCCCGACGAACAGGGCAACGCCATCACGCCCGCCAACGCGGGCGAAGGCGTCCAGCGCGTCCTGCGCTTCGCCGCCGGTGGTCTGGACGACGAGGACGAGTCCGCCTTCCGGCGCTGAAGGGCGACCTGTGCGGCTCCACATCCCCGACCAGCAGCTGCGCGTGAGCCAGCGCCTGCCCCTGGGCGTGGCCATCCTCGCGGCCCTGAGCACGGCCGTGCTGTGGCCGGGGCTGCACCGCTGGACGCTGCTCATCTGGATCGGCTGGGCCCCGGCCTTCTTCTTCGCGCTCCGCTATGCCACAGGATCCTGGGTCCGCGTGAGCCTGGAGCGCGGCATCTCCTGGCGGCTCATGCTGCCTTCCGGCGAGCTGCTCGGCTCCATCGCCGTGGATCCCGGCGAGATCACGGAGCTGCGCCTGGAGTCCAGCCTCCTGGCCCGCTTGCTGGGCCTGTGGGATCTGCAGCTGGTGAAGGGGGATGGCAGCCTCACGCCCCGCCTGCGCTTCTTCGAAGGCATCGTGCCGGTGGCGGAAGCCCTGCACGCGCGCTTGCAGCAAGAGGCGGGACGCTAAGAAGCCTCTCCGCTGATAGGCTGTCGGGCATGGATCTCGTCATCGTCACGGGGCTTTCAGGGGCAGGCCGGCACTCTGTGCTGGAGGCTCTGGAAGATCGCGGCTTCACGGCCCTCGACAATCTGCCGGTGCGCATGCTGGATCCGCTCATCGAACTAGAGGGCCGCCTGCACCCCAAGGCGAGCCTGGCCGTGGGCATGGATGGGCGCCATGAGGATTTCGCGGCCGAGTTCGAGCCGCTCGTGCAACGCCTCCAGAACCACAGCCAGCCCACTCAGGTCATTTTCCTGGAAGCATCGGACGAGGTGCTGCTGAGGCGGTATTCCGAGACGCGGCGGGTCCATCACCTGGCGGCCCGGCACAGCTTGAGTCTGGTGGAAGCTGTCCAGCGCGAGCGCGCGCTGTTGGCGCCGATCCGCGAACTGGCCTCTGCTGTGCTCGACACCAGCGGCCTCAGCCTCGGCGAGCTGCGGACGCGGCTGGGCCAGTTGCTAGGGCTCGACGGAGGCTCCGGCTCCCATCTGCGGCTGCTCTCCTTCGGATTCAAGTTCGGAGTGCCCGCGGACGCGGATGTGGTCCTGGACGCGCGCTTCCTGCCCAATCCTTATTATGTGCCCGGGCTCCGCGAGCAGACGGGCCGCGACGCCGCCGTGCGTGACTATGTGCTGTCCCAGGCGGACGCGCGGACCTTCCTGGACCGCGCCGAAGGCTGGATGCGCTGGGCCCTGCCGCTGGTGGCGCAGGAAGGCCGCGCCTATTACACCCTCGCCATCGGTTGCACCGGCGGCAAGCACCGCAGCGTGGCGCTCATCGAGGCGCTTGCGGAGCGCCTGAGGGACGCCGCGCCGGGGTTGCGGACCCAGCACCGGGAAATCGGGGCTTAAGCCGCCTTAGGCTTCGCCATCGCGTAGATGGGCAATCCCAGCAGGACGATGATGAGGCCCGGCCAGGTGAAGGCGGGGCGGTAGATGAGCAGCGCGCCCATGATGGCCAGGGCACCGATGAGGTAAAGGATCGGCAGCACCGGATAGAGGGGGACCTTCACGGGACGCTCGAGCTCGGGCTTCCGGATGCGCAGGAGGATCACGCCGCCCACAGTGAGCACATAGAAGAGCAGGGCCGCGAAGATCACATAGTCCAGCAGCTGGCCGTAGCTGCCCGTCATGGTGAGCAGGCAGGTCCACACGGCTTGGATGCCCAATGAGAACGCGGGCACGCCGCTGCTATTCAGTCTCGCCGCGGGCTTCAGGAAGAGGCCGTGCTCCGCCATGGTGTGGTAGACCCGCGCGCCGCTTAGGACGAGACCGTTGGTGCAGCCGAACATGGAGATGAGGATGGCGCCTGCCATGGCCAGCTCGCCCGCGGGGCCGAAGAGGGCGCGCAGGGCCATGCTGCCCACGCGGTCATTGGGCGCGGTGGCGATGGATTGAGGCCCCAGCACCTTCAGGTAGACGAAGTTGGCGAGGATGTAGAGGCCGCAGACGAGGCTCGTCCCGATGAGGAGGGAGAGCGGGATCGTGCGCTTGGGCTCCTTCACTTCCGCAGCGATGAAGGTGACAGAGTTCCACGCGTCCGCGCTGAAGAGGCTGCCGGTCTGCACCACGAGCAGCGCCGTGAGGAAGGGCAGGGTGGTGGCGCTATCCAGGGGAGTGAAGGGCGCGGGGTTCGCCGCCACGGCGGGCTTGAGGAAGAGGCCTAGCAGGATGAGGGCGACGAGGCTGCCGATCTTCGTGACCGTGAAGGTGTTCTGGACGAGGGCGCCGAGCTTCACGCCGTAGGCGTTCACGAAGCTGAGGAGCAGCACGATGGCGATGCCTGACAACCGCGCGGTCGTGAGGCCTAGGTCGTAGGGGCCCACGACGATGGAGCCGAAGCGCAGCGCGGAGACATGGAGCGGTCCCGCCAGCCAGGTGCTCTCGCTCACCGCGGGCCAGAAGGTGCCAAGGTATTTCCCGAAGCCCACGGCCACGGCGGCGATGGTGCCGCATTCGATGACAGCGAAGAAGGTCCAGCCGTAGAGGAAGCCCGTCGCCGGACCGTAGATCTCCCGCAGGTAGGTGTATTGGCCGCCCGCGTGGGGATACATGCCCGCGAGCTCCCCGTAGCTCAAGGCCGCGAAGACCGTCATCACCGCCGTGAGCGCCCAGGCCGCCAGAAGGAAAGCGCCCGTGTGGCCGTTGCGCACGATGTCTGCCGCCACGATGAAAACGCCGGACCCGATCATGGAGCCCGCGATGAGCATGGTGGACGAGAACAGGCCGAGGGAACGGCGGAAACCCTGGTCACTCATGAAAGCCCCGGAATATCGAATAAGCTTACACGCCATGGACTTCCTTTTTGACGCAGACATCGCCGCGGCGGAGACACTGCCCTCCCGCTGTTACACCGGCGCCTCCATCCTTCCGTTGGAAGAGGCGCGGGTCTTCGGCCGCAGCTGGCAATGGGTGGGAAGTCTCGACCAGCTGGCCGGGCCGGGCAGCCGCTTCCACGCGACCATCGGTGGTGAGCCGTTGCTGGTGCTGAAGGATGGAGAAGGCCGCCTCCGCGCCTTCTCCGCCATCTGCCGCCATCGCGCGGGCCGCGTGGGGGGCGAAGGGAAGACGCTGAAGTGCGCCTACCACGGGTGGACTTATGATCTGGATGGTCGCCTTCTCGGCGCGCCAGAGTTCGAGGGTGTCAAGAACTTCGACCGCGCCGCCTGCGCGCTGCCGGAATTCCGCGTTGAGGCCTGGGGGCCATGGGTCTTCGTGAATCTCGACCCGGCCGCGCCATCACTGAGCCAAGTCCTCGGCGAGATCCTCGCGGAGACGGCGCATTGGCCCCTGGACCGCCTGCGCTCCATGAAGACGCTCGACTACGACCTGGCCTGCGACTGGAAGGTTTATGTGGACAATTACCTCGAGGGCTACCACATCCCCGTGGCGCACCCGGAGCTGTTCCGGCAGATGGACTACAGCGCCTACCGTGTGGAGACGCGGGCCTGGCACAGCCGCCAGCACGCGCCGGTGAAGGGCGCGGACACGCTCTACCATCGCGACCTCGCGGAGGGCGCCACTCCGGAAGCGCTTTATTACTGGCTCTTTCCGAACCTCATGGTCAATGTCTACCCTGACCATGTGCAGCTCAACCTCATCCAGCCCTTGGGTCCGGGCCGCTGCCGCACGCATTTCGCGTGGTTCGCGGAGGAGGGGAAGGCGCGCGACCTGTCCGCGAACCTGGCCTTCAGCGACCTCGTGCAGCGGGAGGACATCGCCCTCTGCGAGGCGGTGCAGCAGGGTCTCTCATCCAGCACCTACGACCGCGGCCGTTACAGCGTCAAGCGTGAGAACGGCGTCCACCACTTCCACCGGCTGTGGGTGGAGGCGATGAAGAGCTAGGCCCTCTTACTCCGCCAGTAGTAGACCGGCACGCCCACTAACGCGAGGACCAGGCCGGGCCAGGTGAAAGTCGGCTTGTAGCGCAGGAGCAGGAGCAGGATGCTGCCGCTGCCGAGCACATAAACCAAAGGCACGACGGGATAGCCCCAGACCTTGTAGGGCCGCTCGAGATCCGGGCGCTTCCGCCGGAGGATGATGACGGCGAAGATCACTGCCACCACGAACATGAGCTGCGCGAACTCGGTGAAGTCCACCAGCTGCTCGAAGGTGCCGGTGAGGGTGAGGAGGCAGGCCCAGCCCGCCTGCATCCAGAGCGAGACGGCCGGCACTCCGTGGCGGTTGAGGTTGGCCGCGCCGCCACCGAAGAGACCGTCCTCGCCCATGGCCTGGTAGACCCGGGCGGAGGTGAAGGAGGCCCCGTTCACATAGCCGATCATGGAGATGAGGATGGCGCCGGCCATGAGCGTGGTCCCGGTGGGCCCGAAGAGCGCGCCCAGCGCCGCCGCGCCCACGCGATCCTCAGGCGCGCCCGCGATGCCCGCGGGGCCCAGCAGCTTCAGGTAGGCCAAGTTCGCCAGCAGATAGAGGACGATTACGGCGGCGGGGCCGATGAGGAGGGCCAGGGGCAGATTGCGTTTGGGATCTTTGATTTCCGGCGCCACATTGCCCACGAAGTTCCAGCCGTCGCAGGAGAAGAAGGCGCCGATCTGGGCCACCAGCAGCACGGTCAAGAGGCCTGAGAACGAGACGGATCCCGTGCTCAATGGTGTCGAGACGGGGGCGGCGTGAGGCGCCAGCATCAGACCCAAAACCACCAGCGCGCCCAGGGCCGCCAGCTTGGCCACGGTGAAGGTGTTCTGGATCCAGGCGCCGAGCTTCACGCCGTAGGTGTTCAGCAACGCGATGGAGCAGATGAGGACGATGCCCACGAGCCGCGCGCCCGTGATGCCGAAGCGGTAGGGCCCCAGCTCCATCCCGAAGGGCATGCGCAGCGCGGGGATGGCCGTATGCGGACCGATCCAACGGACATCGTCCACGGCAGGGACGAGCGCGCCCAGGTACTTGCCCGCGCCCACGCCCACGGCGGCGATGGCGCCGCTCTCGATGACCAGGAAGCAGCACCAGCCGTACAGGAAACCCATGAGCGGGCCGTAACCCTCCTTCAGGAACACATAGAGGCCGCCCGCCCTGGGGAGCATCCCCGTCAGCTCGCCATAGCTCAGCGTGGCGCAGAGCGTGAAGAGGCCCGCCATCAGCCAGGTCAGCATGAGCATCGGCCCCGTGTGGACCTGGCGCATGATGTCGGCGCTGACAATAAAAATGCCCGAGCCCACCATGGAGCCGGCGACGATCATCGTGGACGAGAACAGGCCGAGCTCGCGGCGGTAGCCGTTGGATTCAGACATGGGTCACCGATGGGTTTGGACCAGCCTACCCGGGCCGGTAGCCTAGAGAGATGCCGAAGAAGTCCCGCACCTCCAAGCGCCTGCTCATCGCGGTCCTCGTCCTGGCCATTCCGCCCGCCTTCGGCTGGTGGCTATGGAAGGGGCAGGGACCTTTGCGCGAAGAGGCGGATTTCGTCGTGAAGAAGGGCACCACGGTGAGCCAGCTGGCGGACCAGCTCCAGGCCCGGGGGGTCATCCGTTCGGCCGACCTGTTCAAGCTCTGGGCCCGTTCCCGCAAGCTCCAGATCATCCGCGGCGAGTACGCCTTCGATGCCCGCGTCTCCATGTCCGATGTGGCGGACAAGCTGCGGAAGGGCGACATCCACTGGACGAACATCGTGATCACGGAGGGAGCCTACGCCTGGTCCGTGCAGAAGCGCCTCGCGCCCTTCGTGCCCGAGGACGCCTTCTGGAAGCTGTGGAAAAGCCCCACGCTGGCGCGCACGGCGGGATTCCCGGATGCCCCGAACCTGGAAGGCCTGGCCGCGCCCGCCACCTACCGTGTCAACCGCGCCATGGACCCGGAGGAAGTGATGCTCGATCTGGTGGAGGCCTTCCGCCGCCAGATCCACTCGAAGCTGGAAGGGGGTGCGCTGCCGCCCTACCAGACACTCATCCTGGCGAGTCTAGTGGAGAAGGAGACGCATCTCCCGGAGGAGCGGGCGCGTGTGGCGGGCGTCTACTACAAGCGCCTCAAGATCGGCATACCGCTCCAATGCGATCCCACCAGCCAGTACGCGCGCTGGGTCAGCGGCGACCTGCGTTTCACGGCGCCCGCGCCGGAGGACATCCGCCGCCCCAGCCCCTGGAACACCTACACCACGAAGGGCCTTCCGCCCACGCCCATCGCCATCCCCAGCCAGGCCTCCATCGAGGCGGCCCTGCACCCGGTGGTGACGAAGGATCTCTACTTCGTGGCCACGGGTCTGGGCGGCCACCGCTTCGCGCCAACGCTCGCCCAGCACAACCGCAACATCAATCTGTACCGCAAGGAACTGGCGCGGCAGCGGGCGAGCTCGTGAGCAAGATCCGTCTCGACCAGCTCCTTGTGCAGCGGGGGCTCTGCGAAACCCGCGCGAAGGCCCAGGCGCGCATCCTGGCGGGCGATGTGCTGGTGGGCGACCGGCCCGTCACCAAAGCGGGCACAGCGGTGGACGAGGCGGCGGAGATCCGCCTGCGCGGCGAGGGTCTGCCCTTCGTGAGCCGCGGCGGGCTGAAGCTGCAGGGCGCGCTGGATCTCTGGAAGCCCGATGTGGCGGGCCGCGTCTGCTTCGACGCTGGCGCCAGCACGGGGGGCTTCACGGACTGCCTGCTCCAGCGCGGCGCGTCCAAGGTCTACGCCGTGGATGTGGGCACCAACCAGCTGCACTGGAAGCTGCGGAGCGATATCCGGGTCGTGTCCATCGAACAGACCAACCTGCGCACCTGGGACGCGGCCTCGATCCCCGAACGGTGCAGCTTCCTCTGCGCGGACTTGAGCTTCATCAGCCTGAAGCTCGCCATCCCTCCCGTGCTCGCCAGCCTCACCGACGACGCAGATGCCGTCCTTCTGGTGAAACCCCAGTTCGAGGCGGGCCGCGGCGAAGTGGGCGAGGGCGGCATCGTCCGCGATCCGCTCATCCACGCCAGGGTGTGCACCGACATCTGGCGTTTCTTCGAGGACACAGTCCTCAAGCCGCAAGCGCTTGCGCCGAGTCCCATCAGAGGTGGCGAGGGGAATGTGGAGTTCCTCCTACGCCTGAAGATGGGCGGTCAGATCGGAGATCTGCGAGCGGCCCTGGACGGTCTCGGTTGAATTGTTAAGTATTGAAAGTGGTAATTTTGAATTTAAAAAATTAAAAATTATAATAAAACATTGAAAAATTAGATCACCCAATCGAAAAATTAAGCCATGGCGTAGCAGGCGGACTGCATCGCCCCTTGGAGGCCTCCATGGCGAATCCCGGACTTCGCGACTTCCTGGAAATCCCCTACGACGAGCTGGAGCAGCTCAATCTCCAGGCCAAGCAGCAGCGTCTCGACCGCGTGTCGCCCGACAAAATCCGCGAAGAACGGATGGCCTATCTCGAAGGCGAGAAGCGCATCAAGGCGGTCACCGTCTGTTTCACGGACATAGAAGGCCGGCTGCACATGCTGGACTACGACAAGAAATTCCTCCTGAAGTCCTCGGACAACCTCACCTTCGACGGCTCCTCCATCCGCGGCTTCTCGGCCCAGGCCGAGAGCGACCTGCGCCTCGTCATCGACTGGCCCGCCTTCTACTGGCTGCCTAGCGATGTCTTCGGGCCCGGCAAGGTGCTCGTCTTCGGGAATGTGCTGAACCAGGACGGCAGCCCCTTCGCCGCCGACATGCGCGCGCGGCTGCGGGCCTACACGGACGAGATGTTCAAGAAGGACGGCACCATCCTGAACGCCGCCAACGAGGTGGAGGGCTTCCTCTTCAAGGGCCTGGACGCCGAGCGCCATTTCCATGAAGCCGGCGTCTTCGAATATGTCTCCACCGGCGGCTACTACCACAGCCTTCCTGGCGACCCGCTGCGCCAGTTCATCGACACCGCGGCCGAGGTGCAGCGGGCCATGGGCTTCGGCAACGAGAAGGACCACCCCGAGGTGGCGCCTTCCCAGTTCGAGATGAACTACACCTACGCGGAAGTGAACATCGCCGCCGACCAGGTGCAGCTCTACAAGCTCCTCTCCCGCCAGGTGGCCGCCCGCATGGGCATGACCGCCAGCTTCCTGCCCAAGCCCGTCACAGGCGTGAACGGCAACGGCATGCACACCAATGTGTCCATCGCGAAGGCCGGCAAGAACCTCTTCTTCAAGAAGGGCGGCAAGGACGGCCTCTCGGACCTGGCCTGGGATTTCACCAATCGCATCCTCGCCAACGCGACCGATCTCTGCCTCATCTTCAACCCCAGCGTGAACGCCTACCGCCGCCTGGACCCCCACTTCGAGGCGCCCAACCAGATCAAGGTGAGCCCCACGGACCGCGGCTCCATGATCCGCATCCCCACCGGCAACGAGAAATCCACTCGCGTCGAGGTGCGTTCCATCGGGCCCGACGCCAATCCCTACATGGTCTATTACACCCTGCTGCGCACGGGCATGGAGGGTCCGGCCCTCGAGGTGGACGAGGCCAAGCGGGCCCGCACCCGCTTCCTGCCCGACAACATCTTCGACGCCATCCGCCTCTTCAAGGGCAGCAAGTTCATGTCAGAGCTGCTGGGCGAGGCTGTCCACGAGAAGTTCGCGGACATCAAGGTGGCCCAGGCCGAGCGATGCCCCAAGGCCCTCGGCGCCCGCGTGAAGGAAGGCGAGATCATGTTCCACCACGAGGTGACCAACCAGTACCTCTGGAATCAGTTCTGACCCCCTGGAACGGTTGCGCAGACCGGGAAGGCCCCGCGCATGCGGGGCCTTCCGCCGCCTCTGGTAGCTTTGCTTCGGAGGTGGCGCATGGCCTTCGATCTGGATGAAGCCCTGGCCCAGCTGGCTCGCACGCCGGGCGTATTCCGCGCCTGGTTCGCGGATCTTCCGGAACCCTGGCTTGATGCCGATGAGGGGCCGGGGACTTTCAGCTCCCGGGATGTCCTCGCTCATCTCATCTATGGCGAGCGCACGGACTGGCTGGTCCGCGTTCGGATCATCCTCGAGCAGGGCGAATCGCGGCCCTTCGATCCCTTCGACCGCCGGGGTTTCCTGGATGAGGCCCGCGGCTGGAGCCTGGAGGCCTTGCTCGCGGAATTCGAACGCCTGCGCGCCGCGAACCTTCTGGCGCTGTCCGCTCTTCATATCCAGGTCCAGGACCTCGCACGGAAGGGCGCGCATCCCGGACTGGGCGCCGTCACGCTGGAGCAGCTGCTGGCCTCCTGGGTCGTCCACGATCTCGGCCACATCGCCCAGGCTGCCCGCGTGATGTCGAAGCGCTACAAGGCCACCGTGGGCCCCTGGGTGGACTATCTGCCGGTGCTGACCCGATGAAATGAAGAGGCCCGCGGATGCGGGCCTCTTCATTTGGACGCGGGCAGCCGGATTACAGCGCGGCCCAGTCCGTCGCCGTCTTGACCTCGCCGTAGCTGGTCTCGATCTGGGCGAGCTGCAGCTTGCCGCTGGCATCATCGTTCACGGCGTGCCACTTGGTATAGGCGTCGATGACCCAGATACCGCTCTCGCGGGTGCCGTTGCCGCTCCAGCCGTTGCCGCCGAAGGGCAGGTGAGCCTCGGCGCCGGTGGTGCTGTTGTTGATGGAGCTCATGCCCGCGCTGATGCGGTTCTTGAACTGGTCGACCCACTGGCGGTTCTCGGTGTAGATGGAGCTGGAGAGGCCGTAGGGCGTGCCGTTGGCGGCCTGCATCGCCATCTCGAAATCAGGGACGGTGACGAAGTTCACGGTGGGGCCGAAGGTCTCGTTCTGGAAGAGGGCCATCTCGGGTGTGACGCCGTCCCAGAGCGCGGGCTGCATGTAGGTGCCGTGGGCGATGGTGCCCTTCACGCGGGCGTCGCGGTTCTTCTCGTCCCAGGCCGCGCCGCCGCTGAGGAGCTTGGCGCCGTCCTTCTTGCCCATCTCGAAGTGCTCCAGGAACCGCTGGCCGAAGCGGGCGTTCATCATGGGGCCGTAGGTGACGCCGTTACCTTCCTCGATGGGGTTGCCCATGGGCAGCTTGGCGAGACCTTCGAGGAACTTCGCCTTGAAGGCTTCCGCGATGGGCTTGTGCAGGATGAGGTTGCCGAGGCTGGTACAGCGCTGGCCGGCGGTGCCGTAGGCGGCCCAGAGCGCGCCGCTGACGGCGTTGTCGATGTCCGCGTCCTCCATGACAATCATGGGGTTCTTCCCGCCCAGCTCCAGGCTGGGGATCTGCAGCTGACGGCCGCAAGCCTCGCCGATGAGGCGGCCCACGGTGGTGGAGCCGGTGAAGCTGAACTTCTGGAAGAGGCCCTTGTCGATGCCCTCGATCATGAACTGGCCCGCGGCATTGCCGCCGCCGCCATGGACGATGTTCACGACGCCATCAGGCAGACCGGCATCCATCATGGCGCGCAGGAAGAGGTCGGCGATGACCGGCGCGTCCTCGGAAGGCTTCCACACCACGGTGTTGCCTGACAGGATCGCGGGGAGGATCTTCCAGCTGGGCACGGCCATGGGGAAGTTTCCGGCCGTGATCATGCCGACGACACCGATGGGGCGGCGGTAGGTGAAGAGCTCTTTGCGGGGCATCTCGCTGGGCACGGTCTGGCCGTAGAGGCGGCGGCCCTCGCTCTGGAAGAACTGGGCGGTGTCGATGGCCTCCTGCACTTCGCCTTCGGACTCGCGGGGCGTCTTGCCGATCTCGCGGGTGACGATGTGGGCGAGCTTGGCCTTCTGGTCCTCGAGGATGCGGCCGATGCGGCCCACGATGGCGCCGCGGATGGGGGCGGGCGTGTTCTTCCACTTTTCGAAAGCGTCGCGGGCGGCTTTGGCGGCGGCCTCGATATCCTTCGCGGAGGATTCGGGGAAGGTGCCCACGAGATCGCGGCGATCCACGGCGGAGCGGGCCTCGAACGTGCGGCCGGTACCGGAGGCGGCTTCCTTGCCTCCGATCCAGTTGGACCCCACCAGGGTCTTTCCGATCTTGGCCATCTCAGGGGCGTTGGGCTTGAGCTGCATGGAACCTCCGTCCAGGACCTTCCAGAATACCTCCTGGACTTGGGAAGGACCAGAGAAGCCTTGCCCATGGCGGGCTTTCCGTGATGGAAGGCGCGCCGGACCGCGGGTAGACTGGTCTTTTGCGCGACCGGAGGGCCTGCGTGCGTTCGTACGATCTCGTCGTTGTGGGTGCCGGCATCGGCAGCGGTTCCCTGGTGTACAACCTGCTGAAGCAGGGCTTCACGGGTTCCATCCTCGTGGTGGACCGGGGCGACAAGATCGCCTTCGGCGCCACGGCCTTCAGCGCAGGCGGCTTCCGCAACCTCTGGACGACGGAGATCAACCAGAAGCTCTGCACGCTGGGCATCGCCAAGCTCAAGAGCTTCCAGGCCGACATGGGCGTGAGCTGCGGCTACGACCAGAGCGGCTACCTCTTCACCTACTACGCCAAGGCCTGGGAGAAGATCCCCGCCGCCGCCGGGATCTGGGCGCGCAACGGCGTGAACTTCGAGCTGCTCACCCCAGAACAGATCGAGACGAAGATTCCGGGCCTCAAGTGCGGCGTGGACCACATGGACGAGGAGGTCCGCGAGTTCCTGGGCTTCGAGCCCATCGTGGGCGGCGTCTTCGGCAAGGATTGCGGCGCCTTCGATCCCTCCCAGGCCGCCGTGGGCTACTTCGAGCGGGCCGCGGACTTCGAGCACAGGCCCACCGTCCGGCTGCACGCGGAAGTGGAGAAGGTCCTCTTCGACAGCAAGGGCAAGGCCACCGGCGTCGTGCTGAAGGACGCCAAAGGCGTCGAAGAGACCGTGAACGCGGGCATCGTAGCGCTCTGCAATGGCTCCCACGTGAACCAGCTGCTGAAGCGCTCCGGCCTCCCGGATTCCGACCTCTGCCCTGTCATCGCCCAGAAGCGGATGATGTTCATCACGGACTTTCCCGGCCACCCCAACGAGGACGAGCGCTGGCACAAGATCCCGCTCACGATCATGGACCAGGGCATCTACTTCAAGCACGAGAGCGGCAACCTCATGATCGGCAAGGCGCGGCCCGACGAGCCGGACAGCTTCGACACCACTTTCGAGCCGGACTACTACCGCGACGAAGTGAACCTGCCCATGCAGGAGCGCATCCCGAGCACGGCCGTGTGCAAGCTCAAGTCCGGCTGGGGCGGCCTCTACGACACCAACACGGCGGACCACAACGCCATCGTGGGCTGGCACGCGGAGCATGAGGGGCTGATGCTCCAGGTGGGCTACAGCGGCCACGGCGCCATGGAGAGCCCGGCCGTGGGCATCTGCCTCGCTGAGCTGATCCTCAACGGCGAATACCGCACCATCGATTGCTCGCCTCTTCGTTGGAGCCGCTTCCGCGAAGGCGCGCTCGTGAAGGAAACCATCGTCATCTGATCGGAACGGACTTGCTCGACAAACTGCCGCTCGTCCTCATCCTCTACGCCGCGCTGCTGTTCAGCCTCTGTCTCCACGAGGCCAGCCACGCGACCACCGCTTACCTGCTGAAAGACGACACGGCCAAGCGGCTGGGGCGCATGACGCTCAATCCCATGGCGCACATCTCCTGGGTGGGCACGGTGCTCTTCCCGCTTCTGGGCCTCTTCACCGGTTGGCCCTTCATCGGCTGGGCGAAGCCGGTGCCGGTGGACCCGCGCAATCTCTCGACCAAGAGCAAGCGGTTCGGCTACGCCATGGTGAGCGCGGCGGGGCCGGCCTCCAACCTCGCCCTCATGCTCATCTTCCTGCCGGTCGCGGCGCTCATCGCCCGCAGCTTGGGCGGCGCGGCCCCCCAGATGCGCGAGGCCATCTTCTACGCGGGGCTCAACGCGCGGCTGGACACGCTCCAGGGATTCGGGCTCGGACCCGGCCAGGTCGTCGTCATGGCCCTCACGGGCACGCTGGTGTGGATCAACCTGCTGCTGGCCTTCTTCAACATGATCCCCGTGGGCCCGCTGGATGGCGGCGGCGTCATCCGCGGCCTGCTGCCCGTGAGCGCGCTGCCGCGCTGGGACAGGTTCCAGCCCTACATGATCGTGGTGCTGCTCATCCTGGTCCTGACACCGCTGGGGAACTTCCTTTTCACGCCCATGATGTGGGCCGCGAACAAGGTGATCCCGCCCGTCGCGAACTTCATCCTCGGAGCCTGACCATGCAGCCTCGCGTCGCCACCTCCAGGGTATTGAGCGGAATCCAGCCTTCGGGCTCCCTGCATATCGGCCACCTCATCGGCGCGCTGGACAACTTCGCGCGGCTGCAGGGGCAGGGCGAGACCTTCTACATGATCGCGGATTGGCATGCGCTGACCTCCAAGTACGAAAAGGTGGAAGAGATTTGGCCGGCCACGCTAGAGGTCACGGCCACCTATCTGGCGGCGGGGCTCGATCCCGTGAAGTCCACGATCTTCGTGCAGAGCCTTGTGAAGGAGCACGCGGAGCTGCATCTGCTCTTCAGCATGATCACGCCGCTCTCCTGGCTGGAGCGGGTGCCCACCTACAAGGAGAAGCTCCAGAATGCTGTGGCGGACCTCGGCAGCTACGGCTTCCTGGGCTATCCATTGCTGCAGGCGGCGGACATCCTCATCTACAAGGCCGCCAAGGTGCCCGTGGGCGAGGACCAGCTCTTCCACCTGGAACTGACCCGCGAAGTGGCGCGGCGCTTCCACTTCCTCTATAACGCGGAAATCTTCCCTGAGCCCCAGGCCGTGCTCACGCCCACCCCCAAGGTGCCGGGCCTGGACGGCCGCAAGATGTCGAAGAGCTACGGCAACTGCATCTACCTGCGGGACACACCGGAGCAGATCGTCCACAAGTGCACGCGAGAAATGGCCAGTGATCCCGCGCGCGTGAAGCGCACGGATCCGGGCAACCCCGACATCTGCCCCGTCTTCGAGTTCCACAAACTGTTCTCCACCCCGGACACCATCGACATGGTCAACACCGAATGCCGCCGCGCGGGCATCGGCTGCTTCGACTGCAAGAAAAAGCTCAGCGCCGGGATCATCGCGCGCGTGGAGCCCGTGCGGGAGAAGATCGAGGCGAACCTCGCCAGGCCGGACGAGATCAAGACCATCCTCGAGGACGGCAGCGCTCGCGCCCGCAAGGTCGCCAGCGCCACCATGGAAGAGGTCCGGGGTGCCATGAAACTGCCCTGAAGAGGGCATCCTGCCCAAGCTTCCACTTGCCTCTCCGCCGGAGTTGGGTAGACTGGATTCCTTGAGGTTCCTTAGCTCAGCTGGTTAGAGCAGCTGACTCTTAATCAGCGGGTCCCCGGTTCGAATCCGGGAGGAACCACCAGAAAAGCCAGGGAGTTGCGGTCGCGGCCAAGACTCCCTGGCACCCAAAAAATAAATTTTTGGGTTCGCACTTGCAGGTGGGGTGCTCCGCGCTAGCTGAACACTTCACGAAATGCCCCGCCTGGACGCCCGGCGCATCTCGCGCCGGGCGTTTTTCTTTTCCCCTGGCTGCCGCTCGCCTACACTGGCCCGGAAGCACCTTCCGCTGACTGAACCGCTAGGGCCCCCCCAAGGGGGCCTTGGTGTTAGTGGACACGCCCGGTAGCATCCCGGTCATGGAACCCAAGAAGTCCCAAGAAAACCGAGAAAGACGATGGATGAGAGAGAGCGGCAGACAATGCAGGTCGGGTCCGAGTTGAGCGGAAGGTAGCGTTCTTCCGATTGCGGCGTCGCATGGCCTCGATGTAGTTGGTGTTCAGCCTGGAGCTGTGCCGAGTTTGGGCAGCAGCCTCCTCATGCAACTGCTCGCGGCCGTCCTCGTGAACCTCCTTCACCACGCCCACGGCATGATTCGCCGCGTCGGCGCCCAGCAGGTGCATCATCGCGAAACGAAGTGCGCGTCCTTCGCCAGGGCCCGCCTCAATGACCTCACCCGTCTCTTTGTCCACGAGGGCAGGGCGGCCCTCCAGTGTGGCCAAGCGGTAGTTCAGGACGGCGGCGCCAGAGAGCCCCTTGGCGATGGCGATGCCCTCGCGCTGTCGCTGCCTTTGTCGCTCCGCTTTCGGTCCCGTAAGCAACAAGTTCTCAAGGTTCCCGCTTCGTCGTGCCTCGCCGAATTGCTCCGAATTGTGGGCCTTCCATGCCTCCACCAGACCAAGGGGCAGCGGACCAACCTCCTGACGCTCCTCACCCTCCTGAGACACGGGAGCGCAGGAGGGGAGGATTGTTTCAGGCCATTCAACGCCGTGCATCGTGCAACTTCCAAGGCGGCTTTTCGCCGATCCACTCAGCGGAGAGCTTCGAGACACCCGCCTCACGCATAAGCGCGGCTAGCGTCTCAACCAGCGCGCCCATCACTGCCGTCTTCGGTTCTCCGTGAAAGGTGAGGTGGATCGTCTCGCGACGGTCCCGAGTTTCACCGCGGCTGCTCATCGCCGCACCTCAACGATGAACGAACCAAACTCAGCAAGGTCTAGGTCGCCCAGCTTCGGATTAAATCGAACTTCGAGGCGTTCAGCTCGGCCGCCTGCTATCCCGATAATCGGTTTGCCTTCGAGAGGAACGATGGCTCGGTAAAGCGGTCCACAGCTCGGGCACTCGTGGAAAGGGCGCACCTCACGCCTTCGCACCTTCGCGAAGAACACCGCCATGCCGTCGTAGATTTCGGACGCAATCACGCCTTCACCAGCGATTCCGCGACCCGCTTCGCTTGCTCGCGCGAATCGAATTTGCAGTTCTGGATGGTGGCGCCGTTTACCTCGGCATGGATGGAGCCATTGGCCTCCCACACCGAGGCCAGTGCCTTCCTCCCACCAACGCGGCGGAACTCTTCACCCTTCAATGCGCCGGATGCAACCCAGTAGCCGTTTGGCCGCTTCACGACGCGACCTCTGGCTTCGAGCTGATCTTCTGACGGAAGAAGTGAAGAAGCTCCGCACGACGCTGAGCCTGAGCGGCGGAGCGGAGTTCAGCCTCTTCCTTCGCCTTCGGGTTGCGCTCCATCCAGGCCGCGAGGGCGGCGGCCTTGTCATCGTCGGACACGAGAACATTCGGGAAGAAGAGCAGATCGCCCTTGGCAGGCTGGAAGGCCTGGAGCAGGAACGAGGGATCGAGCAGGCGGCCCTTGGCTGCGATGTAATCCGCCGCCGCTTGAAGCTCGTTCAAACCGCGCAGGTCCTTCCCGGAGCCAGTGAATGGAGCCGATTCGATCAGCGCTTCCGCGCGCAGCTCGGAAATCAGGAGGCCCCACCAGACGGGCTCAAGTAGGTGTAGAGCTTGCTCGCGGGTGAGCCTCACGCGGCACCTCCCACCACCTCCGCCTTGGCCCTCGCCAGGGTGGGATGACACTTCACTGGGCCGCCCATGATGCCGCTGGAGGACCACCATCCCGTGAGACCTTCCCACACGGAGCCGATGAGCTTCCCACGATTGCTGTAGAAGCTGCGGATGCCGGATCGCGAGAGGACCCAACCAAGTTCATTCGGCTTCACGGGCCACCTCCGGCTTCTTCACGCCCAGGCCCGCGGCCACCATTTCCTTGAATGTGTCGAAGACCGGTATGCCGCAAGCCTTCGCGAGTTCCCGTTCTTCGGTGGCACCCTTGCTGCGCACCCAGCCTTCGACCATAAGGACTGCATCGCAGCGCTGAAGCAGCTCTCGGCAGTCCACCATGGCCTCTTCCCAGGTGAGTTCCGGAGCCCCCGTGCGGAGGTGTTCGCCGTCAACGAAGGAATGGCCGCCCGCCAGCCCTGTGTGAGGCACGAAGGGGACCATGCCCAAGGCGCGGACGCGCCGAGCCAGCGCGGAGGCGATGTTGCAGCGGTAGGCTACGACGAGCGGATCCGGACTCGAATACGGCCCGGCGAGGTAAACGACTTCGCGACTCTTCTGGAGGTTCAATGGCCACCCCCGATCACTTCCGCGAGCGATTCCGCCCGGGGCGTGGCGCTGGTGAGGTCCGAGTTCTCATCTAGGTAGTGCCGAAGGGCCTTAGCGTCTTCGTGCTGAACATCGAACTGTGAGACCGGCGTGAACACAGTCACGGCCAGGACCCCAGGAGAGAAGGCGAGAACCTGATCCAGGTTGAGGATCTTGCCTGAGGGGAGCTTCACGAGCTTCATGCGCCCACCTTCGCGTGCATGGAGGCCGCGGCCGGGTGAACGGCAGGCGCGGGCTCCGGTGCCATCCCGGGCGTCTGCGCCGGGACAGGCGGCTCGCTCACGATGCCCGTGACTTCCGACTCTGATGCACCGTCGGCTGCGGGCTCGATGACGCGGATTTCTACCGTGGGCTCTTCCAGGTAGACGATGGAGGCCATCGCTGCGGGATTGAAGAGCGCGGGGTCGCCTTCCTCCAGCAGCCGTATCGCCATGGCCGCTGCCTGGATGCACTCGCGGCGAAGATCGTCAGGCGATTCCGTTTTCCCCTGTCGGAAATCCAGCGCGGCCTTCACGGCTTCGCCGGACTCTTCGGCCAAGGCCAGCGTGAGAAAGGATGGATCGGGGAACTTCGCGCGCGCCGCGGCGAGTTCCGCTGAGAGGGCGATGAGGGTAGAGGCCTTCATGCCATCACCTCGCCGGAATCGCCGTCGGCCTGGGCCATGGCGGTGCGGGAGGCGTCTTCCGCGCGATCAAGGGCGGCCTTGCCATCCCACAGCGCGGGGCTGAGTTGGGCGCGCCCCGCGGGCAGCGCTCGCTCGCGGGATTGGCTCGATCTGAGCTGGAGGCGGAGGCAGACCATGGCTGCGGATGCGCCGAGCAAGGCGACAGCGCAGAAGGTGCCGAGAAGGATCAAGGCTGAATGAGGGGTCATCGGATGGGTCTCCATGCCCTGCGGGGCAGGGCGAAGCCCTGGCGCTTTCCGCGCTCAGGGTGGATGAGAGCAGGGCCGGTGCGTGGACGCTCCGGCCCCTTGATGGGGGGATCGCGCACCTTCGGGTCCGCCTACGCGGTCGCCCTCGGCTGCTGTGCCCGCGGTCCCGTGCCCGCTGCGCTCAAGGCGCCGGGCTCCGAGGCCGCGTGGGCTTAGGAGTGATTACGGATGATGGATCGCATCTTCGCGCCTCGCTAGCTGAACGAGGTGAAGGTAGCGAACCCATGACGCGCGTGCAACGGGCGTAAGGCCCGCCTTTGACTCTTAATCAGCGGGTCCCCGGTTCGAATCCGGGAGGAACCACCAGAAAACAGGCCACCCGATGGGTGGCCTGTTTTTTTACAGGATGGTGACGGTCGAAGGCGCAACCAGATGGAGAGTCGGGGCATCCAAGGAAGTACCACCACCCATTTCGCGGAGGCTCCCATGCCCAGGGGACTCGCAAGGTCTGAACCTATCGGATTGTGGCGCGTGGGCGCCTCGGCGGCGGAGCGAGTGCAGGCAGCCCGGACCTGGGCCGCGCGTCTGCTCCACGGCGTCATCCAGTCGCCGCCCTTCCACGGGGAGAAACCCGCGGCCGCGGGCGGCCTTTCCTGATACGCCCGAATCCGCCTAACCGGGCCCGCGCGAGCTCCCGTAAGCTGGGGATCCGTTCCCCCAGTCTTGGAGTCCCCATGCGGATCCGCGCGCTGCTCGCCCTGTCTCTGGCGATGGTCCTGAAGGCGGGCGACCCGCCGCTCCTCCTGCAGAACCCCACCCTGTCGCGGACCCGTGTCGCCTTCGAGTACGCGGGGCAGATCTGGGATGTGGCGCGGGAGGGCGGGGCCGCGCGGCGGCTCGTCGCGGGGGCGGGCCGTTGCCTGCACCCGGTCTATTCGCCGGATGGCAGCCGCATCGCGTTCACGGGGTTCTACGACGGGAACGCCGATGTCTATACTGTTCCCGCCAACGGGGGCGAGCCTCAGCGCCTCACTTATCACCCTGGCGCGGACAGGGCCCTCGGCTGGTCGCCGGATGGCAAGCGCGTCATCTTCAGCTCGCTCCGCGCCACGGCGCGGGATCTGCCGCAGCTCTTCTCGGTGGCCGTGACGGGCGGGCTGCCGGAGCAGCTGCCGCTGCCCTCGGGCGATGAGGCCTGCTACTCGCCGGACGGAACGCACCTGGCCTACACGCCCTTCCCGCGGTGGCAGCCTGCCTGGAAGAAGTACCGGGGCGGCCAGACGGCGCGCGTGTGGATCGCGGACCTTTCCGATTCCAGCATCGTGAAGATCCCCCGCGGCAACTCCAACGACCGCGGTCCCATGTGGGACGGGAACACCGTCTATTTCCTCTCGGACCGCGGCGGCCCCGTCACCCTCTACGCCTATGACACCGCGACGAAGGCCGTGCGCCAGGTGGTGGAGAACCCGGACGGTTTCGACATCTCATCGGCCTCCGCGGGCCCAGGCGGCATCGTCTACCACCAGTTCGGCTCGCTCCACCTTTACGACTTCGCCAGCGGCCGCGCCACGAAAATCCCTGTGACCATCAACGCGGACCTTCCGGAGCTGCGTCCCCATTTCGAGAAGGTGGAGCCCGGCCAGATCCTCCACGCGGCGATCTCGCCCAGCGGCAAGCGCGCCCTCTTCGAGACGCGAGGGGAGATCCTCTCCGTGCCCGCCGAGAAGGGCGACGCCCGCAACCTCACCCGCAGCCCCGGCGTGGCGGACCGCGATCCCGCCTGGTCGCCGGATGGCAAGTGGATCGCATGGTTCTCCGATGAGTCCGGCGAGTATGCCCTCCATCTCCGCGCCCCGGACGGGTTGGGAGCCGTGCGCAAGATCGGCCTCGGCCAACCTCCCTCCTACTTCTACGGGCCCAGATGGTCGCCAGACAGCAGGAAGATCGCCTACACGGACAAGCGGATGAATCTCTGGGTGGTGGACATCGACCACCCCGCGCCCGCGCAGCTCGACACGGATCTCTACGACACGCCCACTGGGAACCTCGACCCCGCCTGGGCGCCGGACAGCCGTTGGGTGGCCTACGCCAAGCAGCTGCCCAACCATCTCCATGCGGTCTTCGTCTACAGCATGGATGAGAAGAAGAGCCGCCAGATCACGGACGGCACCAGCGACGCGTTCTCGCCCCGCTTCGACAAGAGCGGGAAGTACCTCTACTTCCTGGCGGGCACGGACTCGGGCCTCTCTCCAGGGTGGTTGGACATGACCAGCCTGGGGCACCCGGTAAGCAGCGGCGTCTACGCGGCCGTGCTGCGCAAGGACCTGCCGTCGCCGTTGATGCCGGAAAGCGATGAAGAGGCCGCGAAGGCCGCCGACGCGGGCAAGAAGGACGGCGCGAAAAAAGACGACACCAAGAAGGACGAACCGAAATCGCCCGAACCCGTGCGCATCGATTTCGACGGCCTCGGCCAGCGCATCATCAGCCTTCCGCTGGCCATGGCGAATTATGGCGGCCTGGAAGCGGGGGCCGAAGGCGTGATCTTCCTCGTGTCCGGCCCCACCGCGCTCACGGACGAGGAGAGCTTGGAGCTGCAGAGCGTCCCCACGGATGTGACACGCTTCGACCTCAAGACCCGCAAGGGCGAGAAGGTGCTGGAGGGCATTGACGGGTCGTCGCCCGCCTATGGCGGCCTCGTGAGCTTCCTCGTCTCCGCGGACGGCTCCAAGCTGCTCTACGCGCGGCAGTCCAAGTGGTCCATCGTGGGTTCGGAGAAGCCCGCCAAGCCGGGAGAAGGCGCGCTGGCGTTGGACGCGGCGCGGATCGAGGCGGATCCCCGCGCCGAATGGCGCCAGATGTACCGGGAGGTCTGGCGCATCGAGCGCGACTTCTTCTACGATCCGCACCACCACGGCCTCGATCTGGCGAAGGCGGAAGCGCTCTACGCGCCTTTCCTGGACGGCATCGCCAGCCGCGAGGATCTCAACACGCTCTTCGAGGAGATGACGGGCTGGCTGGTGGTGGGCCACACCTTCATCCGGGGCGGCGATTCGCCCAAGCAGGACGCCATCGGAGTGGGCCTCCTGGGCGCGGACTACCGCGTGGCGGAAGGCCGCTACCAGTTCGCGAAGATCCTCAGCGGCGAGAACTGGAATCCCGGCCTCAAGGCGCCGCTCACGGCGCCCGGCGTGAATGTGAAGGAGGGCGACTTCCTCCTGGCCGTGAACGGCGAGCCCCTGAAGGGCGGCGATGACATCTGCCGCCTCTTCCAGGCCACCGCGGGCAAACAGACCGTGCTGACGGTGGGCGCGAAGGCTGACGGCACCGGATCGCGGCAGGTGACGGTGGTTCCCGTCGCGTCCGAATCCCAGCTGCGGCTCCGCTCCTGGATGGACGCCAACCGCCGCAAGGTGGACGAACTGTCCGGCGGGCGCCTGGCCTATGTTTTCATCCCTGACACGGCCGCGGGCGGCTTCGCCAATTTCAACCGCTACTACTTCTCGCAAGTGGGCAAGCAGGGCTCGGTCCTGGACGAGCGCTTCAACCACGGCGGCGACATCGCCGACTACATCATCGAGAACCTCAAGCGCGCGCCGCAGATGGTGAACACCGCCCGCGAAGGCTCGGAAGTAGTGGAGCCCGCGCAGGCGATCTTCGGTCCGAAGGTGATGATCATCAACCAGATGTCCGGCTCCGGCGGCGACGCGCTGCCTTGGCTCTTCAAGAAGAACGAGGTGGGCCCGCTCGTCGGCGTGCGCACCTGGGGCGGCCTCGTGGGCATCGGCGGCTATCCGGCGCTGATGGACGGCGGGTCTGTCACGGCGCCGCGCTGGGGCCTATACGGCACCAAGGGCGAGTGGGAAGTGGAGAACATCGGCATCGCCCCCGATATCGAGGTCGAGCAGGACCCCGCCCTCACGCGCCAGGGCCGCGATCCGCAGCTGGAGCGCGCGGTGCAGGAGGCGCTGGACCTCCTCGCCAAGAATCCGCCACCGGTCTTCAAGAAGCCGCCGTACCCCGATTACAAGCAGGCGCTCCCGAGCCTGGAGCCTTGAAGCGGGAAGGGCCCCGTGAGGGGCCCTTCCTTTTCGATCTGAGACTTTCAGACTCGGAAGATGTCCGGGCGCCAGGTCTGGATGCGCTTCTTGATGGCTTCAAGATCCAGGTTCTCCGCGAGCGTCTCGCGCACGCGATCGACCAGCTCGGCATCGGATGCGAAGCGCAGGCCCACGAGCTGTCTCACGCCCAGCTCGGGGATGCGCGCCTTCAGGTCATCGGGAAGCAGCCGCTCCAGGCGCAGGCGCTCCTCCAGGCGGATGAGGCGGTCCTGGTTGTGCAGCGCGTAGCCCCGGACTTTTCCCGCGAGGAGGAAGAAAACCGCGGACATCACGAAGGTCCACGCGCTGGCCAGCCCTGGATGGCGGATCAGGGCCACGAGCATGGCGATGAGATTCACGAGCGCGAGCCCAAGGACGACGGGATGGTAGAGCGGGTCCAGGCGGCGGTGGTGGGCGTAGGACTGGGGTTGCGAATTCACGGGTTCTCCTTGGTTAATCGTGGGGGACGCGGCGGGCTTTCTTACGGTCGGCATCGCGCTTCTTCGAATCCAGCCGCCGTTCTTTGCTGGCGCGGGTGGGCCGGGTGGAATGGCGGGGCTTGGGCGGGGTGAGGCTGGCACGCACGGCCTCCGCGGCCTTCTCCCGGGCGTCTTCGAGGTTGAAGCGCTGGTCGCGGCTGCGGTCGCTGGTGAGGAGCCACAGCCCATCCGCGTCCAGGCGGTTTCGTTGCGCTTGGCGCAGGCGAGCGAGGGCGCCTTCGGTGAGACCTTCGATGCGCGTCAGATCAATGCGCAGCTCCACCTTGGAGGACACCTTGTTCACATTCTGCCCGCCGGGGCCGCCGCTCCGCGTGGCCCGGAACGCGATGGCGTCGCCTGGAATGGATACGGTCTCAGTCACCTGGATGGCATCCACTCAGGCCTCTGCCGCGAAGATGCCATCCCGCAGGGTGGATGGGTCGGGCCAGGGCGCGACGAGCGCGGCATCGGCCATGGCCTCAACTTCTGTCTCCAGCCCCGCGCGCAGGCCGGGTTCCGCCGACCAGCCTTGGGCTGATAGCCACGCCTCGAAACGGGGCAGGGGATCCTTTCCGGCCCAGGTTTCCAGAAGCGCCTTGTCCACATAGCGCTGGTCGTCGTGTTCGGCATGACCCTTCATCCGGAAAGTCTCGCACACGAGGAAAACGGGGCCTTCGCCCGCGAGGCAACGCGCCCGGGCGTCGGATGCCGCCGCGTAGATTGCCGCGGCGTCGTTGCCGTCCACCGTGACGGTGAAGGCGCCCTGGCCGCGATCGGCGAGCGCGCCCTTCATCTGCTTCGCGGGCGGTGTGGAGTAGGCGTAGCCGTTGGATTCACCCACGACGATGAGCGGGAGCCGCTGCACGACCGCGAAGTTGAGGCCTTCGTAGAAGGCGCCCGTGGAACTGCCGCCATCGCCGATCCAGGTCATGGCCACTCTGGGCCGCCCCGTCTGTTTGAAGCTCAGGGCCACGCCGGCCATGACGGGGATGAGCGCGCCCAGCATCGAGGTGGGCGCGATGAGGCCACGGGCCACGCTGCCGAAATGGTTGTTGTGCTCACGCCCGCCCGTGGGCCCCGTGGCGCGGCCCAGGTACTGGAGGAAGATCTCCTCCGGCGTCACGCCGCGCGCCAGCATGGAGCCCAGGTTGCGGATGAGCGGCGCGATGACATCCTCCGGTCCCAGAGCCAGCGCGGTGGCGCAAGCCGTGGCCTCCTGTCCCATGGAGCGGTAGACGCTGCCCAGGGTGGCGCCCTGGCGGTAGAGCGTGACCAGCCGCTCCTCCGTCACGCGGGTGAGCAGCATGGCTTCGTGAAGGCGCAGAGCCGTGGCGCGGTCCATCCCGATAGCATAGAGCCATGTTGACCATCCGCCCTGCCGAGCCTTCGGACAACGCCCTCATCCGCGCTTACATCGCGGAGCTGGCGGACTACGAGCGGGCGCCTGAGAAGGCCGTGGCCTCGGAGGCCGACATCGCGCGGCATGTGTTCGGGAAGCACCCGATCATGCACGCGGAAATGGCGGAATGGGACGGGAAGCCCGCGGGCTTCGCCTTCTGGTACTTCAATTTCTCGTCATGGGAAGGCAAACCGGGGCTCTACCTGGAGGACCTCTGGGTGCGGCCGGAGTTCCGCGGCAAGGGCATCGGCAAGGCCCTTCTCCAGCACCTGGCGAAGCTCGCCCTGCGCGAAGGTTGCACCCGCTACACATGGCAGGTGCTGGACTGGAACACGCCCAGCATCGCGTTCTACAAGGCCATGGGCGCGGTGGTGATGGAGGAGTGGCTCACTTGCCGCGTGGAAGGCGAGGCGTTGAAGGCGCTCGCGGAGAGCGCGCCGTGAACGCGTCGCTGAGGACGCTCGGCCAGGCGATCGGGGGGAGCCATCTCTTCGTCGTGGGCGGCGCCGTGCGCGACGAGTTGCTGGGACGGCCCCACACGGATTGGGATCTGGCCACGGACCTCATGCCCGAGGCCGTCATGGCGAAGGCAAAGGCGGCAAAGCTCCGCGCGCTCCCCACGGGCCTCCAGCACGGCACGGTGACGGTGATGGCGGGGGACGAAGGCTTCGAGATCACCACCTTCCGCGAGGACATGGACTATCTCGATGGCCGCCATCCGGAAGGCGTGAGGCTGGGCGTCACGCTGGAAGAGGACCTTTCCCGCCGCGACTTCACCGTGAACGCCATGGCGCTGCCGTTGGAGGCGGTGGGCGCGGTCAATTGGAAGACGCGGCTCGTGGATCCCTTCGGCGGACAGAGTGATCTGGAGGCGAAAGCCGTCCGCGCCGTGGGCGATCCGTTGAAGCGGTTCAAGGAAGATGGTCTCCGCCCTCTGAGGGCCTGCCGTTTCGCGGCTCAGCTGGGCTTCGACATTGAGCCCGCGACGCTGGCGGCCATCCCGCAGCGGCTGGATGTGGCCCGCAAGGTCGCGGTGGAGCGGGTGTTGCAGGAGCTGAACAAGCTCCTCGCGGGGCGCCATCCCGCGAAGGGCTTGCGCTATCTCGAAGCCACGGGCTTGCTGGATCTCTGGCTTCCGGAGCTGCGGGCCGCGGTGGGCTGCGAGCAGCACGGCCACCATCGCTACCCGGTCTGGGATCACACGCTGCGCGTGTTGGAGGAGCTGGCTGCCGCGGAACATCGTGCCCTCAAGATCGTCTGGGCCGGGCTCCTGCACGATGTCGGGAAGCCTCCCGCGCGCACAGTGGAGCCGGACGGCGCCGCGCATTTCTACGGGCACGAGGCCGTCTCCGTGGAGATGGCGGGCATGATGCTGCGGCGCTTGAAAGCCGGCAACGATCTGATCCAGCAGACCGGCGCTCTTGTGAAGCATCACGGCGTCCATCCTGACGACCGCTGGAGCGATGCCGCCTGCCGCCGCCTCCTTCGCAAGTTCCAGGAGGACGGTCTAGACGAGCCCGCCTGGCACGCGCTGCGTCTCGCGGATCAGCTGGCCAAGGGCTGGGGCGACGAACCCCTCACGCCCTCGCCGGATGATGGCCTTTCCGGCCAGGCCTGGCGCGAAGCGGTGTCGGCCCGCTGCAAAGCCGTGCGAGCCCGCCTGGAACGCCTGAAAGCCGAACAGCCGCCCCTCTCCGTGAAGCATCTCGCCCTGGATGGCCGAGCCCTCATGATCCTCGCTGACCGGCCCGGCGGTCCTTGGCTCGGCGCTCTGCAGAAGCACCTGCTGGAGGTCGTGCTGGAAGATCCCGCGAAGAACACCACGGGCGTCCTCAGCCGCATCGCGGCGGTTGAATTGAAGAAAACCTAGCCTTTCCCGATCAGCGCCACGGCTTGGGCGGCGAGGCCTTCGCCCCGGCCGGTGAAGCCCAGCTTCTCGGTGGTGGTGGCTTTGACATTGAGGGCGTCGAGTTCCAGGCCCAGGGCAGGGGCGACACGGGCGCGCATGCGTTCGCGGTGGGGGGCGAGCTTGGGGCGTTCGCCGATGAGGCACACATCGGCGCTCATCACCTGCCAGCCGAGCGCGTGCAGCGTCGCCACGACTTGTTCGAGCAGCGCGAAGGAATCCGCCCCCTCGTAGGCGGCGTCCGTGTCGGGGAAGTGCTGGCCGATGTCCCCGAGACCGGCCGCGCCCAGGAGCGCGTCCATGAGGGCGTGCAGCATCACATCCGCGTCGCTGTGGCCCGCGAGGCCGCGGTCGTGGGGCACCTCGCAGCCCATGAGCATGAGCTTGCGGCCTTCGGCGGGATCCGCGAACCGGTGGACGTCGAAGCCTTGGCCGACGCGGAGCTGGGGCAGGCCTACCATCATGGGCGGTGGGCCGCGCGACTGCCGGTGGATTCGTCCTTGCCCTTGTGGCCCCCGGTCCCGCTGACACCGCCGCTCCCGGTGTTGCGGAGGTTGGGCACGGGATTGGTGTCGTGGGGGAGGCCATGGACGCCGTCCGGCAGGCAGAGGATGACCTCCGTGCCATGGCCCGGCTCCGAGATGACTTCCAGCGTGCCGCCGTGCTCTTCCACGATCTTCTTCACGGTGGCCATGCCGAGCCCCGTGCCGCGGCGCTTGCCGTGGGTGAAGAAGGGCTCGAAGACGCGGCGCATGATGCGCTTGGGGATGCCGGTGCCGTTGTCTTTCACCCGGAGCTGGAGGCCGCCGGTGACGCGGATCCAGACCACATCGATCTCGCCGACGATCTTCTGGCCCTCGGCCTCCTCCTTCGCGGCCACGGCCTCGATGGCGTTGGCGATGAGGTTCTCCACCACCCGCGTGAAGCGCGAGGCGTCCAGGCTGGCGGCGCAGGCCTCGCCCTCGGCCCGCACGGTGATGCCCAAGCCCTCTGCGCGGTGGCGCAGGGGCTCGAGGACGGATTCCATGTAGGGCCCGATCTCCACCTGGCGGCGGCGCGGCTCGCGCACTTTCGCGAAGTCGAGCACATCCACGCAGAGACTGGACAGGCGCTCGATGTTCTCCAGGATCTTCTTGGCGTGGTGGCCCACTTTGGCCTGGGTCTTCTCGTTTTGCGCGCTCCCGGCCTGTTCCAGCATCTCCGCGTGGCCCCGCAGCACGAAGAGGCCGTTCTTGAAGTCGTGGACGATGCTGCTGGCCACCTGGCCCACGGTGGCCAGCACCTGGCCGCGCAGGTTCTCCTCCGAAAGCCGCGTTCGCTCGATGGCGATGGCGCAGAGCGCCACGATGGCCTCGAAGGTGGGGCGGTCCGGCGGCTCGCCGATGGGCTTCTTGCTGTCCAGGTAGACGACACCGATGCGCTTGCCCTGGAGCGTGAGCGGCAGGCAGAGGATCGTCTTGAGTTCCAGCTTCATGATGGACTGGTGGCCCAGCAGCTTCTCGTCGTCCGTCGCGTTCAGCACCCAGATGGGCTCGCCGGTCTCAAAGACGGAGTGGATGCTGGACATGGAGAGGTGGATGTCGCTCTCCAATTGCCGGTGGAGGTTGCGCTGGACCTTGATCTCCAGCTCGCCGCCCTCCAGGAGCATGAGGAAGCCGCGGTCGGTGCCGGAGATGAGCAGGAGCCGGTCGAGGCTGCGCTCCAGCAGGTCCTCCAGCTCCACTTCCTGGGCCAGCAGCTGCGAGGTCTCCAGGATGGCCGCGAGATGCGCTTCCGAACTGGCCTGGTCGAGGATGGCCAGTTCCAGGATGTAGGCGCCGTCCGCCAGGCGAAGGGGCTCGCCCACCTCCCAGCGGGTCTTGGTGATTGGCTTGCCGCGGAGGAAGGTGCCGTGGGAGCTGGCCTGGTCTTCCACGAACCAGGTCTCGCCCTCCATCTCCAGCTTAATGTGCTGGCGGCTGATCATGCTGTCCGGCAGCACCACATCGCAGGTGCTCTGCCGGCCAAGCACCATGGGGCGGATCAGGGGCATCGCGCGCTCGAAGCCGTGGCGGTCCCGGATGATGAGCTGATGGCGCTGGGGCAAGGGGGTTCCCTGGGCGGCTGATTCTCCCAGAGTAGCCGCGCAGGGACATTGCACAAAGAGCCTGGCCGTGCCGGAATAGAACAATGGAGCACCGCCACCCGGACCTGGATCCCACCGCCCTCACGGATGATCCCGTGGAGTACAGCCTCCGCCCCCAGCGGCTGGGGGAGTATATCGGCCAGGAGAAGGTCAAGGCGCGCCTGGAGATCGCCCTCCAGGCCGCGAAGAAGCGGGGCGAGGTGCTGGATCATGTGCTGCTCTTCGGCCCGCCCGGCCTGGGCAAGACGACGCTGGCCCATGTGCTGGCCAACGAGATGGGCGCGAGCTGCAAGGTAATCCAGGCCCCGGCCCTGGAGAAGAAGGGCGACCTCGCGGCCATCCTCACGAACCTGGATGAAGGCGAGTTCCTCTTCATCGACGAGATCCACCGCTTGTCAGCGCCCATCGAGGAGATGCTCTACAGCGCTATGGAGGACCGGAAGCTGGACATCCTCATCGGCCAGGGCCCCTCGGCCCAGACGCTGAAGGTGGACCTGCGCCCCTTCACACTGGTGGGCGCCACCACGCGCGCGGGGCTCATCTCCAAGCCGCTGCACGACCGCTTCGGCATGGTCCACCGCCTGGAGTTCTATACGCGCGCCGAACTCGCCGTCATCGCCCGCCGCAGCGCGGATGTCCTGCATGTTGTCATGGTGCCAGAGGGGGCTGAGGCCATCGCCCGCCGCAGCCGCGGCACCCCGCGCATCTGCAACCGCCTCCTGCGCCGCTGCCGCGACTACGCGGAGGTGAAGGGCGATGGCACCATCTCCCAGGCCTCAGCCGAGGCCTGTCTCGCGCTGCACGAGGTGGACGACCTGGGCCTGGACGGCCTCGACCGCGCCTACCTCGAAGCCCTCTGCGGCAAGCACCGTGGCGGCCCTGTGGGCCTGCGCACGCTGGCGGCCGCCCTGGGCGAGGACGAAGGCGCTCTCGAAGATCTCGTGGAGCCCTACCTCATGCAGATCGGCTTCCTGGACCGCACACCCCAGGGCCGCAAGGCCACCGAATCCGCTTATGGCTACATCGGCCTGAAGCCCAGCCCCGGATCACTGTTCAGCTAGGCCTTCTTGACAGGCTCCGCGCCGTTCTTCACGGGTCCCGTGGCAGCCTTGATGTCAGCCGCCTTGGCATCCGCGACCTTCTTCCCGTCGCGGCGGGTGCAGCGGCCTTCGAGAGTGCCGCCCTCATCCACCACGAGGCTGCCCACTTCGGCTTCGCCTTCCACGAGGCCCGTGCCGTGGATCTCCAGGCACTCGGCGATCTTCACCATGCCCTTCACCTTGCCGGTGACGATGAGGTGCTTGGCGTGGATGGTGCCTTCCACATATCCGTTGGGAGCGACCGTCACCTCGCCGGTGCTGTGGATGCTGCCCTCGATGCGGCCTTCGATCCGCAGGCTCTGGGCGCCGCAGTGGATCTCGCCTTTCCAGAGCGTGTCCTTGCCCAGGAGGGTGTGGACAGCCTGGGCCGCGTTGGGCCTGGGCTTCTGGGGGGAGTTGCTGAACATCGCCATCATGACCTCCTAGCTAAGAGCCTTGAGCCACTGCTTCTGGAGCTTCAGGTAGGGAAGGGGGTTCACCGGGCGGCCGCCCACACGGACCTCGTAGTGGCAGTGGGTTCCCGTGGCGCGGCCAGTATGGCCCATGAGGCCCACGATGTCGCCCCGGCTGACTTCCTGGCCCACCTTCACCTTGACCTGGTCCATGTGGCCGTAGAGCGTCTCCAGCTGCGCCGTGTGGCGGATGGTGACGGCGTTGCCGTAGCCGCTGATCCAGCCCGCCTGCTCCACGGTGCCGTCCGCCGTGGCCTGGATGGGCGTGTCCTCGGCGTTGGAGATGTCCACGCCCGTGTGGGTCTCCATGAGGCCCGTCTCGCCCTGGTTGTTGCCGAAAGGATCCAGGCGCACGCCGAAACCCGACGAGATGTACCCGGCCGTGGGCGCCACGGAGGGCGTCCGGCTCCAGGCGTCCATGATGGGGTCCAGGCTGGCCTGGATGCGGGCCGCGGCTTCGGTGGCGCGGTCCAGCTCGGCCTGGAGATCCTGAAGCCGCTGCACCTGGGCCTGGGGCACGGCACCGAGCGGGGCGGGCACATGCGGTCCGCCCTGGCCTCCCCCCTGGGGCAGGGACGGCAGCTGCGGCTGGCTCTTCGGATCGAGGGCCTTGAGGAGGTCCATCTGCTGCTGCCGCAGCTCCTTCACCTGGTCCTCCAGGCCCCTCGCCTGCTCCAGCGTCGTCTTCAACTGCTGTTGCTGCGCGGCCGTCTCCTGCTGAAGCCGACTGAAGGACATGATCTTCTTCGTGGCCCACCAGCCGTAGCCCGAGCCGAAGACGCCCAGGAACCAGAGGCCGACCGAAACGCCCAGGATCCAGAGGAGGGTCCGGCGGGTCAGGGACCAGCGGAAGGTGCGGTGGTTCAGCACCAGCATGAAGGTCATCCACCGCCGCCGGTCGGGACGGCTGAGCCTGAGGGCGAGTCTTCCTTTGGGTTGCCGCGGCATGGTATTCCAGTATACCCCAATGCTACGAGCCAACCGTATCAACGATTAGCGTTTGACCGATACAAGTCAGAGGAAGGCCAGACCCGCCATCCGCTCGACCAGATGGCCCCCGAAGAAGGCCAGCCCCACGAGGCTGTTGAGGGTGAAGAAGGCCTCGTCAATGCGGTCCAGGTTCCCCTCCCGGACCAGCCACTGCTCCCGGGCCAACATGCAGGCCACTGCCACCCACCCTAGCCAGCCAAAGAGATGGGCGCCGATTTCCAGGTTGAACATGGCCCAGGCCGCCAGCGCCGCGAGGTGAAGGGTTCGCGAAATGGCCAGGGAGAGGCTCGTGCCCAGTTTCGAGGGGATCGAGTGGAGTCCCGCTGACCTGTCGAAGGCCTGGTCCTGGAGGGCGTAGAGGATGTCGAAGCCCCCGGTCCAGCAGAGCACGCCCGCGGCCAGCCACCAGGCCGGGGGATCCACGCGGCCCGTGAGGGCGATCCAGGCGCCCAACGGCGCGCCCGCCAGCGACAGGCCCAGCACCAGGTGGGCGAGGCTGGTGAAGCGCTTGCACCAGCTGTAGCCCAGGATGATGAGCAGGGCGAGGGGAGCCAGCTTCCAGCAGAGCGGGTTGAGCGCGCCCGCGGCCACGCCCAGCAGGGCCGCGGACAGGCCGAGCATGAGCCAGGCGCCCCCGCGGCTCACGCGGCCCGCGGGCAGCGCGCGCATGGCCGTGCGCGGATTCAACGCGTCGAGATCCGCGTCCGCCAGCCGGTTGAAGGTCATGGCCGCCGTCCGGGCCCCCACCATGGCCGCCACGATCCAGAGCAGCGCCCGGAGCGGCGGCAGCCCCTGCGCCGCCTCCATGGCCGCCAGGAACGCGAAAGGCAGCGCGAACACCGTGTGCTCGAACTTGATCATGTCGAGCAGTTCGCGGGTCTGGGTTAAGGCCTTTGGCATGGAGATAGTGTGCCCGAGAGGCGGAGGCGGACACGACTCTGCCATCCTGAGCGCAGTTCCGAAGGATAGATATGCGCATTCAGATCCGGTCTCCTCTGGTCATCAGCGTCGCATCCCGTGGAGGCCATGCTGGGATCCGGGCGTTACTGGCGCTCTGGAGGTCGGCGCTACTCTCGGCGTTCAGCTACACGCTCCTAGCCGGGTCTTGGATTTATGAGGGCAGTCCCCTTTCTCTACTCATCCGTCCGCTGCTCAAACTCTCCATTGGCCTTGAATGGTTGCCGTATCAGATGGGTCGGCTGTTTCCGGTTCTACGAATCCCCAACGAATTGGCTGCCACTTGCGGGTTCGAGGGGGGGCGCTCCCGACAGTGTTCGGCCCGTTAGACCACTGGATTCCTTCACCGCATCTGGTCATCGGGAACTTCTACCTGGATTGGAACCAGTTCCGGCAGCACATGTTGGCCAGCACGCTCATCTACTTCTTGGTCTTTCTGGCCCTCTCTCAGTTGCGGCAGCTGTGGAATCAGAAGTCGGAGCCGATTTTCCCGACCACCTGATCGTTCGAATCGGGCCATCTCATCTGAGTTCTATCCTCGCTCTGGCGATGAGCCGTCCCCCCAGCCGCTGAAGGGCGCGTTCGCGCCGCAGGATGGGGGCGAAGCCGCGGCAGGCGGGGCGGCGGTCGCGCTCGGGGCAGGTTTCGCAAGGGCCGCGGTGGGGGCCGCGGCGGCGGTAGAGGAGGAAGGCGGCGAGGAACAACGCTACGGACGCGGCGCTCAGCATCCAGCCGGAAGGACCGAGACGCAGGCCCTGGACCAGGGCGAAGGCGAGAGCCACGCCTGGCAGGGCGCGCCCCACCATTTTGGGCAGCCTCAGCGCGAAGGCGCAGATTCCGGCAAGCGCGGCCAACGCGAGGGCTACGCCCGCGACCGCCCCATGCGCGGGCAGGAAGGCTCCAAGCAGCAGGCCTGCGCCGACCCCAACCGCGAGCAGCGCACATCCCCGGCAAAGCCGGATGCGTCCCACCTGGATGCGCTCGCCCGCGTACTCCACGCAGAGCGGGTGATGGGCGTAGCGATGGAAGGCGTGGGCCCGCCGCGCCAGCCGGTCGAGCCTCCGGCGCAGCGCGGGTGGCGTCCTGGGGATCACGGGCAGAAGATCAAGCGCGGGGGCGCAGCTTCACGGCCGTGCCGTAGGCGATGATCTCGTTGGTGTTCTGCATGAGCTCGCCGCTGTCGAAGCGGGTGGCCAGCACGCAGTCCGCGCCCATCATCATCGCGTGGGATTCCAGGCGGTTCATGGCCTCGTTGCGGCTATCGTTGGCCAGCTCCGTGAGCATGGTCACCTCGCCGCCGAAGATCTGCTGGCAGCCCGCGCAGGTGGTGCCCACGATGGAGCGGCTGCGGACGGTGATGCCCCAGCAGGGGCCCACGACGCGCTCGATCTCCATGCCCGGCGGTGGATCGAAGGTCGTCAGGATGGGGATCTTGTGGGGGTTGATGCCCATGGTCATGGGGACTCCGGAAATTCAGTGACGGTTCAGGGGCGCGCGCCTTCCAGGTGCTCAGAGTAAAGCGACTCGATGACATCCTTGTAGAGCTGCCCCACCACGCGGCGCTTGATTTTGAGGCTGGGCGTGAGGGCCCCGCTCTCCAGGGTCAGCTCGTGGTCGAGGATGGCGATCTTCTTGATGCGCTCATAGTTCGAGAGCGCCTCGTTCACCTTCTCCACACGGCTCATCATTTTGGCCATGACGAGGGGCTGGGCCACCAGCTCGCCGTGGGTCTTCCAGGCCAATTTCTTGTAGCCCGCCCAGCGCTCCAGGGCCGGGAAATTCGGGACGATGAGCGCGGAGATGAATTTGCGCTGATCGCCGATGAGCACGGCCTGGGCGATGTACTTGTCGTCCTTGAGGACATTCTCGATGGGTTGGGGCGCCACCTTCTTGCCGCCGGAGGTGACGAGCAGCTCCTTCTTCCGGTCCGTGATGGAGAGCCGGCCCTTCTCGTCGAAGCTGCCGATGTCGCCGGTATGGAAGTAGCCTTCCGCATCAATGGCTTCCGCCGTGGCCGCGGCGTTGTTCCAGTAGCTCTGCATCACATTGGGCCCCCGGCAGACGATTTCGCCGTCCTCCTCGATCTTCACGAAAGGCTTGCCCTCCCAGATATCGTAGAGCGGCGTGCCCACGCTGCCGGGCTTCACGAGCCCCAGGCGGTTCACGGTGATGACGGGGCTCGTCTCCGTGAGGCCGTAGCCCTCGAGGATCGGCAGGCCGATGGCCCAGAAGAACTCCATGATGGCGGGGCTCAGGGGCGCGCCACCGCTCACGGCGAAGCGCAGCCGCCCGCCCGTGCGCTCGCGGATCTTCGAGAAGACGAGCTTGTCGGCCCAGCGGTACTTGAAGGCCAGGAAGCCCGACGGCTTCCGGTCCTCATACAGCAGCGGCGCCACCTCGCGGCCCACGGCCGCGGCCCAGCGGAAGATGGCGCGCTTGAGCTTCGGTCCGCCATCAACGCTTTCCTCGATGCGGGCGAAGATCTTCTCATAGATGCGCGGCACCGAGCAGAGCACGGTGGGCTTCGCGAGGATCATGTCGTCGCCCACGGTGCTGACGCTCTCGGCGTAGTAGATGGCGATGCCCACATGGAAGAGCGCGTAGTGGCCCGCCATGCGCTCGAAGATGTGCGTGAGGGGCAGGAAGCTGAGGGCGCGATCCTGAGGTCCCAGCGAGGGCAGGACCGCGAGAGCCGCCAGCGAGTTGGAGGTGAGGTTGCCGTGGGTGAGCACGGCGCCCTTGGGCTCGCCCGTGGTGCCGGAGGTGTAGATGAGCGTGAGCGGGTCCTTGGGCTTGCGGGACTCGGCCCAGGCGCGGACCTTGGCCCGCTCCGGCGTGCGGGTCTCGCCCTCGGCCTGAAGCCGCTTCCAGGTGATGACGGGATGTTTGGAGTCGGCGGACGGCTCGCCCTCCATGAGCACGGCCAGCTCCAGCGCGGGCAGGTCCTTCCACTGGTCCAGCACCTTCTGGAGTTGCTCGGGGGTGGAACAGAAGACCCAGCGGGCGCCGCTGTCCTTCAGGATGTAGGCCGCCTGGGCGGCGATGAGCGTGGCGTAGATCGTGACGAGAGGCGCGCCGGTGGCGGCGCAGGCGAAGTCTGTCATGGCCCATTCGGGCCGGTTCTCGGAGAGGATGGCCACCCGGTCGCCGGCTTTGACGCCGCGCGCGTCCATGGCCAGGGCCAGGTTTTCCACGGAGCGGCGCACATCCGCGTGGGGGATCCCTGTGTACTTGCCGTCCTTCTTGAAGGCGAGGGCGTCGGCCCGGTCCTGCTCGCAGGCCTGGAAGAACAGTTTCGCGATGGTATCCGGGGCCTCAGCCACGCTTGCTCCATTCCAGGTGATTGCTGGCATGGTAGCAGGATGGACGCGCCGCTCGCCGAGGCCATCACCGCCTACCACCTGGAGCAGAAGGCCCGCGGCGTCTCGCCCCATACGGCCCGCGCCCAGGATGTTGACTTGCGCAAACTGGTGGACCACGCTCTGCGCAACCGCTGGGAGGCCTGGGGCGTGAGCCCGCGCACGCTGCGGGGCTTCGCGCTGGAGCTGGGTGAGCGGGGCCTCGATCCTTCCAGCCAGGCCCGGGCCCTGTCCACGGTGCGGGCCTTTTTCCGCTGGCTTTTCGAGACGGGCCGCGTGACCGCCAACCCGGCCTCGGGCCTTCGCAATCCCAAGCAGGCCAAGAAGCTCCCCGCCTTCCTCACAGAGGGCGAGAGCGCGGCCCTGCTGGAGTTGCCGCCCGCCATGGATTTCGTTTCGGCACGGCTGCGCTGCCTGCTGGAGCTACTCTACGCCTCCGGCCTCCGCGTCTCGGAACTGGTGGGCCTGGATCTCCAGGATGTGCTGCGGGCCGAACGCACCCTGCGCGTGCTGGGCAAGGGGCGGAAAGAGCGGCTCGTGCCCTTCCACGCGAAGGCGGAGGCGGAGCTGGAGGCCTACCTCCATCAGCGCGGCGCGTTTCTCGCGGCGAAGAGCCTGCCCGTGACGCCCGCCATCTTCCTCAACCAGCGGGGCGGCCGCCTCACGCCCACCACCGTCCGCACCCTCCTACGGAAGGCGCTGGAGGACGCTGCCGTGCGCGCCCGGGTGAGCCCCCACGCCCTGCGCCACAGCTTCGCCACTCACCTCCTCAATGCCGGCATGGACCTCCGTGCCATCCAGGAGCTGCTGGGTCACGCCAGCCTCAGCACCACCCAGCGCTACACGCACCTCTCGTTGGAGGAACTGTCGAAGACCTACGACAAGGCGCATCCAAGGGCGAGGAAATGAGGTGACGAGGTTGTGGTTGTGAGGGCCGAGGTACTACCTCAGAACCTCGCCACCTCGCCACCTCGCAATCTCAGGGCGCCGGGCGCACCTTCACGACGCTGCCTTCATCCAAGCCCCAGGCGGATTGGAGGTCCTTGGGGATGGCGATAATGGCCTCTTCCATGGTGGTGAAATGGACATTCTCCACCGCGGGACCGGAGGGCCACATGAGGCGCAAGCGCTCGATGCCGCCCTCGTAGGGGCCCATGGCGCGCCAATGGTGCTCGTGGTGGGTGGCGACTTCGAGGCGGTCGGTCTTCTTGAAGAGGCCGCCTTTGAGCGTGACCACGCGCAGCGTCAGCTCGGGCTGCAGCGCGTCGAGGCGGCCAGCCTCCTTGAGCGTGGCTGCGGCCTGGAGCACGGCCACATCGTTCAACCCGGTGGCGTCCATGATGTCCTGGAAGCTGCGGTAGCCATCCAGCCACGGCACGATCTTCTTGTCCTCGCCGTAGATCTTCAGGCCTTCGAGGAGGGCGTCGCCCGCCAGCTTGGGCCAAGGCACGGAAGACAGGTCCGGGAAGAGGCCGTGCAGGCGCTTCCGGGAATCGCTCACCCGCGCCGAGTCCATCACGAGATCCTGCACGGAGCGGCGGATGGTGGTGGGCGCGTTCACGCTGGCGGCCACGAAGTCGAAGCTGCCGCTCGTCCATTCCAGGATCTGGTAGGCGGCCATCTCTCCCTTGTCGGACTGGGTCTCGGCGTGGATGACCTCGCCGTTCAGGAAGTGGAGGACGCCCTGGCTCTTGCCGGAAGTGATCTTCAGCATGCCGGTCTTGCGGTTCACATTGAGCAGCTGGGACACGTCGATGAGCGAGATGCTCTCCAGGTTCCCCTTGAGGTTGGACATCAGGCCTGTCCTCCCCGCGGAGCGCCCAGCGCCTCGATCATCTCGCGCACGGCCCGCTCCATGCCCGTGAGCACGGCGCGGCCGATGATGCTGTGGCCGATGTTCAGCTCCTCCATCTCGGGGATGGCGGCCACGGGCCCCACATTGCGCAGGTTCAGCCCGTGGCCCGCGAGGACGCGCAGGCCCAGGCGGGAAGAGAGGCGCGCGGCCTCTTTCAGCTTGCCCAACTCCACGGAAGCATCCGCGCCGTAGGGCAGGTCCGCATAGGCGCCCGTGTTCAGCTCCACGGCGTCCGCCTCCAGCTTGGCGGCCATCTTCACCTGGTCCAGCACGGGATCCACGAAGAGGCTCACGCGGATGTCGGCCGTGCGGTACTCGCGCACGAGGCTCTTGAGGCTGCTCTGGAGGAACACCGCGTCCAGGCCGCCGGTGGTCGTGAGCTCCTCGCGCGTCTCGGGCACCAGCGTCACCCAGGCGGGCTTGAGGGGCACGACGGCATCGAAGGCCTCCTGCGTGGCGGCGCACTCGACATTGAGGGGGACGGCCAGGACCTGCTTCAGGACGCGGATGTCGCGGTCCTGGATGTGTCGGCGGTCGCCGCGGAGATGGACCGTGATGCCTTCGGCCCCCGCGCTCTGGGCGAGCAGAGCCGCGGCCACCGGCTCCGGCTCATGGCCGCCGCGGGCCTGGCGGAGGGTGGCGACATGATCGATGTTCACGCCCAGACGGGTCATCGGCGGGTTTTTTCCTCTAAAGAACAAGGATGCCAGAAAACTGCCGGGTTTCAGGGCGGAATCACGAGCTTGTCACAGGCCCAGATCCCTCCGGGCGGCTGCCTCCAGCTCTGACAGTGCCTCGTCCACCATGGCCCGTTCCGGCGCCTCTACCATGAGGCGGAGCTTGGGTTCCGTGCCGCTCCAGCGGATGACCTGGCGGGCCTGAGTCCCATACTTGGCTTCCAGGGCCCTCATGGCGTCCTTGAGGGCGGACATGGCCTCCACGGGACGCCTTTCGCGGGCCACCACATTGACCAGCCGCTGGGGCCAAGGCGCGAAAGTCCATGTGAGCCGCTCCGCCTTCGGCCGGTGAACCAAGGCCCGCAGCACGGAGAGGGCCGTGGCGAGCCCATCCCCGCTGGGGCAGACGCGTTTCTGGATGAGGTGGCCGCTGGCTTCCGCCGCGAGGTCCCAGCCCCGGACCGCCATCTCCCGCAGCAGGAACTTGTCGCCCACGGGGGTGCGGACGAAGGGCACGCCTGCCGCCTGGAGCGCGGCTTCGAGCCCGCCGTTGGTCATGACGGTGCCCACCACGCCAGGTGGCGGATCGTCCGCCGCGATGCGGTCCTGCACGAGGAGCCAGAGCATCTGATCGCCATCCAGCTCGCGGCCCGCGCCGTCCACCATGAGGCAGCGGTCGCCATCGCCATCGAAGGCGAAGCCGAAGTCCGCGCCGTGGGCGGCCACCGCGCCCTTGAGCGCCTCCAGGTGGGTGGAGCCCACGCCCATATTGATGCGGGCGCCGTCCGGGTTGTTCGCCAGCCAATGCATGCCGGGGCCCCGCAGCAACTTCTTGGCGAAAGGACCGGTGGCGCCATGGGCGCAGTCCACGACGACCTTCAGATTCTCGGGAAGGTCGAGGCCTTCCAGATGGCGCAGGTAGGGATCGAGGCTTTCCGGGATCGTGCGGGGCTCTCCCGGCGCGACCGCGGAGACTTCGTCGAAGGCGGCCTCGATGGCCTGCTCCTCCTCCTCCGACAGCTTCTCGCCCAGGGTGTTGAAGCCCTTGAGGCCGTTATCCTCCGGTGGATTGTGGCTGGCGCTGATCATGAGGCCCCAGGTGGGCACGCCCGCGCGGGTGGCTTCGGCCACCGTCCAGGCCACGGCCGGCGTGGGCGCGAGGCCGAGCACGCGCAGGTCGAGATCTTCGCCCAGGCCCTGCTGGAAGGAAGACCAGAGCGGTTCGGAGCTGAGGCGCGGATCCCAGCCGACGATGAGGCGCTGGATGCCGCGCGCACGGGCCGCAAGGCCCCAGGCCGCGCCCCAGCGCTGGGTTTCGTCGAGGGTGAGCGGGGATGTGTGGGCCCGGCCGCGGATACCGTCTGTGCCGAAGAATCGCAGAGTCATACCGGAAGTGTAGCGGCGTGGCTGCGGAAGATCCGGACGCCGCCCTGCGCGGCCTCCGCGTGCAGGGCGGCGGTGAGGCCATCGCGTTCCTGTGGCGGCAGGTCCGGCTGGCCCGCTTGCCAGGCCGTGAAGCGCTTGCGGGAGACGCCGATGCAGAGCCGCTCTTGGAAAGAAGGCAGCGCCTTCCAGATGGCGAGATCCTCGACGAAGGTGGTCCCGAATCCGAAGCCGGGGTCAAGGGCGGCACGCGTGTCCGCGATGCCCGCGTCCCGGAGACGCTCGCGCACTTCAACCAGCTCGGCGATCGCCCGGTCCGCTGTTTCTTCGCCTTCGCCGCCATAAAGGGGCATCACAAAACCGCCACCTTCCATCCGGCTCCGCATCGCGATGAGGCCGCAGGTGCCGCGGCTGGCGAGCTCCAGCATCGCGGGATCGCGGAAGCCCGTCACATCGTTGAGGACGGCGGCGCCGTGGACCAATGCCTGCGCCGCCACCTCGGCATGCCGCGTGTCCACGCTGAGCGGGATCTGCGGCATTTCCTTCCGTAGCAGGTCCAACACGGGCTGGAGCCTCGACCATTCAGCCCCGGCGTTCAGTTCCGCCGCGCCAGGCCGGGTGCTTTCCGCGCCAAGGTCCAGCATGCGGAAACCCTTGGCGAGGAGGCTCCTGGCCTGGGCCAGCGCCGCTTCCGGCACGGCATGGAGTCCGCCATCGCTGAAGGAATCCGGTGTCAGGTTGAGGATGCCGATGAAAAGAGGGCCTTCCGTGAGGAAGGCCCTCCAGTCGAAAACTTCAGCGCTCACGCAGGGTTCAGAGCTGGATCAAGCCCGGGATCCGCATCGCCGCCGCCATCCATGGCCGGAGCCGTTGGGCCGCCGCCCGCGGCGCGGGGAGGCAGAGTGCCGCCCTTCATGAGGATGTCCACATCGTTGCCGTCCAGCGTCTCGCGGAGCAGGAGCGCCTCCGCGATGGCCACGAGGGAATTGCGCTTCTCGATGATGATGCGCTTGGCCCGCTCGTAGTTGCGCATGACGATGTCGTGCACTTCCGCGTCGATGGTGCGGGCGGTTTCCTCTGAGATGTCCCTGCGCTGGTTGAAGTCGCGGCCGATGAAGATCTCATGCTGCTCGCCGCCGTAGTTCAGCGGGCCCAGCTTCTCGCTCATGCCGTATTGGGTGACCATGGCCTTCGCCATGTCCGTCGCCTGCTGGATGTCGTTGCTGGCGCCCGTGGAGAACTGGCTGAAGAAGACCTCCTCCGCGATGCGGCCGCCCATGCAGATG
>Ga0210400_10000374_pt1 | contig 50945 bp, 36 predicted proteins | sample IncBWH26MmetaG_FD_155456 | JGI IMG/M metagenome (GOLD analysis project Ga0210400, IMG submission 155456) | Forest soil microbial communities from Barre Woods Harvard Forest LTER site, Petersham, Massachusetts, United States - Inc-BW-H-26-M | ecosystem: Environmental > Terrestrial > Soil >...
GGCTTTCGGCATGTCACGCCGTTGACAACTGCCGTGGTCGAAGGGTCGAAGATTTGACCTTTTAGGACGGGGTTGTTGTTGTCACAGGGATTTGTTTGACCGGTGGGTGTGCCTCCGACTCCGGGCGACAGCAGCGCAAGAAAATTGCCGTTTCGTTCGTCATCCGTTGGCAGAGTCGTGGGGTTGGGGTTCGTGCCCTGATTGTTCCGGTACTGTTCCCAAGAGAAGAAGAAGAAGGTCTTGTCGTGACCGTTGTAGAGTTTTGGAACGCGGACAGGTCCCCCAAGGCTGCCGCCGAAATCGTTTTGATGATCGGTCGGTTTAACGTTCCCACGGCCGGGTAGCTTGGCACTCCACGGTATAGCGTTCAGCTTATCGTTGTGCAGGATGTCAAACGCCGAGCCGTGGTAAGAGTTGGTGCCGGACTTGGTGGTGAAGCTCTCGATACCTCCCGAGGTGCGGCCGAATTCGGGGGAGAGAGTCGAGGTGGTAACCTTGAACTCGCTGATCGCTTCGATGGACGGCGCATTTTCATCGAATGTGGGTCCGAGTTCAGCGTGGGAGATGCTGGCACCATCAAGCAGGACCTCGGTCCCCAAGTTCTGGCCGCCGGCCAACTTGGATTCAAAGACTCCCGAGGAAGCATTGTCGCTGGCCGTTCCAGGGCCGACAGTGTTGGGCGTTAGGAAGACAAAGGCCTCGGCGGACCGCAGATGACTTTGACCGCTTGCCGCCAGGGCAAGGGGAAGGTCCTCGATTTGCTTCGAGCTAACCACAGTGCCGATTTCTGAAGTTTCCGTCTGGACGGCTGGAGCATCAGCGAGCACGGTCAAGGTTTCCTTCACATCGCCCGGCTGCAATGAGAATTCGAGAGAGGCTGTCGAGTTGACCTGGACAACCACTCCCGTCTTTTTCTCGATCTTAAAGCCGGGAGCCGAGACGCTCACGTCATACGTGCCGATGCGCACGTCCTGAACACGAAAGCCCCCGGTAGGGCCAGTGATGGCGCCATAATTCGAACCGGTTTCCGTGCTGGTAACGGTCACAGTGGCGTTGGAGACGGCGGCGCCGGAGCTATCGAGAACGGTGCCGGCGATGGAGCCACGGTCGGATTGAGCTAGAGCCGTGGCTGCGGAAAAGAACACCAGAAAAGCTACAGCGATAAACCTTTGAAGACCAGATACGTAACGCATTCTCTTGCCTCCCGCCGAGTCGAATTACACCAGTAACGGCACCCCGGGGTGTTGGGGAACTATTTTAAATGTTCGGCCTGATGTGGCCGACCTCGACGACGCACCATGCAAAACCACAGCTTCGATGCAATTGGCGGCAGCAAGGATACTGCTGTCACCCTCTATTTCGCCGCCCAAGCGAAGCGCTGAAATTCCCGCTGCTGCTCGCATCACCGGCAAAACGCCGATGAGGCGGTTTATGCAAGCGGTTTCGGAAACCGGTTACTTGGTACTCGTTTATCAGTGGTGGCGGAGGCTTGTCAAGTCATTTTTCTAGGGTGAATCTGGTTTTTCGATGGCCGTAGTCTGGGGGGCGAAATCGTGATAGGTTGTGTGGGCATTGAGAATCGCTGGCGGAAAGCGGTTTCCCAGGACGGTCCACAGCTTGGGTTGGAAGGTTTGAGCAGCGTCAGGCCGGCAGCAGACTCGCTTGGGACGGAGGAAAACGGATGGGCCACACGATGAGGGAAGTGGCCAAACGCGCGGGAGTGTCGCCCGCCACGGTTTCGCGCGTCCTCAACAAGACTCACTACATCTCGGTGGAGACCCAGAGGCGCGTCCTGGAAGTCGTCGGGCAGATGAAGTACTTCAAGAACGTTCACGCCCGGCGGCTGGCCACGGGGCGAAGCGATTTGTTCGGGCTGGTGATCTCGGAGATTGCCAATCCGTATTTCCCGGAAATGATTCGGGGATTCCAAGCGGCGGCCTGGGACCGCGGGTTCGACGTACTGCTTTGCAACACGCAATACGACCAAGCGCGGACGAAATCCATCCTACGGAAGCTGATCGAAAGCGACGTCCGGGGAGTCGCGGTGATGACTTCCTCGATCGACAAGAGCATGGCGTCGGAACTCGTCAGCGCGGGCATTGGCGTGGTGTTTTGCAACGTGAGCCCGGCGGAGAAGCTGGTGAGCACGATTTCGATCGATTATCAGCGGGGAATCGAGCAGGCCATCGAGCACATCGTGGGACTCGGCCACCGCCGCGCCGCAGTGATTGCCGGACCGGACGACAACCGGACGGCCATCACGATTAAGGACGCACTGGTTGCCGGACTGCAAAAGAGAGACCTCAACCCGTTGCCGGTGATCAGCAGTACTTACCGGATCGATTCTGGAGCCTCAGCGGTACGCGCGATTCTTTCAACGCCGAATAAGCCGACGGCGATTTTTTGCGGGAGCGACCTGATCGCGCTGGGGGCCATGAGCGCACTGGAAGAGGCGGGCGCGGGGATTCCGGAGGACATTTCCGTTATCGGCATCGACGACATCTCGTTTGCGTTCCTGGCACGGCCGCCGCTGACCACCATACGAGTTCCGCGCGAGCGGGTGGGGACGACCGCTTTCGAGGCATTGGATAGGATGCTGAAGCTGAAACGGCGAAAAGGCGCGGACTACTATTTGGAAACAGAACTGGTGGTACGGCGGTCGACCGCGAGGGCTCGGTAGGGCTGTGCTAGACGGAAGAGAAAAAGAACTTGACGACGAGGAGAGAGAGAGCATACAAAAAGGGGCACTGTGAAACCGGTTTCATTAAAAGGAGTTTACGGTATGACCAAGTCCAATTACTCGCGACGCGAGTTCTTACAGAGGAGTGCAGGAATAGCAGGTGCTTCGCTTGCCGGCGGCGCCATTCTGCTGGAGCCTGATCCGTTGGTCGCTTTGCCTCGAATGACAGGCGCCAGCGACAAAGTTCGCTTTGGAATTGTGGGAGTCGGCATGGAAGGCACCGGACTGCTGACAACCGCCATTCAGCTTCCGGGCGTAGAGTGCGCAGCCGCTTGCGACCTTTACGACGGCCGTCACGAACTGGCAAAGGAGATTGTCGGAAAACCCATAAAGACGACCAGACGCTACAAGGAGTTGCTCGACGACAAAGAAATCGACGCCATCGTTGTCGCGGTTCCCGACCATTGGCACAAACAGGTCGTTGTGGATGCGGTGGGCGCGGGGAAGGATGTGTACTGCGAGAAGCCCATGTCGCACAGCGCGGCTGACGGCGTGGCCATGGTCGCGGCGGCAAAGAAGACGGATCGCATCGTGCAGATCGGGGCGCAGCGGACGAGTTCCGTGTTGTGTGCGAAAGCAAAGGAGCTTCTCGCAAGCGGAGCCATTGGCGAACTGAGCCTCGTCGAAGGGAGCCTCGGTCGCAATGATCCCACGGGGGCCTGGGAATATCCGCCGCCCGCAGACTTGTCACCAGAGAACTTGGATTGGGATACGTGGCTTGGGACGGCGCCAAAGAAACCGTTTGATCCCTATTTATTCGCGCGCTGGCGTTGCTGGAAGGAATATGGAACGGGTCTGGCGGGTGATTTGCTTGTCCACCTGCTCAGCGGAATGCAGTTTGTTATGGGAATCAATGAAGCTCCCAAACGCGCGTCAGCTTTTGGCGGGATCTATCGCTGGAAGGACGGACGCAATACGCCCGACGTGCACCCGGTTCTGTTTGAATACGCAAACATCCCGGTGTACATGCGCTTGACGCTGGGGACGGAAACCGCGGAAGTGACGCGGTTCATGGGCTCCAAGGGCATCCTGGAACTGAGCGAGTTCAGCCTCAGCTACGCACCTCAAGCTGGGATTGACTTGGCGCCCAGTTATTACTGCTACGGACTTCCTAGCCGTTTGAGAAACGCCTATTTTAAACAGTGGCACGAAGAGCATGACCCCAAACCCGGACAAGAGCCTGCACCGGAGACGCAAACCTGGCGCGGAAACGACTACGACGATCTGAAGCCGCATCTTTGGAATTTCTTTCAGTCCGTCAGGTCTCGGAAACCGGTCGTGCAGGACATCGTGTTCGGTCACAACGCCGCGCTCGGCTGTCACATGGCGAATGAGTCTTACTACCGGAAGAGCCCCGTGTATTGGGATTCCGTTTCGCAGACGATTAAGTCCGAAGGCGCGGGTTGACAAGACGCGACTGCGAAGTGTGATGGAAGTGCGATTGGATCAGCAAGCCGCTGTTTAGCTCCGGAGAAGGGGTCCATAGTTCTATGAAACTTCAGAAGATTGTATGCACGCTGGCAGCGGTCAGCTTGTTGCTGTCCGCCCGGGCGTATTCGCAGGACGCAAAATCCAAAGCAAGTTCCTCCTCGCCCTCAGCCGATTCCGTCGAAGCTTTCCTGGGACGCTGGGATTTGACGCTAAAAGCCCCAGATCGGGAATATCCCTCGTGGCTAGAACTTCGCCAGGAGGGTGGACAATTGAAGGCCCAGATGGTGAGCCGTTGGGGAAACGCACGGCCGCTTCCCAAAGTAGCGCTGTCGAATGGCCGCCTTACTTTCGTTTCTCCCAAGGAGGAAGAGGAACGTCGCGACGATATGATTTTTGACGGAACGCTTGTTGGAAAGACGCTTTCTGGGACTACGACTGGGCCAGACGGAACCACTTGGCGCTGGACTGGTGAGCGAGCGCCGACGTTGAAGGCAAAAAACGCACCGAAGTGGGGGAAGCCCATTCCGCTGTTCAACAGAAAAGATCTGACGGGATGGAAGATGCAGGGGACCGGTACGACCGTGTGGAAGGTCGAGGACGGCAATTTGGTAAGTCCTGGAAACGGTCCGGAATTGATCAACGATTCGAAATTCGAAGATTTCAAGTTGCATGTTGAATTCAACTGTGGCCCGAACTCCAACAGTGGCGTCTATTTGCGCGGCCGGTACGAAGTCCAGGTGGAAACAGACTCCATTGAGGAACCGCCCAGTCATCACATGGGCGGCGTGTACGGCTTCCTGGCGGCCTCGCCGGAGCTGCCCCGCAAGCCGGGAGAATGGCAGAGTTTCGATATCACTCTGCTTGGACGTTGGATCACCGTCGTCCAAAACGGCCAGACCATCATCGATAACAAGGAAATTCCGGGCATCACGGGCGGCGCGTTAGACAGCCATGAAGAATTGCCGGGGCCCATTTATCTTCAAGGCAGTGAAAAAGGCCATGTAGCCTACCGCAGTATCGTCATCACGCCCGCAGAGAAGTAGCAAGGATCAGCGCTCTCCGGTTCAACCTATGACCCACTTTTTGCGCGACATCCTTCGTCAGCCCAACGAATTACAGCGGACCATCGACTTTCTTTTGGGAGCAGGCCGGCCCGCTTTGGACGCGGCGACGACCGCAATCCGCAGCGCTCGCCGCGTCTACTTGACTGGAATCGGCAGCAGTTGGCACGCGGCATTATGTGCCGGGACTCTGTTCAACCTCGGCGGCAGCCCGGTCTATCTGCATGATGCAGCCGAGTTGCTGGAGTTCGCCGCTATTCCGCCGGACTCAGCAATGATCGTAATTTCGCGCAGCGGGCGCAGCGTGGAAATTGTCAATTTGCTCGCTAAAGTTCGCAACAGCGGCGTGACCGTTATTGGCATCACCAATTCGAATGACGGGCCACTCGCAAAAGAGGCGCAAATTTCCATTGTGGTTCCCATCGAGATGGACCACGCGATTTCCGTCAATACTTATTCCACATTGGCGGCGACAGTTGGGATTCTTGCGAGTGCCGTTGTCGGCTCCTGGAATGCCACTCTCGCAACCTCGCTCTCCCGCGTCGTCGAAAGGACGGCGCCGGCCATTCCGGCCTGGCAGACGCAGATTGCAGACGCGACCTGGTTTGCGCCCGGAGCCATTACTTATTTCTTAGGGCGCGGATGCAGCACCGGCAGCTGCCATGAAGCGCGGCTGCTTTGGGAAGAAGGCGTGAAATCGCCTGCGACGGCATTGAATACGGGCGGATTTCGCCACGGTTCGCAGGAAATGATTGCGGCGGGCGCGCGATTCGGAATGTGGATCGACGCGGAACGAATGCGCGGACAAGACCTGGCGGTGGCTCGGGACCTGCGGAAACTGGGCGCTGCCGTGATGCTGATCGGCCAGAATGTCCCGCAGGACGCGGGTGACCTTGTGTTTCAGTTGCCGAGCGTGCCTCCCGGCTGGCAATTCTTGATTGACATTATTCCGGCGCAACTCGCAGCGGAAAAGCTAGCGCGGCTCTCTGGAGTGGACAGCGACACGTTCCGTTATTCTTCCTTTATCGTCGAAGGCGAGTATGGTTTGTTTGCGGAAGAAAAAGGTTCGCCAAATGAGAAGAGCTAGCATGGCTTCACCGGGTGACAGCGAGCACGGGAAAATCAGATTCAACTGGAGAAATTGTGATTGGCGCGGTTGACATCGGGGGGACAAAGATAGCTGCCGGAATAGTTGACCATAACGGGAAAGTGCTATCGAAACTGGAGTCTCCGACCGACGCCACAGGCGGATACGCCAAAGGACTTGCGCGAATAATTGATATGCTGCGCCGAACGTCGAAGGATGCCGGCGCGGAAATTTCCGGCATTGGAATAGGCTCCACTGGAGTGGTTTATCCAGGCAGCGGAGCATTTGGGGACGTTGATTTATTGCCGGGGTGGCAGGGAAACAATCCAGTGCACGATTTGGCGCGCGAATTCAACGTGACGGTCGCTCTCGAAAACGATGCCGACGCTTCAGCGTTGGGCGAGGCAGGCTGGGGCGCGGGGAAATTGAAATCGCGGTTGATTTACGTCACGGTGGGCACGGGCATCGGCGGCGGAATTATATTGGATGGACAGCTCTATCGCGGGGCGGATATGGCGCATCCTGAAATCAGCCACCATGTGATCGATCCATCGGGACCGGATTGTTCGTGTGGTTATCGAGGCTGTTGGGAATCGCTGGCGACCGGGCCAGCGATGGCTGCATGGTTTAACGCGAATTCGGAGGGAGATCGACGCTCCGCCGAAAGTTTGAGCGCTGCACAAATCTGCCAATTGGCGAAACGCGGGGATGAGTTGGCGGCGCGAGCTGTGGAGCGCGAAGCCTACTACCTGGGTCTGGGTCTGGCTAACTTGATAAATCTTTTCGTGCCGGACGTGATCGTGCTAGGTGGCAGCGTGATGAAGAGTGCGACGCTCTTTCTTGATGGTATCCGCAAGGTCATTCGCCAAGGTTGCCGGTTCGTTCCTTATGAAAAGACGGAACTAGCATTGGCTTCATTGGGAGAGGACGCCAATCTTATAGGCGCCGCGCGGGCGTGGCACCATCGGTTCAAGCAGGGAGTCAACCGGGCTTCCTGATTAACCGTCTCGAGCAACATTTTCTTGCGGGACACATTCTGTCAATCGTCGGCGTTGCGTAACATGCCGCAGTCGACTGTGAGAGCGCGGCGAAGTTGGACCGCACCTAAAACGGGACGATGAGGAGAAGGCAGTCTATGACGAGAAGCCGTTACGCGGTCGGCCTAGTCTTCCTCACTTTTTTCGTCATCTCCCTGCTGACCAATATTCTTGGTCCCATCGTGCCGGACATCATTAGCAGTTTTCGCGTGAGTCTGACTGCGGCGGGATTTCTGGCATTCGCTTTCTTCATCGCTTATGGTGTGATGTCCATACCCGCTGGCTTTTTGGTGGAACGATTCACCGAAAAACCTGTCATGGTGCTGGCCTTCTTGGCTGGGACGTTGGGATCGCTTAGTTTCGCTTTATTCCCAGGGTACCGCGTGGCAATCATTTCCTACTTCACCATCGGCGCAGGCATGGCGGTTCTGCAGGTGGCCATCAACCCGCTGTTAAGGGTAGCCGGAGGGGAAGAAAACTACGCATTCAATTCGACTTTGGCCCAATTGGTTTTTGGCAGCGCATCATTTATTAGCCCGCGCATTTACTCCTATCTGGTGCTAAACCTCAAGGATCGTTCGGCTGATCAAAATATCGTTTTGCGCATCTTGCGATGGCTGACCCCAGCTGAATTGCCATGGGCTTCGATCTACTGGATTTTTGCTGTTTCCGCCTTGATGATGGTGGTCGTTTTGTTCGTTTCCAAATTTCCAAAAGTTCAGCACACCGACGAAGAACGCGCGGGCTCGTTGGACATGTACCGATCGCTGGCGCGCCAACGGGTTGTGTGGCTCTACTTTGCGGCGATGTTTGCTTACGTCGGTTGCGAACAAGGGACCGCCGACTGGATGTCAAGTTTTTTGCGCCAGTATCACGGATTTGATCCGCATACCGCGGGTGCGGCTGCGGTTTCCTGGTTCTGGGGCTTGCTCACGGCCGGTTGTCTGGTGGGGATGTTATTGCTGAAGATATTCGACAGCCGCAAGGTACTCCGCGGTGCCTGCGTGGGAGCCCTGTTCTGTCTTTCTGCGGCCTTGTTTGGACCAGCCACGGTTTCCGTAATTGCTTTTCCAGCCATCGGGCTGTTTGCTTCGGTGATGTGGCCTATCGTGGTGTCGCTTGCGCTCAATTCCGTCGCGGAGTACCACGGCTCTTTCGCGGGCATTTTGGGAACCGGAATCATCGGCGGCGCCGTGGTGCCGGTGATCATTGGCCGCATCGGAGACTATGCGGGACTGCGCACCGGCTTGGCATTTCTGTACGTTACGTTTGGGTTTCTCCTCAGCGTTGGCTTCTGGGCCCGCCCAATGATCAACAATGCCACGATTCGTCTCAAGAAAGCGTCCGTTGAGGCTCCGGTTTGATGTAGGTGCCTACCTTAGATGCACTGAGAGACAAGGCCTCACCGGGGATCCTTGTACCTGTCATTCCAAAAGCTCGGCAGGAGTTCCCGCTGCCTCATCTTTCCTTCTGTGCCTCCGTTGCTAACACAAGCAGCTCGCGCTCGAAATTTCGAAACTGACTCACATCTCTTACGTAACCGGTGAAAGTAGGTATAGCCTTTCGCGCCAGTGCGTCGCTGCGTTCTGGCGCGCGTCGAGCAGATTCCATTAGCAATTCGTAATCCTCGATACCCTCTCGCATCACTTCCAGGCGCAGCGATACGAACACGCCGTCGTGTTCCGGATCGGGGTATACGATGGCGTCATCACCGGCGGGAAGGAAGAACCCTCCACCCCAATCTGGTTGCACATTCTCGAATGGCCGATCCGTCCAGAAATTCCCGCCCCAGTGCAGGTAGCCAGTAAGCCCGTACCGATAGTTAAGCCAGGGCAGGAGCCGTACCTTTAGCGTCGGATAGTCGATAAACCGATTGAGGTATCTGCCGCGCGGATCCAGGCAGATGTAATACCAACTTTGCCCTCCACGCGCCTTATGCGCTGCAATTGCATCCAACCCTTCATCAAATGTGCCGAGCTTAGGCACCCAAATCGTGGTTTCCTCTTGCGCGAAAATATCTTCGCGCAGGCTTATGGCGTCCAGCGTCGGCACGCCCGGCAATTCCTCACTGACGATATGGACGAAGCGCCTGTATATAGGCATCTCCGTTCCATGCGGCTCGTCGTGAACGTGCTGGACGTAACGGTTGAGCCAGCCTTTCTCTTTCAAGTGATTGCGAAGTTGCCGCAAGAACTCCCGGAGATTCTGTTCTGCACGGGGATCGTCCGCCGGTAGTTCCTTCCTCACTATCTGGCCGTTTTCGACCAGATCCGTCGGGATCACATAGGGCGAGTCGTATCCGCCTCCGAGCCGTCCGCTCAAGTGGCCACCCTCGATCATGCGCGCCATCCCGGCTTTGTCGAAAATCTCAATCCAGCGATCGACTAACCCGAAATCGTATTGCACTGCACCGTCCGCCAGTTGCGCTTTAGCCAGCGTCCGCACTGGAACAAACACAACATTTTGTTTGTACTCCGCCATCGTCCGCCCTATGTTCTCCAATATTTTCCAGTAGCGATCCGGATTGGACTTCAATTGGGGATAGTGCTTTGCCATCAGCTCACGGTCGAACCAGAGCCAATTCGTCACCCAGAGCTTTTGTTCTTTCGGCACGGTTGCAGCGAAGACTTCTATAAGAAAGGGCAGTCTTAACTTCTGCTTCCCGGCGTCGATCTCAACCACGCCCCGATAAATCCCAGGCCGGGTGCTCTCCGGCGTGAATACGGAAACCCATAGTGTTTCGGTGCGGGATGCCTCCAAGGTGATCTTCTCCTCTAGCGGAAACAAGGGATCGGGATATAGACCCACTTCCGATCGCACCACTTCGTCCAAGGGTGTGTCGGTAGGGTGGGAATTTACGTTCACGGTTCCTACGCGGTAAGTCTGGACCTTAAGCGCCGCTCCCCCGAAGCGCGGAGCAATAATGCGGACGTGTGCCATTACCATTTGATGTGATTGGGACCGCAACGCGACCTGCAGACTCACGTGGCCGTTGCGGGCTGATACCAGAGCCGGTTCGAGTTTTGATGTTGCTGCCGGACTGTCTGGAAAGACCTTCACCAGCGAATCAACGAACCACGCTGAGAAGTTATCTCGCTGCCCTGCGTTCAGCGGCACAGAGAAAAAGCAGATAAGTCCAACGAGAAGTCTCCGCATAGTCAGTCTTCCTAACTGCAAGTGGAGTGCCTTTACGAACTGTCAAAACCGCGCTTCTTATCAAAGACCCGCTGTTGCGTGTGCGTGTTTTTTCAGCAAACCCTACGTGACTTACGGTTTCCAGTCCCGGGAATAGGCCGAAAAACCGGTGGATCGCAAAACCTCAAACGTAATATGCAGCGGTACGCCGGATTGGCTGAAAGTTAATTCGACAGTCTTTTCCGTGCCCGAAGCGATTTCCGGAAGCTCTACTTCTTGTCGCTCGATCGGAATGTCGCCTCCCACATAGAAAGTTCCCCTGAGCTTATAGCCCCGAAGCGTATACGCGGGAACATCATGGCGTGTCCGCAGCCGCAGTTTGAAGGTGTTCAAGTGGTTTTCAAGAGTTAAGGATTCGACTGGACTCGATTCCCGCCGCAACACTTCGTAAGAAGCCTTTTGTGCTCCACAAAGATCCACAACGCCGTGAACATTTTGCTTCAGTGCGCCCATGCCGCTATAACCAACATGTGTCCGGTAGTCGTTGTAACAAAAGAAAATAGCGCCAGCCACGAAATCCTTGGAACGAATAGCCAAGTCGTGCGATTGCAGAATTTCGACCCTGTGTTCGTCACCTTCCGGACGGTCTTCCGTGCAAGCACAGTATCCGTACTCGGAAATAACCACTGGCTTGCCGGGAAATGTGGCGTGAAGATTATCCAGATGCTTGGCCACTTCCACTGGAGTTCCCGCAGCCCAGCTTCCGAAATACTCATTTGTTTCGATGAAGTCCATCAGTCCAGCGGCGTCACGTTCCGGAGTTTTTTCCAAGGAGTTTGAAGCATAAGAACAAAGCCGATTCGGATCCAGCCTCTTCGCTTCTTCCAACATATGTTTCGCGAATTGATAAGCGGGAGGATTCTGCCCGCCAATCTCATTGCAGAGTCCCCAAACCACAACCGAGGGGTGGTTGCGGTCGCGTGCGATCATCTCTCTTAATTGCTCCAGGGCGTTTTGCAGGATATCGGCATCGGGTTCTGCTCCCATGCCGGCAAATGTGTCGTAGCCCCAAGCGGGAATTTCGCTTTGCATCAGAATGCCGTGCCGGTCGCAGTAGTCGAGAACTCTTCTGTCTTGAGGCCAATGAACACGCGTAAAAACACAATTCAGGTTTTTCAAGTCATCATGATCGTGAGCGATACATTCGCTGGGCTCCGCCATTCCAAATTCCGGATTGCTCCCCGCCATGCGTTCGACACCCATCAGCCGCACGCGCTCACCGTTCAAATAAAACGCGCTGCCCTTTGCCTCCAGTCTCCGGACCCCGAATGTAACTGTGAGTTGATGAGTCTCTTGTCCGCCTGCGATTGAAAAAATAAGCCGATAAAGATTCGGATGATCGAAATGCCACAACTTCGCTTTGGGCAGCCTCGCTTCGAATTTTGATGTCTGGGTTGCGCCGCCCTTAACGATGAAACTCGGAGCATCTGAACTGGTCAGCACCGTCAGTCCAGTCTCATCGTCGATTGCTCGAAAAGAAGTTCGTCCCGTCCACGATTTCGGAGTCGTATTCCGGATGTACGCGGTGATGGCAAGTTTTCCGTCTCCGCTGGCAAGATCGGGAGAAGCTTCGATGTCAACGCGCTCCACAAAAGTTTTTGGCGTAATGAGCAGTTGCACCGGCCGATAGATGCCTCCGTCATGCGCCCAGTCACTGGAACGCCCCCTGGGAATCATGTGCTCATTAAATGCGCCATCAACGCGTACCGTGATCGCGTTGGGACTTCCCCAGCGAAGCAGATGAGTAATATCAAGCACGAACGCGGTGTAACCCTTGCGCGCATGCTCTCCAGCCAGTTCCCCATTTACCCAGATTGTGGCTGTATGGAACACGGCCTCAAACTCGACCCGAACCGCGGAGTCTTGCCACTCACTCGGAGCATCGAAGCTGCGCCGATACCAGGCGATGCCACGATAATCAACAAGAGCTGGGTCAACTTGCCAAGTGTGAGGCACGAGCACTTTTTGCCAGGCGCTTATTGATTCGTCGCTTCCGAACCAGCGCTGCTCCTTACCAGCGTTTCCAGAATCAGTCCGAAACCACCATTGGCCGCACAGACTCACGGTCTCAAGAACAGACAAGTCCGTTGTTTTCTCACCTGCCGCGAGAGCAGGCGCGCCTATGGCGCCCGCAGCCAGCACGCCGGCCTGAGTCAGGAATTTTCGACGAGAATGCACAGTGGGGTTCCGTTCCGATTGTGATGACTTGCCAGCTAATCAGATATCCGGCAGGCGTGTCAAATCAAAGCGAATTAACAGTAGACGCCCCAGGAAAATCTCGCTCTTTGTCACACGCGTTATCTGATTTAGAATCGAGATAGCTGATGCGCCCGTAGCTCAGTTGGATAGAGCGTCTGCCTTCTAAGCAGAGGGTCGCGTGTTCGAATCACGCCGGGCGCGCCACTTCAAGTTCTTGTCCATTGAACCGTCGTCGCCGTTTGGAAATTCCTGTTATTAGCTACCAAACTCCTCCGCGCAGTCGCGTCTTCACCCTGAAACAATGTAGAATTTCCTACGACGCCTTTTTCGCCCAGAGATGAAGAAAACCAAGCCGTTCCACAAACTGCTCGCCGCCAATCGCAGCGAGATCGCCATACGCATCTTCCGCGCCGCCAACGAGCTTGGCTTACGCACCGTGGCCATCTATTCGCAAGAAGATCGGCTCGCCCTGCATCGGTTCAAGGCAGACGAAGCGTATCAGGTCGGAGCCGGCAAAGGCCCCGTCGAAGCCTATCTGGACATCTCCGGAATCGTCGCGCTGGCGAAAGAAAAAGGCGTCGACGCCATCCACCCGGGTTACGGTTTTCTTTCTGAAAATCCCGCTTTCGCGCGCGCTTGCGAAAAGGCTGGCATCATCTTCGTTGGTCCTTCGCCGAATCTTCTCGAATTGCTGGGTGACAAGACCGCGGCGCGCAGGCTCGCCACTTCCGCCGGAGTTCCCGTCCTTCCCGGAACCGAAAATCCGGTCAAGTCCGCGGCGGAGGCGCAAACGATCGCGCGGGAAATCGGCTACCCCGTCATCGTGAAAGCGGCGATGGGTGGCGGAGGCCGCGGCATGCGCGTCGTTCATGACGCCGCGCAGCTCGATGCGCTCCTGGAGGAAGCTCAGGGTGAAGCGCGCTCCGCGTTCGGTGATGCGTCCGTCTTCCTGGAAAAATATCTGCCGCGCGCGCGGCACCTGGAAGTCCAGATCCTCGCCGATCATCACGGCAATCTACTTCATCTTTACGAACGGGATTGCTCTGTCCAGCGCCGGCACCAAAAGGTCGTGGAAGTCGCCCCCGCCGCGAATCTTCCCGCGAGCATTCGCGGCGAACTCTGCGACGCAGCGTTGCAGTTGGCGCGCAAGGCCGGCTATCGCAACGCGGGCACCGTCGAGTTTCTTTACGACGTCGATTCTCGGAAGTGGTATTTCATCGAGGTAAATCCCCGCATTCAGGTCGAGCACACCGTCACGGAAATGGTCACCGGCATTGATCTGGTTCGCTCGCAAATTCTCGTCGCACAAGGCCACGAGCTCCACGAGCCGCCGATGGCGCTGCCGAAACAAGAGCAAATTCCCCTCAACGGAGCGGCCCTCCAGTGCCGCGTGACGACCGAGGACCCGGAGAATAACTTCGCTCCCGACTACGGCAAAATTTCCACATACCGCTCCCCCGCAGGCTTCGGCATTCGTCTCGATGGCGGCACCGCTTACGCCGGCGCGATGCTCGCCGCCTATTACGATTCGCTGCTCGTCAAAGTCACGGCCTGGGGCGCAAATCTCCCAGAAGCTTGCCAGCGCATGGACCGCGCCCTCCGCGAATTCCGGATTCGCGGCGTGAAAACAAATATCCCCTTTGTCGGAAACGTCGTGAACCACCCGAAATTTCGCGCCGGCCAAGTGACCACCTCTTTCCTCGACGAATCGCCGGAACTTTTTCGTTTCCCCAGCCGCGGCGACCGCGCCACCAAGCTGCTTTCCTATCTCGGCGATGTGATCCTCAACGGCAATCCCGAAGTAAAAGGGAAGCAGCTCCCAAGTGAAATTGAACCCGCCGTCGTTCCGGCTGCCCCCGCCGGGAAACCTCCGGCAGGCACCCGGCAGCTCCTCCAAAAACTGGGGCCAAAGAAATTCGCCGCCTGGGCGCGAAAAGAAAAACGCTTGCTGATGACCGACACGACTTTCCGCGACGCCCATCAATCCCTGATGGCTACGCGCGTCCGTACGTTCGACCTGCTCTCCACTGCCGGCGCCGTCGCGCATCGCCTGCCCAATTTGTTCAGCCTCGAAATGTGGGGCGGCGCAACCTTCGATACGGCAATGCGCTTCCTCCATGAAGATCCCTGGCAAAGATTGCGCGAGCTTCGCGAGCGCATTCCCAACATTTGCTTCCAGATGCTCCTCCGCGGCGCCAACGCCGTCGGTTACGCTTCCTATCCCGACAACGTCATCATTGAATTTGTTCGCGAAGCGCACACGCAGGGCATCGACATCTTCCGCATCTTCGATTCCCTCAATTCCATCGAAAACATGCGCGTTTCGATCGATGCCACGCTCGAGACCGGCGCCGTTTGCGAAGCTGCCATTTGCTACACCGGCGACATCCTCGACAAGCGCCGCCCCAAATACTCGCTCAAGTATTACGTCGCCATGGCCAGGCGGCTCGAAAAATTGGGCACGCACTTCCTGGCCATCAAAGACATGGCCGGTCTTTGCAAACCCTACGCCGCATTCGAATTGGTGAAAGCGCTGCGTGAAGAAGTCGGCGTCCCCATCCACTTCCACACGCACGACACCAGCGGCATCAACTCCGCCTCCGTGCTCAAAGCCGCCGACGCCGGGGTCGACGTCGCCGACGGCGCCATCGCCGCCATGAGCGGCGGCACCAGCCAGCCCAATCTCAATTCCATCGTCGAAGCCCTCCGCCATGCCCCGCGCGACACGCAACTCGATGTCGACACGCTCAACGAATGCTCCGATTATTGGGAAACCATTCGCACCTATTATTTGCCCTTCGACTCCGGTCCCAAGGCCGGCTCCGCGCGTCTGTACCAGCATGAAATTCCCGGCGGCCAGTACACCAACTTGCGTGAACAGGCTTCCGCTATGGGCCTCGGCCACCGCTGGCGCGAAGTCGAAAAAATGTACGCCGAGGTGAACCAGCTTTTCGGCGACATCGTCAAAGTCACGCCTTCGAGCAAAGTCGTCGGCGACATGACTCTTTTCCTGATGGCCAAGGAGATGCAGCCGGCGGACATTCTCAAGCTCGACGAAAAACACGACGTGTCCTTCCCAAATTCCGTCGTCGAAATGTTTTCCGGAGTACTCGGCGTGCCTCCCGGCGGCTGGCCAAAGAAATTGCAAAAAATAATTTTGCGAGGCCAGGCGCCCCTCCGCGGCCGTCCCAGCGCAAACCTGGAACCAGTGAGATTTGAGGAAGAGCAAAACTCCATCGAGAAAAAACTCGGTCATCCCCTCCATCGCGACGGCCTGCTGAGCTATCTGCTCTATCCCGACGTTTTCACCAAGTACGACAAATTTCGCCAGGCCTATTCCGACGTCAGCGTTTTGCCCACGCCCGCATTTTTCTATGGTTTGAAGTCCGGCGAAGAAATCACCGTCGAGATCGAATCCGGCAAGTCCCTCATCATCAAGTTTCTGACCATCAGCGAACCGCATCCCGACGGCACGCGCACGCTCTTTTTTGAATTGAACGGCCAGCCCCGCGAAGTGAACGTCCGCGACCGTGCCCTCCGCGTGGTCGAGCGCGCGCACCCGAAAGCTGACCCCGCCGATCCCGGCCAGGTCGCCGCTCCCACCGCCGGTGTCATCAGCGGCATCGCCGTGCAAGCCAATCACGCCGTGGAACGCGGCGCAAAACTTCTTACTCTTGAAGCCATGAAAATGCAGTCCAATATCTATGCGCCCGTTTCAGGACGCATCGTGAAAATCCTCGTCGCCTCCGGGCAGCACGTCGAAGCCAAAGATCTCCTGGTGACCATCGCACCGTGAGTTCCGGAGAGCTCCGCAAACACGAAAAATTCCGCTCGCGCTTTCTCCGCAACCAGCGCGACCTGATCGTTTACACCCCGCCCGGATACGTCGGCCAATCCGCGCGCCGTTTCCCCGTCCTCTATCTCCATGACGGCCAGAATCTTTTCGACGGCGCTACCTCCTTCATCCCCGGGCAGGACTGGCACGTCGGCCAGACCGCCGATTACGGCATTCAAATCGGCGCCGTCGCCCCGCTCATCATCGTCGGCATGTACAACACCAAAGCGCGCATCCGCGAATACACTCCCACCCACGTCCCCAAACTCGGCGGCGGCCGCGCCGACCGCTATGCGAAATTTCTCCTCGAAGAAGTGAAACCTTTCATCGATCGCGAATACTGCACGCTCTCCGGCTCGCAGCACACCGGCATCGGCGGTTCCTCGCTGGGCGGCCTTGTTTCCCTTTATCTGGGACTAAAGCATTCGCGCATCTTCGGAAAAATCGCGGCTCTTTCCCCATCGGTGTGGTGGAACCAGCAAGTGATTCATCGTTTTGCGCAATCAGCAGTGATCGAGCCTAGGCCGCGCATCTGGCTCGACGTCGGCACTCGCGAAGGTCCGCGCATCGTGCCGCAAGTCGAGAAATTCCGTGACGTTCTCCTCGAAAAAGGCTGGAAGCTCGGGCACGATTTACATTACGAGGTCATTGAAGGCGCCGAACACAACGAAGCCGCCTGGGCGCAGCGCGTCGGACCCTTCCTGCAATTTCTGTATCCCGCCCGCGAAGCCGCTGTATAATCCGCGCTCTGTCCACCTGCTTCCCAGGGAGCGTCGCATGCCGCCGGACCGGCCTCTCACCATTCTGTGCGTAAGTTCCTACGAAAAGGGCCAGGAATTCATCCGTACCTGCAAAGCCATGGGCTGCGTCGTCCTGCTGCTGACCGTCGAAAAGTTTCGCCACGCCGATTGGCCGTTCGACTGTATCGACGAAGTCTTCACCATGCCCGAAGACCTTCCGCTGCAGGGCCTGATTTACGCCGTCAGTTACGCCGCCAGGTCGCATTCCATCGATCGCATCGTCGCTCTCGATGAATTCGACATGGAAAATGTCTCCGCCCTCCGCGAGCATCTCCGTATTCCCGGCATGGGTCTTACCACCGTCCGCTACTTTCGCGACAAGCTGGCTATGCGCGCCCGTGCCCGCGAAGCCGGCATCCTCGTCCCCGAATTCGTCCACGTCCTCAATTACGACCAGCTTCGCGAATTCATGTCCCGCGTTCCCGACCCCTGGTTGCTCAAGCCTCGCTCGCAAGCCTCCGGCATCGGCATGAAGAAGGTTCATTATCCCGACCAGTTGTGGCACTGGCTCGACCAACTAGGCGATCAGCAATCGTTTTATTTGTTGGAGCAATTCGTCCCAGGCTCGGTCTACCACGTCGACAGCGTGGTTTCCGAGCGCCAAGTTGTTTTCGCCGAAGCCCACGCCTACGGCACGCCCCCGCTCGACACTTCTCATCAAGGCGGCGTATTCACCACGCGCACTCTTCCCCGCGAAGCCGACGAAGCTAAATCGCTCCTCGAAATCAATCGCAATTTGCTCGAAGGCCTCGGCTTCGTCCGCGGCGTAACGCATGCCGAGTTCCTGAAGTCCCACGCCGACGGCAAATTTTATTTCATTGAAGTCGCCGCCCGCGTCGGCGGCGCCTACATTTCCGACGTCATCGAAACCGCCACGGGCATCAACCTCTGGCGCGAATGGGCGCGCCTCGAAGTGGGGGCAGGGAATCAGCCCTACCAGCTTCCCCCATCACGCCGCGACTATGCCGGAGTCATTCTTTCGCTCGCCCGCCAGGAGCATCCCGATACCTCCGCCTACACCGATCCCGAAATCTCCTGCCGCGTCACCAAGTATCATCACGCCGGCTTCATCCTGAAGTCCCAAAGCCCCGAACGCATCCAGCAGCTCCTCAATTCCTACGCCACGCGCTTTCAAGCCGATTTCGTCGCCACCCAGCCGGTCCCAGACAAACCCAGCTCTTAGCTCGACCTGTCCCCCAACATCAGCCGGTCATTTTCCGATTAGCGCTGCCAGGTACTGAGACTCCCTTGCGAGTTCATTGTGCGTGTGGAAACGCTGAACCATAGGTCGGTTCACTTCGGCATAATTAATATCTACAATTGTCGAATAGATTCCGACAAACGAGGCGGTTGATTTCCAGGTTTATAGGGGCTCTATGTGGATTTCTGCGGCGTCCATCGTGCTGTTAGGGATGCTTGGTTTGGTCCCTACCCAGATTTCACCAACTCAACAGGCAACGGCATGCGATGACTCGGCGCTTCCTGCATCGGTTCGGGACTTGCTGAAGGCCCAATTCCCTGAATGGAGACCTAAGCGGGTTTCCGACATGGACGCTGATGACCAACAGCTTTGGTTGTCGTCGGTACATGGCGAAGAGTGTCCAGGAATCGGCGTTGGACACTTCGAGACTGCGGACGAACTTTCGTACGCTATTGTGCTCGTACCGAAATCGAATCCACGCGGAGGTTATAAGGTCGTCGTGGTCAGTAAAGGTGCGCCGAAGAGTGCTTACACTTGGAGACTGCTGGACCATGCTGAGGGGCAAACCTACTCTGGGCTCGTCATTTCCAAAGCCCCTCCCGGCAAGTATTCGGACTGGGAGAACACCAAATCTATCAGGCTCAAGCTGGACGGAATCCAGGTCGAATGGATGGAGAAAGGCGCAGTGCTTTACTTCTGGTCGGAAGGCCGATACCACAAGATTCAGACATCAGATTAGGTTGGCCCGAAGATTTTCTTTGTAAATAAACCGCCGACTGAGGCTGCCCTCCGGCTATCCGCGTTCAAGTGGACGGTTAGTCGGATTATCGGAACCTGCCCAACCACCCGCCCCACACGCCGCTTTACATTTCCCCTCGTTTCCTTCAGTATCTCCGTGGACTGCCCACCCACCCTGGCACGCCCTGTCCCAAAGTCTAGTTACTGTCTGGAACAGCGTCTTCACTCATAGTTTGCCGCGCACTCTCCCGAGGAATACAGTTTGCAGTACCCCGGACGGAATTCTGCGTGGGGTGGTGCTGTCCCTTTGGGAGGTCCGATGTGGGGCAATAAGAAACCGGATGCAGCGCAAGCAGGGCAACCGGAGCAAAAAAATTTACAATCGAATCAGTCGCCGAGGCCCGCTCCGGCGGCTTGGGAGGATAAACCCGCGATGAGTACAGATGCCATGCGTCCATTAGGTGCAACCGCCGACCGCTCCACTGCGCGGCTGGGGGCCAGCCTGCACATAAAAGGGGAGATCTCCGGCAACGAAGATCTGCTAATCGATGGATCGGTCGAAGGACTGATCACCCTCGATGAGCGGAAACTAACTGTCGGGCCCTCAGCAAAAGTAACCGCCGACATCATTGCCCGCGAGATCGTGGTGTTCGGCAACGTGAAGGGCAACCTTCGCGCCAAGGATCGCATTGAAATCAAGAAGGATGGTTCGGTCAACGGTGACCTCACCACTTCCCGCATCATGATCGAAGACGGCGCCTACTTCAAAGGTTCCATCGAGATCGACAGGACCCCCGAAAAGGAAACCGGTGCGCCTGCTTTTGCTCGGACCTCTTCGGCGCCCTCCACTGCGGCGGCGGCCAAGACCATTTAGCTTTTGTCCACAACCCGCGCTCTTTTCTACAGCGGCGCTCCGGCCAAGCCGGGGCGCCGCTCGCTTGTTGGCTGCCTCTTTTACTCTCTCTCCTGGGTTATGTTTCAACTTGACAATTACTGTAGTGAGTCTATAGTTGCCCTGGGCATCCACTCGGGGTAGCGCGCCGGCCGGTCCCCTTCGTCTCAGGGCGACAGCCGCTCGCGCGGAATGTACGCGGGGTCATCTCATGGGACGGTTAGGGCACGGCGTCCCGACGGCCGTTCTCCTCTCACTGGCGTTGCTCTGTGGGAGTTGCGGCGGCTCATCCTCTAACTCTCCTCCTCCGCCTCCCCCCGCCGCCGATTTCACGTTGAGCCTGTCATCGAATTCCATTGCCATCACGCAGAATGCCTCAAGTCCTCCCGTCAATGTTACCGTTAGCCCCTTGAACGCTTTCTCCGGCGCCGTTCAGGTAGCGCTCAACTCTCTTCCGACCGGCGTCACCTCCAATCCCGCGAGTCCTTTCAGCGTTGCCTCCGGCGCGAGTACCGCCGTCGTCTTTGCCGCCTCCGCAACTGCCGCGACCGGAAATTTCACCATCTCCGTTCAGGGCGCCAGCGGCACTCTCTCTCACTCCGCCAGCCTGGCCGTTGCGATTCAAACCGCCGTGAACTCCACGCTCCCGCGCACCGCCTTCGCCAGGACGGATTCCACTTCCGCCTTCGACGATCCTTTTGGCGAACCGCATCATCGCCACATCGCGTACGATCCCGCCAACAAGCACGTTTTCATCGCCAATCGCGCCATGAATCGCGTGGAGGTTTTTTCCACCGCCGGCCGGTCGCCCCTCGCGCAAATTTCCATCCCCGGCGCAAGCAGCGCCGATCTCTCCGCCGACGGCACCACTATCTGGATCGGCACCGCGCTCGAGGAAATAGTTTCCATCGATACCTCCTCCCTGCACGCTAAGAATCGCTATCGGCTGTCGGGGCTTACTCCCATCCCGGGCGCCACCTTCAGCCGTCCCCTTGAAGTTCTTTCCCTTTCCAACGGCAAGTGTCTGGTGCGCCTGCGCCAGCCAGCTTCCTCGGAAGCCTTGTTGGCTCTCTGCGACCCCGCGTCCAATTTGCTCACCGATCTTACTTCCACCGCCCCGGCGCTCTTTCAGCACGGCGTTGGCGTGCTGGCGCGCTCCGGCGATCATTCGAAAGTCCTCGCCGCCGCCAACGATTCCAGCGGGGAAATTGCCCTCTACGACTCAGGAGGCAACGTCGTGGCCGGACCGCTTACACTTGGCACAGGCTCAATCCCGATGAGCGCTGCCAACTCGGACGCCAGCCGCTTTGCCGTGCTCTTCACCCCCAGCGGCGGCACGCAACTCCTCCTGCTGGACTCTACCCTCAAGCAAGTTGCCGCGTATTCTCCTGCAATCGCACACGGCATCGCCTTCTCTCGCAATGGAAAATATTTGTACCTCAGCGAATCATCCTCCGGAGCGTCTTTCGTCAGCGTTCTCGACGGTCAGAGCGCACAACTCCTCGGCCGCGTCCCGGATGCCGCTATCCAGAGCGTCTCCTCGGAGATTGAGGAAGGCGACGAAACGCAGCTCCTCTTCGGTCTTTCGAATCGCGGCGTTACCTTTGTTGATGCTGCGACACCGGCGGCTCTCCCTCTGACCGCTCCCTCCATCGCTCCCGCGCCCAGTCTTCAGCCTTCCGACGGCCCCAACGCCGGCGGAACTTCCGTCGCGCTTTCCGGACAGAACTTCACCACCACCGCTCAATTGCATTTCGGCGCTCAAGCCGCCTCGAACGTCACCCTCTCCGGACCTGCTCAAATCCAGGCAACCTCTCCCCCCAGCGTTTCGAACGGCGCCGTGAACGTAACCTCTTATTTCCAGAACGGCTGGCTCGCCATCGCCCCGGACGCCTTCAGCTACGGCCCGCAAATCCTGCAGCTCCTCCCCAACACCGGCCTCAATTCCGGCGGCGACTCCGTGCAAATCTACGGCTACGGTTTCGGCGCCGATCCCGCAAAAATCACCGTTAAAATCGGCGGCGCTAACGCCACCGTGCAAAAAGTCGAAAACGTCACCAGCCTCGCTGCCTCCATCGGACTTGACGCCAGCTATCCCTTTTCACTTGAGCGCATCGCTCTCCAAACGCCCTCCGGCTCTGCCGGTAAAGCCGACGTTTTCGTTTCCACGCCCTCGGGTTCCACAACGTCCGCCAAATCCTTCCAGTTCCTGCAGAGCGTTGAGTCGTATTCGAAAGCTGGCTCCTTCAAGTTCCTGCTCTACGATCAATCTCGCCAGCGCCTCTACCTCACCAATGTCGATCACGTCGATGTTTTCGATCTTCAGCAAAATATATTTCTCACCCCGCTGCAGCCTCCCGGCAGCCCTCCTCCCAATGTCGGATTGCGCGGGCTGGCCCTCACTCCCGATGCTTCTCAGCTCATCGTCGCCGATTTCGGCGCTCAAAATGTCTATCTCCTCGATCCTGTAAAAGGCACTGGCACCATCGTGCCCGTCGGCGGAGTTCCCGGCTTCACCAATTCCGGTCCCGCGCGCGTCGCCGCCACCAACACGCAAACAGTCTTCGTCGGTCTCACTGGCGAAGGCGGGTCTTCCGGCGCCTGTTCCACCTGTCTCGCCCAAATGAACCTGACCGCCAGCCCGCCAACCATCCAGCCGGCTCCGCAGCCCCAAGTCACCAGCATCACTGGCGCTCCGCTCGTCCAGGGCACCGCCGCCGGCGATCACGTTTTTGTTGCTTTCGGTGCCGCTCCCGGCGGTCCCGTTGCGGTGTGGAATGCCAGCGCCCCAAACCAATTTCTCACTTCCGCCGTCAACGCCTCCACCACCGATCTGGGTGCTTCCTCCGACGGCAGCATGTTTGCGTTCCAGTCTGCCAGCGCCACGGAAATTCGCACCGCCGACCTTTCGCTCACTTCCGTCCCCGCTTCCGCTGAACTCCAGCAAATCCCAGGCCGTGTGCTGGTGCCCGGTGTGACTCTTCATCCGTCCGGCGCCTTGCTCTATCAGCCTTTCCTCACTGGAGCTCCTGCGAGCGCCGGGGTAAAGGGCGGTATCGACATCCTCGACGCCCATTCGGGAGCGCTTCGTCTGCGCATTTTTCTTCCTCAGCAGTTCATGACTGACATCGACGGCCTTCATGGCAGCTTCCTCGCCACCGACGAAACCGGCCAGCGCCTCTTCGCCCTCACTTCCTCCGACGGTACGCCCCAAAACGCCGCCTTAACCGTTGTGCAGCTCGCTGCAGTTCCCTTGGCCATCGGCGCCGTTACGCCTTCCACCGTTGCCGCTGCTGGTGGCGCCACTCTCGCCATCCGCGGCAGCGGCTTCCAAGCCGCCACCACCCTCTCCATCAACGGAAAAGCCGCCACCGTCACCTTCAAGGATTTCAGCACTCTTCTCGTCGTAACTCCCCCGCTCACTCCCGGCGCACAGCAGATCACCCTCACAAATCCCGATGGCGAAACCGTTTCTCTGGACGCTGCCCTCATCGCCAACTGAGTCAATCCTCTCCTCTTTTCACTTCTCCGGATTTCTACTAACCTTTCCCTCGGTCTGTTCATCCAATTTGATGAGAACAAAAAAATAGATTCGCTGCGCGGGACCTTACTCAGCGCGCGATTTCAACAAGAGGATCGAAATGGAAACGCGAAAATTGGGAAACTCCGACATGAAAATCACGCCCGTCGGCTTTGGCGCCTGGGCCATCGGCGGGTCCGGCTGGGAATTTGCTTGGGGCCCGCAGGACGACGCCGATTCCATCGCCGCGATTCATCGCGCGCTCGAGCTCGGCGTCAATTGGATCGATACCGCCGCCGTCTACGGCATGGGCCATTCGGAGGAAATCGTAGCCAGCGCGCTGAAGGAATGGCGCGGACCCCGGCCCCATGTTTTCACCAAGTGCGTCCTTCGCTGGAACGAAAATGGCAAGGTCTACAAAGAATTCAGCCCCGAATCCATTCGCCGCGAATGCGAAGACAGCCTCCGCCGCCTGCAAGTTGACACTATCGATCTCTACCAAATGCACTGGCCTTCGGACGACGGCAAACCCGGCATCGAAGAAGCCTGGCAAACTCTCGCCGCATTGAAAGCCGAAGGCAAACTCCGCTGGATCGGCGTCTCCAATTTCAACGCCGCCCAAATCCAGCGCGCTGAAAAGATTGCCCCGGTAACCTCTCTTCAGCCTCCTTACTCGCTGATCCGGCGCAAGATTGAAGAGGAAACTCTGCCTTACTGTGAAAAGCGCGGCATCGGCGTAATTGTTTATTCTCCAATGGCCTCCGGCCTGCTCACCGGCGCCATGACTCGTGAGCGCGCTGCCGCGTTGCCGGCCGATGACTTTCGCAGCCGCAATCCGGAATTCAGCGAGCCGCGCTTGTCGAAAAATCTCGAACTCGTCGAGCGTTTGCGGCAAGTCGGCGCGCGCCACGGCCGGACCCCCGGTGAAGTGGCTATCGCCTGGACCTTGCGTCACCCCGCGATCACTGGCGCCATCGTCGGCGCCCGCAATGCCAAACAGGCCGAAGGCGTCATGCGCGCCGGAGACTTGAAGCTCACTCGCGATGAGATTGCCGAAATCGAAGGCGCAGCGACCCTTGCTACGGCCCGGTAGGAAACTTCTCCATTAAGCAAAGGACGGCTGGAAATGGATCTTGGACTCAGAGGCAAGACAGCAGTCGTGTCCGGTTCAACGGCAGGCATTGGGTTCGCCATAGCTGCAGCGCTTGCCGCGGAAGGTGCGAAAGTTATCGTGAATGGTCGCACCGAAGCGCGCGTGTCGGCCGCGGTTGCCCAAATCCGCCAACGCGTCGAGAACGCCGATGTTCGCGGCATTCCTGCCGACCTCGGCACGTCCCGCGGCGCGGAGACCTTTCTTCAGCAGGCGCCCAAAACCGATATTCTCGTCAACAACCTCGGCATCTTCGAGGTCAAGCCGTTTCTCGATATTCCCGATTCCGATTGGCTGCGCTTTTTCGAAGTGAACGTCCTCAGCGGCGTTCGCCTTTCGCGTCATTATCTTCCCAGGATGCTCAAGAAAAATTGGGGCCGCATCATTTTTATCTCCAGCGAATCGGCCCAGCACATTCCCGCCGAAATGATTCATTACGGCATGACCAAGACCGCCCAGGTCGCCATTGCTCGCGGGATTGCAGAATCCGTTGCCGGCACTGGCGTCACGGTAAATTCCGTTCTCGCTGGTCCGACAGCCTCCGAGGGCGCGAGTGAATTCGTGGAGAGCATGGCCAGACAGCAGGGCGTCACGAAGGCGGAAATCGAAAAACAGTTTTTCGCCAGCGCTCGCCCTACTTCTCTCTTAAAGCGGTTCGAGACTCCCGAAGAGGTCGCCGCTGTCGTCGCCTTCATCGCCGGCACACCTGCTATTTCGATCAACGGCGCCGCGGTGCGCGCTGAAGGCGGCGTCGTTCGCAGCATTTTCTAATCGCGCGTCGAGCTACGCCCGCTGGTAGTCCGGCCTCCAGGTCTTGATGAGTTGCTTGATGGCCTTGCGCTGCGTCAGTTTTTCGTCCAGAACTTTTCTTGCCAGCACCGGCAATTCCGCGTCGCACGCAAAACGCAGCGCCACGATTTGATCGATCGTCAGTTCACCGCACTTCCCTTGCAGATCCGCGGGCAGCACCCGCTCGTAGCGCAACCGTTCTTCCAGCCGGATCACCCGGTCCTGCACCGCCAGCGCAAACACCCGCGCCCGGAAAGCCAGCACGACGAACGCGGCCGCCAAAATCACGCCAAAGATTCCTTCGAACGATATCCCCAGCTTCCACAGCCGGACCAGCGACCACACAAAATTGACCATGAAAACCGGCAACGCGAAAAAATGATACGAAGGCACATACTTTCCATGATTTTCAAAACTCTGCTTGTCCATTGCTTTCCCTCCATTCTGCCGCCCGATTTTAGCAAACCGCCGCCGCGCGTCCCGCTTGGTTCAAGTCACGCTGATTCTTCTATTTCAATGCGCTAACCTTTTTTCCGTCCCGCGAGTTTTTGAATCCGTCTTGCCCGCTCGCCTCACGCGCTCGCTTATTTCGTCAACTCATTCTTGAAAATCGCGCCATTGTGCATCACGAAACGCACGTGCTCCAGTTCTCCGACATCCTTCAGCGGATCACCCGCCACCGCAATCACCTCGGCATAGGCTCCGGGACCAATCACCCCGATCTCGCCTTTCATGTCCAGCATCTCTGCCGCTCGCGACGTTGCCGACTGAATCGCGTCCATCGGCGCCATTCCCAGCTTCACCATTTGCCCGAACTCCTGCGCGATCGGCTCCGTCCACGGAATTCCGCCCATGTCCGTCCCAAACACAATCTTCAAATGCGCCTGCAACGCCTTCTTGAAAGTGATTTCATGTACCGCCGCCCGCGCGCGGTCCCGCTTTCCTTCCGGAGTGTCCGCCCGCGCCCAATCGCCGTAATACGCCGAAATCGTCGGGCAATACCACGTCCCCTGCCGCTGCATCTGCGCGATCTGCGCATCGGTAATCTCGAGCCCGTGCTCGATCGAATCGCATCCGCCATCCAGCGCCCGCTGCATCCCGATTCCGTTGTACGCGTGGCACGCAACTTTTCTCTGCCATCCATGCGTCTCATCCACGATGGCCTTCAGCTCTTCCACCGTCAGCGTCGGCTGAGAGACCAGGTTCCCCTGCTTGTCCACCCACGACCGGTGCGTCATGTACACCTTGATCCAGTCCGCGCCGTGCTCCAGTTGCTGGCGCGCCGCTTTCCGCGCCTCCACCGGTCCATCGATCAGCTGCGCGCCCTTGGGCATCTCCAGTTCCGGCGCATACCCTTCCAGGTTGTATCCGCCCGTCGTCGAAATCGCCCGCGTCGCCCCAAAAATTCTCGGCCCGGGAATCGTCCCCTCCTCGATCGCCTGTTTGATCTCGATGTCGCCGAATCCCGCGCCCTCCGTTTCCACGTCCCGAATTGTGGTAAAACCCTGCTCGAGCGCACGCCGCGCCGCGTATGTGGCTCGCGCCGCCCGCAGCGCAATGCCGGCCTTCAAGATATTCGCGTCGTACCCGCCCTTGGCCGGATCCTCGCCCCACAAGAAAATATGCGTGTGCGAATCGATCAGCCCTGCCAAAACCGTCGCCCCAGAAAGATCAATCACCTTCGCCCCCGCAGGAACCCCCGCCGACGCGTCCGCCACTTTTTCAATGCGCTCCCCTCGCACAAAAATAAGCTGATTCTTCCGCGGCGCTTCGCTCACTCCATCAATCAGCGTCCCCGCCCGAATCACGGTGAGCGTCGAAGCTGTTTGCGCCGCCGATGGCGCAGGCGAGCCAAACAAAATCCCGAGCGAAAGTAAGAGCGCAAAAAGTGCTTTCCTCATGGAGCCTCCAGAATGCGCCGTGTAGCTTGCCGCAAACCTCCTGCCCTTGGCAAGGAGCAGAATTTCAAATCCACAGGCAATGCTTTTTCAATTGAGCGTGGATGGAAATTGCCGCGAACCTTTGATACCCTCCTCCCGGGGCAGGGGAGCCCTTTCGTTCCAACGGATAATGGGGATCCAAAAGGGGGGAGTTGTGTCCAAAGTCCGCTATTTTTTCTCATTAGTTCTGATTCTTTCGTGGAGTTCCGTGGCCTTCGCGCAGGGCGGAGCTACCGGCGCGATCAGCGGAACGGTGCAGGATCCGACCGGGGCGGTCGTGTCTGGAGCGAAAGTTACCGTCACGAGCGAGGCGACTGCGCAGCTCGTGCGCGAACTCACCACCGACGCTTCGGGAATCTTCACGGCCAGTTTGCTTCCGGTTGGCAAATACACTGTCGAAGTGAGCGCTTCGGGATTTGCCACCACCAAGTTTCCAGGCATCGAAGTGGTCATCACGGAAACGACGCGCTTGCTCGCCACGCTAAAGGTCAGCTCCGCGCAACAAGTCGTCGAGGTGCAATCCCAGGTGACGCAGATCAACACCGCCGACGCCGCCACCGGCGAATCCGTCGGCAACGCTACGATCACCACGCTGCCGCTCGCGACGCGAAACTTTCAGCAGATCCTCACGCTCTCGGCGGGGGCTTCCTCGGACTTGAACAATGCCTCGCAACTCGGCCGCGGCCAGGTCTTCATTCACGTGAATGGCGGCCGCGAAGACAACAACAACTATTTGATCGACGGAATCTCCGTGGCCGACTACGCCTTCGGCGAGCTGACCTACACTCCGCTCCCGAATCCCGACGCCATCGATCAATTCAAAGTAAGCACCAGCTTGTACGACGCCACGCAGGGCCGCAACGGCGGAGGGAATATCAACGCCACGCTGAAGAGCGGCACGTCGCAGTACCACGGCGACGTCTGGGAGTATTTCCGCAATACCAAGCTGGACGCCAACGACTTTTTCCTCAATGCCGCGAAATTGCCGCGGCCGGTGATCCAGCAGAATATTTTCGGCGGCGACTTTGGCGGCAAGGTGGATCCGTCGGCCAAGCTCGGTTATTTTTACGTGAACTATCAAGGGACGCGTCAGCGCAGTGGCGCATCGGCGGGTACTTTCATTAACACCAGCATTCCCGTGCTGCCCGCGGACCGCTCTGCGGCCTCCCTTGCGCAAGCCTTCAGCACGCCCGCATCTCCCGGCTGTCCGGCCCTGACCATCACCGCCAGCCAAATCGATCCAGTCGCGCTGAACCTGCTGAATGCCAAGAGCGGCCAATTCGGAGGGGGCGCCAACGCATTTCTCTTTCCTTCCGTACCAGGCACGCCCGGCGTGACCCAGGCTTTCAATCCCGCCTCGAATTCCTGCGGTTTTACCGTTAATACCGGCCCGTTTATCGTGAGCCGGCCGGGCAAATTCACTGACGATCAGTTCACCGGAAACTGGGATCACGATTTCAATTCCAATAAGGATCGCGTGTCGTTCCGCTTTTTCTGGGCCAATTCCGATACCTTTCAGCCGTTCGGAGGCGATTCCTTTCAAGTGCAAACCGGCGGACTTCCCACGCCGAACAATTTGAATTTTCCTTTGGACATTCCCCTTCACAACCGCGTTGGCAGCATTACCGAAACGCATCTGTTCTCCAATGCTCTGGTCAACGAGTTCCGCTTCGGAATAAACATTATCAGCGACAAATTGAACAACATTCCGCCGATAACTAACACCGCGGCGGGCATCAACCTGCCCACCGCCAACGGCGACCCCAACATTTACCGGCTACAGTTCGGCAGCTTTGCTTTCGGACCGTTTCCGCAGCAGTTACAGTCAGCCCTGAGCGACAGCTTTGTGTTGCTGGACACCCTGGGCTGGACCCGCGGAAACCACACCTTCCGGTTCGGCGGCGAGATCGACCGCACCACTCTTCGCCGAAGTTTGCCGGTCGCGGACAACGGCCTGGTTTTCTTTTCCCCGCCCACAGTCGGCTCGGATTTTCAGAGCTTCCTGGAGGGCGCGCCATTTTTTGGCGAAGCTGGCGGCGGTGTCGGCACTCACGACTACCGCATTCCTGCCTTTGCGTGGTTCGCGCAGGATGACTATCGCGTGACCAAGTCCCTTACCCTGAATCTCGGTTTCCGCACCGAATACTTGGGCGCGCCTTACGACGAAAGCTGCCGCATCGGCAATGCCGAGCCGTCCTTGGCAAATACCACGGGACAGCCTTTCGTCTATCCCAAGTGCGTGAACAAGTACAATCTCCCGGGCCTGACGGGAACGCAGGCACGCAGCTCGCTGAGCAATAATTTCGCTACCGTCCCAGAGCCTCGGATCGGTCTCGCGTACGACCTGTTTGGCCGTCACACCACCTCCATTCGCGCGGGCTACGGCTACTACAGCGTGCGCGAAGACTTGGGTGCCGTCGATAACCTGTCGTTCTCGCCGCCGTTTTTCCCCATCGCCATCAATTTCCTCCCTGGCGGGAAAAGCCTTGCCAATCTTTTTCAGCCCAACCCGGCCACAGGATTCCCGGGCATTCCTCCGCTCGGTGTGTTGAGTCCGGCTTTTGTGCCGGTGCCATCCTTTTTCACTGGTTTTCCATCGGCGCCCTGCACGTTGGGCCCGCCCAGCCTCGGCTTTACGGGCACTTCCCAGCAATGTGGACCCAGCTTCTCCGGTACGGTAAACAGTTTGATTTCTCTTCAGGTGCCGCAGCATTGGATTGCAGGGACGACGCAGCAGTGGAACCTGACCATTCAGCGCGAATTGCGCGGGAATTGGTTCGTCGAGGTCGGATACGTGGGCACCAAAGGCACGCATTTGCGTGCGACGTTTGACCCCGCGGAAGCGACGCTCGCTACGCCTCAGAAACCGGTGATCATTCCGGGAATCAACTGCGATGGGAGCAAGGGCGCAGGAGCGCAATGCAAGATCGTTGACAGTACGGTCGAAAATGCGGCGGCGCGGTCGCCGTTCCTCGGGATCGCTCCCGCCAATTTCGAAGCTTTTGCGCCGAATTCCGATTCGCACTACCACTCGCTGCAGGCCACTCTGGGGCACCACTACTCGAAGGGGCTCTACTGGCAAAGTGCGTACACCTTTTCCAAGGAGATCGATGACGTTTCCAATGCTACTGTCTCCTTTGATACGCGCTTCAACGACCAGAACATTGCCCGCGATTCGCGCGGGCTTGGCGATTTCGACCGCCGCCACCGCTTCGTGACCAGCGCCGTTTATCAGCTTCCCTTCTTTGCGCACGCCTCGGGAGTTACGGGCAAGGCCCTCGGCGGCTGGGAGGTCAGCGGCGTGCTTACCCTGCAATCCGGGCTGCCGTTTACTCCCGTCGATTCTGCGGGAGGCAGCGCCTATGCTCTCAGCAGCCCGAACCTCGCCACTCCGACGTTTGCCCCGGGCCGTTCCTGTGCCAACGCTCCCACGCACGGTGGAGTGGAATCCCGCCTTGCCAACTGGGTGGATCCCACAGCTTACCTGCCGGACGCGACCATCCCCCTGTCCAATGGCGCGCCAGGAGGTGATGCCACTGTCTTCGGCAACGCCCCGCGCAATTGCGTGATTGGGCCTCCGCAGAAAAACATCGACTTCACTGCCGGAAAGATCTTTAAGATCACGGAAAAGCAGAATCTCCGGTTCCAGGCGGAGTTTTTCAACCTGTTCAACCACCCGTCCTTCGCCAATCCGTCCGCGACGGACATTGAAAGCCCGAGCTCGTTCACGCAGATCACGTCGGTCGTGGGAACGCCCCGGCTGATTCAGTTCTCGCTCAAGTACCTGTTTTAATCCTGCTTCAACAAGGGGTCCCTTGCGGCGGCTCGTAACAAAACGAGCCGCCGCATTTTTTTCGTCACATCCTGAGGAACGACTTCGACACGCAAGGCTAGTCATCGGTTGAATCCCATTTGCGTCATGACGGTTTCTTCGTGGGGTCGGGGTCTGGGAAGGATGGATTCCAAGCATTGGTGGAGTCTTTGTGTGCCTCCTTTTCCGTCTTTGTCCCCGTTTCTGTGTCCGCGTGAGAATCTGAACCGGAGTCGGGGTCAGGGGCCTCGTCTGGGCCAAGGTCCTTGTCAGGGACTAAAACGTTTATAGGCAGCGGTTCGGTGGGGTAGGTGATACCGGCAGCATTGTCGGCGGTGATGGCGGGCAGGGTGCGGAGGAGCAGGCTGCTGATGTACGCCAAAACGGCGGCGCGGCGGGGGGAGATGCGGTTCTGTGCCAGGAGCTGGTAGAGGTTCAATAGGGAATAGTTGATGCCCTGTGCGGTTTGGAAAAAATGGCACCTTGTGGTCAAGTGCTGGAAATGATCGGCGGCCAGCTCTTGTTGCTGCTCGGCAAGATGGCGTGGACAGAGGCAAGAGCGCCCGTCCAGAGCCGGGGTACGGCATTGCCGGCCCGTGGGGTCGCGGTGGCTACAACGAGCGGATTGCACGACGGAATTAGCAGTTTGCGGTTTCATTTTGATCCTCGTAGAGGGGCAGGAGATACCCCCACCCCCGGGTGTTTTTGTAAAAGAGTTTGGAATTGCTTGAAAACAAAAGAGTTGAGATTTTGGAGGGTGCAAAAGAGTTTGCAAGGGTATGAAAAGGCAGAGGATAGGACAAAGAGCGTTGGCATGTTTGCAGGTTTGAATGTTGAAACGTTGAAGAGAAAGAGGTTAACGGTTGAAGGTAGAAAGGCAAGAAAAGGGAGCGAGGGAGTCCCGATCCGATGAGGAGCTGCGGTGGCGAGGGCTAGGTTCGCTTTGGTGGAGTCGGACATACATGACTAAGGGTATCATAGATTTATATGTTTGTCAAGTACTTTTAAAGTATTTATATAGAGTGACTTACGGAATCGTTCGAATGGGCGTGTAAGAGAAAGAAAACAAAGGGGTAGAGCTCACTGGTGGCGGGGAAATATTGGGAGGTGCAAGACACCCGCGCACACACGCTAGCGCATCGAACCTGCACAGCGCGAGGAAGGCTGCCGGGTCAGTTTCCCTTCGGCGCGTCTACCGGGAATTGATATCCTTTCCCACAGCGTGCTCGAACTGGTAATTGGATTGTGAACGGGCGTTTTAGAGCTAATTCGCCGGGCGAATCACCGGGTTAAAATCTAGCATTGAACGTGAACTGGCCTACTGTGGGCAGACACAGTTTCCGTTCGGATAAATGATGGGCCCTGGCCCCCAATCCCGCGATTCCAGACCCGCATCCTGAGGGAGCGCATTGAGCGCGGAACCAAGTAAGCCTACTCCCTGCAAGCCGAACCCGCCTATCCCCGAGCCCAGCAAACCAAAACCGCGCAAGCCGAGGCCCCCTAAATTCAGCGCCAAGCCAAATAAATCCGGAACCAACCAAGAATCAGCTCCGCCGAAGGAGGTTTCTTGGCCAAATGAATTTCCGCCCCGGTCAAATGAATGATCTCCGCCGAATTGCGAACTCCCGAACCGCCGATCGCCCGATCCGCTTCGGGAATGATTGCGGGAACCTCGGCCGAATCCGGAATTGCCAAATCGAGAGTTGCCGAAATTCGACGATCCGCGATTCCCGTCCAGCCACGACGTTGACGCTGCCCTCGGCGTGCTCGCCTGCGAGAATTCACCCCGGCCCTGCCAACTCCGCGAAGCCGGTGTCGCATTCGGCGGCCGATTCCCACTGATAGGCAACCCCGATCTCGGCGTGCCTACCCGGGACGACTGACCCGAGCCGGACCAACTTCGCGAAGCCGGTGTCGCGTACGGCGGCCGATTGGCGTTGAAAGATGATGCCGATCTTGGCGCGCTCGCCCAAGACGACTGACCCTGGCCCGGCCAACTCCTTGCAGGCGATGCCGCGCTCGGCGGCCTATTGGCGTTGAATGATGCCGCCGATCTCGGAGCACTTCCCCAGGAAGAGGAACCCCGGCTGGCCCAACTCCGCGAAGCCAACCCCGCGCTCGGCGGCCGGTTCGCTCCGAAGTCCATACCACCCGCGCGTGTGCCCGTCGCAAAGGCTCTCACATCGGAGCTACCTAGCCCTCGCCCCCTGGACCCATTCATACCCCGCGTGCCACTCAACCCAGTCGCGCGCCCTCCGAAGTAGGCGGAATTGCTGCGCCCACGAGTGCCCCATCCACTAGATCTTCCGTACGACCCGCCACCCGTTTGCCGTGGTGCCGCTGACCGCCCGCCCCAAAGACTCTTCCCGCCGAAGTGCCCGCCACCGCCGCCGTGGAATCCTCCTCCGCCTTTGCTGCCATGAAATCCGCCACCCCCGTGAGACCCACCATGGTGGGAGCCACCGCCTCCGTGAGAACCCCCGCCACGATGTTTACCAAACGCAGCGTTCGCCGGACCTGACAGTGCCAGCGCCACCATGGCTGCAAACAGGACTCTCGAGACCCTGCGGATGCTCATCTCAGTCTCCTCCTCCCGAAGCGCGCGTGCACACCGGGCGAAATCGCGATCTAGAGAATCGCGGGCAGAAGCGGCGTAGATTTTCTCCACGTCTTCAGCTGCCCCACGTTTGGGCAGGTCGAATATCAATGGCAAGTTGTACTCAAGTGTGGGAGCAAGTGCGTAGCCGAAAGACCGAAGATGCAAGCTGTTGAAGGGAAGGCAGTTATGATTTCGAAGCTTTCGCGATCTCCCTTGGACCCGCAAGATCCTCCCAACACTGACGCCCCTTGCCGACAGTGCCCTTACGATTTCATACGTCGGTGAAGCCAACTGGTCAGCTGGCCTTCCCTAGCGACGAAGGCGAAGTGGACGAAGAGGCAGGTTACCGGAGAAGTGGCGCCGGCGTTCCTGACTAGCACATACCGCTGGGGCGAGCCGCGGTTCCGGGTTCCTGAATCGGGACGGTTTGCGGACTTGGCACTGCGTACGGTGTGGTTCCGGCCAGGTCCGCGGCACATTGTAAGATCGCTTGCGGAATGGCAGGAAGTGTGGACGGCAGGTTCGGAATCGATTGGTCGGGTTTTTTGAAATTAAGCGCGCTGGTTAGATCCCCGACCGTCGCGCGGCGCCAGGCGCTCAAATTGGGCACTTCCGCACCGAACCGCGTCTCCAGGAATCGCAACACCGAAGTGTGATCGAAGAGGTCCGATGACACAAATCCGCCTCGACTGAACGGCGAGAGGATCAGCATGGGGACGCGAAAACCCAATCCAATCGGGCCGGTTATCGCTGGACTGCCGATTACGGTGGGGTCTGGCACCGCTGGGGCGGTCACGTACTCGCCGGGCGTGCCTGCGGGCGCCGTCAGTGGCGCGACGTGATCAAAAAATCCGCCGTTCTCATCGTAAGTGACAAGCAAGAGTGTCTTTGCCCATTGCGCTGGGTTAGCGGCCAAAGCGGTGAGGATGAGCGAAAGAGTATTCTCACCAAAGATGGAAGGCGAAGGCGGGTGATCCGACGTTAGCACCGACCCCACTAGCCAGGAGACTTGGGGCAGATTCCCTGACGCAATATCGGCCAAGAAGTCGATGGGGAACTGCGGGCCGAAGGCATTCTGGTGCAGCACCGAAGCGGGATCCTGAAAATTTTTGAAATAGGAAAGAACATTATCCGACAGAATCCCGCCGAGAATAGTCTCATCCGGCGATGAGTATACCTTCCACGAAATTCCCCGGGCCTGAAGCTGCTCGGGCATCGTTGTATAAGTCAGACGGCCGTAAAAGGCTGTGCGGTTTGCGATGATGGTCTGCAAAATCGGCCCGCCGTTTTTTCCATCCGGGTCGAGCGAGGCGGCCATGGTGTACAGCCGGTTCGGGTCGGTTGGGCCCATCACCGAGCAAAAATAGTTGTCGCAGATCGTGAACCCATCGGCCAGCGCGTAATAGTAGGGAATGTCCGCGCGAGTGTAGTAGCCCATGCTTAATACCGCGTCATTGGGATTAATCGCAAGACGCGAGCTCACAAAACCGTCCATTGCGCCTTTGTCCCAGCTCTGATGTTGAGGCACCCAGTCGTGGGTGATGTCGTGCGTGCAGGCTGCATTCGTTGTGGAAGTGTCCAGGCGAAATGGCAAGAGCGTTCCCACTGGAGAGATCGTAATGTTCGCCGGGTCGGGCTGGCGGAACGCCATGCTCTGGTCGAAGAATCCACGCACGCCGCGGTAGCTCCCAAAGTAATGATCGAACGACCGATTCTCCTGAATCAGGATCACCACATGTTCGATGTCGCTTAATTTGGAGCAAGGGGCAGGACCCGGCGGAGAAATGACGGGACCACCGCCGCCGCATCCGTGCAAGCCCAGCGACGCTAGTTCTGCAACGGCTGTTGTCGCACCGAGTTTCAGTAGTTCCCGGCGAGTAAAATTGTGCATAAGCTTTTAAGTCTTAGATGCGCTCCACGGAGCAAAGGTGGGACCGGCTACCAAGTCATGGCAAATCAGGTATCCGGAAACTGACCTACTTGTCCTGGCGGGCAAGCCGCCACAACAAAAGAGTAAAGCACGGGTCTGAAGACCCGCCACTACAAGGTCTCGTCGGCTCGTTGTTGCTAGATGCCCAACAGATTTGGTTGGAGGCGTGAATAACCATGCTCGTGGGCCCAGAGGGAGAGAGGGATCGCGGCTAGATCATCGACCAGCGGGATAGCGTGGCCGTCTTTCGTCAAGTCAATTCCGGTGAGAAAAAACTTGCAGGTGTCGCAGGCTTCGACGCGAATGTGCGGCAACTGCTCCGCAACGTAGACGGGCAGCTTGCCTTCGGCTTGTTCGCCACAAGTTGGGCAATGAATCCGCCGAAACTCCCATTCCTGCGTGCAGAAGGAGCAGAGGAGGAAACGCTTGCCGCTGTCGCCTTCCACTCGAAGCACACCCATGAGCGGCCGCGAGCCGCACAACGGGCAGACTCGCACAGTCATAATCATGGGGGGCTTGGGGATCAGCGCGGCGCGAAACTCGGCGTATGGTTGCAGAAAGGCTCGCGGCAGAAACTGCGCGAACGCGCCGATTTGCTGGGCGTATTTGCCGGCATGTTGCCAGTAGGCTTCGAGGCTGGCAATCCAGGAATCGGACGGAAGCAGAGCCATTTCATGCGCGGCCTTCTTCAGTGCGGGCGGGGCATGTTGTTCGATGGTGGAGAGAAAGCCGCGGAAATGGGGAAGAAGAACTGTGAGGTCGAGAGGGCTTCGCAACTCGGCGGCGAGCGCAGCGTGTGACTTAACGCTACTCGATGCGGCGATGTTGGCGCGCAGCGTTTTTTGAAACGCAGCTACGTGCTTGTAGAAATCGAGAAATTCAGCGGCAAACGCATGTTGCGAGGAAAGCCACTCGGCGCGCCGGATTCGCGCGTCGTACGCGGTCGCACCGGTTTGTGGCGTGGTCATTTGCGCGGCGTGGTGGAATCGCCGACGATTTCTTTGTACCAGCCGGGATGGTAGCGCTTGGCAAAAGCGGTGGAAACATCGCCACGAATTACCGAGCCGAACGCTCCGCGCTCCGCGAACACGCCCATGTAAATATGGATCAGGAAGAGGCCAATCGTGAAGAGCGCCGCCGCAGGGTGAACGAGCACGGAAATGTAGCGCAAGAAACGGAGATTCCAGGGGATGCGTTCCGGGAACCAGAGCACGAGGCCGCTGGCCAGCAGCGCGACCGTGCTCCAGAAAAACCCCCAGAACAGGAATTTCTGGCCCGCGTTGTAGCGTCCCGCGGGAGGCATCTTGTCGTCTTGATTGGTGCTGTAATAGCGGACTGCTTTCCACCACGCCTTGTCCACGTCGGTGTGCTTCATTTGCGGCGCCCACATCACGTACATTTGCCACACCGCCGAGAAGAAGATGAGCCCGGCCCAGGGATGCAGCATGCGCGAAACGGGCGCTCCGCCGAGAAGCACCGCCACCCAGAACAACCAGGGCGACCAGAACGCCAGCCCGGTCAACAGCAAATAGATGTAGGCCCCGGCGGCCACCCAATGCGTCAGCCGCTCCTTTAATGTGTAGCGGAGGACGTGCCCATGAGGAAGAAGCTGCTCCGTGTGGCTCACGATTTTGCCCCTCCCGGATTGATGTCTTCGTCTTCGCGTTCCTTGGGGCCGAAGCGCAGATAGTGCACGAAGAGGCCGATCAATCCGCCGACCATGGCGACGTTGCCGAGCCACTTCAGCGGGCCCTTCCAGAGCTTCACGGTCCAGGGAATATGCGGGTCCTTCGGCAGGCCGCCGTAGAGTTCCGGCTGGGTGGCGTCATGCAGCACGTAAATCACTCCGGTGCCGCCGACGCCCGGCGGGTCGTACACGCCAGCATTCGGGAAGTTAGAATGATCGCGAAGCTGTTTTGCGCGGCCTTCCGCAAGGAACTTCATATCGTCCTTGCTGCCGAAGTGCAGGCAACCCGTTGGGCACGACTTGATGCACGCCGGCTCGAGCCCTTCGCTCACGCGATCGGTGCAGAGCGTGCACTTGAAGACGCGATTGGTCTTGGGGTTCATCTTCGGGATGTCGAACGGGCATCCGGTGATGCAATAGCCGCAGCCGATGCAATTGGCTTGCTGAAAATCGACGATGCCATTCGTGTACTGCACGATAGCGCCGTCGGCGGGACATGCCGCGAGGCAACCGGGCTCCGCGCAGTGCATGCACTGATTCTTGCGCATCAGCCACATCAGGGTGCCGTCTTCGCGTTCGTGCTCGTTGAAGAGGATCAGGTTCCAATAATTCCAGCGCGTCTCCGGCATCGTCTGATAGGTATTGTCGAAAACGGTTTCGCCGAAGGGCAGGTCGTTCCACTCCATGCACGCGACTTCGCACGCTTTGCAGCCGATGCACGTGGTGGTGTCGATGAGTTTGCAGACTTGATATTGGCGTTGAGTGTCTTCGCCGGGGACGGTCCCGGCGTGACCGGAAATTTTCTGGATGCGCAATGCTTCCTGGCTCATGGCATCCCCTACGCTTTCTCGAGCTTCACCAGGAAGCCCTTGAATTCCGGCGTGTAGGCGTTGGGATCAAAGACCGTCGGCGTGAGCAGATTCGCCAGCGTCCTGGCGTCCCTGTTTTTGTCCTCTTCGATTCCACGATAGCCCTGATGAATTTGGAAGCCGATCTGGTACACCTTTTTACCGTCGATCATCATCGGCTTGATACGCTTGGTGACCATCGCTTTGGCAATGTAGTCTCCGCGGATGCTAGAGACTTTTATTTTTTCTCCCCCGAGCAGGCCCATTTCGTTGGCCAGCTCAACAGGGATTTCCACAAAGGGCTCCGGCACGAGCTGCACGTTCATCGGATTATTCTTTGTCCAATAATGATAATGCTCGGTCATTCGATAGGTCGTACAGACAATCGTGTAACCGTCCTTCGACGTGGCGTACTTGTCGTCCGGGGTCTTGAAGCGCTTCACAACCGGATTGTGCGTCTGGGCCGGATGAAGGGGATTGTCAATCGGACTCTCGATCGGTTCGTAGTGTTCAGGGAACGGACCATCGGCAAAAGCGGAGAGCGGGCCAAAGATCCGCCCGACACCCTCGGGATTCATGATGAACGGGCCCATGTGATCTTTCGGCTTGGAATCGGCCTTGAAGTCGGGCACGTCGTTACCGACCCATTTTTGCGTGCTCTCGTTCCACCAGACTTGTTTTCGGGTGGGATCCCAGGGTTTGCCGTCCACATCGCACGACGCGCGGTTGTAAAGCACGCGGCGATTCGCGGGCCAGGACCAGCCCCATCCCGGATGCACACCCAGACCCGAGGGATCGGAAGGATCGCGTCGCGCCGTCTGATTGCCTGCTTCGGTGAAGGAGCCGGAGTAAATCCAGTTGCCGCACGACGTCGTGCCATCGTCTTTCAGCCATGAGAAGCCCGGGAGTTGCTGGCCGGCCTTGATTTGTTGTTTCGTGGCGGGATCCTCGAGATCGGCCAGGGCCTTGCCGTTGACTTCCTTCAGCACCTCGGCAAGAGGCGGACTCGAAGGGTTGCTGTAGTTCCACGTCAGGTTCAAGATGGGATCAGGAAATTTGCCGCCCTCTTTCTTGTAGAGTTCGCGGATCTTCAAGAAAATTTGCGCCACGATGACCTGGTCCAGCCGGGCATCTCCGGGCGTTGGAAGAGCGGTGTTTTTCCAGAGCAGCCAGCGCGCGGAATTGGTGAACGAGCCGTCTTTCTCAGCAAAACCCGCGCAAGGCAAGCGGTACACGGTCGTTTGAATCTGCTTCATCTCGTCCGTGGTGATCCCGGGCGACTTCCAGAATTCGCTGGTTTCATCCGGATAGATTTCTCCGACTACCAGGAAATCCGCCTTTTTCAGCGCGTCAATGTTCTTCTTGGAGTTGGGGCCGATCGCTACGCCGTTCATCCCAAAGGCAAACATGCCTTTCACGGTGCCGTTGTACATGTCGTCCCAGAGGAAGGTCCACGAATAGTTGCGGTCGACCTTCGGCAGATAATCGAAGGCCCAGCCGTTTTGTTTCGTGGCCGCGTCGCCGTACAAGGCTTTCATAAGACTGACCGTGAATTTCGGCGTGTTGCCATAGTAGTTGAACGAATCCCACGGAGCGGGTTTCGAAGGCGTTGGGGTAACGCGCTTCATCCAGGCGTCGAAGGAAGTGTCCGCGGGCGTCGGAACTTTCAGATAGCCGGGCAAAGTATCGAAAAGGCCGGCCATGTCCGTGGCGCCCTGAATGTTGGAGTGCCCGCGCAACGCGTTGACGCCGCCGCCCGCGCGGCCCACGTTGCCCAGAAGCAGTTGCAACATCGCCGCGGTGCGAATGATTTGCGTGCCAAACGAGTGTTGCGTCCATCCGACGGCGTAAATGATCGTGCCGGCCTTCTTCATGTCGCCGTCTTTGCGAATCGAAGTATAGAGGTCGGCGGCCTTGAGGAATTGCTCCTTGGGAATGCCGGTGATGCGCTCGACCATATCCGGCGTATAGCGCGAGTAATGTTTCTTCAGGAGTTGGAACACGCAATTGGGGTTCTGAAGAGTCAGGTCGAACTCGACTTTATCCGGCAGATGCGTCGCGTCTGCGGCGCCGGTTCCCGCATAATTCCAGGTGGACTTGTCGTAACTCTGCGACTTGGCGTCGAAACCAGAGAACACGCCATCGGTATCGCCAGGCAGCTTGAAATCGTTTTTGACGATGAATGCCGCGTTCGTGTAGTTGACCAGGTATTCTTTGGCGATGCGGTTGTTCTCGATGGCGTAGTGAATGACGCCGCCGAGAAAGGCGATGTCCGTGCCGGCGCGAATCTGGCAGAAGAGATCGGCGACCGCGGAGGTCCGCGTGAAGCGCGGGTCGACCGAAATTATCTTGGCATTCCGCGTGCGCTTTGCTTCGACGGGCCACTTGAATCCGCAAGGATGGTTCTCGGCCGGATTACCGCCCATGATGAGCATCATGTCGGTATTCTTCATGTCGACCCAGCCGTTGGTCATCGCCCCGCGTCCGAACGTTGGTCCCAAACTTGAGACCGTGGGGCCGTGTCAAACTCTGGCCTGGTTTTCGAGATGCACGACCCCCAGGGCGCGCATCGATTTCACAACCAGATAGTTAAACTCATTGGTATCGGTACAGCCGCCGATCCACGCGACGGATTCGAGGCGGTTCACGGTGTGGCCCGCCGCATCCTTCTCGACGAAAGTCTCATCGCGCGTCTTTTTCACGCGCGCCGCGATTTCGTTGATGGCATCGTCCCATGAAATTTCCTGCCATTCGGTCCCGCCCGGCCGGCGCACCAGGGGCTTCAGCAAGCGGCGGTCGTTCATAATCTCCTGCTGCAGCGAGGAACCCTTGGGGCACAACGTGCCGCGGTTGGTGGGATGATCGGGGTCGCCCTCAACGTGGACCACTTGCGCGGTCACATTCTTGGCGCGATCGCCAATGGTGTAGATGATGGTGCCGCAGCCGACCGCGCAATACGGGCAGGTCGAACGAGTTTCGCTGGCACGCGCAATCTTCAGCGTGCGGAGCTGCGCATAAGCCGGCTTCAGATCGAATCCGAAGACTGCAGCTGCAGCTCCGCCAATGGTCGTAAGCTTCAGAAAATCACGGCGGGTAGGATTCATGCTGGGACTCCCATCCGCGAGAAGTAAAATGAGGTAGGGCGCGCCTCGCGGAACTTACTTAATAGAACTTGTGAGCCAGCGTGTCAAGCGGTGATTTTGCGAGCGAATTTTTTCCATCTCCAGCGTCGAATACCTTGTGCCGAGAGGCCCGGCAAGCGCATCCAACGACAATCGCCAATAGGGCTCTCTTAAAGTAAGGACCCCGAAATCGGGCCTTGCACGCTACAATAGTCTTACTCAGAGAGACAGGGATTGGCCGGCTGTGAAATTTATAGGTTCGTCCGTCCGTAAGATCTAATGTCAGGCGGTTTCCATCTCTAGGAGCAGGGGTGTAGATGGCGACTCCAGCAAATTCAGCAAGACACGACCTGGGCTCGTTGCGCATTGGGGAGGGCCAGCGCAAGGGCTCCGGCATGGGCAAGCGGGTCATTTACGCGGCCATACCGGTCCTCATATTCGCGGGCATCGTCGCGGGGGCTTATGCGTTGCGTAGTCAGAAGCCCATAGTAGAGGTGGCCACCGCCGCGAAGCCCGACGCGGGCGGCCCCCAGACGGCTCTCAATGCCAGCGGCTACATCACGCCGCGCCGTCGCGCCACTATCGCCGCCAAGATCACCGGGAGGGTCACCGGCGTCTTCTTTGATGAAGGCACGCGGGTTGCGGAGGGGCAGCTGCTCGCCACCCTCGATGATTCCGACGTCAAGCGCTCCTTCGATTCCGCCAAGGCCGACCGGGATGCCGCGCAGGCGGCCATCGCCGATTACGAGGTTCAGCTCAGGAACGCACACATTCTGCTGCACCGCGCTGAGCAACTCCAGAAAGCCGGAGTGCAAACGCAGGAGGCGCTGGACAATGCGCTGACGGCGGTGGACAGCCTGAGAGCCAAAATTGAACTCGCCAAGCAGCAAGTGGCGGCCTCGGAATCCCGTATCGCCATGGCCCAGCAAGCTGTGGACAATTGCACCATCCGCGCACCATTTGCGGGCGTGGTCGTTTCCAAAGACGCCCAGGTGGGCGAAATGGTCTCGCCCAATTCCGCCGGCGGCGGTTTTACGCGTACGGGCATTGCCACGATTGTGGACATGAAATCCAACGAAATCGAGGTTGACGTGAACGAGTCGTACATCGCGCGCGTCGAAAACGGCCAGAAGGTTACTGCGACTCTGGATGCGTATCCGGACAAGCCGATTCCCTCGAAGGTTCGCACCGTCATCCCCACTGCCGACCGGCAGAAGGCCACCGTCAAAGTGCGCATCACCATCCTGAACCTGGATAAATACAATTTCATTTTGCCGGACATGGGCGTGAAGGTGGCGTTCCTGGAAAATGAGCAACCTGCGGCAAAAGACAAGAGCAAAAACAAAGGGCCGCAGGCCGTCGCGTTCGTTCCCAAAGGGGCGGTGCGCTCGGATGCGAATGCTTCTTTCGTCTTCCTGGTGCGCGATGGAAAAGTCGAGCGCCGCGCCGTGAGCCTGGGCCTGGATCGCGGAACGGATGTGGCGGTGCTGGCGGGCGTTTCGCCCGGCGACTCCCTGGTAGTCAAGGGTCCGGAAAGTTTGCGTGATGGGGACAAAATTGAAATTCGGCAGTAGGAGGAAAGCATGATTCGAGTGGATGGGAACGGGGCTTCGTCCAGCCTGATCCGCGTGCGGGGTTTGAACAAGACCTACACACGCGGCGGCGAGAAGATTCAGGTGCTGCAGGGACTGAACCTCGATGCGGACAAAGGCGATTTCGTGGCTTTCATGGGCCCCAGCGGCTCCGGCAAGACCACCCTGCTCAATCTTCTCGGCGGCCTCGACGTGCCCTCCGCAGGCAGCATCACCGTCGACGGCGATGAAATCACGCATATGTCTGGCAGCAAGCTGACGCAATGGCGCGCCCGGCACGTGGGCTTTATTTTTCAGATGTACAACCTCATTCCGGTGCTCACAGCGTATCAAAACGTGGAACTGCCGCTGCTGTTGACCAAGCTGTCGAAAGCGGAGCGCCGCAAGCACGTGGAAACCGCGCTCGGGGTAGTCAATCTGTCCGATCGCATGAATCACTACCCGCGGCAGCTTTCCGGGGGGCAGGAACAGCGTGTCACCATCGCGCGCGCCATCGTCTCCGACCCGACGTTCCTGCTTTGCGACGAGCCCACCGGCGACCTGGACCGCAAGAGCGCCGATGAAATCATGGCGCTCATCGACGAGCTGGTCGGCAAGTACAACAAAACGATCTTGATGGTCACACACGACCCGGTTGTCGCCGCGCGCGCGCACACGACGCTGCATCTGGAGAAAGGCGTGCTCATCGAAGGCGGAAAATCCAAGCAACCAGTGATGGCCGGAGGCGCAGCGTGAAATTCAGCCGTTTGATCTTAGCCAATCTGTTTCGCAAAAAGGTTCGCCTCGTCCTTACTATTGGCTCCTTCGCCATCGCCTTGGTTCTCTTCACGTTTCTTGCGGTGGTGAAGAGCGCCTTCAGCCGCGGCACGGAAATCGCCGGCGCGGACCGCCTGATCGTTGTCAGCCGCATCGGCCTGATGCAAGTACTGCCGATCTCCCACGCCGACAAAATCGCCGCCATTCCCGGCGTTAAAGCGGTCACGCACAATCACTGGTTCGGCGGCGTCTATCAGGATGAAAGGAACTTCTTCCCACAGTTTGTTATCGACCCTGAAAATCAACGCAAAGTGATGACGGAGCTGGTGGTGCCGGACGACCAGTGGAATAACTTTGTCAAGGATCGCCAGGGCGCTATCGCCGGCAAGCGCACGGCCGAACGCTTCCACTGGAAAATCGGCGATCGCATCCCGATCAAGACGACGCTTTACGGTGGCAACTCTGGGGAGTTCAACCTGGACGGCATTTATCACAGCGACAAACCTGGCGGCGACGAAAGCCAGTTTTGGCTGCAGTGGAAATACTTCGACGAGAACGTGCCGGCGGTACTGAAGAGCACGGCCGGATGGTACGTGGTCAAGCTCAATAGCCCCGATGACGCGGTACGCGTCGCCAAGGCCATTGACGACAAGTTTGCCAACTCGTCGTTCGAGACCAAGACGGAGACGGAATCGGCGTTCGCCGCGTATTTCGCCAAGCAGTTCGGAAACATCGAGCTCTTAATCCTCACCATCGGCGGTGTGGTTTTCTTTACGCTGCTCTTGGTCACCGGCAACACGATGGCTATCTCTGTGCGCGAGCGCACTTCAGAACTAGCAGTCCTAAAAGCCATCGGCTTTTCCGGGCGCGCCGTCCTTTTCTTCGTTCTGGCAGAGTCCATTGCCATCGCCCTCTTTGGCGGCTTCCTGGGTTTGGCGCTCGCCTACTTGGCCATCCCTTTTATCGGCATGAAACTTACCGGTCTTCTTCCCCCGCTTATCCTCTCCAAGTCGCTCCTGACGCTGGGCCTTGGTTTCGCCCTCTTCGTTGGCGTGGCCAGCGGCCTGCTGCCAGGGATCGGCGCCATGCGCTTGCGCGTTGTGAATGCACTGAGGAGGGTATAGTTATTATGATTGGGCCCATTCTCAAGTTACTTGGTTTACTCGCGAAACTCTTGCTTGGTCTGTTCGGCATTTTGGCTGGACTCGGTATTCTTGCGCTAGCATTGTGCGTTGTGTTCGGTATCGTTGCTGGCCTGCTAGCGCCTTTTATCGTGTCGGTTCCCGTTGCCTACAACTTCCGAAGTATTACCGTGCGTTGGGCTTCGGCGGTGGTCGCCGTCATGGGGATCGCGGGGACCGTGGGCGTTTTCATTGCCATGTTGTCTCTTGCACGCGGATTCAAGGCCACGCTTGTTTCTTCCGGCTCCGCAGATAACGCGCTCATTACCCGTGCGGGGGCTACCTCCGAAATGACCAGTGGAGTCTCTATCGATTCGGTCAAAATTATCCAGGATGCTCCGGGCATCGCTCGCGGGGCCGACGGGCCTTTGCTGACACCGGAGGCGGTCCTGATGGCGCCGATTCCATTGCGATCCACCGGCACGGATGCCAACGTTGAGCTCCGCGGCGTTGCACCAAACGTTTTTGCCATTCGTAACAATGTCAAAATTATCGAGGGCCGCATGTTCCGGTCTGGTCTGGCCGAACTCATCGTCGGCAAGAACGCCAAGGCGACCTATTCGGGCTTAACTCTGGGAAGCACCATTGGGCTCGGCAGCGCACGTTGGCAAGTCGTGGGAATCTTTGACGCCGGCGGAAGCGCCTTCGATTCCGAAGTTTGGGGCGACGCCCATCTCTTGAACGGCGCTTACAATCGTCCCGACACTTTTTCGCAATCGGTTACCGTGCATCTCACTTCGCCGGCTGCCCTTCAACAATTGAAGGACACGCTCACGGCCGATCCGCGTTTGAACGTCGACGTAGTACGCGAAATCGACTACTACTCCAAGCAGTCCACGCGCATGACCCAGCTTATTACCATACTGGGCGGGTTCGTCGCGGCGATTATGGCCATTGGCGCGGTTTTTGGCGCCCTCAACACCATGTACTCCGCCGTTGCCGAACGCGGCCGCGAAATCGCCACCATGCGCGCGCTTGGATTTAACTCCTGGAACGTCGTCCTCTCCTTTCTCTTTGAAGCCTTGTTGATTTCTTTTGTCGGTGGCATACTTGGCTGCCTCGCCGTTCTGCCCCTCAACGGCTTGACCACCAGCACCATGAATTTTCAGACTTTTTCCAACCTGGCTTTCGCCTTCAAGATCACCTTTGATCTTCTTTGGATGGGCGTAATCTTCGCTCTGATCATGGGGATCCTCGGCGGCATGCCGCCGGCCATCCGCGCCGCGGGCCGTCCCGTGGCCTCAGCGCTTCGTGAACTGTAATCGCTCCGCAACTTGAGGGACGATCAACTCGGTTAATCCGCCAGCTTCAATTTTTCCATGTATTGGTTAAACGCGGCCTTGACCTTGGCGGGATCCGGCGGTTTGCCTTTCGACTCGGTGATCGGGATGATGAATTGGTCCATGGCTTTGTCGATTTCATCGAACAGTTTGCGATTCGTCTTGGCCAGCGCGGTATCACCCCCGTACTCTTCCGCTTTGTCCCAGAGTCTCTCCAAGATGGTCCCCAGTTCCGCGGCTGCGGCGAGGTCGCCCTTTTGGAAATCGGAGTAGAGGTGCTGCGCCAGCGCGCGGTACGCCCCCATTTTTGAAATATCCACCCCGTTCTTTTGCGCGATTTTCTTCTCCTGCGCCCAAGTAGGCGCGGAGACGGCGCTGGCGGTAAGGAATGCCAGTGCCAAAGCAAGGAGGGGCCCGGTCGCTCTGCGGGAACGGAGTGTCATTGCTTCTCCTGGGCCCGCGAACAAGACGGTAGCGCGAGCATGTGCATTCAAGTGAACTTTTGCGTGCGACGCTTTTGTAACACGAATCATAGGCAAGAGAGCCACTCGAGCTAGCTTTGCTGTTAGCAAAAAGGCACGTCCTCGCCGGATGGAAGTCCTCCGTTTCCCGGAATTTTCCGCGCGCCTGCAGCGGTTGCAACCTTGCCGCATCGTTGGGTTCGTGTCCAACTCTTTAACGCCAAATTCGAATCCGCGTTTTACTCTTTGGCATGAAGTCCCTTGACGCGCCACGAATGCGAACCTAGCCTTGATAGAGGGGTATTGGAACCTGTATGGGGGCTCCTGCACATCACGCCGCGAACACGCAGCGATGCGTGTTTTGCGGCAAGCACTTCGCGGCGCATCTGAGGCAGTGCCCTTTCTGCCGTGAGGCCGTTCCGCAGTTGCAATTGTCGCAGCGCCGGGGACCGGACGGCCGGCGGCAGATGCGCCGCGGCCTTCTTTATATGCTTCTCGCTGGCGTGATTCACTATTTTGCCGCCGGGTACGCCAGTCCCTTTCAGATTCCGCTCCCGGCTCCCGCCCTTCCTGTGGTGACGCAATACCTCACGCCCCTGCTGTTCCTCGGCGGACTGGCGATGACTCTTTACGGCCTCTACCTCAAGATGAGATCTTGATCGACACCGCACCGCCTCGGTGCGCGGATTTGAACCATCCAGACTTTCCATCCAGCGGAAAAGAAACGCCGAGCCAACCAGAGAACCTGTCCGAAGGGCCAGTGTGACTGATTGGCGCAGTTCCCCCTAGCGAACGCACGCGCTCTCCCATCCGTTGTGGCCTACTGAGGTGTGAGGCCGCCCTCCAGCCTTACCCGGAGAATTTTCACTGAGGAGTCACCATGAAAAAATCGATCTTGATTGTGGCAGTTTTGTTTGTAAGCGCTTCTCTTTACTTGACCGTCGGCGCGGAACACGCGTGGGCACAAGGCCCCGCGGGCGCTGGCGCTTCCACGGCCGCGCAGGGAAATTCGGGCTCGTCGAGCTCGCACAGCTCCCATTCACTCAATCCCATCAAGTGGGTGAAAAAGGACAAGAGTTCCCCCGATTCGAATGGCAGCAGGAGCGACATCGAGAAGAAGTTGACGCCGAAACTGCAAGCCCAAGGCGTGTTGCCCCCCAATGGGAACGCCACCGACGCGTGTGCAGCATTCGTGGGACTGAATGAGTGCCTGGCCGCGCTGCACGCCAGCCACAATCTTGGTCTGGACTTCAATTGCTTACGCGCCAGCGTCACAGGCGTGCATGCGAGCGCCGACATGTCCGGCTGCAAGGTCGCCGATGGAGAGAAAACTCTAAGCCTGAACAAGGCGATCCATGCCGCGAACCCCGATGCGGACGCCAAGGGAGCAACCAAGAACGCTGAGCAGCAGGCTAAGGACGACCTCAAGGACCTTGGCGCGTAAGGCCAAAGCAGGAGAATCATCTCAACGTAGTTGAGCGAGCGTTTCGACGAAAGTCGAAAAAAACGAGAATTGGAACCGGGGCGAAGGCCGATAGTCATGGCTTTCGCCCTTCTTTTTTGAATGCGAGAGCCGCCCGAATAAAATTTCGCGACTAGCGAATCACCACGACAATTAGCCGGATGCAGCGTTCGCAGGGGGAGCAGGGACCGGCGTTGCCTCGGAGGAAGCAGTCGAGGGGGCTGAGGCTGACGACGCAGCGGACAACGGGACGTGAGTGTCCGTGGTGGCGGCGGCGGCAGTGGCGCGGTAGCGCACGATAAGAAGCGTGAGGTCGTCGGCCTGGTGAGCGCCGCGAGCGAAGTTTTCAACCGCTTCGAGGACGCATTTCTGCAGCTGTTCGAGGGGGCATTCCATCTGTCCGGTGAGCAGTTGCTTGAGGCGGGCCACGCCGAACATTTGTTCGTCGGGGTCCGCGGCCTCGGTGACACCATCGCTGAAGAGCACGAGGGTGTCGCCAGGCTCGAGCTGCAGGCACACGGCGGCGTATTGGGCTTCGGGAACGAGGCCGACGGGAAAGGAGCCTTCGGTGAAGGGTTCTTCGGCGGCGCCACGGCGAATGAGGAAGGGCGAAGGATGGCCGGCGTTGATGAATTCCAGGTGGCCTTGCTGGTCGAGAATTCCGAAGAACATCGTGGCGTAGCGCCCCACTTCTGAATGATCGCAGAGGAAGCTATTTATATGACTGAAGACGCGCGCTGGATCGGTGCCGAGAGTCAGGCCCGAAAGCGCGCCTTGAAGCATGGTGGTGAGAAGAGCGGCGCCGAGGCCTTTGCCGGAGACGTCCGCGATAAGAAACGCAGTTCGGCCATCGCTCAGCGGGAAGACGTCGAAGTAGTCGCCTCCGACCGACAAGCAGGGAAGATTGAATCCGGTGACGGCGAGGTGCGGGTATTCGCGGAAATCCCGCGGAAGCAGGGCTTGCTGAATGTCGCGGGCGATGTTGATCTCCTGCTCGAGACGCTGGCGTTCGCGCTCGCGCTCGACGAGGCGGGCGTTGTCGAGGATGCCAGCCGCTTCGAGGGCAAGGGCGTCGAGGATCTGGCGGTCCAGCTTGGAAAAAGCGGCGGGGCGGCGCGAATCGAGATAGAGAACGCCAAGGAATGCGCCGCGTTTGATGTTGACCATGGATTCCTGCGTCTTGGCGCGGGTGATGGCGTAAAGGGGGATCACTACGACGGCGCGCAGGCGTTGCGCGACGATACTCTGCGCGGCTTGCAGGTCCATGTCCGCTTGCGCGAGATCCTCGGTTATCACCGGAGACTGCTGTTTGAGCGCAAGTTGAATAGCGGTCTGGCTGGGCGCGAGGCTTTCGGGGGGTAGACGAAGCCCGCCGCTTCGCCGCGCCAGTCTTACTTGGAGTGTGCCGGACGAGTCGGCTTCAAGGAGCAGTCCGCGATCGGCGTCCGTGAGCGAGACTGACTGGTCCAGCATGTGCGCGAGAACTTCGTCGAGAGGGAGCTGCGAGTGAAGCAAAGCGGTGGCTTCGAGGAGTTGATTGAGTTTGCGAAGGCCGCCGCCGGATGGCTCCGAGCTGGTGATGTGCTCCATGCGCGTGAGGAGTTGGGGAAGGGAATCCGCGTCCGAGCCTTTGGAGGAACGGAAGATGATCTCGTAGGAGTCGTCGAGTCCGAAGCTGATGGAGTCGCCATCCTGCAACTCACGGCTCTCGACTTTTTCGCCGTTGACGAAAAGGCCGCGGCGCTGGCCGCGATCCTCGACATAGAAACGATTGGCTTCGATGACCACGGCGGCGCAATTGCGCGAGATGCGGCGGTCGGAGAGCTGCAAGTGGTTGCCGGTCTCGGCGCCGCGGCCGATCATAAAAGGCGATTGCGTGATGCGCGCGAAGCGGCGCGCGCCGTCCGGGGAGACGACTTCGAGAACAGCTTCACCGGCAAGCGGTACAGTCTCAGGCATGGTCCACTCGTTGCGAAATTGTAGCACGCGGAACGAGACAAAGAGGCTCGGAGCAGAGGAAGTCTGGAGCAAGAGGACGTTATTTGTTCGGCAAGAAAGGATTCAGGAGGGAAACGCCGAAGGCCGCAAAATCGCGTTCGTTGCGGGTCGCCACCGTGAGGCCGTGGATCCGGGCAGTGGCGGCGATCATGGCGTCTTCAACTAGAGTGTTCGACTTGCCACTCATGAGACGCGCCCACTCGCGAAAGCAAAGCGCATCCATCGGCAAGACCTGGATGGAGTCCGCTAGCTGATCCACCCAGGACTCGATTTCCAGCGCTTTCTTTGTATCTTGGGCGCGAGTTCGCTCAATTCCGGACTGAAGCTCGCCCAATGTAACGGCGGAAAGAAAGAGTTGTTCGTCGTTCAAATGATTGAGCCAAGCGACGACTGCGCCGTGCGGTTTTGGCTTCCGAAGCTCGGAAACCACATTGGTGTCGAGCAGAAACCGTTTCAAGCGAGATTCACAAGCGGGCGTCGCCGCAGTTTGCCGCGTTCCGGAACCAAGTTTTCAAACCGCGGAGCATCCGATCCAAGAAGAAGGCTTTTCAGGCTGGGCCGGGCGGCCTTCTGCAGGCGGCGCCATTCCGCGATTGGGACGAG
>Ga0210400_10000375_pt1 | contig 50863 bp, 35 predicted proteins | sample IncBWH26MmetaG_FD_155456 | JGI IMG/M metagenome (GOLD analysis project Ga0210400, IMG submission 155456) | Forest soil microbial communities from Barre Woods Harvard Forest LTER site, Petersham, Massachusetts, United States - Inc-BW-H-26-M | ecosystem: Environmental > Terrestrial > Soil >...
CTGGCTGTAGTCGCCGTGCTCGCGGGCCAAGGCGGTCGCCAGATCGAAACGGAACCCGTCGACATGCATCTCGAGCGCCCAGTAGCGCAGCGAGTCCGTCACCATCTGCAGCACGCGCGGATGATCCAAGTTCAGCGTATTGCCGGTGCCGGTGAAATCCAGGTAGTGGCGCCGGTCGTCCTGCAGCCGGTAGTAGGACAGATTATCGATGCCGCGGAATGACAGCGTCGGACCGAGGTGGTTGCCCTCGCCGGTGTGGTTGTAGACGACGTCGAGGATGACCTCGATGCCGGCCTCGTGCAGCCGCTTGATCGCGGTCTTGAACTCGGCGATCGCGCCGCCCGGCAGAAAGCGCGGGTCCGGCGCGAAGAACGCGATCGTGTTGTAGCCCCAGTAGTTCGACAGGCCGCGGCTGGCGAGGTGACGGTCGCTGACCGCGGCGTGAATCGGCATGAATTCGACCGCGGTGATGCCGAGCTCGACGAGATAGTCGATTACCGCCGGCGCGGCGAGCGCGGCAAAGGTGCCGCGCTCGTTCATCTCGACCTCTGGATGCTTGATCGTAAAGCCGCGCACATTCATCTCGAGGATGATCGTTTCTTCCCATGAGGTGTGCGGCTGGCGGTCGTCGTTCCAGGTGAAGGCGGTCTCGACGACGCGGCATTTCGGCACCTGCCGGGCGCTGTCGCGACGGTCGAAGGCGACGTCCTCGCGCGGGCTGCCGACCCGGTAGCCGAACACCGCGTCGCTCCATCGCACCTGCCCGGCGATCGCCTTGGCGTAGGGATCGAGCAGCAATTTGTTCGGGTTGAAGCGGTGGCCGGCGGCCGGGTCGTACGGCCCGTATACCCGATAGCCGTAGAGCTGGTCCGGCCGCACCTCCGGCAGATAGCAGTGCCACACCTCGTCGGTGTATTCGGGGAGCTCGATGCGCGCCTGCTCGTACTGCCCGGTCCGGTCGAACAGGCACAGCTCGACCTTTTCGGCATGTGCCGAAAACAATGCGAAATTGACGCCCTTGCCGTCCCAGGTCGCGCCGAGCGGATAAGGCAGGCCGGGCCACACCTTGGTCGATGGCATCAGGGCGTCCTTGTGGCGCGGCTTCGTCCTGTGACTGTCACGGCTCGGCGGTGAAGATCAGCACCCCGAGCGGCGGCAATTGCAGCCTCAGCGAATAGGCGTGGCCGTGCATTGGGTAGGGGTCCGCATCGACTCCGCCGGCATTGCCGATTCCGCTGCCGCCATAGGCTTGTGAATCGGTGTTGATGCGCTCGCGATAACGCCCCGGCCGCGGCACGCCGATTCGGTAATCGTGCCGCGGCACCGGCGTGAAATTGCAGGCGATGATTGCCAGCTCGTACGGTTCGCGGCCGCGCCGCACGTACGACAACACGCTCTCGGCGCCGTTGGCGGCATCGATCCACGCAAAGCCCTCGGGGTCGCAATCGAGCCGGTGCAGCGCTGATGTCGCGCGATAGAGGCGGTTGAGGTCGCGCACCAGGCTGTGCACCCCGGCGTGGAACGGGTCGCCGAGCGCTTGCCAGTCGAGGCCGGTATCGTGGTTCCACTCGTGCTCCTGCCCGAACTCTCCACCCATGAACAACAGTTTCTTGCCGGGATGCGTCCACATGAAAGCGAAATAGGCGCGCAGATTGGCGAAGCGCTGCCACCGGTCGCCGGGCATCCGGCCGAGCAGCGAGCCCTTGCCGTGCACGACCTCGTCATGCGACAGCGGCAGGATGAAATTCTCGTGGAAGGCGTAGAGCAGCCCGAAGGTCATGTCGTTGTGATGGTATTTGCGGTGGATCGGATCCATCGACATGTAGCGCAGCGTGTCGTGCATCCACCCCATGTTCCATTTGAACCCAAAGCCGAGTCCGCCGACATAGACCGGGCGCGACACCATCGGCCAGGCGGTCGATTCCTCGGCCGCGGTCGTCGCGCCGGTCGCTTCCCCGAACACCAGCTCGTTCATCCGCCGCAGAAAGGCGATCGCGTCGAGGTTCTCGCGGCCGCCGAACATGTTGGGGATCCATTCCCCCTGATTGCGGCTGTAATCGAGATATAGCATCGAGGCAACGGCATCGACCCGGATCCCGTCGATGTGATACTCGCGCATCCAATAGAGCGCGCTCGACAACAGGAAATTGGCGACCTCGCGCCGCCCGTAATTGTAGATCAGCGTGTTCCAGTCGCGATGCAGCCCCTGGCGGGGGTCGGCATGCTCGTACAGCGCGGTGCCGTCGAACCGCCCCAGCCCATGCGCGTCGCTTGGGAAATGTCCCGGCACCCAGTCGAGCCACAAGCCGAGCCCGGCGCGATGGCAGGCATCGATAAAGGCGCGGCAATCGTCCGGGCCGCCATGGCGCGAGGTCGGCGCGAACAATGAGATCGGCTGATAGCCCCATGAGCCGTCGAACGGATATTCCGTCATCGGCATCACCTCGATATGGGTGAAGCCGAGATCGGCGACATAGGGCACCAGCTGCTCGGCGAGTTCGCGATAGCTGAGATAGCGTCCGTGCTCCGCCGGGTTGCGCCGCCACGAGCCGAGATGCACCTCGTAGATCGAGACCGGCGCCTCGCGGTCGTTGGCATCGCCGCGCCCACTCATCCAGCCGCCGTCCTGCCAGACATGGCGCGATGGCCCGGCGACGACCGAGGCGGTGCCCGGCGGCCGCTCGGCGCGCTCGGCGTGCGGATCGGCCTTCAATGGCAATAATTCGCCGTGCGCCCCGAGTAGCTCGTATTTGTAGAGATGGCCGGGGCGCAGCCCGGGCACGAAGATTTCCCAGAAACCGCCGGCGTGGCGCTTGCGCATCGGCATGCGGCGGCCGTCCCAGGCGTTGAAATCGCCGACCAGGCTGACCCGCCGTGCATTCGGCGCCCAGACGGCGAACGCAACGCCCTCGACGCCGTCATGGATGACTGCGTGCGCGCCGAGCTTCTGGTAGCTGGCGTGATGGTTGCCCTCGACGAGCAGATGAATGTCCAGTTCGCCGAGCACCGGCGGAAACCGGTAGACGTCGTCGAACTCGTGCCAATGGCCGCCGCGCAATACCCGCAGCCGATAGCGGAACGGCGCCTTGCGATCCGGCATGCTGGCGACGAAAAACCCTGCGGGGTGGATGCGCTCGCCGCGCGCCGCGACATCGCCGGTCGCGGTGTCGATGACCGTCATCTCCTCGGCGTCGGGCAGCATCGCCCGGACATAGATTCCGGCCGAGGCCTTGTGCATGCCGAGAAAGGCGAAGGGATCGTCGTGCCGCCCCGCGACGATCGCCTCGACCTCGCGGCTAGGGCGGTGCGGCATGCTCGTTCCCGCTCGCTTTCGTGCCCGTCACCTTCTCGACGATGCGCAGGATGCCGTTGAGCGGGATCGCCACCCACCCCGGGCGGTTGGCCAGCTCGTAGGACACTTCATAGACCGCCTTTTCGAGCGTGAAGAAATCGAGCAGCGCCTTGGCGTGCAATTTGTTCGCCGGATAGGAGGGGCAGCCGCGCATCTGCTTGCGATAAGCGGCGCGGAAGCCGTCAATCGCGCGCTGCCGCCAGGCTTCGGCAAGCGCCTTCATCCGCGGCACCGCCGCCGGGCGGCTTTCGCCGAGCTGGCGCACCGCCGTCACCGCGGCGTAATCGAACGATCGGATCATCCCCGCGACATCCCGCAATGGCGAGCTCTTGCGCCGCCGCGAGGCGAGTGGCCGGCCGGGTTCGCCTTCGAAATCGATGAAATAGAAATCGTTCTGCACGGCGATCACCTGCGCGAGGTGAAGATCGCCGTGATAGCGGGTCTTGGTTGCGACGATGTCGTCGGGCATCAGCAGGCGGATCGCCCGGAACAGCTGCGGCCCCGCGTCGATCAGCGCCTCAGCGAGTTCGCGGGCCGGTTCCGGCAGGCTGGCATGGCCGCGCTCCAGCCGGGCGAGCATCGCTTCGGCGGAATCCTCGAGCGCTTGGCGCCACTCGGCAAGATCCCGGCGCGTGACCGGCTCCGGCATGAAGGCCGGGTCGTCGCCGGCGCGCTCGGCCAGCGCACGATGCATTTGCGCCGTCCGCAATCCGAGCTGACGTGCCAAGGCCAGGAAGAAATTATCGGGGTCGGGCATGTCGGCGTCGCGGCCCGGCGGCGTCGCGCCCGGCGCCGCCTCGTTCAGCGCGTCGTCGAGATAGCGGGTCAGGTAATCGAGCGCCAGGCTCCAGCCGTCGCCCTGATTGCGCACAAAGCGGTACAGCACCCCGACCGCGCAGGGATCGTTGCCCTCGCCCGGCAAGGTCATCTCGATCGTCGCCAAGGGCGGCGGCGTGTTGGCGAAACCGGCGCACTCGGCCAGAAAGCGGCTCATCTCGACCTCGGGATGCGGGCCGGGTTGCAGCCGCCGGTACAGCTTCAGGACCGCATAATCCTCGTACAGTACCGAGCTGTTCGACTGCTCGGCGCCGAGCCGGTGCGCCGCCACCCGTTCCGGCGGCGGTGTTTCGGCAAACAGCGGAGTGTGCCGGAAACGCAGCTCGCCCGAAGTGCCGGCGCCGTTGCGTAATGGCAGACTGGCTTCGTGCTTGATCGCCTCGAACAGCGCCAGGCCGAAATCGTCAAGCATCAGCGCGTCGACCAATGCGCCTTCGCGGCGCGATTGACGCAATTCGGCTAGGCTCGCCGGCAGCAGGTTTTGGCGCAGCTCGCTGCCGGCCGGTCCCCACACCGCCGCGAGCGGCAGCAGATAGAGCTGCGGCTCGTCGCCGGCTAATTGTGCCTGCACGATCTCGATCAGAAAGGTATCCGCCGCGCCGCTGCCGGCTTCGGCCGCCGGCGATGCAGGGATCTCGCCATAGGCCAGCACCCAGGCCGCCTCGAGCTTCCGATCCTTGGCCGCGAACCAACGCTGCCGGGGCAGAAAGCCCGGGATCACGTCGCGTTCGAGCTGCGGCAGGTTGTGCCGGCCGAACAGATCGGCCCAGCCATGCGGCATCACCAACGTCGTGAATTCGGGATGCGCGGCCTGCCACAGATCGCCGACCTCCGAGGGCGTCGGTGGCAGTTCAAACCAGAAGAAGCTGTATGGCGGCAAGGTGAGCTGGTACGCCGGCTCGCCGACCGGCGGGAACACGCTGCGCCCCAGCACCTCGATGACCTGCCGGCCGCGGAACTCGGCGAGATCGAGCGCGACCGCCTGGGCCGAGCGCGACAGATTGGCGACGCACAGGATCGTCTCGTCCTGCCACTCCCGCAGGTAGGCGATGACCTTGCGGTTCGCCGGGTAGAGAAACCGCAGGCTGCCGCGGCCAAACGCACGGCGCGACCGGCGCGCCGCAATCAGCCGCTTGGTCCAGTTCAACAGGGATGACGGCGAGCGGCTCTGCGCCTCGACATTGACCGCCTCGAACCCATAGACCGGGTCCATGATCGGCGGCAGATACAGCATCGCCGGATCGGCGCGCGAGAAGCCGCCATTGCGGTCGGGCGACCACTGCATCGGCGTGCGGACGCCGTCGCGGTCGCCGAGATAGACATTGTCGCCCATGCCGATTTCGTCGCCGTAATAGAGGACCGGCGTGCCCGGCATCGATAAGAGCAGCCCTTTCAGCAGCTCGATCTTGCGCCGGTCGTTTTCCATCAGCGGCGCGAGGCGGCGCCGGATGCCCAGATTGATTCGGGCGCGGCGGTCGGCCGCGTAGTAGTCCCACAAATAGTCGCGCTCGCGGTCGGTGACCATTTCGAGCGTCAGCTCGTCGTGGTTGCGCAGGAACACCGCCCACTGGCAGCTCTCCGGAATCTCCGGCGTCTGCCGTATGATGTCGGTGACCGGATGCCGGTCCTCGGTGGCGAGCGCCATGTAGATGCGCGGCATCAGTGGAAAGTGGAATGCCATGTGGCATTCATCGCCGGCGCCGAAATAATCCAGCACGTCCTCCGGCCATTGGTTGGCTTCGGCGAGCAGCATGCGGTCGCCGTAGCGGCGGTCCATCTCGTGCCGCAGCCGCTTCAACACCTCGTGCGTTTCCGGCAAGTTTTCGTTGATCGTGCCCTCGCGCTCGATCAGGTAGGGGACCGCGTCGAGCCGCATTCCGTCGACCCCGAGGTCGAGCCAGAATTGCATGACATGACGGATTGCTCGGAACACCTGCGGGTTGTCGAAATTGAGGTCGGGCTGGTGCGAATAGAAGCGGTGCCAGTAATACGCCTGGGCCACCGGATCCCAGCTCCAATTCGATTTCTCGGTATCGATGAAGATGATGCGGGTATCGAGAAACTTCTGGTCGGTGTCGCTCCAAACATAAAAATCGCGCAATGCCGAGCCGGGACTGGCGCGCCGCGCCCGCTGAAACCACGGGTGCTCGTCGGAAGTATGGTTGATAACCAGCTCGGTGATGATGCGCAGGCCGCGGCGATGCGCCTCGCGCACGAAGGCCTTGAAATCGGCCATCCGCCCATAGGAGGGATGGATGTTCTTGTAATCGGCGATGTCATAGCCGTCGTCGCGCAACGGCGAGGGATAGAACGGCAGCAGCCACAGCGTCGTGACGCCTAGATCCTGCAGATAATCGAGCTTGCGCGACAGTCCCTCCAAATCGCCGATGCCGTCATTGTTGGCGTCGAAGAACGCCTTGACGTGCAGCTGATAGATGACCGCGTCCTTGTACCAGAGCGGATCGCTTTGCGCGGCGCCGGTATCGGGGCGCGCCATCTCGGCGGCATCCTGCAATACCGCAGGGGATTCATCGGGTGGGGTCATGACTGGATGCCGGGCAGCACGCGGTACAACAGGGCGGGATTGGTCTGCGGGTCAAGCACGAGGTGCTGGCGGTCGCCGCGCCAAATTGTGACGCGTCCGGTAAACGCCTCCTCGACGGAAAACTCCGGCTCGCCGGAAAGGCCCCATTCGCCGAGCGGCAGGATGATCTCGCCGCCATGGACGCCGTGCGGATCGAGGTTAACGATTGCGATGACGATATTGCTGCGGTCGGCGGTCATCTTGGCGTAAGCCAGGATGTTCGGGTCGGCGCAGTCGAGAAAGCGCAGATTGGTCAATTCGTGCAAGGCTGGGTTCTCGCGGCGGAAGCGGTTCAGGATCGCGATGTCGCGCTTGATGTTGCCGGGCCGGTCCCAATCCCACACCTTGTATTCGTATTTCTCGGAATGGACGTATTCCTCGCGCCCCGGGATCGCCGCATTCTCGCACAATTCGAAGCCGTTATAGATACCGTAAGCCGGCGACAATGTGCCGGCCAGCACGAGCCTGATGCGGAATGCCGGCCGGCCGCCCTCCTGCAGAAACACCGGCAGGATGTCGGGCGTGTTGGTGAAGAAATTCGGCCGGAAATACTCCTTCGCCGGCCCCTGCGTCAGCTCGGTCAGATATTCCGTCAGCTCGGTCTTCGTATTGCGCCACGTGAAGTAGGTATAGGACTGGCTGAACCCGGCCTTGGCGAGGGCCCGCATCATTTTCGGCCGGGTGAAAGCCTCGGACAGGAAGATCGCCTCGGGGCAGCGCGCCTTGACCTCGCGGATCAGCCACTCCCAGAACGGCAATGGCTTGGTGTGCGGGTTGTCGACGCGGAAGGTGCGCACCCCCTGGTCGATCCAGAACAGCACGGTGTCGCGCAACTCGGCCCACAGCCCCTCGCGGTCGGGGTTGTCGAACTCGACATTGACGATGTCCTCATACTTCTTCGGCGGGTTCTCGGCGTATTTGATCGAGCCGTCCGGCCGGAAATGGAACCATTGTTTGTGCTCGGCGACCCAGGGGTGGTCGGGCGCGCACTGGATCGCGAAATCGAGCGCGATTTCGATGCCGAGCCCGGCGGCCGCAGCGACGAAGCGCCGGAAATCTGCCAGCGTCCCGAGCTCGGGATTAACGGCCGTGTGGCCGCCCTCGCCGGCGCCGATCGCGTAGGGGCTGCCCGGATCGTCCGGCATTGCCTTGACCGCGTTGTCGCGGCCCTTGCGGTTGACCCGGCCGATCGGGTGGATCGGCACGAGATAGACGACGTCGAACCCCAATGCCGCGACATCGCCAAGCCGCTCGATGCAATCGTCGAAGGTGGCGCTCTTGCCCGGCTTCTTGCCCTGGCTGCGCGGGAACATCTCGTACCACGCCGCGAACCGGGCCTCCGGCCGGTCGACGACGAGCTCCAGCTCATGTCCATAGCGCACCCGGTCGCCGCGGTCGTCGGCGCGAGCCATCAAATCCCGCAACTCCGCCGACAGCATCAGCTCGGCGCGCCGCTCGCCATCGGCGCCAGTGAATTCCTCGAGCAATTTGCGCAACCGCGCAGCATCCTTTTTGCCGGCATGCGCCACCGCCGCTTCGACGAGAGGGCGGCCCTCGGCCAATTCGAGATCGATGTTCTGCCCGGCCTCGCGCTTCTTCATGAGATCTGCCCGCCAGCTCTCGAAGCGGTCGGTCCACGCCTCGATCGTGTAGCGCCAGCGCCCGACCCGGTCGGGCTGGAAGCGCGCCACCCAGCGGTCATTGTCGTGGAACGCGAACGGCGTCTCGCGCCACTCCTCGTCCTCGAAGGCGTATTTGAGCACCGCCGCGAGCTTGTCATGGCCGTCGCGGAACAGATCGGCCCACACCTCGACGGTTTCGCCGACGATGCGCTTCGGCGGATAGCGGCCGGCATCGATCTCGGGATAGACGTTTTCGATGACGATGCGCGTCTCGGGCCGCCAGGCCGGGTGATGCGCCGCTCTGTGGCCGGCCTCGCACGGTCCGATCGGCACCTGCCGCACCGGGCGGAGCACCGCACGCAGGACCTTGACCTCGAGCGGCATCACCTGAAACCGCGCGATTGCCGGCACCGCCTCGCCGCCGAGGCCCATCTCGTTCAGCAATAGCCGGTCGCCGAGATGCGCGAGCCCGGCCGTGTCCAGCAGTTCCGCGGCAACCACCTCGCGCGCCTCGCGTTCCTGCGTGTTGACCAGCGTGAAGACCCGCTCGGCGCCGCTTTCGCTCTGCCGCAACAGCACGATCAGCGGCTCGTTCGGGCGCGACAGCAGTCGCTGCGGCCCCTCCTCGTTGAGGGCCGGCACCGCCTGCTTCATCCGGTTGATGCCGGTGATGAAGGGGCCGAGATCGAAGCGCGGCGGCTCTTCTGTCTCGTCATCCTGCGGCACGACGGAGATGCGCCGCGCCCACCCGTACTCAAACCCCATCGGCATCATCACGCCGGTCGAGAAGGCGGCGGCGAAGGCATAGGCCTGCTCGTAGCGCGCCTCGATCTCGCTTTCGGGAAAGCCCGCCGCCAACAATTCGGTCATCAGCCGCTCGGTATCATGGCTTTCCGGAAAGGCGATCGTCGGCGCGATATGGCGGAACCGCTCGTATTGCTCGAGCAGCCAGGGGCTTTCGAAATCCCACCATTTCATGCTGTTGAACAGATAGTCGAAGCCCGCCTCGGCGAGCGCGTCGACCTCGGCAAGGGTCGCGCCGAGATTCTCGGCCAGGAACACGATATCCGGATCGAGCGCCTTGGCCGCGCCGATCAGCCGCCGCCACACCTCGGTCGGCACCTTGTAGGCGGCATCGCAGCGGAAGCCGCCAAAGCCGAGCCCGACATAATGGCGCACTAGCTCCTCGAAATAGGCGACGATCTCGTCGCGCTGCGGCGGCCGGTAGTCGAGCTCGGCGAGGTCGCCCCACACCGTCTTGTGCTCGGGGTTGTCGGGGTCGACCGCGAAGGGCGACATGATTTCGCCGTCGCCGTTCCGCGCGAACCATTGGGGCCGGCTTGCAATGAGCTCGCTGTCTTTCGCGGTGTGATTGACGACCAGGTCCATGATGACGCGCAGCCCGTGGCCGCGCGCCTTCTCGGTAAAGCCGCGCAATAATGCGTCGTCGCGCCCCTTCGCCTTGCCGCGGAAGCGCGGGTTCAGCCGATAGTAATCCTTGACCGCGTAGAGACTGCCGGAAAAGCCGGTGTCATGAAACGGATTGATGTAGACCGCGTTGAACGCCATCGCGCCGATCCGCGGCAATTGCGCGGTCCATCCGGCGATCGACCCCGCCAATGTCGGAAACAGATTGTAAATCCGTAGGCCTTCGCGCATCGCGCGAGCTCGCTCCCCGTTTGCGGCCACACGCTCGGCATCGCCGAGGGCCTAAGCCCCGACACAGACGTGCCGCCGATCAAGGATAGCACTCCTCGATCGGCGGACACGAAAACACCACACCTCGACCGCCCGTGACCCGATGTAAATCTCGGTCTGCACCGCCGACGCGTTTACCCGGGGTCGCATCGGGGCCGCGGCATCACATTCCGCCGCGCAGAATTAGGTACGGCAGGGGGAGGCGGTTCGGCGAGATCCGTCTCCCTGGCGCGGGTTTCCGCCGCGCCGCCACAGACAATCACCCGACCAACGCCGCGTTGTCACAGAAGGTTCCCACTCGGTATCGAAATTTATCCGCTCGTATCCGATTTTATCGGCCCGGTAGCAACACGCGCCCCGCCATCAACCGAACGCCCTCTGCGAGCCGCTGGCTTTGCCACCGAAAAACCCGGCTTGCCCGGCCCGACGACGCGGTATTCGGGAGGCCTCAGCGTCCCGGCAGAACGAGCACCTCCGGCACCGCCGGCAACCCGGTACGGGTCAGCACGATTGCCGGATCCTCGGCCCGCCGGACCGTGTAGAACTCCGCGGCGCGGGCGAGAAACCTGTCGAGCGTCGCCTGCGTGAAGACATGCATCGGGATCGCGATCTTCGGTTTGATCTGCTGCAAAACCTCGATCATCTCCGCCTGGTTCAGCGTGTACCCGCCGTCGACCGGAACCATCACGACATCGATCGGGCCGAGATCGGCGAGGTGCCCCGGGGTCAGCGTGTGGTGCAGATGTCCGAGATGGGCCAGACACAAATCCGCCACATCGAACACGAAAATCGAGTTGCCGCTGTAACGGGTGCCGCCGAACTCGCGCACATTGGTCGGCACGTTATGGATCTTGACGTCGCGGTAATCGAGATGATGCGCCGCCACTCCACCGGCCGGGTCCCAGCCGCGCAAGACGAATTTGACGCCGGCCTCGACATTGTCGCTGTAATGCGTCGGATGGGCGTTGTTCATCGTCACGATGTCCGGCACGACCGGCGCGCGGATCATGTCGTTGTAGTCGGTGACGACCCGCACCCCCTGCGGGCTCTCGATCAGAAAGCTGGCATGGCCGAGAAAGGTCAGCCCGACGCCGCCCTCCGGCCCCGCCGCGGCAAGCCGCAGCCGCGCGCCGCCATCCGCCCCGCCATCTGCCACCGGCCCGGTGCACGCCGCCCACCCGGATTGCGTCAACATCGCAGCGAGCAGCGCTAGCGCTACAAAACAACGCTTTACCGCAGAGGACGCGGTGGTCACGCGGTGGACGCGGTGTAGAAAAATCGTCGTCCCGGCGAAGGCCGGGACCCACTTGTCAGCAGCACGATCGGAGGCAGCGTGGATCCCGGCCTTCGGGGTGACCTTGAAGATCATCCTCCGCGTCCTCTGCGCATCCTCTGCGCCTCCGCGATAAGGCGTTCTTCTTTTTCTTTTTTTACAGCACCACCTCGACGAGGAACGGCCCGGGCGAGGCGACCGCGTCGGCGAAACGCCGATTGAATTCCTCCATATTCGTGACCCGCGCGCCCGGCACGCCGAGGCCGCGCGCGACCCCGACCCAGTCGATGTCGGGCCGCCCGAGATCGAGCATGTCGAGCGCCTTCCGCCCGGGGTTGCCGGCCCCGACATTGGCGAGTTCGCCCTTCAGGATCTGGTAGGTGCGGTTCGCGAACAGCACCGTCGTAATGTCGAGCCCCTCGCGCGCCTGCGTCCACAAGGCCTGCACCGTGTACATCGCGCTGCCGTCCGCTTGCAGCGAGACAACCCGGCGGTCCGGGCACGCCACCGCCGCGCCGGTCGCCAGCGGCATGCCGAGCCCGATCGAGCCGCCCATGTTCGACATCCAATCATGCGGGGCGGCCGCCTTGGTCGGCGCGAAAAACCCGCGTCCGGTGGTCACCGCCTCGTCGGCGACGATCGCGTTATCCGGCAACAGCGCGCCGATCGAGGCGCCGAGCGCCTCCGAGGTGATGTCGCCCACAGCTGGCGTCGGCTTCGGGTCGTTCGTGACCGGTGCCGGCGTGTCCCGTGCCCCGACCTCGTCGCACAGCCATTCCAGCGCCTGGATCTGGTCTTCCTCGGGCCGCGCCAGCACATGCCCCTGGCAGCCCTCCGGGGTCAGCCGGCTCGGCTTGTTCGGATAGGCGAAGAACGCGACCGGCATCTTGGCGCCGACCAGGACCACGTGCTTCAGCCCGTCGAGCACCTTGAGCGCATGGTCGACGACATAGGGGATGCGCTCGACCGACACCCGGCCGCGGCCGCGCTGGGTGCGTGCGTTCGACCCCTGCGCCATCAGTCTTGCGCCGCATTTGGCGGCGATCTTGCCGGCAAGTTCGAGCCCGTCGGCCCGCACCGCCCGGCCGGTCAGGAGGATCAGCGTCGGCTCGCCCGAGCGCAATGCCCGCGCCGTCTCGGCGACCGCCTCGCGCGACGGCGCCGCCGGGGCCTCGGCGGCCGGCACCGCGACCGGCCCCGAGCCGTCGTTCCACGCCGTGTCGGCCGGCAGGATCAGGCTGGCGATCTGGCCCGGCGGCGTCCGCGCCGCGGCGATCGCGGCGGCGCCGTCCTTGGCGATCGACATCGCGTCGGGCGAGGTCTTGACCCAATGTGAGGAAGGCCGCGCCAGCCCCTCGATATCGGAGGTCAGCGGTGCGTCGTATTGCCGGTGATAGGTGGCGTGGTCGCCGATGATGTTGACCATGCCCGAGGCCGCCTTGTTGGCGTTGTGGATGTTGGCCAGCCCGTTGGCGAGGCCGGGTCCGAGATGCAATAAGGTCGCGGCCGGGTTGTCGGCCATCCGGTAATAGCCGTCGGCCGCGCCGGTCACCACCCCCTCGAACAGGCCGAGCACACAGCGCATGCCGTCGACCCGGTCGAGCGCCGCGACGAAATGCATCTCCGAGGTGCCGGGATTGGCGAAGCACACATTGACGCCGCCGCCGACCAACGTCCGCACCAGGCTTTCCGCGCCGTTCATCTCGTCGCTCTCCTACATCGATCGCTTTCGGATTCCGCGCCAGCATGCCTGCGGTCAGCAACTCCGACAAGTCGGCGATCCTCCACTTGAAAGATCCCGCTTCGATTCCGCGCGTGTATCCCCTCTCGACAAGTAAGCCGCAGGTGCGCTAGATGTTGCGAGCGCGCCAAATGCCTGAGGGGCCGCGCTGGCTCAGTGACTTTGTCTTGGCGCGCTGGGAGGCATCCTTGCGCGTAGCTGACTTCATGACAAAGTGCGCCATCTTCATCGGCCACACGCGCGACGGAGAATTCAGACCCCTCGGAACTGCCTTCTTCGTTGGCTATCCGCTTAAAGATGGGGCGTGCCAATATCTGGTTACGGCACAACATATTGTTGTCGGCCGCACTGATTTGCAGATACGACTTAACCTGAGGAACGGTCAATCGGAGATCTTTGACTTACCGCCTGACCAATGGATTTTTCATCCGGACCCGGCTCGCACGGTCGATGTAGCAGCGATGCGGTCTCATGTGTCTCTATTTATTTACGATATCGTCCAGATCAGTCTCAAAACCGATAGTGCGATCGACGATATACTTGACCGCTGGGATATTGGTATCGGTGATGAGGTTTTCTTTCCTGGTCTGTTTATTCACCACAGTGGCCAAGGCCGGAATTTGCCAATCATCAGAAGCGGCACGATTGCCGCGATGCGGGACGAACCCATAAAAACCTCATCCGGCTCAATTTCAGCGTACCTGATCGAGGCCCGATCAATCGGCGGTCACAGTGGCTCTCCCGTTTTCGTCAACATGCTGGTAGAGCGTCCGCCGGGCGTCGTGACGCCACGTCGAGCGCCGCGCCCTGACGAGGAAAAACGGGGCTATTACTTGTTAGGGCTCATTCGCGGGCATCTACGCGCGCGCGATACTGGCGAATATGCAACTGCTATCCCTGCACAGGATGACCTATGGGTCAACTCGGGCATTGCCACGGTGATACCCGCGCAGGACATTTGGGATACCCTAAACCAGCCTGAGTTGGAGGAGGAGCGAATGGTGGCCTGGAGAGCTAGTCACAAGGAGAACGTGGATGTTCCCGACTCGGCGGCACTACCTAGCGACGCGAGCGGCGAGTCCGCGGCAGCAACCAAGGCGGACGAGAACCCGGCTCACCGAGAGGATTTCAACCGGCTTGTAGGCGCGGCCTCGAAACCGAAACCAAAAGGTGGTCAAACATAAGCGAGTGTGAATGCCGCATGTTGCGGCGATAGGAAAACTCGCTGACGTATTTCCAAAGATGCTTGGCCGAAACGTGCGTATGGGTGCCCCGGATCGCGCGCTTTAGCAGGCTCCAATGCCCTTCGATTGTGTTTGTGTGGTGGATGCCGCGCACCCATTCCTCAGCCTTGTGGTTGACCGCGCCATGCACGTACGGGCTATGCGCCAGCATCCCATAGGCAGCCCATTCATCGGTGCTAATCGTCGAGCCAGGGGCGACATTGCCCGCGATCAGCGGCGCGAGAGTTTTTATCGACGTGTCGGAGATCGGGCCAGCCCGGAGTTTGCCGTCGCTCCGCTCTACCATCCCGAAAACGATGGTCTTGTTGGTGCCGCGCTGGCGGCGATCTTCAAGCCTTTGCTTGCCCCCGATCCATGTCTCGTCCATTTCGACATGGCCCGACAGCGGCCCGTGATCGTCGGCAACGGCCATCAACTTGCGGAGTTCGTGAGCCATCCGCCATGCGGTCTTGTAGGTGCACCCGATCTGCCGCTCTAGCTCTTTGGCCGCTACGCCGTGCCGGGTGCTGGTCATCAGGTACATCGCGAAAAACCACTTCGTTAGATTGGTCCGCGATTTCTCAAACGGTGTCCCGACGCATGGATAAATGTGGTGGCCGCAATGCTGGCAGGCATAGGCGCGACGCTTGGTGATCCGATGAAACTTGCTGTCAGCGCCACAGCCTGGGCAGCTAAACGCCGTCCCGCCGTATTGCTCTTGCATGATGCGATCCAAGCAGGCCGCATCATCCGGGTACTCGGCTTGGAACTGCTTGAAGGTGTACTTGCTCATCGGGCCATCCCCTTGCCTTCTAGGTATAGTATGGCCGACGGCATACTTGTTGTAAAGGGATAAATACGCGATTCCGATTTCGGAAACAAATCACGAACACTGCTGGCGCAAAGGAAATCCCGTGGCACTGACCCATATTCTGCTGCAGGCGATGAGTGAAGCTGACCTCCGCTCCCTGATCGAGGGAGCAGCCGCTGAATCCCTCACCATCGAGTACAAACGCGACACCTACGGTGGGGACGATAGGTCGAAGGCCGAATTCCTGGCAGATGTATCGTCGCTGGCGAACACGCTTGGCGGTGATCTCATCATCGGCATTGACGCTCCCGGGGGCGTGCCGACCGCGCTCTCGCCGTTCACCGGAGATGCGGATGTAGAGAGGCTGAGGTTCGAGCAAATGGCACGCTCGGGCTTGGAACCTCGCATTCCCAACCTCCAGACGCGAGCCGTCCCAGTGCAGGGCGGCTTCGTCCTAGTCCTGCGAGTTCCGCGAAGCTATGTCCGTCCGCATCGCATAATTTTCGGGGGACGCAACCGCTTCGTCGCCCGCTCTTCTGCCGGCAAATACGACCCAAATGTCGCGGAGCTAAGGGCTTTGTTTGCATCAGGTCCGGATATGGCAGAGCGGATGCGAGCGTTTCGGTTCGATCGGACCTCCCGCGTGGTGGCTGGAGAGACGGTTGTGCCGCTGCTCGACAGCTGTTTTCTTGTTCTTCACCTTGTACCGTTTTCGCATTTCGCCATGCCCCCGGCGTTCTCGTTAACCGAAGTAACACATGACCTATTCGCCCCGATCGGGACAAGTCATGCTGCCGATTGGAGAGTAAATTTTGACGGCTTTCTGACGTTGTCGAACGAGAATCAGGGAAGGCACCGTGCTTATGTTCAGGTATTTCGAACGGGCGCTGTCGAAGCCGTAGCTGCTTCTATTGCTCGGTCCGACGGCGGCATTCATATAGGTCACGTAGGTCATTATGTCGTCGATTACACTCGACGATTGGCGGTCGATCTTCAAAGTTGCGGGGTCGAACCACCATTGGCCGTAATGGCCAGTCTCATTGGAGTAAGGGGCCGCCTGCTTGCTAGCGAGTTCTCGGTGTGGGACCAGGAGGGGCAGACCGCCGATCGCGACGAGTTGCACTTGACCGAAGTCGTCTTGGAAGAAATCTGCAACTCGAATCCTGATTGCGCGAAGGTCCTTCGGCCGACACTCAACCACCTTGCGAATGCTGCCGGTCTTATCGTCTCGCCATTCTTCGATCAGGATGGGAATTACGCGCCGCGCTGACTTCCAGAGGGTCCGTTTCGAGGCGAGATCGAATTGGTGGATTCTCGTTGCGCCGTTTTCGGGGTTGCTCGGAACTCTCCTGCCTCGATTTCCACTTCGAGGCGGCATATATGATTATCGACGATAGAATTGCCACAATGATGTGGCAGCCTCCCTGCGCAGGATAGGGGAGGCGAGGGGGCATGGCTGCAAATCCGCTGCAAATGCAGCCAGCGGGCGCTGGCGGCTGCCGCGCGGCTCGCAAGTGCCTCGACTGCGTGAGGCCGGCGCGAGCCGGATTGGGCGATTCACCTGAATCCGGCCTGATATTTCAGGTGGAGCACACGTAAGGGTTGTGCCACGTCCGGACCCGAGCCCCGGCCATGAACGACATCCCGCCGCCGCACAATCGGCGCCGCCGCGCATGACCCTCGCCGCCGTCTCCGCCGAGCGCTTCGCCGGCCTGCGCCACTGGCTCGGCTTTGTGGCGATGAGCGTCGGCATGTTCATGGCGGTGCTCGACATCCAGATCGTCGCGAGCTCGCTGCCGGAGATCCAGGCGGCGCTGATCATCCCGCTCGACCGGCTCTCCTGGGTGCAGACCGCCTACCTCTCGGCCGAGATCGTCGCGATCCCGCTGACCGGCTGGGCCACCCGGCTATTGTCGACCCGCGGCGCCTTTACGATCTGCGTTCTCGGCTTCACCGCGGCGAGCGCCGCCTGCGCCATTTCCGGTGATTTCGGCTGGTTGATCGCGGCGCGCGTGGTGCAGGGGTTTTTCGGGGGTTTCCTGATCCCGCTCGTCTTCTCCGCCGGGTTCCTGATGTTCGAGGACGGGCCGGCGCGGGTGCGCGCGACGATGATCGCCGGGGTGATGGCGATGCTGGCGCCGACCCTCGGCCCGACCGTCGGCGGCTTCATCACCGAGCACTACTCCTGGCCCTGGCTGTTCCTGATCAACGTGCCGCCCGGGCTGACCGTCGCGGCGCTTGCCTTCCGGGCCCTGTCCGCCGATCGGCCGGACCGGCAGGCCCGCGCCCGGGTCGATCTCGCCGCGGCGCCGCTTCTGGCGCTGTTTCTCGCCGGGCTGCAAATCGTACTGAGCGAGGCGCCGGCGCAGGGCTGGACCCATCCCGGGGTCATCTTGCTGATCGTGCTGTGCCTCGCCGGCGGCATCGGCACGGTGTGGCGCTGCCTGACGCACCCGCTGCCGCTGGTCCAGCTCTCGGCATTCCGCCACCGCAATTTCGTGATCGGCTGCTGGTTCAGCTTCGCGCTCGGCGCCGGGCTCTACGGCGCGACCTTTTTGCTGCCATTGTTTCTCGGCATCGTGCGCCATCACGAACCGTTCGAGATCGGCCTGATCATGATCGTGACCGGCCTCGCGCAGCTGATCATGGCGCCGATCGCGACATTGCTCGAGCATCGCGTCGAGCCGCGTTTGTTGACATTCGTCGGCTACGCGCTGCTCGCCGCCGGCCTGATCGGCAACGGCTTCATGACGCCGGCCGACGATTTCTGGGCCTTGTCCTGGCAGCAGGCGGCGCGCGGCGCCGCCTTCATGCTGTGCCTGCTGCCGACGACATCCATCGCGCTGAACCATTTTCTGCCGGGCGAGGTCGCCAACGCCTGCGGCCTGTTCAACCTGATGCGCAATTTGGGCGGCGCGATCGGCCTCGCGATCGTCAACACGCTGATCGAAAGCCGCACGCCGGCGCATGTCGCGGCATTGGTCGAGCGGCTCCAGGCCGGCGACATCGAGGCGGCACGCTTTGTCGGCCTGCCGCTCGACCAGTTCACCGGCCAGCCGATCGGGCCGGTCGACGAGGCGACGCGCGACCTGGTCGCGCCATTGGTCGAGCATGCCGGGCTGACGATGGCGCTGAACGAGGCCTGGCTGCTGCTCGGCGCGTTCACGCTGGTGTCGTTGCTGGCGGCGCCGTGGCTGCGCCGGCCCCGGCTGTGATGCCCATGGCGACCGACATCTCGCTGCCGCGTTTCCCGCCGCCCCTGGCTGGCCGGGACATCCTGCCGCCGCGCGAATTCGCCGCCCGCATGCGGCAGAACGTTCTGGCAGCCTTCTCCGAGCGTGCTTTCGAGGATGAGGTACTGTCGCGCCGCCTGTTCGGCCGCGAGCAGCTGACCCTCAACCGGCCCGCCGCGATCCGCCATGTGCTGATCGACAATGCCGAGAATTACCGCCGCAGCGCCGCGACCGTGCGGCTTCTCTATCCGATCGTCGGCCGCGGCCTGTTCCTAGCCGAGGGCGAGGATTGGCGCGAGCAGCGCCGCACCGTGGCGCCGTCCTTCGCGCCGCGCACCCTGCCGGTGCTGGCGCGCCATGTCGCCGGCGTCGCCGGTGAGCTCGCCGCGACCCTCGCCGCCGAGAAAGGTGAAATCGATCTGCTCGATCACATGCACCGTCTCGCGATCGAGGTCGCCGGCCGCGCGATGTTCTCGCTCGAGATGGACGCGTTCGCGCCGCGCATGCGCGAAATGCTGCGCGATTACGGCGAGCGTCTGGCCCGGCCCTCGGCGCTCGACATCCTGCTGCCCTCGTGGCTGCCGGCGCCGCAGGATTTGGCGCGCTGGCGCTTTCGCCGCCATTGGCTCGGGCTGATCGACGAGATCGTCGCCGCCCGCCAGGCCAAGGTCAGCGCCGGGGCGCCGCGCGATCTGCTGGATCTGATGGCGACCGACCCGGAGACCGGCCGGAAGGTGCCGCGCCGGCGTCTCGCCGACCAGGTCGCGACGATGATCGCCGCCGGCCATGCGACGACCGCGGTGGCATTGTTCTGGTCGTTCTATCTGCTGGCGGCGGCGCCGGCGGTCCAGCAGCGCATCGCCGCGGAGGCGGCCTCGCTCGATCTCGGCCCCGAGGGCGCGGCCGACGCGTTGCCGCACCTGACCTACACTCGCGCCGTTGTGCAGGAGGCGTTGCGCCTCTACCCGCCGGCCTACGGCATCTTTCGCGTCGCGCGCGCCGCCGACGAAGCGGATGGCGTCTCGATACCGAAAGGCGCCATCGTGATGATCGCGCCGTGGCTGCTGCACCGCCACCGGCGGCTTTGGACCGAGCCGGATGTGTTCGACCCGTCGCGTTTTCTGCCCGGCGCGCCGGCGCCCGACCGCTTCGCCTATCTGCCGTTCGGAATCGGCCCGCGAATCTGCATCGGCGCGCAATTCGCGCTGACCGAGGCGACATTGGTGCTGGCGCGGCTGGTGCGGCAATTCGAGGTCGCCCGGGCCGACGACCAGCCGGTGATCCCGGTCGCCGCGATTACGGTGCGGCCCGACCACCCGCCGCCCTTCCGCCTGCGCCCGCGCTGACGTATGAGTCGCTGCGGGCGGTGAGAAGAGAGGCCGTTTATCGGCGATGACTTACGCGGTGGCAGAGATATCGGAAATCCGCGGGATGGAGGAGGCGGTTCATGCCGCGCGCACCCTTGTCCCTCCGGCCGTTCTCGCCGGGCTGAGCCGGCGGTCGGATCTCCGCGGCGCCCTGCAACTCGCTGGCCACGGCGCGTGCATCTGCGCGACCGGTCTGCTGGTCTGGCTCGCCGCGCCGCTCTGGTACCTGCTGATTCCGGCGATGGCGCTGCACGGCGTGACGATCGTCACGCTGTTCGCGCCGATGCATGAACGCGTCCACCGCACCGCCTTCGCCTCGCGCGCCGCGAACGAGATCGTCGGCTGGATCGCGGGCGTGCTGAGCTTCTACAACTCGACCTATTACTGGCACTTCCATTCCTGGCACCACCGCTACACGCAGTATCCCGATCGCGACCCCGAGCTGATGTTCCCAAAGGCGGCCAGCCGCCTCGAGTACCTGCGAGAAATCGGCAGCTTCAATTTCTGGTTTCGCCGCGCGATCGACTACCCCGCATTCGCCTTCGGGCACACCGGAAATTTGCCGTTCGTCCCGGAGAGCGCGAGACGCGGCATAGCGCTGTCGATGTCGGCGCAGTTGCTTATCTATTTGGCCGGCGCGGCCTCGATCGCGTTCGGGTTCACCGAAGTCCTGTATTTCTGGTTTCTGCCGGCGCTGCTTGCGCAGCCGATCCTGCGGGCCTTGCTGATTGCCGAGCACACTGGGTGCAGCCAGGACCGCAACGGCCTGACCAACACGCGGACGACGCTTACCCGGTTCCCGATCCGGCTCTTGATGTGGAACATGCCGTATCACGCCGAGCATCATCTGTATCCGTCGATCGCGTTTCATCTTCTGCCGGCGCTGCACCGCGAAGTGCGCGCGGCTCTGCGGCACGTCGCGCCCGGGTATGTCGCGGCCAACCGGGAGATCATTCAGCGCCTCTAGCGTTCATCACCGCCTCATCGGTAGCCTCGATGGGCTGGACAGCGCCTCTCCCGCGCCTATGTTGGCGAGTCGGGATGGGTGGCCGAGCGGTTGAAGGCACCGGTCTTGAAAACCGGCAGGGGTGCAAGCCTCTCGTGGGTTCGAATCCCACCCCATCCGCCAGCTCCGGATGGTTCTCGCGGTGAAGGCGTAAGCGGCGCCCCTCGCGGGGATGTTGTGGTGTTAAACTGCGAACGAATGGTTTTGAAAGGGTACTCATGTCCGGCCGATCACGGCTTCCAGGCGGCGAGCCGCGCAAGGCGAGCCAGCGCCGCACGCGGCGGGGGGAGGCGCCTGCCCCGCTCACACGACACTGGCGTTCCGGCGACCGGGTGCGCTGGAACGCGCGCGACGGCGTCTTCCAGCGCGATCTCGGCGATGGCGAAAACGCCGAGATCAAGCTCGGCGACCGGGTCTACCGGGTCCGCCTGACCGAGCTTGCCTGAATCCGCGCCTGCCCTCAGCCAGGTGAAGTCGGCGTGACGAGCGGCGCTGGCGCAAGCCCGCCGGTCTGACCTATCGTCTGCTTGTGCTTGCGATTCGCCCGCATCACCAGCGCCGAGGATGCCATGCCCGCTGCCGCCCTGTCGTCGAGGCCGACGGTTCTGGATCTCGCCGCGGCATTGGCGGCGGGAGATGTCACCAGTCGCGACCTCATAGAGGCGGCGCTGGCGCGGATCGCCGATCCCGGCGGCGAGGGCGCCCGCACCTTCGTCAAGGTCTATGGCGACAATGCGCGAGCCGCCGCCGATGCCCAGGACCGGTTGCGCCGGGCGGGATATGTCGCCTCGCCGCTGGCCGGGCTGCCGGTTTCGGTCAAGGATCTGTTCGACATCGCCGGCGAGCGCAGCCTCGCCGGCTCAAAAGCGCTCGAAGACACGCCGCCGGCCGCGCATGACGCGCCGGCGATCGCGCGGCTGCGCGCTGCCGGCGCGGTGCTGATCGGCCGCACCAACATGACCGAGTTCGCCTTTTCCGGGGTTGGCATCAACCCGCATTACGGCACCCCGGGCAATCCGTATGACCGCAATCTGATCCCCGGCGGGTCGTCCTCCGGCGCGGCCGTCTCGGTCGGCGACGGCCAGGCGGTGGTCGCGATCGGCACCGATACCGGCGGCTCGGTGCGCATCCCGGCCGCGTTCTGCGGCATCGCCGGCTTCAAGCCGACGCAATACCGCATCTCGCGCGATGGCGCGGTGCCGTTGTCGACAACGCTCGATTCGATAGGGCCGCTGGCCAACAGCATCGCCTGCTGCGCGATCGCCGACGCCATCATGGCCGGCGAGCCGCCGGTCGCGCCGGCGCCGGTGCCGATCGAGGCGATGCGGCTCGCCGTACCGCAGAGCTATGTCCTCGACGGGCTCACGCCCGAGGTGGCGAATGCCTTTGCCGCCGCCTGCGCGGCGCTGTCGCGCACCGGCGCCCGCATCGTCGACATCCCGCTCACCGAGCTTGCCGAATTGCCGGCGATCAACGCCGAAGGCGGCTTCGCGCCGATCGAGGCTTACGCCTGGCACCAGAAGCTTATGGCGCGGCGCGGCGATGAATACGATCAGCGTGTCCGCCTGCGCATCGAGCGCGCCAGCGGCATGAGCGCGGTTGATTACATCCGGCTGATGTCGGCCCGCACCGATCTGATCGCGCGGGTCGCGGCGGCGACTGCCGGGTTCGACGCGCTGTTGATGCCGACCGTCGCGATGACCGCGCCGCCGATCGCCGCCTTCGAGCAGGATCGGGAGTACCGGCATCTCAACGCGATGATCCTGCGCAACACCTCGGTGATCAATTTCCTCGATGGCTGTGCCGCCACCCTGCCGATCGCGAGCTCGGGAGCGCCGGTCGGGTTGATGGTGGTTGGCCAGCGTGGCGCCGACCATCGCCTCTTGGCGTTGGCCCGCGGCATCGAGGCCGCGCTCGACTCATAAAACGGGAGGAAATCCGCGATGCGTGCGATGCAGATCATCGAATGGGGACAGCCGCTCGAAGCGCGCGACTACCCCGATCCCGAGCCGCAGGGCGAGGAGGTGTTGCTGCGGGTCGAGGCGGCCGGCGTCTGCCACAGCGACGTGCACATCTGGGACGGGCATTTCGATCTCGGCGGCGGGCAGCAGATCTCGCTCGCCTCCCGCGGCGTGCAGCTGCCCTTCACAATGGGTCACGAGATCGCCGGCGAGGTGGTGGCGCTCGGGCCGCTGGCCGCCGGCGTCCAGGTCGGCGACAAGGTGGTGGCCTATCCGTGGATCGGCTGCGGCCAATGCGCCGTGTGCGGGAAGGGCGAGGAATTGCTGTGCCTCCGGCCGCGCACCCTCGGCACCCGGGTTGCCGGCGGCTACGGCACGCATGTCCTGGTGCCGCATGGCCGCTACCTGCTGCCCTATGATGGCGTGCCGCAGGATCTCGCCGCGACCTACACCTGCTCCGGCATCACCGCCTTCTCGGCGTTGAAGAAGACGCGCGGCCATGTCGGCCGTGACGACCATCTGGTGATCATCGGCGCCGGCGGGGTCGGCGGCAGCGCGGTGCACATCGCGCCGGCCGCGGTCGACGGCAAAATCATCGTCGCCGACATCGACGCGCAGAAGCGCGGCCATGCCCGCCAGATGGGCGCCGTCGCGACGATCGACAACGCCGCCCCCGATGCGGTGAAGCAGATCATGGAAGCGACCGGCGGTGGCGCCGCCGCGGCGATCGATTTCGTCGGCTCGCCGAAGACGATGGAGTTCGGCGTCAACATCCTGAGGAAGGGCGGCAAGCTCGTCATGGTCGGGCTCTATGGCGGCGCCCACCCGATCTCGACCGTGCTGTTCCCGTTCAAGATGATGACGGTCGAGGGCTCCTATGTCGGCACCCTCGAGGATCTGCGGGAATTGCTCGCCCTGGTGCAAGCCGGCAAGGTGCCGCCGATCCCGATCGAGCGGCGGCCGGCCGAAGAGGCCAGCGCCGCGCTGAGCGACCTGAAGAGCGGCGGCAAGGTGCGCGGCCGCGTCGTGCTGCACCATCGCTGATGATGCAACCTCGCCTTGGCCGGCTTGCGCCGGCCAAGGGCATTTTCCGGCTCCGGCGGGCCGTCGGTTGCGGTAGAGGGGTCACCCTCAGGATTCAGCGTGACAGTCATGCCCGGCTGGGGGTTATCAACGCGCCGTAAGCGTATACTTAAAGCTGAGGATTCGAAAATCGATGGAGCCGCCGATGCCCGCTCTCAGTTGGCTTAAACCTGCCGCGCTGGCCGCGACGGTCGTTGCCGCCGGTTGCTTATTGGTGCCCGCGCCGCTACAGGCGCAAGAGGTTACGGTGCTGCGGGGGTCGCCGTCGCCGCCGTCACCGCCCTATTTTTCCGTTCCGGGCAACAACCCGGACAACCAGTTCAGTACCTACTCACCGTCCGGTTATGACGACAACTATCCCTACTATGGGGACGACTTTCCGTGGGGCGTTGGCGACCTCGGACGCGGCTTTCGTCGCGGCGACTTCCGTCATCGTGGCTTCCATGCCGGCTTTCGTCGCGGCGGCTTCACTCATCGCGGCTTCCGTACCGGCGGCTTGCATGCCGGTTTCCACGGCGGGGGTTTCCATGGTGGGGGCGGGCATCGCTGATATGAGGCGTTCCGGAATCGGGCGATCCAGGCTGTGAGGTCCTGGCCCTCTCTACCGGGACCGCCATAGAAGGCTATGGATACACGGTTCGGTGGGACTCGTAGGAGGGGAAACGATGAGCAATCCGGCGTTCAGATTCGATCACGTCCACATCATCAGCGAAAATCCACGGGCATCGGCCGAGTGGTATGTCGAGATGTTCGGCGCGACGATTGCTCGCGACACGATCGCCCGCGGCGCGCCGCAGATTTTCGTCGAGCTCGGCGGCATGACGATCCTGATCCGCGGCCGCCGCGCGGGCGAAGATCCCGCACCCTCAAGACCCATTCAGCCCTACTCCGACTTCTCCAGCCATAACGCCTGGGGCACCGACCATTTCGGCTTCATGTACCAGGGCGATCTGACGGCCCTCTGCGCCGATTTGCGCGCGAAGGGCGTCCGCTTCCCGGTCGAATTGAAGCAAGGCGTCGGCGGCAGCCTGCTGTGCTATGTCGCCGCCCCCGACGGCGTCAGCATCGAATTGATGCAGTCTGCATAGCGGCACGTATAAGCGCCAAAACGACGTAAGGTCATACCGAAGTCGGCGTGATTCTAGATTAATTGACAACAATGACCCAGAGGCGCCACGATCAGCTGCCCCGGGCGCGTCGCCCCGTAAGGCGGGGGGAGCCATAGGCGGAGCATCGGTCGGGGGAGGACCTTTTCGCGCTCGGGGCATCTGCGATATGGGCCGAATCTAGAAGCGTTCAATATACGGTTAATACCGATGCTCAACTCAGGTGCTTAGCCCATCTGATCGACACGACCGCCCTCCCGCGCGCCGGCCGATGATCTCAGTTACCGATCTTTCGAAGCCGCATCAACTTGGTCACTTTCGACGTCTCGTCGGGATGCACGAGGTTGTCGACGTAGCGGCCCCAAGCCTCAAGCGCTGCTTTGCGCTCCTCCCTGGCTTGCGCGTCCTCAGGCGTGGTCTGCGAACATTCCCGGACCTGAAATGCCGAACGCCATGTCGATTTTGCTTATTTGGCGGCTCGTAACGCTGACAGATTGTTTTTCAAAGCATTCTGAACCAGAAGAGGCACTGTTCGATTCTATGCAGTGTTGATGACCGCGAGCACGGCGGCGCCGTAGCGGTCGAGCTTGCTGCGGCCGATCCCGGGGATTTCGGCCAGGGCGTCGAGCGAGACCGGCCGGCGGCGCGCCACCTCGATCAGCGTCGCATCGTGGAAGATCACGTAGGGCGGCAGCTCCTGGCGGCGGGCTTCGTCAAGCCGCCAGGCACGAAGCGTCGTCCATAGCGCCTGGGCGGCGGCATCGAGCTCCAGCCCGGCCGCTCGCCTGGCGGATTTGCGGCCGGTCGTGCGCTCGCGCGGCGTGTCGCTGCGGAACCGCACCGCGCGGGCGCCGCGCAGCACCTCGCCGGCCCGCGGCGCCAGAGCCAGCCCGCCATGCCCCTCGGGATCCGGCAGCAGATCCCCGTGCGCCAGCAGCTGGCGGATCACCGACAGCCAGCCGCGCGTGTCGAGTTCCGTCCCGACGCCAAAGGTCTTGAGCCCGTCATGGCCGAAACGGCGGACCCGCTCGGTCGCGTTGCCGACCAGCACGTCGACGACATGATGCGCGCCAAACCGCTGGCCGGTGCGATACACCGCCGACAGCGCCTTCTGCGCGGCTACGGTCCCCTCCCAGCTAGCCACCGGGGTGCGGCAATTGTCGCAATTGGCGCAGGCGGGGTGATCGCGCTCGCCGAAATAGCCGAGCAAGGCCTGGCGCCGGCACGACACCGTTTCGCAATAACCGATCAGCGCCTCCGATTTCTGGCGCTCGATCAGGCGTTGCCGCTCGTCGATGTCGCTGGCCTCGACCAGCCGCCGCAAATTCATCACATCGGCGATGCCGTAGCTCATCCACGCATCCGCCGGCAGCCCGTCGCGTCCGGCCCGGCCGGTCTCCTGGTAATAGGCTTCGAGGTTCTTGGGTGCGTCGAGATGCGCGACGAAGCGCACATTCGGCTTGTCGATGCCCATGCCGAACGCGACGGTGGCGACGATGATGATGCCTTCCTCGCGCAGGAACCGATCCTGGTGATGCCCGCGCGTCTCGCTGGGAAGCCCGGCATGGTACGGCAATGCCTCGCGCCCGCGCGCACTGAGCCAGGTGGCGGTTTCCTCGACGCCGCGCCGGGTCAGGCAATAGACGATCCCTGCGTCGCCCGGGTGTTCCTCCTCGAGAAAGCGGAGCAGATCCTCGCGCGCGTTGCGCTTTGCCACGACGCGATAGAACAGGTTGGGGCGGTCGTACCCGGCCGCGAAAACGCGCGCCGCTGCGAGATGCAGCCGCTCGGCGAGGTCGCGGCGGGTCGGACCGTCCGCGGTCGCGGTCAGCGCCATCAGCGGAATGTCGGGAAAGCTTTGCTTCAGGATGCCGAGCGCCTGGTAGTCCCGGCGGAAATCGTGGCCCCATTGCGAGATGCAATGCGCCTCGTCGATCGCGAACAGCGCGATCCGGCACCGCCCCAGCATCGCGAGGCAACTCGGCATCATCAGGCGCTCGGGCGAGACGTACAGCAGATCGAGCGCGCCCTCGCGGATCTCGCGCTCGACCGCGGCCGCCTCGCCGGCCGCCAGCCCGGAGTTGAGCGTCGCCGCCCGCACGCCGGCTTGCCGCAGGGCGTCGACCTGGTCCTTCATCAGCGCGATCAATGGCGAGACGACGACGCCAAGCCCGGGGCGCAGCAGCGCCGGCAACTGATAGCACAGCGATTTGCCGCCGCCGGTCGGCATCAGCACGATCGCATCGCCGCCGGCGACCACGTGCTCGACGATCTCCTGCTGCTGTCCGCGAAAGCTGGCGTAGCCGAAGATGCGGCTCAGCACGGCAAGCGGGGTTTGCACATCGACTTCGGTCACTCGGCTCCTCGGGCGCTGGCAATCGGCGGCTACACGCTTTCGGCGATCCCTGCGAGAGGCTAAGCTCGGAGGCCCGAGAGAGGAACCAGCTTCATGAGCATCGCCCGCGCCATCAGCCCCGAAATCCCCGAACCGGCCCCCGGCACCTGGTCCAATTGCCTGGTCGCCGGCGGCATCGCCTATGTTGCCGGCATGACCGCAAGCGGCGGCGACCTCACCGACGAATATACCCAGGCGAAGGGGATCTTCACCAAGATCCGTCACTTGGTCGAGGCGGCCGGCGGCAGCATGGCCGATATCGTCACGGTGACGATCTTCGTCACCGACATCAGCCAGCGCGAGAAGGTGTGGCAGGCCCGTCGCGAATTCTTCACCGGCGACTTCCCGGCCTCGACCCTGGTGCAGGTGGCGGCCTTGGCCACCCCGTCACTGAAGGTCGAGATCAACGCCGTGGCGCATATCGCCGCCAGCCAGCGCTGACGATGGCAGGCGTCAACGTTCTCGTCATCCAGCGTCTCGGCGCCGCCGATCATGCGCGAATCAAGGCGATCGATCCGGCGATCAAACTGGTCGACGCCGGCGGCTGGTTTGACGGCGAGTATCGCGAGACCTGGCCGGCTTACTCCGCCGCCCGCTATCTGTCACCGAAATCGACGGGGCAGGGGACGCGCGAGGAGCGCGACAAGCTCCTCGCCGAGACGGAAGTGATCCTCGGCGGCTGGCCGTTCCCGCTCGATCTGCGCGCCCGGGCGCCTCGGCTCAAATGGTTTCACCAGCGCCCGGCCGGCGCCAGCAACCTGTTGATCGGCGATCTGTGGGGCAGCGACGTCATGGTGACGACGTCGCGCGGTGCCGGCAACACGCTGGCGATGGCGGAGTATGCCGTCGCCGGCATTCTGCATTTCGCCAAGGGCCTCGACCGCGCCATCACCGATCGCGACGCCGGAAAATTCGACCATCGCGCCTACCGGCCATCGATGATCGAAGGCAAGACGGCCTGCGTCGTCGGCGCCGGCGGTATCGGGCTCGATGTCGGCAGGCTGTGCGCCGCGCTCGGCATGCGCGTCGTCGGCACCCGCCGCACTCCTCCCCAGGCAGGCGACCCCTTGCCGCAAGGCTTCAGCGAGCTCGGCGGTCCGGCGGATCTCGACCGCTTCCTGCCGGACAGCGATTTCGTCGCGATCTGCTGCCAGTGGACGCCGGAAACCACCCGCCTCTTCAACAAGGACCGTTTCGCCTTGATGAAGAAGGGCAGCGTGCTGGTCAACGTCGCCCGCGGCGAGATCGTCGATGAGGACGCGCTCGCCGGTGCACTCGACCAGGGTCATTTGCGCGGCGTCGTCCTCGACGTCTATGTCGGCGAGTTCGAGCACCTGCCGCCGGCGCGGCTGTGGTCCGATCCGCGGGTGTTGATAACGCCGCATATTTCCGGCGCTAGCGACGACGAGCGCCATCGCGGGGTCGATCTCTTCTGCGACAATCTGCGCGCCTATCTCGCTGGTCGGCCCTTGCACAACGTCATCGACTGGGACCGCGGCTATTAGAGCCTCATCGAGATTGCTTCGTCGCTACGCTCCTCGCAATGACATCTCTAGAAAAACTATATTTCGTTTATATCCTGACGAATGAGCGCCACACCGTACTGTACACCGGTGTGACAAGCGACCTGAAGGTGCGCGTTTACCAGCACCGCGAAAAGCTGCTTCCAGGGTTCACGAAGCGCTATAACGTTTGGCAGCTGGTTTACTATGAAGCTGGGACCGACGCTTCGGGTGCGATCGCCAGGGAGAAGCAGATCAAGGCGGGTTCACGGGCAAAGAAACTTGCTCTGATCAACAGCTTCAATCCCGAATGGCGGGACCTTTACGGCACGCTATAACAAGCTGTCATTGCGAGCGAAGCGAAGCAATCTCGGTGTAATTATACTCGAACAATTGGTTGAAAGGAATGCACATGCGTCCACAGGCTGCCGCGCTGAAAGCGCTGCTCGACCAGCCCGCATTACAGGTCATGCCCGGTTGCGGCGACGGCATGGGCGCCCGGCTGATCGAGGAAGCCGGCTTTCGCACCGGCTTTGTCTCCGGCTCCAGCATCTCGGCGATGCGGCTGGCGATGCCCGACATGGATCTGATGAGCTTCCCGGAAATGGCCGACGCGGTCGAGACCTGCATTGCCGCCGCGCCGAACGTGCTGTGGCTGGCCGATGGCGACACCGGCTATGGTAACGCGCTCGCGGTGCAGAAGGCGATCCGCGCCTATGCGCAGCGCGGCGCCGCCGCGGTGCTGATCGAGGACAAGGCCTGGCCGCGCCCGCTCGGCCATCACGGCGCCAAGCTGGTCATCGAACGCGATGCCGCGATCCTACGCTGCCGCGCCGCAATCGAGGCGTGCCATGAGGAAGGAATTCTGCTTTTGGCCCGCACCGATGCGCGCACCTCGCGCGGCTTCGACGAGGCCTTGGCGCGGCTGAAGGCCTTTGTCGCGGCAGGCGCCGACATCCTGTTTTTCGACTCGCCGCAATCGGAGGCAGAGATGCGCGAAGCCGTGGCGGCTTCTGCCGGCAAGCCGGCGCTTGCGGTCACCTCGCCGGCCGGCAAGCATTTCATGCCCGATGACGCCGAGTTGCAACGGCTCGGGATCAAGCTGGTCGTCTATCCGCAAGCGATCCTCGCCGCCACCGTGCATGCGGTCCGGGCCGCGCTCGGCGGGCTGAAGGGCGCCCCGAAGCCGCCGATGGCGGGACCGGCGGAGCTGGCGACGGCGATCCGCTCGGCCGACTATTTGGCGCAGGATGCGCGCTGGCCGGATCCGCCCCGACCGGACCGCACCTGAGCCGATCCGGTTTTGTTGGCGTCTTGATTTCGAATGTCGCGATCAGTTGCCGCGACCACCTTGATGCCTGCAGTAATTCACGACGCACTCGGGGTTGTCGTTCGTCGGGACGCTGCGCAACTGAAGCATTTCTCCACCCGAACAAGAAGAGGCATTGGCCACGACGAAGTCCATGAACGATGGATAGTTGATAAAAACGAAGCGATTTGCCGCGATCAGAGCGTGGAGCCCCGCGCAAGTGTAGGCGCTGGAATCAACTCCAGTGGCAAACGCCGAGGAGCTGACGACCATTGCGAACACGGTAGGCAGAAACCTCTTCATGGACGCGATTTATCCTACGGGTTGCCAACCTGGCGCTGCGAAGTTGCCGTCCTCACCCGGATTGCCGCTCTCTTGAAGGGCGCAAAGCCCGCTGATCTACGGGTACAGCAACCGGCCGAATTCGAGCTTGTCATCATCGCAGGACGGCGAACGGGTTCGGCGTGACTATCCCCCCGGCGCTACTTGCGCGCGCAGATGAGTGATTGAACAACTGCGCAGGATGAAGTCTGCTGCGGGGCGTAAGGAGACACCGCCGGAGCGGGTCGCGCAAGGGGGAGGCATGTCTTTCTACTTTATCGCCGGCGTGGCGGCGCTCGGTGGCCTGCTGTTCGGCTACGACACAGGCGTCATATCCGGCGCGCTGCTGTTCATCCGGGAAGCGCTGGCGTTGTCGCCGACGATGCAGGGCGTCGTCGTCGCAATCGTCCTCGCCGGTGCCGCGGTCGGCGCGGCTGTCGCCGGTGCTCTGTCGGACCGATTCGGGCGCCGCCGCGTGATACTGGGCGCCGCGCTGCTGTTCGTGGCCGGCGGTATACTCTGTGCGATCGCGGCGCAGCTGACGGTGCTGTTGGTCGGACGCGTTCTCGTCGGACTGGCGATCGGTATAGCCTCGATGCTGACGCCGCTGTACCTCGCCGAGATCGCGCCGGCGCGGGATCGCGGCGCGATCGTGTCGCTGAACCAGCTCTGCATAACGATCGGGATTCTCGTCTCCTACTTGGTGGGATTCGCGTTCGCCTCGTTCGTGGGAGGCTGGCGCTGGATGCTCGGCATCGGCGCAATTCCCGGCATCGTCCTTGCGATCGGCATGCTGATCTTGCCGGAGAGCCCGCGTTGGCTTGCCGGTCACGGCCGAACCGAAGATGCCGGGGCGGTCTTGCGCCGTTTGCGAGCCGGGGCGGATGTCTCGGACGAGCTCAACGCGCTGCGGACGGATATTGCGCTGGAGGGACGGCAACTCGCCGGCTGGGGGGAGTTGTTTTCACCGCGGCTGTGGCGTCCGCTCGTCATCGGCATCGGATTGGCGATGTTCCAGCAGATCACGGGGATCAACACGGTGATCTACTTCGCGCCGACGATTTTTGAGAGCGCGGGTCTTCCCTCCGCAGCCATCTCGATCCTTGCTACCGCGGGGGTGGGCGCAGTCAACGTCGTCATGACCATCGTGTCGATCCGATTGATCGACAGGCTGGGCCGGCGGCAACTCCTCTTTTGGAGCCTTGGCGGGATGGCCGCGACATTGTTGGTGCTGGCAGGCATCTTCCAGATGGGTGCGGCGGGCGGGTTCGCTTGGATCGCGGTCGTTTCCGTGGCGGCCTTTGTCGGCTTCTTTGCGATCGGGCTGGGCCCCGTGTTTTGGCTGCTCATCGCAGAAATCTTCCCGCTGGCGGTGCGAGGCCGGGCGATGAGCCTTGCGGCCGTGGCCAATTGGGGCTTCAACCTGATCGTCGCGGCGACCTTCCTCGATCTTGTCTTGGCTATCGGCAGCTCCAGCGCATTCCTCATCTATGCGGTGTTTAGCGTCGTGGCGCTGGGATTCGTCGCCGTCGTGGTGCCGGAGACGAAGGGTCATACGTTGGAGCAGATAGAGCTCGATATGACCGGACCAACGAGATTGCGTCCCGCTTGATAGCCGCGCGTGGCTGCGTCGCGCCTGCGAAGACGCCCTATGCGGTCTTGCTTCCTCAACAGATTCGGTCACTGGCGCATTACGCTATTGGCGATCGTGACGATCGTTCTTGCCTCCGCGACGTCGGCGCGAGCGGGGGATCAATCGCGCTTTGCCGATAACCTCCTCGGCGATTGGGGCGGCCTCCGCGGCGATCTGCTCGATAACGGGATCGACCTCACGATTGATTACGAGTCGGAGAGCGCCAGCAACGTCCAAGGCGGCAAGAAGCTTGGCGTGCGCTACACCGATCAATTGACGTTTGGCACGCGATTGGATCTCGATCGGCTTTTGGGCCTTGACCAAGCCCAGCTCCAGCTCACGATCACCGATCGGAATGGCCGCAATTTAAGCAGCGATCTGCATTTGGACACGCTTCAGCTTGTTCAGGAAGTGTTTGGCCGCGGGCAGACATGGCGCATCACGCAGCTTTGGTACCACCAGATCTACTTTGGCGGAGTGCTGGACTGGAAGGCCGGCAGGCTCACCGTCGGGGAGGACTTTGCCAGCTTTTTCTGCGAGTTCATGAACCTGACATTCTGCGGCGCGCCGCCGGGAAATCTGGTCGGTAATTACTGGTATAACTGGCCGGTCAGCCAATGGGCGATGCGGCTGAAGGCGAACCTCACCGATTTCGGTTACGCGCAACTCGGCGCTTACGAGGTCAACCCGAACTGGCTGACGCGGCGTTACGCATTTTATCTGTGGGATCCGCCCGACGCCACGGGTGCGCTGATCCCCGCCGAGCTCGGGTGGTTTCCGAGCGTCGGGGCCGCGCAACTGCCGGGAGGCTACAAATTCGGCGCGTGGTACAACACGTCGAGGACGCCGGACGTCGTCCTGAATGCCCAAAGCAAGCTTCTCGGGTTGGCCGGCGGTCAACCGCTGCAGCGCAACGGGGCCTACGGCGTCTATGTCAACTTTATTCAGCAACTGACGGAGGGCGCTCCCGCGACCGGGCGCGGCGTCAACGTATTCCTGAACGTTAGCGAACCCGCTGAGGGGCTTAATGCCTTTTTTAACGCCACCTTTGCCGATCGGCAAACCGCGACCCTGGACAGCCAGATCGCGGTCGGGCTGGTGCGCGTGGGGCCCTTTGCGTCGCGTCCGGCGGATCAGGTTGCGATCGCCATCGGCCGAACGCACGTCAATAAGCGCGTTGCCGGCGCAGAAGGATTGCAGAATGCGGCGGGCTTGGGACCAATCGGGGTCCAGCACTCGGAATATGTAGGCGAAATTTATTACAAGCTGCACGCGGCTCCGGGAATTTACCTGCAACCGAATATCCAGTACATCGTCAGTCCCGGCGGGGTTTCAGGAAATGCCAATGATCTAATTCTCGGGTTTAAGCTGGTTGTTCACTTATGATGATTTCTATGTATAGGGCCATAAACTTGGAATCATTGCCGGGACAAGCGCTCGCTGCGAAGCGGCCGAGCGAAACAGCACTCGATCCGGATTTCCCGATCGCCCATCACACTATCATTGCCGGGATAGACCGCGGGGCATCCGGCTTAAACTAAAGAGCCGTCTATCCGAGCGGCTATAGGGAATTGCGTTCAGGGTGAATCGTTTGTGGGAAGAGCAACCCTATCGAGGAACCCCTATGCGCGTTGCAGCTATGGCTTTCGTCGGAGCTCTTGGTCTGGCCGCCTCCGCGGTCTCGGCGAGCGCCGCTCCCCCTGTCCCGAACCTTGACGTCCAGCATGAAACAAACATCGTCCAGGTGGCGGGCGGTTGCGGCGGGGGTTTCCATCCCAACCGTTGGGGCCGCTGCGTTCCGAACCGCTACAGCTATTATGGGCATCATTATTGGGGCGGACCTTATCGGGGATGGCACTCGCCCGATGATCACGTCGCGCGGGATCTGAACCGGCGAGAGCTCGGCCGGGGTTACTACGGGAGCAGCGGGCCTTACCGCTGACCGACCGCTCGGCGATCAGGCGGCGGGTTTCGGAAAGAAGCGGTTTTCCGGCCGCGGCAATCCGAGATTTTCGCGCAGCGTCTTGCCCTCGTATTCGCGCCGGAACAACCCGCGCCGCTGCAGTTCCGGCACGACCCGGTCGACGAACTCGTCGAGCCCGCCCGGGACCCACGGGAACATGATGTTGAACCCGTCGCTCGCCCCGCCGTAGAGCCATTCTTCCATCTGGTCGGCGATCGTGCGCGGTGTGCCGACCATCGCCAAGCCGCCATAGCTGCCGGCGATCTGCGCCAGCTGGCGCACCGTCAGATTGTCGCGCCGGGCGCGGGCGATGACGCGCTCGCGGCCACTCTTCGAGGCGTTGCTCTCGGGAATATCCGGTAGTGGCGCATCGAGCTCGAACCCCGACGCGTCATGGCCGAGCGCGATCGACAATGAGGCGATGCCGCTGTCGGGATGCACCCGGCTGTCGAGCAAGGCGCGCTTGGCCTGCGCCTCCGCGACCGTGTCGCCGACGACGACGAGACAGCCGGGCAAAATCTTGACATGGTCGGGATCGCGGCCGGCCATCTTGGCGCGGCCCTTGATGTCGGCATAGAGCTTCTGGGCGTCCGGGAAATTGCCGCCGCTGGCGAACACCATCTCGGCGGTCTCGCCGGCGAGCTGGCGGCCGGCATCCGACGCGCCGGCCTGGACGATGACCGGCCAGCCCTGGATCGGCCGGGCGATGTTGAGCGGCCCGCGCACCGACAGGAACTCGCCCTCGTGGTCGAGGACATGCATGCGGTCGGGGTCGAAATAGATGCCCTCCTCGACATCGCGGACAAAGGCGTCCTCGGCCCAGCTGTCCCACAGCCCAGTGACGACGTCGTAGAATTCGCGGGCGCGGCGATAGCGCTCGCCATGCTCCATATGCTCGGTCAGGCCGAAATTGAGCGCCGCGTCGGGATTGGATGTGGTGACTAGGTTCCAGCCGGCGCGCCCGCCGCTGATATGGTCGAGCGAGGCGAAACGGCGCGCGATCATGTAAGCTGGCTCGAAGGTCGTGGAGGCGGTGGCGATCAGGCCGATGTGTTCGGTCACCATCGCCAAGGCCGGCAATAGGGTCAGCGGGTCGAACGAGGTCACCGTGGCGCTGCGCTTCAATGCCGCCATCGGCATGTTCAACACCGCCAGATGATCGGCCATGAACCAGGCGTCGAACCGGCCCTGCTCCAGCTTCTGCGCGAAGCGGATCAGGTGCTGCAGGTTGAAATTGGCGTCGGGATAGGCGCCGGGGTAGCGCCACCACGCGGTATGGATGCCCACCGGGCGCATGAATGCGCCGAGCCGTAATTGCCGCGATCCCATGTTCCTTGGCCTCTTGCCAGCGACGATCCGATGTTACCCGCCCGGACGTGCTTGGTGCATACTGAATCGCTGCGACAAGGAGGGCACAGCGATATGGGCGAGGCCGGCCGTCAGATGCATCTCGGGGTGTTCGTCCTCGGCACCGGCAATCATATGGCCGGCTGGCGCTACGAGGGCGCCTTCGCCACCCATATGGAATTGCCGGTGATGCAGGAGATCGCCCGCATCGCCGAGCGCGGCAAGTTCGACCTGTTGTTCATCTCAGACTCGATGGTGATGGACCCGACCGACCATCCCTCGTTCCTGTGCCGCTTCGAGCCGACGACCTTGATCACGGCGCTGTCGGCGGTGACGACGCATATCGGGCTCGGCGCGACGGTCTCGACCAGCTTCAACGAACCGTTCAACGTCGCCCGCATCTTCGGCTCGATCGATCATCTCAGCGGCGGCCGCGCCGCGTGGAACGTCGTCACCAGCTCCAACGCCAAGGCGGCGCTGAATTTCAATCTGGAGGAGCATCTCGACCACGAGCTGCGCTACGCCCGCGCCAACGAATTCGTCGATGTCGTTCGGGGGCTGTGGGATTGCTGGGACGATGGCGCGATCGTCGCGGACAAGGCCACCGGCCGGTTCGTCGATGCGAGCAAGGTGCGCCCGCTTGACCACAAGGGCCGGTTCTTCCAGGTCAAGGGCCCGGTCAACATGGCGCGCTGCCCGCAAGGCCATCCGGTCATCATCCAGGCCGGCGGCTCGCCCTCGGGGCTGGAGCTGGCGGCGCGTACCTCCGATGTCGTGTTCTCGGTGGTGCAGGAATTGGCGCCGGCCCAGAAGGCTTACGCCGACCTCAAGGGCCGCATGGCCAAATACGGCCGCGCCCCGCAGGCGATCGCGGTGCTCCCCGGGGTGATGCCGGTCGTCGGCGCCAGCGATGCCGAGGCCCGCGAACAGCTGGCAAAGCTGCAAAGCTGGATCACCCCGACCAATGCGACGACGCTGGTCGCCAGTCGCATCGGCTACGACGTTTCCGGCCATCCGCTCGATGGGCCGGTGCCGCCGCCACCGCCGTTTCAGGGCAGCCAGACCTTCACCAGCGTGCTCTACGATATGGCGAAGCGCGAGAACATGACCCTGCGGGATCTCTACAATTTGACCGCGGCGGCACGCGGCCACTGGGTCGTCTGCGGCACCCCGCAAACGATCGCCGATACGCTCGAGCAATGGTTTGTCGAGGGCGCCGCCGACGGCTTCAACATCCTGCCCGCGCATTTCCCGGGGGCGTTCGCCGATTTTGTCGATCTGGTGGTCCCTGAATTGCAGCGCCGTGGCCTGTTCCGCCGCGATTACCAGGGCAGCACCCTGCGCGACCATTTCGGCCTGGCCCACGTGCCGGCACCGGCCGCACCCCGAGAGGCGGCCGGCGCGACGTAAGCGGCGCCGCGACAAGGAGTATGCCCATGGCTACCACTTTGGGGGTTGAGACTTCAGGGCTGCTGATGCTGGTCGGCGCCGCGACGCCGCCCGGCCGGCTTTCTGCCGCGATCGCCGCCACGGCGGAAGCCGCCCGGGCCGGTCACGCCGATCTCGCGGTCGACATCCTCAACCTCGCCGAGACGCCGGTCGAGATCTGCGACGGCCGGCCGCTCGACGCCTACAACCAGGCGACCCGCCAGGCGGTCGCGCGGATCGCCGGAGCCGGGGCAGTGTTGATCGCCGCGCCGGTCTACCGCGCGAGCTTCCCGGGCGTCCTGAAAAACTTGCTCGACATCACCCCGGTCGAGGCGTTGCAGAACAAGCCGGTCGGGATCGTCGCGATGGGCGGCTCGCCGCATCATTATCTCGCGGTCGACGCCCAGCTGCGTCAGGTGCTGGCCTGGTTCGGCGCGCTGGTTGCGCCGACCGCAATCTATCTGACCGGCGGCGATTTCCGCGACGGCCAGCTGGCGTCCGATTCGGCCCGCGCCGATATGGCGGCGCTGGCCGGCACGCTGACACTGCTGATGCGCCATCTCGATCCAGGCTCGCTCGGCCCGCCGCCGCTCGCCGCCAAGTTTACCTGACCGGATCTTGGAGGCGCGCATGCGACAGCCGCCGCCCCCGGGCAAGCGCCACCGGCCCTTGCCTGACCAACAGCCCAACCCGAGTTCCGACGATCCCGAGGCGCTGGCGAAGATCAAGGCGATCGCCGACAGCCCAACTTACCGCCAGGCCGATCGCGATCCCGATTTCCTGCAGCGCCCCGATATGCGCGGCGTGCGGCTGATGCTCGATTACCTGAAGCCGCAGACATTGCTCAACGAGCACGACGTCGCTCACACGATCGTCGTGTTCGGCAGCACCCGCATCCCGGAGCCGGCCGTCGCGGCGCGGGCCGCCGCGGATCTCGCCGCCGCGCTTGCCGCCCGCCCGAAGGATGCCGAATTGCAGCAGCGGCTCGCGATCGCCCGCCGTGTCGAGGCGAACAGCCGGTATTACGATGTCGCGCGCCAATTCGGCCGCCTCGTCGGGGTGTGCGGCAACAAGGCGATCGGCGGCCGGATCATGGTCATGACCGGCGGTGGCCCGGGGATCATGGAAGCGGCCAATCGCGGCGCCTGCGATGTCGGCGCGCAATCGATCGGGCTCAACATCGACCTGCCGCACGAGCAATACCCGAACCCCTATGTCAGCCCGGATCTGTGCTTCCGCTTCCGCTACTTCGCGATGCGCAAGCTGCATTTCCTGCTGCGAGCCCGCGCTTTGGTCGCGTTTCCCGGCGGCTACGGCACGATGGACGAGCTGTTCGAGGTGTTGACATTGTCGCAGACCCGCAAGATCAGCCCGGTGCCGGTGATCCTGGTCGGCGAAGCGTACTGGCGCCACGTGCTCGATCCCGACTTCCTGATGGCCGAGGGGACGATCGAGCCCGAGGATCGCGACCTCTTCTGGCACGCCGAAACCGCCGAGGAGATCTGGCGCGACATCCTGCTCTGGTACGAGCTGAAGGGCGAACCCCTGCTGCCCCCCGATGTGGCGGATGAGTATTGTCGGCCGGATGGTAGGGGATAAAGGCTGGGCGCTCGTTTACACCACTTCTGCGAAATACTATCGTAATCTTCGCAGCGTAGCCTATTTCGCCGTGAAACAGGGTCCGTAACCGTACCGGAATTACGCTGGCGTCGCGATGCCGGTTGCGGCGATGACGGCACATCGAGTACCTCGCTTACACAAGATCGGTTCGCTCTCGACTGTTTGGAAATATCCAAGCCCAAAAGCATGCCCAATGTTGAAATTCTAATTCCGGCCAGTCCGGTAGCCGCCTTTTTCTCGCAGATCGCTGCGTTCAGTTGGGCATTGAAGAGCCTGCGGTGGTCGCGGTGGCGTCCCACCCTGCGGGTCGTGATGGGTGGCGAGGTCGACACCGAAGCGCTGGACCGCTGGTTGCCGTTTTTGAGCGATGTCGAAATCATGCTGCTGTCGCGGACTCAGTCACTGCGAGAGGGTATTTGGGCCCAATATGACAGCCTGTACCAATTAGCCTCCAAAGACGCTGACGTCATCCTGCGGATGGATGCCGATACCCTGCCGGTCGCTGACTTTGAGGACGTGCTTGATGAGGTGGTAGAGATCGGCGGCATAGCCGGCGTCATCGAGCATTATCCGTTCAGCACGCCCACGGGATTGGCGCGGTCCGAAGACTGGCAGAGAGTTGCAACCGGCGTCATCGGGAGACCTCTCGATCTTCCCTTTCACTATACACTGCTGCCTAACCCGGAGTGGCCAGCGCCCTTCTACCTGAATGACGGCGCGGTATATTGCTCCGGGACAATATTTTCTGAGCTGAGTGAGATTTACCGGCGGTTGCGGCCACAGCTCCTCCATCGGCTTGGCGACCCCTACTTTGCCGGCCAGGTCGGCTTTGCGTTGGCGGTCGCGGAGTTAGGTGCGCCAACCCGGGCGTTGCCGGCTCGCTACAATTTCCCCAACGATCCGCGTGCTGCTTCTCTTCACCCGGACGAGCTCGGTGAAGTCGCCATTTTTCACTATCTCAGAACGGAGCGGTACGACCGCCACAAAATCTTCCGGGACGCATCGCAGTACGACAGCTTCATGAGGTTGCAGCTGACCGGTGTCGATGCCGTCTTCCAACAAAAGGTGCGGGAGATCGTCGGTTCGGATTACCCCTTCGGAGGGCAGACAGCGACGCAACGCGCAGGCCGCGCGCCTCGTCGGTCGACCGATGACCCGCTGTCGAGCGCCGCGTTCGAGCGCCAGATTGCCGAACACCGGGCGACCGTCGCTCCGGAACTCACCGGTATCGACTCAGAACTGACTGGTGGCGCCCACGAAAGCGGGATCACGCTCCCTTCCGACGATCGGGATCTCACGGCGCCGGTCGCTGTGTTCGGCTATGCCGAGGAGTTTGAAACCTCCGGACATCTGGAACCGCTGATGCGGTTCAAACAGGCCTTGGTCAGCGCTTTCGGCGTGGAACAGGGTTTCGCTGTCTACCGCGAGAGGCTGAAGCTGCCGGACAGCGGCCAGATCCGGCTAAACCAGCTCGAGAGCCAATATACGATCGCGCGAACGCGCGGCGAAATTTTCGAGACCGATCGGGGGGGCGAGCGGTTTGTCATCGAGCCGCCCAGGGTGGTTGGAGAGGGCGTCCGCCGCCCGTTGGAACATGTCGCCCGCCCGCTTTACGTCGCTTCCGTGAATAATGCGCGAGTGCGGGGGCGCTCCGCGGTTATCGAGGTCGAGGGCCTCGCTCTTGTCGATTACCACCCGTACGAACGAGAGCTTTTCGACTGCGAATTCGATATCGACCCGGCAATCTTTCACGCGTCTGGTAGCGCGATATGGATGTTCGCGCCCCAGGACGATTCGGCCAGCATCGAGGTCGCGGAGGCCTTCACGCTGCTCGGGCCCAACAGCGGTGCTTTCGGCGATTGGATGCTGGAATTTCTGCCCCGCTATGTCGCGGCCGATCTCTCTGGCCATTTGCCCCCGATACCCGTGCTGATCGACGCGCAGATGCCTGAAAGCATCCGCCGATGCATCGAGGTGATGATCCGTCCGGGTATCGAGATCATCAAGGTCCCGGCCTTTGCTGCGGTGCGGGTGCAGCGGCTGTGGTACGCGCCGAGCCTGCATTACGCTCCGGGATATGAAAAAATGGAGGGGCGCTTCCGTTGGGATTATCTGTGTCCGGCGCCCCGGCAATTCCTGCCGGTGGTGCGCGAGATTGCGCGCCGCGCCGATGTTGCGATAGCTGGCCAGACCTCCAATCATCCCCGCATATTCCTCGGCCGAAAATCTCACCTGTGGCGCAAGCTGGTAAATTACGCCGCGATCGAGGCGGCAGCCGAGGCGCGTGGTTTTCATATCGTGTATCCGGAGGAGCTGAGCTTCGACCGCCAGGTGAATCTGTTGCGCCATGCCCGCTTTGTCGTAGCGCTGCAAGGCTCGGCACTGTTTCTGCTTTATTTTGCCCGCCCCGCTACCAGGCTGTGCACGCTCGTGCACACTTGGATCGATGAAGCAATAAGCTACAACGGCCTGTTCGATGGCGTCGATCTCACGCTCCTGACAGGCTCGATCGTCAGAGAGGACCAGCAGTTTCCCGACCGGATGGATTATGAGATCGACGAAAAGCGGTTTTGTGAATTCCTAGACGATTGGCTGTCGGGCGACGTCGGGGATGCGCGATCTGTGCCGGTCTTTCCGGAGGATCCAGTTACGGCGTCGGTCACCGGCCGAACTTAGGCCGACATCTTTCGCGCAATCGTCGTCCCATCCACTACGCGAAGGTCGGCGTAACACGGCGGACGAATCTGCTCCTCGACGGGCGGGCGAGGACCGTCCGGTTCCGAATTGTGGATCGCGATAACACCGCCTGCCTTCAGGAATGGCAACCAGCTCTTGAAAGCATCGCCCGCCGCTTCGCCGGCCGGATCGAGATCGACGAAGATCATATCCACCGGCTTCGTCCAATTTGCCGCGATTTCACCGGCAAACCCCTGGTGCACCTCGACCCAGTCGCTGAGGCCGGCACTTCGCATATTTTCGTCGAAATGGTCGCGGAGAGATCCGCCGCCGGCCTTCTGCAATATCCGCTCGTAAATCGGGGCAGAACGGGGATCTCCCGAGCAATCGAATGGGTCGACCGCATGCACCTTGCCGGAACCGCGTGATTTCCGCGGCCCCGCCAGCAATACGGTGCCGGCTCCGAAGAACGAGCCGATTTCGACCACTTCGGCGTCGGGCGGCAGCGATAGGCTGATCCGGGCAATCTCGCGCGCCAGTTCGCCGCGTGTCGAGCCGGGGATCGCTTCCGAGACGCGGAGCCAATGCTCGATCTCGTCCGAGGCTGGACCCGGCGCCGGCTCCGTTGTGGCCGCCGACCCGTCCGCCATCCGGTCGTCGTCCGGCAGATCGAACATCTCCTCGTAGAAGGCCGAGCCCTCGTCTGCCTCCAATTCCTGCACCAGCACCTGCTTGTACCGCATCAGCTGATCGCGGTCGCGACGCCCCGAATATTCGAACGCGGCGGCATAGGGTTGCGCCTCGATCACCCGCGCCAGCTTTGCGCCATCGGGACCAGGCGCCACCGGCAGGCCGGCGGCGCGCCCGATGTGCAGATAATGGAACAGCGGGCGGTCGACGAATTCGGCGAGCGGCGGGTTCGCGGCGAGATAGGCCGGCGGGTCGAAAGCGGGGTGCGGCTTGTGCCCGAGCCGCTCGCCCTCCTCGGCGTAGTGCGCGAGTGCGTTCTGCGTTGCCGGCGCCCCGGCCATCCACCGCCGCCGGTAATAGCGCGGGAAGAAGACCGGGTTGGGGCTGCGCCCCTCGGCTTCGCCGTTGGTGATGTAATGGGTCAGCGGATCGGCCGTCGAGGCTTGCATGTCGCGATAGGTCGCGCGGTAGAACTCGGCGTCGAACAAGCCGGAGACCAGCAGCGCCCGCTTGGCGCGGAGCAGGGTGAGATCCTCACGCGCGGTCTTTGCGGCGGCCGGTGGCTGGGCTGGGTCCGCCAACACCCGGCTCGTCCGGATGATTGCGGCCGTCTCTTGCGCCGCTATCGCCGCGTCCCCTGCCTTGACGGCGATGGCGTAGAGCGAGGAGCGGGTCATCGACCAATACCCCATCGTCCGGCTGTCTCGGTCTGCGCCGCGGGCAAACAATTCTTCGCCGAGGATCCCGAGATCGATCGCACCGCTCGAAATCAGCTCGAACCCGGCAGCTTTCAGCCAACCCGATAACCTTGCGAGATCCGGGGCCTGCTTGTGCGCCCAATCGTCAATGAAATTCGAGGTCACGACCTCGATCTCATGCTTTTGCAGTTGCTCGCGCGTCGGCAGGTCGAGCGAGATCGGGTTGGTCCATTCCAGATACACCCGGGCGCCGGGCTCCGCCCGCTTTCCGATCCACTCGATTAGCCCCTCCGGTGCCCCGAGATATTCGAGCAGGTGGCTTGCGAAAAAGCCGTCGAGCTTGACCCCGGGAAATTCCGGCATTTGCCGGTCGAGGTTGATCGCTTCCCAGCCGGCATACAGGCCGGCATGTTCACCGATACTCAGGTCGACGCCATAGAGGGTCAGATCGGGCCGATCCGGCTTTCCCCAATGTCGCCAATGCGCCAACCCGCCATTGCCGGCGCCGATGTCGATCAGGTTCACGCCCCAGGGCGCCGCTTTCAGAAATCGCAACCGCGGGTGCACCCGCCAAAACAGATCCATCAGCTCCGGGTCGGGTATGTCCAACCGACGCTGCCGCGATTTTAGCCAGCCGACGAAGGTATCGAGATCTTGCGGCACCCCTAGCCCCATTACTCTGAATGAGCGCTGATGCGCCGGCCGGAATAGATGTTTTTTCTCATCAATCGGTCGAGTCAATCATGACGGCAGCCGGTTAGTGTCCGGCAAAATGTTTAATCTACTTATAGCACCGGTACACAAAGACACCGCCGATTTCGGCTCCGGTAATGGCTCGTCTCATCCCGGAGACAAACACCATCTCGGCGCGGCTGAATCCGACCTCCCTCGTCCTGTCGAAGATGTTCCAGCCGGGAACCTCGAAAACGAGAGAGCCGGATTCGGGCTCCGCCGGGTTGCCGTGATATTCCGGCTCCATCAGATGCTCGACCCTGCCATCGACAAGCCGCGCCCTGATGTCGCTTTCGTAGTGAAACGTGAACGGAAAGGTCGACAGCATGACCCCGCCGGGGCGCAGGACCCGGCACATTTCCGAGAGGCATTGCCGGATATCGGCGACGTGCTCCAGGCAGTCGTTGGTCACCACGCAATCAAATCGGTCCGCGGGAAATGTCAGATTTTCCAGATCCTGAAACGGGATCGGGAACAGCGCGTCGCGCGCCTCCTCGGTCGAGGCGTATTCCGAACCGACAAAGTGGGCAAACCGGCCGCGCATCAGCAGCGCGAACGGCGTCACCGCCTCGGCGGCGTAGATCCTCGCCCGACCGTCCGCGAACCATGGCTCGGCCGCCATCAACTCCAGGATCGCCCGGCACCGCGAGTTCAAGCCTCGTGCCAGCAGCTGCTCCCGGTAATCCTCGCCCTGCACGTCTATTTCACCGGCCGATATGCGGCCGAAAAGGGCCGACCAGGCGCCATTTTGTTTGGCATTTTCCGCGATGGCCTTGATGTAGCGCGCATCCGACAGATGCGGGTTGCGCTCGCTGAACCGGTTCCATTCCGTGACATCGGTGAACGGAGCGGTGATCTCCTCCATGTCGCCGCCGAGCCACGGCTCGTCCGGACTGCCGGGCATGTCCGACGGCTCTCCTGTTGCCGTGTCGGCAATCTCGGTGCCGCTTGCGGTCGAGCGCTGTCCCGCCTGTGGCGTCGATCCGGGACTCGCTGCAATGCTTGCGCGTGGCACCGCGCCCGCTGTCTCCGACTTGATGGCCACGGCGTGCAGAGCCGAGTGCGTCATCGACCAATAACCCATCGACCGGCCTTCGCGGTCGGTACCCCGAGCAAACAATTCTTCACCAAAGATCCCGAGGTCGATCGGGCCGCTCGAAATGACCGTGAACCCGGCGGCGTTCAGCCAGCCGCATACGGTCGCGAGATCCGGGCAAGTCCGGTTCGCCTGATCGTCGCGAAAATTCGAGACCACGACCTCGATCTGATGTTTTCGCAGTTCCTCGCGGGTCGGCAGTGCAGCCGATGCCGGACTTGGCCACTCGATGTACAAGCGGGCGCCCGGCTCCGCCGTAGCGCCGATCCACTCGATCAGCGCTTCCGGTGCCGCCAGCTGCTCGATCAAATGGCTCACGAAAAAACCGGTCAGCGGGACGTCGGGAAATTTCGGGAGCCCCTTGTCGAGATCGATGGCTTCCCAACCGGCGTACAGCCCGCGGTGTTCACCGACACTTCGGTCGACACCATAGAGCGTCAAATCGGGCCGCGCCGGCTTCACCCAGTGCTTCCAATGCGCCAGCCCGCCGCTTCCCGCGCCCAGATCCAGCAGGTTCGTGCCCCACGGCAGCGACGTGAAGAATTGAAAGCGCGGGTGCCCCTGCCAGAACAATTCGATCAGTTCGGCGTCGGAGACATCCAACCGGCGCTGAATCGATTCGAGCCGAGAAATGAACGTGTCGATATCGCGGGTCACAAACCTGCTCCGATTGTGCGGAGCGAGATTAGCCCCAGAACCAAACCAATCATCAGACCATTTAGTACAGCTTGTGCCCACCGGTCGAGGTCGGCCGCCGGCCAACGACTTGCCAACCGAGCTTTTCGGGATGTCGCGCCGGGCGCGCTGCGATGGCTAGCCTCCCATTCTCTCGACAGCCTCGATCAGCGGCTCGATGGGGAGGATGATGTCTCGCCTGTCGTACTCGGGCCGATGAAGCCAGGTGCTGTAGTCGGGCCGGGGATATTCCGGATCATCGGCTATCAAGCACGAATAGGAATGGCCGAGTTGGGAACACAGCGTCCAATAGGCCTCGGTTGCCACGAGCGGCGGCAGCACTTCCAGAACGCGGGTTCCCGGCGGGCTGAACAACACATTGGTCAGTCCCGCTCCATGAACCCCGACCACATGAGACGCCGAGCTGAACAATTCGATCTGGTCGCGGGCGCTTTGACCCGACAAGGTCACGATATCGAAGCCGCGATTGCGCAGCGCTCCTTCGACTTCACTGCTGTTGATCAAATTGCGGCCGACCGCATCGGCGCGCGAGATGAAGATCTTTCGTCGGGCTCTCCCGGCCGGCCGGACCGGTAATTGCGTCCGCAGGAAATCAAGCGCCCATCGGGCGCAAAGGTGCGCCGGATGGTGAAAGTCCTCCAGGAGATTCGAGGATACCAGCAGCAGCTCGGCCCGCACCGAGAACCGCGTGCTGCCGGGGCGGACGATGCGCTCCTCCAGCCCCGCCAATCCAAGGATCTCCCGGTAATAGGGATAATCGGCGCCTAATAGAAAGCGCGGCTCGCCGCCATGACACTGCCGATAGATCGGCACTCTCGTCAGCCCGTCGAGCAGAAAATGGCATATGCTCATTGCCGACGAGTGGAGGTCATCCAAAATCCCGAGTGGACCTTTCACATCGATCCGCTGCTCTGAAATGAACGGAGCTGCGCCGAGCGACAGATCGGAAATGCAAAAGTCGCGGTTATCAAAGATATAAAACTGGGTTCTGCCGCGCCGCGACAGGTCGAAAGAGACCGTCCCGCCGGAAATTGCGTAGACGCGAATCGCCGGCAGCTCGATCGGGCTGCCTGCGTCGCGAAAGTAGATTCGATCTCCCCTCGGGACACGCCGGACCCGAGTTTCTGGGTCGAAAGCGGTGCGCTCGATTATGTCCGCCGCGTCAGCCCGACGAATAGCCCGGACATCCGCCATGATCGGTAGCCCGCAGGCTTGCGCGATTTTCTTGAGGTACAGGATATCGGGCTCGGCGGGGTTCTCGCTGCCATCCGGAAGGAGATTGAGCTGCTTTGTCGCGGCCTGGATGCTCCAATATGGCGCGGCCTGCCCCAGCAGCACCGCCTCCAGGCCTTCGCGGATCGCGTCGTGGGGCGCAAACGCGGCAAGTTCCCGCGCCAGTATCGATCGCGGCAAGGGTTCGTTCTCCCGCCCGCCGGTCGGGCGCATCAGCGCCAGAAAGCAATGCAGCAAGCAAGGCGTGCGCGCGATGGTCTGGCCCGACAGTACGAGGCGGTTCAAGGAATCGGCAAGATTGTAATGCAGCCAGATCGTATTTTCCCGGATCCGCCTCAAGGCCGATGACAAGACGCAGATTCGCTCGATGTCGCTGACCGCGAGCTGCTCGCAGAGCTGCACGCATTCCGCGCTGCGCTCGGGAAGAAGCTCGCCGAGCGCGGCGAGAGCCCGAGCCAGCAGCTCGGTGTCGGGCCTATTCGCCGGTTCGAATGCCAGCACGTCGCGGTAGACCGTGCGAAGCAGCAAAGTGTGGTCGTCGCCGGCGATGGCTTGGAGGCGCCCGAGCACGTCGCGGATCTGGCGGTGCCATTTGCCGGAATCCGCCCGCGCCGCGGCGCGCTGTTGAGCAGCAATTTCAAGCCCGAAACCGGCAAGCCGCGGCTCCGCCGGAAAGCGCTCTTTCGCGATTTTCAGGAAATCCTCTGCCTCACCGAGACGGCCGGCCTGGATCAGCGCGGCGGTCTTCTCGACGTGACCCGTCGCGTCGTCCGGAAAACGCTGCAGCACGCGATCCCAGCGCCCGACCGCCTCATCCCAGCGACCCTGTAGCGCGGCCAAACGCGCATAGTCGACGGTCACCCAATAATGCGTCGGAAATGCCTGGTCGGCCTCGGAGAGGAGTCGATCGGCATCCTCCAGCCGGTCGAGCATCCGCAGCGCGGCCGACGCACCGACATACCCGCCCGGATGCTCGGGAAAGCGCCGAATCACGTTCTCCCAGCGGCGCAGCGCCTCCCGCCAGTCGTCGCGGCGCCCGGCAATCTCGGCATGGTTGTGCGCCGCCCAGACGTCGTCCGCAAACCGCTCCACCGCCTCGGCAAAAGCCGCCTCCGCCATATCGAGCTCGCCGAGCTCGCGCAGCACCGCCGCCACGCCGACATGGCCGACGGCCGCGTCGGGAAACTTGTCGCGCACGACCTCCCATCGGCCCAGCGCCTCGCGCCAATTTCGAACGCGCTCGGGCAGCTGCGCGTACGCCACGGCACTCCATAGATTGTCTGGAAACCGCCCCATCGCCTGCGCGAGAAATTGCTCAGCCTCGGTTGAGCGTCCCAGCTCGATCAGGGCGCTGCCTTTCCCGACAAAACCCTCGGGGCGGTCGGGAAATTGTTGGGTGACGACTTCCCAAATGCCCAAGGCCGTCGCCCAGTCTCGCCGGGCGACGGCCTTTGCGGCGGCCGCGGTGCTCTCCTCGAAGAGCGTCATTCGATCCTCGACTGCAAACCGTCGCCGCGGTTGGCGCCGGGCTCGCGGCGCCGCTTCGGGATCTCTCGTTGGGCGCGGGCCAGATCCTCGGGCAGCCCGATATCGATAAAATACCCGTCGAACGCGACGCCGCAAAGCTGGCCGGCCTCGGCGAGCGCCGGCAGCACCTCACGCTCCAGCGAGCAGCGCTCGCGCAGGCGATCCACCAGCGCGCGGCGAAACGCACAGACGCCGCCATTGATCAGTCCGGGACCGGGCCGCGCCGGCCGTTCGGCGAATTCGACGATGCGGTCGCCGGCGACCGCCACTGTGCCAAAGCGTGTCGTATCGTCGACATGACGCAGCGCCAGCACCCCGATCGTCGAGGCATCCGCCATCAGCCGCTCGGCCAATCCGGCAAGCGGGATGTCGAACCAGGAATCGCCGTTGAGCAGGAAAAATCGGTCGTCGAGCCGCTGGCGCGCATGCCACAACGCGCCGCCGGTGCCGGCCGGGGAGGGCTCGATCGCGACCTCGATCGTCAGGTCGAACCGGCCCTTGAGGGGGCTAGCCGCGGCATAATCGACGATGCGTTCGGCTTCGAAGCCGGCCAGCAGCACGATGCGTCTGACGCCCGACCGGCCGAGTTCGCCGAGCAGCACATCGAGAAACGGTCCGCCGCCCACCGGCAATAACGGCTTCGGCGTCGCGGTGGTCAGCGTTCCGAGGCGCGTGCCCGCCCCGCCGCACAGAATGACTGCCTGATCGATCGGAGGAGCGTCACTCATCGCTTGCCGGCCCCGGGCGGCTACCGCCGTATCTGCCACGTCTCGCAGCCGCGGTCGGTGATCTTGACCGGGCCGGCCTCGCCGCCCGCCATATTGAGCGCGGTCACCAGCTCCAGGCGGTTCTCGGGCGGCACGATGAACACCAGGAAGCCGCCGCCGCCGGCCCCCGAGATCTTGCCCGCCAGCGCGCCATGTGCGAACGCCACCTCGCACAGCTGGTCGATGCGCGGATTGGAGATGCCCGATGCGGTCAGCTTCTTCGCCGCCCAGGTGTCGGAGAGCAGGCCTGCCATGCCGATGATGTCACCGGTCAGCAGGGCATTCTTCATCGCCACCGAATTCGCCTTCATGCGGTGCATCGCTTCGACGGTCGATGCGACGTGATCGACGACCCCCGCGGTCTGCCGCTCGATGATGGCCGTCGCATCGCGCGAGCTGGTGGAGAAGCAGGTGACGAGTGAGGATTCAAGCTCGTTTCTGACCTCGTCGGCCACCCGCAGCGGGTTGACGATGACCTGCTCGCCGTCGAGAAATTCGATGAAATTGATGCCGCCGAACGCCGCCGCGTACTGGTCCTGGCGTCCACCCGGGAGGTGCAATTCGCGCCGCTCGATGTCGAATGCCAGATGCGCCAGCTCGTACTGGCCGAAATTCACCCCTAGAAAGGCGCGGAAGGCGTCGACCAGCGCGACCATCAAGGCCGAGGATGAGCCGAGCCCGGAGCCGGCCGGGGCGTCGACAGTGGTGGTGATCGTCGCCGCGATCGGCTCGCCGTGGTGATAGTCGCGGATCATCCGCTCGTAGACGCCGCGGTGCAGCAACAGCGTGGCGTCGGGCAACAGAGGCGCCGGAGTCAACACTTCCTCGCGGTCGAGATCCTTGGCTTGGAACACCACTCTTCCGTCATCGCGCGGCGCGATGAAGGCATAGGCGAAGCGGTCGATCGTCGCGTTGAGTACGGCGCCGCCGAATTCGTCGCAATAGGGCGACAGATCGGTACCGCCGCCGGCCAGCCCCAAGCGCAGCGGCGCGCGGGCGCGGGTCATGCTTACAGCCCGCACAACACGGCCCGTCCATCGGCGAGACCCGCCAGCTCCGGAATGTCGGCGGCCATGTTGCGGACCGCGACCGCATAGCCGAATTCCCGTTCGATGCAGTCGAGGCCGCGGAGCGCCTGTTGATGGGCCAATTCCGGGTCGTTGATCAGCCGCGCGATCGCCTCGGCAAAGGCCTCCGGCGCGTCGGCGACCGCCAGGCAATCCGCCATCCCGGTCAGGCCCTGAATGCCGGGTGTCGTGGTGACCACCGGCACGCCGAACCGCAAGGCCTCGACGATCTTGCCCTTGACCCCGCCGCCGAAGCGGAGCGGCGCGACGACGACCTGCACGGACCGGTAGAACCATTCCAGCACCGGATCGGAAATGTACCCGGTCACGACAACGTCCTCGGCGGCCAGATCGGTGACGGCGGGCGGCGGTTTCGACCCCGCCAGGATCGTCGAGATGTCCGGCACGAGACGCTTCAGATGCGGCAGCACTTCGTGGACCAGCCATCTCGCTCCGTCGACGTTGGGACGATGCTGGAAACCGCCGACGAACAGCAGCGACGGGTCGCCGCTGCGCGCGCCCGATATGCCTGTGATCCGGCGGCGCACGGCGGCCAATTCCTGCTCGGAATACATGTAGGGGATCAAAACCCGCGCCAGCTTATCCGACATGACGCGCTTGACCTCATCGACCTCGCCTTGATCCGGGTAATAAATCACATCTGATTTTTGCCAGATCTCGTGCTCCCGTTCCCGCCATTCCTCGATCTCTGTCAAGGTCTGCGCCAACCCGGTCAGCTTGTACTCCCGCTCCAATCTTTCGTAGGTCAGATCATGGCCGTAATACAGCAGCTTTGCCGAGCAATGTGCGCGCAGATCGGCGGCCAGTTTTTCGGCCACATGCGCCCGGCTCAGGAACACGTAATCGATATAGGGCCCGCGCTCTCCGATCCATTCGGCAAAATGGCCGACCAGCGGTCCGCCATAGAGCACTTCGACGCCGATATCCTGCAAGGCTTTGATGTAGGCGCGGTCGCGGTACAGATTGTCGGGCCAGAAGGCGACCTGCAATCCCGCATCCACGAACATCTTCACATAGGCAAACATCGTGCGCGATCCGGCGTCGCGATCCGGCTGCGGTATGTAATGGTCGATGACGAGGATATGCTTGCGGTGGCGGCTGCGATCGCGGGCAAACAGCACGTGCTCGGCGTTGGGGTATTGCCCGGCGGCCAGTTCGCTCGCCCATTTCTCGATGAATTTGCTGCGATTGGCTTCCTGGTAGGCCTTTGTGCTGGTCGTCACATCCGTGCCGTGCGTGATCCCC
>Ga0210400_10000376_pt1 | contig 50835 bp, 33 predicted proteins | sample IncBWH26MmetaG_FD_155456 | JGI IMG/M metagenome (GOLD analysis project Ga0210400, IMG submission 155456) | Forest soil microbial communities from Barre Woods Harvard Forest LTER site, Petersham, Massachusetts, United States - Inc-BW-H-26-M | ecosystem: Environmental > Terrestrial > Soil >...
CTTGAACACCTGGAGACCGTTCCTGTCACCACGGGCGATGCCCTTGAAAGTCTGCGGTTCCCAGTGCAGATGGTCATTCGCCCCGATGCGAATTTTCGCGGATTCGCCGGTCGCTTGGCAAGCGGAGTGATTCGCCCTGGCGATGATGTCGTGGCGCTGCCCTCCGGCAGAAAAACGCGGGTGCGTTCGATCGTCAGCTACGACGGCGACCTTCCGGAGGCGTTCGCGCCCATGTCGGTGACCCTACAGCTCGAGGATGAAATTGATCTCAGCCGCGGGGACATGCTGGTTTCTCCGGATCACGGCCCGCGGGTCTCGAAGAGATTCCACGCCAGGGTGGTCTGGCTGCACGAAACCCCAATGGAAATTGGGCGGACTTATCTGGTGAAGCATACGGCAACGCAAACCAAGATTCGTGCGTTGCGGATCTCCCATCGCGTGAACATCCATACGCTCGAACCGGAACACGCAACGCTGCTCAATATGAACGATATCGCCTCAGTCGAATTTGAGGCTCATGCCGTTCTCTTCTTTGATCCATATAAACACAATCGTGCGACTGGCAGTTTCATTTTGATCGATCCGATCTCAAATGCGACTGTGGGTGCCGGCATGATTCAGGAATTTCCGGCTGACCAGCAAATCCAAGAGGAACGCGAAATCGCATTACCTGAAATCGCCACGAACTCCGTTAGTGCGGAAGAGCGGTACCGGCGCCACGGGCACCACCCCGCTATCTTCTTGCTTGAGAATAGGCCTGCTGTTGCCTCGAAGTTGGAACGGGCACTTTTCGAGAAGGGTTTCGAGGTACTCCTTCTCGGCGGCAACGCTGAATTTCCAAACTCAATCTTCGACGCAATCCGCGCCACGCAAAGAATTGGGGCCGTTGCTATTTACTTTGGAGATGCCCTCGATGCCGAGGGCAAAAAACTGCTCGCTGCGGAAGCAAACGCCCGGCTGTGCGAAATCTCCCGGCAAAGCGAAAGCGCCAGCGATGAGCAGCTTTTCCTTCGCGGTTTGGCGCTGGCGAACTCCTTGTGGCTCGTAAAGCCGCAAGGAAATCAGGAAGAGGCCAATTAAATGGAAGTGGATCGCATCGCTCATGAACTGGAAAGTCTCGCACCGGAACAGGCGCTGGAAACGGTGCTCACGTTGAACCAAAGCGCACGCCATTGCCTGACCAGCAGCTTTCAGGCGGAAGACATGGTGGTCGCGCATCTCCTTAAGCAGCGAATACCGGACTTGCCGGTGCTGTTCCTCGATACTGGATATCACTTTCCGCAGACTTACGAATACCGCGACCGAATGACGAGGGAGTGGTCGCTCAATCTGGTCAATGTGCTTCCCTCGCAAACGGTCGCGGAGCAGGAATCGGCGTTCGGCATTTTGTACCAGAACGAGCCTACGCGGTGCTGCCAACTGCGCAAAGTCGAACCTCTGATGCGCGCGCTCGAACCGTTTGACGTTTGGTTTACGGGATTGCGGCGAGAACAATCGCCGACGCGACAAAATTTGAAGAAAGTCGAGCTGCACCGTCTGCCGACCGGGAAGAGCTTGTGGAAAGTAAGCCTGCTCGCTCATTGGAACTGGAAGCAGGTGTGGCAGTATGCGGATGCGAACGGTATTCCCTACCTCCCGCAGTATGACGAAGGTTATCTGAGCATCGGATGCCAGCCTTGCACAGCCTTACCATCAGATCCCAATAATCCGAGGTCTGGCCGCTGGAGCGGAACGAAGCTTGAGTGCGGAATTCATACCTTCTCCACGCAGGTGAAAAAATGAACTTCCTCGTCGGATTCCTCATTGCCGCGGCGGTCGGGTTAACCGGAATTGGTGGTGGCAGCTTCACCGTTCCTGCCCTCGTGCTGCTCGCGGGACTGACAGCGGGGGAAGCGGTCGGAACGGCTTTCTTGTTTGCCGGGGTGCTGCGCTTGATCGCTGCCCCGTTCTACCTGCTCGGAAAGCAGATTCATTCGCGTTACCTTCGGCTTCTGCTCCTAGGAGCAGTTCCGGGCCTCTTATTGGGCACTTGGGCGCTTCGCTTCTTGAATCGAGACGCGGGGAATCCATATCTCATCGTGGCACTAGGAATTATTCTGGCGGCGTCATCCAGCGTTAGCTTTATCACGCGAATGCGAAATCCGGCGTTTGCTGCGAAAAACCACCGCTGGCTTCCATGGCTCGCATTGCCTATTGGAGTTGAGTCGGGATTTTCGTCCGCAGGCGCAGGCGCGCTGGGAACAGTGCTGCTTCTCAACTATTCCGAAATGACACCCGCGCAAGTTGTGGGAACGGACTTGCTATTTGGGTTGGTATTGGCAGTCATAGGCAGCGCCTTTCACTGGAGTTTTGGCTCGATCAGCATGCCAATACTCTTTCAGCTCCTACTAGGCGGAGTTCCGGGAGTGGTGTTCGGGTGCTTGCTGGCACGGAAGGTTCCTGCGGACAAGCTGAAGACAGCAGTCGCCATGGTCGCCATCTTTGCAGGGTTGCAGCTTGTGTGGACCGGAACCCGCACTCTTGCGGCAAGACGCGCGACAAACACCGCGAAAATGTCGGGGCCGGTAGCTATCGGCCACGCGCGCTAGCTAAGGGTTCTTGCGAAGGCATGTCTTGTTACCGTCAGCATTGATCTGGCTGTGGCCGCCCTTATTTTTGGAGGCGTAGTGCACTGGAGAATCCAATGTGGAATCACTAGAGACGTGGTCACCATGGCCTTTGCCACGATGGCGGTGCTTGTCCCAAGCGCGAGACCTGAGGACGGTCCAAAGAAAGGTGAATCCACATGCGTAGATCGCGAGAAAAGCGGAACGGATGAGAGTCCCGTTGCATGCCAGGACGGCCAAAACAGTGTACCAGCCCAGGTGTCCATTGAGCTAGAGAAAGGGAAGAAACGAAGTTTCTTTCGCGCGTGGCTTGACCTGGCGGATCAAGTGCAAGCCACGCAACCAGACTGGCTTTCTCCCCTGGCAACGACATCGGGACGCCTGAAACAGGAGTTCCGCTACGATATTTGGGATCAACCTGCCAGCGGCGGGAATAGGAGCTACCAATTTGGAGGAAACAAGGGCCTGGAGGTCATTACCAGTTCGCGGACTCAGATCCTCATCGGCGTGCCGACCTACACGCTGGTGTCTTCGAATGGTCCACCTGGCGGATTCGGTGACCTGCCCCTGATGTTGAAATTCCGCATCTCTTCGGCGGAGCGCACAGAAGGGAATTATTTAGTGACCTTCTTATTGGCGGCGACTGCGCCGACGGGTTCGCATCGCTACGGGGCAGGCGATGCAGTGGTAACGCCGACAATGGCGTTCGGCAAAGGCTGGGGGCGATTTGACGTGCAGTCGACCTTGGGCGTCAATCTTCCTGCAGGAGACACGGCCAAGTTGGGTAGACAAGTGCTGTGGAACACGGCGTTCCAATATCAGGTGGCGCGGAAACTCTGGCCCGAACTGGAAGCGAACTCTACGTTCTACACAACGGGAAAACATGCAGGCGAGACGCAAGTGTTCCTGACCCCCGGACTTGGATTTGGACGCGCCCACCTCGCGGGACGATTTCGCGTGTCTTCCGCAGTGGGTGTGCAAATCGCGGCGACCCACTTCCAAACCTACAATCATCGTTGGATGTTTTCGACGCGCGTCTCGTTCTGAGCGCAACTCTGTACAACACTGTTGATCCCGTTCACTCAAGTTCCGATCAACGTCGATGCTAACCAGAAGTAATGCCCTTAGGCTTGCAGGTTACTACCGATAAACGCCCTTACCGTCAGTGAGTCCTGAATCGTCGGCAACACGGGAATTGGTCAGAAACTGGTTCGAGGAGACGGGGAATTCACGCATGATTAAGCAGGCGTGTAACTTCTCAAAAGCGGACTTCTGGCCCGGAATAACCTCCGGCTAGCCCGGCAGCGAGATTCGGGAGCCGGAGGCGAAGGCATGTCCGCTCTTCATCTGCAGGGGATGAATTGCTCTTCGCTGCGTTTAGCAGGACGCTCAGCGGTGCGATGTGTTCCGGTCTCACGTTCCGGTTCACCAGGAAGCGCTTGCCATGGCTATAGTCAGGTCGGAGGTAAAGACGTCGGTGCTGGAGATCGGTGCTCGGCTGTAAAATGCACGGCCAGGTTGAAACTCAATGGTTGCATGCAAGAAGAGTTTGACGCAGCAGACTAGAATTCCAGTTTTAGCGCGTATTGCATGATTCGGGGATTCACTGTAAGCGCGCTAATCACGCCGAAGGTGCTCGGCGTCGAGACATCGTTCGAGGGATTCGCAAAATTGGGCCGGTTTAGCACATTAAATACCTCCCAACGGAAGATCAGTACTACCCGCTCCGTGAGGGGAGTGGTCTTGATTACGGCGATGTCCCCAACGCGTTGATCAGGTCCCCTCAGGATATTCCTTCCGAGACTGCCGAATATCGTCCCGCCACCGGAAACCGGATATTTGCCATCAATAAGCCCACCATCTGGAACAAACGGCGCCGGAGCAAATGCTTTCGTGTTGAAGAATTCGTTGACATGGTTGCTGACGCTGCCGCTACGATTGGCATCCTTGAGCATCGCACCGGGAGCCATGTTGCCGGTTATGTAGAAGGTTGCGGGGCCAAACAGCGTTCCGCCGGCACTGTCCAGGATGCTGAATGGAAGCCCCGATTGCAGCGTGACGATTCCCGAAATGCTCCAGCCATGTCCGAGCATTCGCACCCCCGCGTTTCTCGCGTTCTCGGGGCCGGGTAAATTCCAGGTGCCGCTTATTACGAGTCGATGCGTCCGATCAAAGTCAGAAGCGCCGCGCTGGGCACCAACATCATTTTGATTGTTGTATACCAGTTCTCCGAAGATCGGCAGTCCGAATGTGCCACCGATAGCAGCACCCAGACTGTCGCCCGCATCATCAATGGATTTGGAAAAGGTGTAGGCTGCAAGGAATTGAAAACCATGACTCATGTCTTTCTTCAGGGTAGCTTGCAGAGAGTTGTAGATAGAATTCCCACTGGTTTCGAGGCGGGCAAGGACCGGAGTCAGCCCGAGGAAAGGAACGCGTTCGGCCGCATTAGCCACTGAATTGGTTGTGAGTCCGTTCACAGGGGTGGAAGGACTGGCGAGAGCAGGCTGATTGTCGTTCCGCCCCAAAGCGAGATGTGTGCCCTTCGCCCCAGCATACGCGACGGAAAAAACGTAGCTCTTGTATTGATACTGCAGGTCGAAGTCATATTGCTGGACAGTAGGCTCCTTAAAATCAGGATCGGTAATGACGGGGGATCGGAGGAACCTGTTCCCCGTGAACGGCGGACCGGGTAGCATGGTGCCTACGAAATTTGGAAAGGAGGAGTTCGGCGGTAAATTCGGAAAGGGATTCTCCAGGCTAGCGGTCGCGTTAGCGCCGCCAGTTAGTGCAACACCCAGCGCGAACGGCGGGACAACAGCCAGTAAGATGCCATTCCCCGCGAAGCTGGTGCGGTTCGCACAAATACCATAACCTCCTCGAACAACGAAATTTTGCGAGGAGAACGGCAGCCATGCAAATCCAACGCGAGGTTCTACATGCGTCTGGACTGGGTTATTCAGGAGCGTCGGATTCCCACGAGGAAATCCCGGGGGGGCGTCGCCGGAATAGTTGTCGGGCAGAACAAATCCGGAAGTGGCTGGGCTCGTAAAGCCACCGGCGGGGGGTGCAACGTAAAATTGGGGGAAGAAATTCGATACCCGACCCTCGACTTCGCTTGGTTGGCCGTTGACCTCGACTCGACCGCCGAGGTTTATTGTGAGTGTTCGCGTGACTTTCCAGTCATCCAATGCAAACAGATCCGCAGCGGTTGCACGTTGCCCCACAGCCGGAATTCCAGCAGCCACGCTTGAGAGGAATATATTTGAGAGCGAAGTGCCGTTCCCTTCTGCGCCGCCCGGCCCGGCGGGCAACCCGAGCAGGAAATCAGAGAACGACAGCAGGGTCATGGCGCCGGCCGTGTAATTGCTTAGATGGTTGAACTGATTTCGGTAGATTTCCACGCCCACTCGAAAGTCGTGCTTGCCCCGGGACAGGAACAGGACGTCCGACTCATAGAAGTTATTGTTGGCGGTTCTGCCTTGGTCGCTCGCCGAGTTGCCTAGCTCAAAGGCTCCAAGCACGTCAATCTGTGGAAGGATCCGCTCTTGTGGATCGCTGAAGCGGTTTATCCCTACGTCCTGATCGGTGAGCGTTCCCCCGGCAACGCCTTGACCCGCATTGCGAGAGAAGCCAAAGCGGAATTGGTTGATTGTGTGCGGTGAGAAAATGTGTGTCTCGGCGATTGCTAAGATCCGATTCCCAAAGGAGCGGAGCGCCGGAAAGCCAAGTACAGTGGCGCCGAAAAAAGGGACGTCTTGATTCGAGTTTGAAAAGAAGAATTTCACCGACAGGTGGTCCGCTGTGCGCAAAATGACGTCATAGTTCGTGTTGAACTGGTCCTCATTGTAAATTCCGGGCACGACTGCAGTGTAGTTGATGCCGCTTCCCGAAGTCTGAGGGCTGGGAATCACAAATGAGCCATCGGGGTTCTTCGCGTTCAAAAGATTGAGTGCTACCGGACTTATGTTCGAGCCATCTGGGGCCACGGCCACACCTCCAAATGCGCCGGATAGACCGCCAAATACGGCTCCGAGGGAGGATGGCGTTCGGACAAGTGGTATGGGAGGAAGACTCAATGAACGAACGCTGCTTTCCAGTGAAGCTGCATTGATATCCCGTGTGGCTTGATAAGAAACGAAGAAAAAGGCGTGTTTCTTTGGCCAAGGGAATGGTCCTCCCAGGGTCCCGCCGGGTTGCGAGCGACGGAATTCTCCTCTTGGCACTCCGGTTGCGTTCGCAAAGAAATTGTTCGCGTCTAGTACTTCATTGCGGCCGAAGTAATAAACGTTTCCATGAAACTCCGCCGTGCCCGATTTCGTTTCCACATTTACGTTCGCGCCGCCTCCACGGCCGTACTGGGCATCATAGAGTGAATTCTGAACCTTGAACTCCTGAATAGTGTCCGGAGCGGGGATCGCGATCCCGGCGCCACCAAAAGGAGTGACCTCAGTCAGGTTGGAGCTGTAACTGTTTCCATCCACACCGTTGAACGTGAAGTTGTTGTCTCCACTTCGTGCGCCATTGGCGCGGATCTCCTGGCTTCCTGCACCCAGTTGGGTCGCATCTACGACGTCGGTGTTTATCCCTGATGTCAGGCCTAGAATTTCGGTGTAATTGCGATCGACAAGCGGCAAGTCGATGATGGTTTGCTGACCGATGACTCGTCCGAGAGTGGCGTTCTCTGTTTGAAGAAGTGGGGGGGCGGCGCTAACCGTGATTTGTTCTTTTGCGCCGATGATCGTCAGCCTGACCTTCAGCCGGCTCACCTCGGTGATTTGAACCTGAATACTCTTCAAGACGAGCGGCTCAAATCCGGGCGCACGAACCGTCAGGTCATAGCTGCCAGGCGGCAGGAATGGGACCGAGAAGTTTCCCTCGGCATCGGTAGTGAGATCGCGTTCTTCTTGTGTGGCCTGACTTTTGACGACTAATGGGGCAGCTGTAACCAACGCTCCACTGGGGTCGCTCACGCTGCCAGCGATCGCACCAGTGTTGGCTGTCTGGCTATATATCGACGGGGCCCAGAGAGCAAAAGCGCAAATGAAAGGCAACTTGTGTCGCAGAGGGGCCAAAACGTTCCACATGGCGACCTCCTAAGTGTGGTTCGCAACAGTGGCGGGCAGGGTGAACTGAAAAGTTGCGCCGCGCGGGGAATTGGCGGCAGCCCACAAGCGGCCACCGTGCAACTCAACAATGGAGCGGCTGATCCGGAGTCCCATGCCCGTGCCGTGAGGCTTGGTGGTAAAGAACGCATTAAAGAGCTTGTCCGCCTGTTGCGTTGGCAGCCCCACGCCGGTATCGCTGACCGAGATCAGCACCTCGCCATGCTCACCGCGCTGCGACTGGATGGTGAGCTCGCGCGTCCAATCCACATCCTTCATCGCGTCCATACTGTTCATCATCAGGTTCATCAGCACCTGTTGCAGTTGCACGCGATCTCCCTTGGCCTGAGGGAGGTCTGCAGCGAGTTCCGTCCGAACAAATACGCCGAATTGAGTTGCCTCGCTGTGCAGGAGAGTCTTCATCTCTCGGATAATCTCATTCAGATCCACCAACTCCCGTTGCAAAGTATCCTTTTCGAAGAGTAGACGGACTCGATTGATGATCTCACTCGCATGCCTTCCGTCTTGCGCAGTTCTCGCCGCTGCCGCGCGCGCTTTCTCCAAATCGGGTTGATCGCGGGATAGCCAGCGCAAGCAGGTATCGGCGCTGGTGATGGTGGCAGCAATCGGTTGCTTGACTTCGTGCGCAAGGGAGGCAGTCAACTCTCCCAGGCTGCTTACCCGGGTGGCGTGAGTCAGTTCCGCCTGCGCCTGGCGCAACGCCTCTTCCGAGCGCGTGCGTTCGGTGACGTCGCGGACGGCAGCGGAGACAAGCGTGCCGTCTTCCGTTTCCAGCGGACTGAGACTGATTTCCACGGGAAACTCCGTTCCGTCTTTCCGCCGACCGTGCAACTGCAGACCTTCACCCATCGGCCGCACCCGAGGCTGGTCGAAAAACTCCTTGCGGTGTTGAGGGTGCAGGCCGCGAAATCGCTCCGGCACCAGAATCTCAACCTCTTGCCCCAAGAGGTCGTCCCGCTGATACCCAAACAGCTTCTCGGCCTGAGCATTGACCAACACGATCCTGCCCTGCCGATTCATGACGATCATTGCGTCCGGAGCGGATTCCAAAAGCCCGCGGAATTTCTGCTCGGCTTGTTTTCGTTGGCTGAGGTCCGTCACGGCGCCCACATATTCGAGCTTGCCCGAGGAAGGCTCCAACGCGCGAGCTAACAAGTGGAGGTACTTAACCGAACTGTCCGGCATCTGCAAACGATGTTCAAAATCAAGATTTGCCCTTGCCTCTGCCGCTCGGTCTATAGTCTGCTGCACAAACTCTCTGTCCTCGGGATGAATTCGCTCGAACACCAACTCCAACGTAGGTTTAACCGCTCGGGCGTACTCAAGGATCTTGTAGGTTTCCTCCGACCAGTAGATTTCTCCACTCGAAACGTTCCAGCTGAAGCTGCCTGTGTGGCTTATGCTCTGCCCTTGAGCCAGGAAAGCTTCGCTGCGTTGCAGATCAGAATAAAGGTTGGCATTCTCCAGCGAAATCGCGGCTTGCGAAGCCAGCATCTCCAGCAGGGCGACCCGGTCCGACGTGAAAGCGCGGGGCGTCAGGTTGTTCTCCAGATAGAGTGCGGCGATAGGCTTTGTCTGTTTAACGATCGGCAGGCAGAGGACCGATCTGGCGCGCTTCACCTGCACGTACTCGTCCTCCGCGTATGGGTTCGTGACCCAAGCATCGTCCAAGACCACGCGTTCGCGTGTCCGGATCACATACTGAAGCACGGATTGAGCAAGCTCCATTGGCATGATGGCGCCTTGTCGCACCGTCACCTGAACCCCACCCTGGCCGGTGGTGGCCTCCGCTTGGATCTGCGGCTCGTCGCCTCGGAGAATGACGAGCAACCCCCGTTCGGCGCCTGCATGCTCCAGCGTGATTCGCATGAGTTTCTCGATCAGATTGCTAAGAACAATTTCGCTAGAGAGTGTCTGTGACACCTTCACGACCGTCTCGACGTCCAACTCCCGGACTGGTCTGCCGATGGTGGCGGTGGTGGGCGGAGGAACGCGTTCCTCGCGCAATCGTGGGTAGTGTTCATCGAGTTGCTTTACCTTACCGAACGCGCCCCAGCGCTCGTAGAGGTTGCGCGCTTTGCAGAGATGGGCATGGGCGCTCGTCTCTGCGCCGTGCGTGGCGTAGAACCGGGCCGCCACCTCATAGGCCAGCGCTGCGTTCTGAACAAAGCCGTTCTCGTGGGCCGATTGAATCGCCTGTTCGTACAATTGCATCGCGTCGAGAAAGCGGCCCTCGATGCGAGCGATCTCGGCCGACACCAGTGCGTGCTTGTCGGCGAACGTCGGCGGATAGGTTTCGGCCCAATCGCGCAGCTGTTCCCGATGCGCCATTAGGAGGTCGCGCCAAACTTGCTGCTCGTCCGTCGACCCGTTCTCATAGCACGCCGCTACCGTCAGCGCGGCGTAATAAAAATAGTCGAGCAATTGGATCGAGCCAGTTGCAACCGAAAGAAGCAGCTTCGCCTTTTCAGCTGCCGCGAGCGCCTCGGCGAGGTCGCCCGACAGGAAACGTGCCTTCAGTTTGAGTATCCAATACCAACAGATGAACAGGGGCATCCGATCGCCGGCCATCTGCGCTTCGAAGGTTGCTTCGTCGAACTGGGCGTCACTGAAGGTGGAGAAAGTTGCGGTCCGGCCCTGCATGGTCGCGATAAAGCGCTGCTGGCTCACGATGATGTCCGCAGCGTCCCGGAACTTGGCTTTCTGGGCAAAGTCCAGGCCCCTCTGCGTCTCGCGCCGCACTACCTCGAGCGGATCGTTCCGCACCAGAAGGCCTTCGATGCAGCGCACAATGCTGTAGCAAGCCATGGTTACATCCCCTGTCTCGGTCGCGGTGCGAAAGCCCACCCAACTGAAATCGATCGTGGTCGCGATCGGCTGCGTCCAGAAGGCAATCGTTGCCATCGTGAGGTGGACCCTTGCCTGATAGGCGATGGAGCCGAGCTTCTCGACCAGGTCGCAGGAGAGTTTGGCGAAACGATAACCCTCACTGTGACGGTGAAAGACTGAGCCGAGGATAAACCCGAAAAAGCCGCAGCCGGGCGCGGACGCGCCACATATGCCGTGTCGTAGGGTGACGTTCACCATGCGGCACAAGTGCAAGCAAAATAGTTGAAAGTCGGTAAAAAAAGCGGGGCTGGATAGGGTCGCGAGCACCTGCATGGCGGCCTGCACTTCCGGATCAGCCAACAGGGGCAGGTCGATCAGGCTCTCGATTGGGCGCCCATTGAGGTCTTGCCAGACCGAATCGTATTCGGCCTGGACCTGTTCCCGGGTCGGGTGTGCCGGCAAGTCGATGCCGAACAGGTGCAGGCACGTGAGCGCGGCGTCAACGGCTTGCGGATACTCCCCCTTCACTATGTGCAACTGGATCTTCAGGCTGCATGCGGCCGCCTGGTCGATGTTCGACGTCCCGCGCTGCGATAACTCCCCAATCAATTCCTCGGCTGTGTCAACGTTACCGCTCAGAAACTCGCACTCCGCACGCTCGAGCCACAGACTGAACGTCAACTCGTACTGTGTATTCCAGTCCCTTTCATCCAACAGCGCTATACCGGCCGCAAAATACCCGCGCGCAGACGCATAGGCCACCGACGCCTTGGCCTTTCGTCCAGCGCGTAGGTTAATTGTCGCGACTTGTGCTTTCTCTTCGCGATCAATCAATAGTGCGGCGCCCCGGTTGAATTGGTTCGCGACATCGAACAGTTGGTCGGCGAGCTGGTCCGCCGACGCGCTCGCCAGCAGCACTCGGCCGATGTGCAGGTGAATGTTGGGGCGGTGCTCGTCGAGAATCAGGGAATACGCGGCCTGCTGGATCCGGTCGTGCAGAAACTTGTAGGTGCTCTCCTGCTGGAAGACGAGTCCGCCTCGGACGGCTTCCCACAGGGCTGCATGCATCGCCTCCTCCGTTTCTCCCTGAACCAGGGACAGGGTGGCGAGCTCGGCGGCATTGCCCAGGCAGGCGAGGTGTTTCAACGCTTCCTGCGTCCGCGCGGACAACCTTCTCAGTTTCCCGGACATGAGATCCACAACATTGTCGGTGTAGCTTTTGGCGCGGATGCGATTCATGTCCCATTGCCAAGCCTGCGTGGCCGGATCGAACGCGAGCAGCCCCTCCTCGGCCAGCGCCGTGAGAAACTGGATCACGAAGAACGGATTTCCGCCGGTCTTCTCCTGCACCAGCTGCACCAAGGGCCGCACGCGCTCCGGCTGGCAATGTAGCGCATCGGCTACAAGTCTGCCGACATCGTCGAGACCGAGGGGCGACAGCGCTATCTCCTGCATTCTTCCTCCGGCTTTGCGAATCACGTCCAGCGTCCGCGTTAACGGATGAGACGAACTGACTTCGTTGTCGCGGTAGGCCCCGACCAGCATCAGGTGCCGCAAATCGGGATCGGTAAACAGGTGCTCCAGGAGTTCAAGAGTTGCCCCGTCCAGCCATTGCAAATCGTCGAGAAACAGCGCGAGCGGGTGCTCCGACCTGGCAAATACTCCGAGGAACCGCCGGAATACCAACTTGAACCGGTTCCGCGCATCTTGCGGAGGCAGGTCCGGGACCGCCAGTTGCTTTCCGATGATAAATTCCACCTCCGGGATGAGGTTGACGATAAGCTGGCCATTTGCACCTAGAGCCTCCTGAATAGCGCCCCGCCACTGGTTCACCTCCGCTTCGCGCTTGACGAGGATCTGCCTGATAAGAGTTTGAAAAGCCTGCGCCAGCGTCGCGTACGGGATGTCGCGCTTGTATTGGTCGAACTTGCCCGACGCGAACAGGCCGCGCGGCGTAACAAGCGCCTTGTGCAGCTCGTTCACCACGGAGGATTTGCCGACCCCGGAATATCCGGATACGAGCACGAGTTCCGGTGTGCCATGGGCCACGACCCGGTCGAAGGCTTCGAGCAGGGCATCGATCTCGCGCTCCCGCCCGTAGAGCTTCTCAGGGACCAACAAACGGTCTGATGAGTCGTGCGCGCCCAGAGGGAATGGATTGATACGACCATGTGATTCTAATTCCGCCAGGCAGCGCCGTAGATCGATCTCCAGACCGGAAGCTGTCTGGTAACGCTCCTCGGCATTTTTTGCGAGGAGTTTCATGGTGATAGCAGACAGCGGCTCGGGGAGTGCGGCTCGCTCACTTGGCGGCGTCGGCTGGCGCGCAACGTGACAGTGGACCCACTCCATCGGATCGGCCGCGGCAAATGGCAAAGTGCCGGTCAGCATCCGGTACAGGGTGATGCCCAAAGAGTAGAGATCGCTGCGGGCGTCCATCGAGCGATTCATGCGGCCGGTCTGCTCGGGCGCCATATAAGCGAGCGTGCCGGCAATAATCTCGGGCGGTACGGGCGACTGGCGCTCGTGCGGCAGTTGTGACGCAATCCCGAATCCGGTGAGCCGGACGTTGCTGTCTCCGTCGACGAGCACGTTCGCAGGCTTGATGTCCTTATGAATGAGGCCATGCCGATGCATTTGGCCGAGTGCAGACGTCAACCCAATCGCGATGCGTAGGACGCGAGTGAGATTGAGCGGCTGCCACTGATCCCGCTCAAGAATCCGGTCCAGGGGCTCCCCGCCAGGGTCCTCAAGCACGAGGATCATCCGCCCTTCGTGACGACTAAGCGCCAGCGGCTTGGCTGCCCACGCGGGATCGAGTTCGGCTGCGAGCGAGTATTCGTGTTCGAGACGCCGGAGACTCTGAGGTGACGGCTGTTCTTCGGAAAGTGCGACTACCAGGACTGGGGAAAGGTTGTCGTTCTGTCGGCCGCGGTAAAGGTTAAAGTCCGCACGTTCTCCGAGGGGCTCCAACACGAACCCTGAAGGCCCCGAGCTGGAGGATAACCTCGTTCCCACCGCTGCATGACCCCAAGATGTTCATTCTGACGAGAGTCTGGAGGGACGTCAACACGCGCCCGGCAGGGTGCCTAAAGTATCTCTTAACGGCCAATGTCTGCCGAACTTTTCAACGTTTATATTGTCGACAATCCGGAAGTTATTCAGAAACGTTAGTGCAAACGGGGTTCTGGGAAATCTCATGATAGAGGCCACGTTGCCATCATGGCGAAGCGTCCGGGTACCCGGCGTGTACCCCGCATTGGCGAATTTGCATGTTCGGTTACTTCTGTCTCTTCGAAGAATCAATAACTTGTGGAAGCTCTACATCGCCTTTTCTCGATTCCCACCCGCGCCTCCAATAAATTTTCTCGCCCTATTTTTCCGCTTTGTTCGCCCTTCTCAATCTAGCCGCAAAGTATCCCTTGTTAAATCCTCATTAACCGGCGAAGCATATCTGGTGCCGAAGTTTGTGGCACTTGATTTGTGGAAAGATGTGCGGGATGAACCTATAATCGCGCAATTCCAGTGATTTCCAACCAATATCCGTGGCGGGTCGTGGTCATCGCGACCATCAGCTTGATAGGAAATGTTTTTCTGGGCTACTACATGCTTTTCGGGCTGGCATCCGAGGGAGTAAGTCTCAAGGAGCAATCCGGGCGAGTTGTGGTTACGGATGTCACTGAAGAAACCGCCGGGGCGCGCGCCGGGATTCAATCAGGCGACCAGGTCATAAGCGTAAACGGACAACAAATTGCGACGATTGTGGACTGGATGGCCCACCGGATGAATTTTGAAGCCAGCCGGCCGACGGCGATCCGCGTCCTGCGCGGGACCGAGACGCTCGACTTGACGATGGTCGTTCGCGGAAGAATCTGGGACCAGTGGACCGATACGCGGCGGGCTTCGAACGTCATTTTTCTGGCCTACAAGTTGATCACGCTGGCGATCGGGTTGTTCGTGGTGTTCAACCGGCCGCGCGATTTTGTGTCGCGTCTGGGAGGCTGGGTGCTGGTGGTGATGGCGACGGTGTTTGAAGCATTTCAGTGGGGGCTGTCGGCGGCGACGCGGGCTTCGCCATTGTTCGTGGCAGTGCCGGTAATGCTTGTGTATGTGAGCGCGGCATTTCGCACTCCGCTGCTGGCGGCGTTTTTTAGTTTGTACCCGAAGCGATTGTTTGTGAACCGCTGGCTGTGGGCGGGGTTTTGGGTCGGGCCGATCATTGCAACGGTGTACGCGCTTTATCTCTTTGGCAGGACGGTGTACGACCCCTCACATTTGACGGCATTGACGCCGTCATGGGTGCTGGTGGTGTTCGGTGTTCAGAGCCTTGTGTATCTGGGTGCCGTGCTGGTAGTGCTGCCCCTGAGCTACTGGAAGCTGGAGACGACGACGGACCGGCGGCGCTTCCGAGTGCTCGTGTTTGGAGCGCTGGTGGCGATGGTGTTTTATCTGCCGCGGGTGATCGGCACTGCGTTGATCAATCTGAGTCCGGGGTTCTATCGATTCTTCGATTCCCCCTACGTGGATATGGCGTGTGCGCTCGGTATGCTGATATTCCCGATGTCGTTCGCGTACGCGATTCTGAAACAACGATTGTTCGATGTGCGCGTAATCATCCGCCAAGGCGTGCAGTATGCGCTCGCGCGGAGAGCCCTGCTGGCGATTCCCCTCGTTGCAATCGGGTTGTTGGTGGGGACGGTGGTAGCCCAAGGTAAGCAGCCACTGTTTTCGGTGCTCAAGACGCACGCAGGGAGTTACGTGGCGATCGCAGCGCTTGCGGCCCTCGCCTCGACGCAGAGGCAGAAATGGCTTTCGGCCCTGGACCGAAGATTTTTCAGGGACAAATACGACGCGCGGCAATTGTTCCGCGAAATCGTGGAGGACATCCGCCGGGCGGAGAACTTGGAGGAAGTGGCGCCTCAAGTGGTGGGACGCGTGGCGGAAGCGTTGCACACGCAGGGCTGCGGATTGCTGGTGCGCAAGCCGGGAGAGAGCGTTTATCGCATCGTAGCCGCGGCGCCGGCCGGATCGCTCTCGACGGACTTGCCCGCGACGAACAAATTGATCCCACTGGTGAGGATGCTGGAATGCCCCGTCCCGATCACTCAGGCGGGAACCGGCTGGGTGGGGCAACAACTTCCGCAGGTGGACAAGGATTTCCTGCAGAAGGCGCGAATCGAATTGCTGGTGCCGGTCGCACTGAAGGAGGGCAGCACGGAGGCGTTGCTGGTGCTGGGAGCGAAGCTGTCGGAGGAGCCCTACAGCAAGGAAGACACGGCGCTGCTGGAAAATGTGGCCGGGGCGTTGGCGTTATTGCTGATGCGAGGGATCGCGTTGTCTCCCGGGCGGGCGTTTGAAGAGTGCCCTATATGCGGAATGTGTTACGACACGGGAACGACGCGCTGCAGCAAGGAAGGCACGGCGTTGGTCCTGGTGGCGACGCCCCGCATGCTGGCCGCACGCTACCGGCTGGATAAAAAAATGGGACACGGCGGGATGGGAAAGGTATACCGGGCGACGGACATGTCTCTGAACCGAGAAGTGGCGGTGAAGATGATTCGGGACGAGTTTTTCGCGGACCATAAGGCGATCGAGAAATTCCGGCAGGAATCGCAAGTGACAGGAAGCCTGGCTCATCCCAATGTGGTGACCGTGTATGACTTTGGGGTGGAGGCGGGCCAGCGAGTATTCCTGGTTATGGAACTGCTCGAGGGGATCACGCTGCGGCAGGAGATGCGAACAAAGCAGCGTTGGGATGCGGCGCGGGCACTGCAGTTATTCGAGGGGATTTGCGCCGGAGTGGGAGCAGCACATGCGCGAGGGCTGATCCACCGGGATCTGAAACCGGAGAATATATTTCTGTCTCGGAAGGATGCGAGAGAGCTCGTGAAGATAACCGACTTCGGGATCGCGAAGTCGATGCCGCAGTCAGCGGACGAAACGCGAGACACCATTACCGGTGTGGTCGTAGGAACGATGAAGTATATGTCACCCGAACAACTGCGCGGGCGCCTGCCTTCACCTCGCTGGGACCTCTGGGCGCTGGCCGTGATTGCGTATGAAGGACTCTGCGGGTGCGCTCCGTTTGTGGGGGACGATTCGGAGACGCTCCGCAACGCCATCTTGGCGGTAAATTTCCCGCCGGTGACGGAACTCTTGCCGGATGCTCCTGGCCAATGGCAGGCATTCTTCGAATCCGCGTTTGCGCGTGAAGAGGAGCAACGCGCCAAATCAGTGGCGGAGTTTTGGAAGGAGTTGCGCGCGTGCCTGGAGGGCGAAGCCGCATCTTGAAAGTTGAGAAAGAAACGAGTGGCCGGAGCCGGAACTGCGCGGAAGTGAATCCTCACGCACTGAAATGTTCCGCTGTGAAACTGGTCTGCAAGCCTAGAACACTCTAATCTCGCAAGTCGTTCATTCTGCGCGAAAAAGCAGCCGACTCAACAAGGAATATGGTGCACGCCGTGCACATATTCTCCTGGGATGATTTTCTGTTTGTGTCGAAACGCGGCAGAGAACGTGTTTCGAGAGGCAGGCAGTGATCCGGTGAGTCAAGCCGCGAGGCAATCCGGTGGAACGATATTTGGGCGCTGGGGACGAACCATCCTCGTTCTGGCGCTGCTTAGCGGAGTGCGCTCCCCGCGAACCGATTGCCAGGCGGTCGCCAATGCGGAAAGGGCTGAGGCGGCGTACCTGAAAAAGATATTGAGCTTCGTGGAGTGGCCCTCCACCCCCGGAACTCCGGACGAGCCGTTCCGGGTCTGCGTTGCACCGGACTACAAGATTGCTTTCCCCCTTTCGGAGGAGTTGCGGGGAATCACGATGAAAGGCCGAAAGATCGACGTTCGCATGGTACGCAACGAACAAGACGCAAGAAATTGCCAGCTGCTTTTTATCGGTTCGCCGGAACCGAAACTCCGCGCAAGGCTTCTGGAGTCCGTGAAAGGCACGCAAATGCTGACCGTCGGAGACGACGCCGGCTTTCTGGAAGCCGGAGGCATTCTGGAGTTCGCCATTTCCGGTAGCGCTTTTCAATTTTCAGTTAATCTTCCGGCCGCAAAACGCGCGGGCCTGAGAATTGATTCGCGGCTGCTCGCCATTGCGCAGCGGGTCCTGACGGAAAAAGGGGCGACGGGAATCTGAAATGTTGCGGTGGAGAAACATTTCGTTGCACGGCCGGCTGATGCTTCTGACGATGGCCAGCAGCGCCGTCGGCATGATCGTGTCCATGACACTGCTGTCCATTTATAACGATCGCCGGATTCGGGAGGACAAAGCAGAGGAACTCCGCTCTGCTGCCGACCTGATCGGCACCAACAGCGCGGCGGCATTGGTGTTCGAAGATGTGGCCGAAAGCTCCCGGATTCTCCAGGCGCTTCAAACCCGGCGGCACATCGTGCAGGGTGTGCTCTACCGCGCGGATGGAATATTGGTGGCGCGCTACCAGCGAGGCGGATTCCACCGTGGATCACCTGAGTTGAGCAATCCAGGGAGCGAAATGATCCGTTGGACCGCGGACAGCCTGGAGTTGTCCCGGCCGCTGGAACTCAACGGTCGAAAAATAGGGGCAATTTATCTTGAAGCCTCGCTCGAGGATTTGCGCCAGGCAAGACGAGATTCCTTTCTCTTGAGGATTCCCGCGTTCCTGCTGGCGCTTGTGACCGTTTACTTTTTGACTTTCCTGTTGCGGGGTACCCTGACGGGACCGATTCAGCGGCTGGCCGGCGTGGCGCGCGAAGTGGCCGAGGGGAAAAATTACTCGCTCCGCGCGCCAAACCTCGGAGGGGCGGAACTCGGGCAACTCGGGAAAGATTTCAATCACATGCTCAAGGTGATTGAGGAGGGGAATCAGGAGCTGCAGAATGGGCGCGATTCCCTGGAAGAACGCGTCAGGGAAAGAACAAAGACTTTGGAAAAGGAAATCGCGGAACGGCAGCGGACCGCAGCGAAGCTAAAGGAGAGCGAGGAGTTATTCCGGGCGTTCAATGAGGCATCGCCCGTGGGGATCATTTCCGAAACTCAGGACGGAATCATCCAGATGAGCAATCCGGAGTTCCGGAAAATGTTCGGCTATTCGGCAGAAGATATGCAAGGAAAATCGATCGATGAACTCCTGGCACCCGGCGAATCGTACGCCGACGCTGCTGCAATCACCAGGCAAGTGTTTTCCGGGCAAGTGTTTCGAAAGACCGCCAGAAGAAAACGCAAGAACGGAGAGATGTTGGACGTGGAAGTGTTTGGCGCGCCGCTTCTGCTGGAGGGCAAAACGAGCGGACAGCTGGCCGTGTACCTGGACATCTCCCGGCGGATGCAGGCGGAAAGATCGATTCGAGAAAGCGAAGAACTTTTCCGGCTGTTAAGTTCGGCCGCACCGGTTGGCATCGTTCGTTGCGACCGCGAGGGGCGCATCATTTACGCGAACCAGCGGTGGGGTGAAATGACGGGGCGCGCCCCCGATAGCGCCCTGGGCTCCGTGTGGGTGGATGCGATTCATCCGGAAGACCGCGGAAATGTGGAACGCGTTTGGAAAGCGGCAGTGGAAGCGGGGATGGAACTGAAGGACGAATCCCGGTTCATCACGCCCGATGGAACGATTGTCTGGATCGGGTGGCAATCGCGCGTGCTGCGTGGGCCCGATGGCGCGCCGATCGGATTTGTAGCGGTTTTGGAAGACGTCACCAGGCGCCGGGCGGAAGAAGCAAGCTTGCTGGAGGCAAAACAGGCCGCGGAAGCCGCCAATCAGGCGAAAAGCCAGTTTCTGGCGAATGTCAGCCACGAAATCCGAACCCCGATGAACGGCATTCTGGGCATGACGGAACTGGCGCTGGAGACGCCGCTAAGCCCGGAGCAGCGCGAATACCTGGGGATGGTGCAGGGTTGCGCGGTGTCGCTGCTGGAGATCATCGACGACGTGCTGGATTTTTCGAAAATCGAAAATGGAAAGATTGAGCTGGAACAGATTCCGTTCTCGATCCTGGATTGCGCGGAGAACGCCTTGCAGCCCGTAGCAGTGAGAGCACAACAGAAGGGACTGGGCCTGGAGTGGTATGTCCGGGGCGAACTGCCCGAGTGGGTGGAAGGCGACCCGACCCGATTGCGGCAAGTGCTGATCAATCTGCTAAGCAACGCCGTCAAGTTCACGGAAGAAGGCGAAGTAACGCTGGGGATTGAGTATTTGAAGGGCGACGCGGAAAGCGTTTCGGCAAAGTTCAGCGTGACGGATACGGGAATCGGCATTCCGCCGGAAAATCGCGCGAAGATTTTCGAGGCGTTTCAGCAATCGGACAACAGCGTGACCCGGCAGTACGGCGGCACCGGGCTGGGCCTTTCCATTTCGGCAAGGCTCATTGAGTTGATGGGCGGGCGTCTGCAACTGGATAGCGAAGCAGGCAAGGGCAGCACATTTTTCTTCGAGCTTCAGTGGAAACGCAGGAAGAACCAGGCGGGCAAACACCGGCAGGAGTTGGAGGAGCAGAAATTGCCAGCCGCACGGATTCTGGTGACCGACGACCGGCAAGCCGGGCGCGAACTGGTCTGCTGGCTGGCAAACCGCTGGGGACTCCAGACGGACACCGCGGCTTCGGTAGAGGAAGCGGCTGCTCTCTATACAAAATCGGTCGAAGAAGGCAGGCCGTACGCCGCAGCGCTGATTGATTTGAACCTTGCCGGGAAAGACGGCCACGAAGTAGCGAAAGCCATCCGGCGCTGCTCGCCATACGGCACAACAGCGCTGCTGATGATGTCGTCGGCGCCTGCATTTGTCGACGACCCGCGCACAAACCACTACAGAATTTTCCAACGGCTGACAAAGCCGTTGCGGCAGCGCGTTTTGTGGGAAAGCCTGCATGCCGCGATGCATGGAGGGCAACGAAGCGCCGCCAGTCAACATCGGAAGCGGGAAGAAAGTGCGGGACCGAGTCGCCGGATCCTGGTGGTCGAAGACAACGAAGTAAACCGGAAGCTCGCAGAGAAACTTCTCGAGAAGATGGGGCACCAAGTCAGGATCGTGGCCAACGGAGCCGAGGCCTGCGAAGCAATCCAGCGGCGCGCATTCGACCTGGTGCTGATGGATTTGCAGATGCCGGTGATGGGCGGGCTGGAAGCCACGCGGAGGATTCGGGCCGGCGAACAGGGAAAGGGACGCCACATCCCGATCGTGGCCATGACCGCGCATGCAGCCTCCAATGACCAACGACGGTGCCAGGAAGCCGGAATGGACGGCTACGTCAGCAAGCCGGTACGGCCTGAAGCCCTGCGAACTGAAATCGAACGAGTGACCGGAGGAAACATGCCAGAAGAAATCAAGCAAGCGGCGGTGGAACATCCGCGGCACGCGGACTGGGACTTGAAGGATTTGATGGATCGGCTGGGTGGCGATGAGGAATTTCTTCGCGAGTTGCTGGTGATCTTCCGCCAGGACGCCCGGATGAATCTGGAGAAATCCCGGAAAGCGATGGCGGAACTCGACTTTGAATCGCTCTCGCGGACGGCTCACACGTTGAAAGGGATGCTGAGAAATCTTTCAATGGGAGCGGCTGCGGATATGGCGGCTGCGCTTGAAAATGCTTCTCGAGAGAAGCAACAGAGTGATTCCGAGGAGTTGCTGGGAAAACTGGTGAAGGAAATGGAAGGAATTTTGCCGGAAGTGGAAGCACAACTGGCGGGGGTAAGGTTATGAGGATACTTGTTGCTGAAGACGACGCCATCTCGAGAACTCTTCTCGAGAGAACTTTGCAGCGTGCCGGCTACGCTGTCATCTCTGTGGAGAACGGAGTGGAGGCGATGGCGGAACTCGTCAAGCAGGATGCGCCGAGGCTGGCCCTGCTTGACTGGATCATGCCGAAAATGGACGGGGTGGAAGTGTGCCGCGAAATTCGACGCCGGAAGGACCAGGCTTACACATACCTCATCCTGCTCTCCTCCAGGGAGTCGAAAGAGGATATCGTGGCCGGCCTCGAGTCCGGCGCCGACGACTATCTGACCAAGCCTTTTGACGTGGACGAACTGAAGGCCAGGCTGCGAACCGGCCATCGTATTCTTGAGCTGGAAGATCACTTGGTGGAAGCTCGCGAAAGCATGAGGTTCCAGGCCACCCACGATCTGCTCACCTCCCTGTGGAATCGCGGCGTGATCGTGGAGCTGATGTCGCACGAAATCATGCGTTCGCGCAGGGAACGCAGCTGCACCGCCGTGATGATGTGCGACATCGACCATTTCAAGAGCGTCAACGACCAGTACGGCCATGCGATTGGGGATGAGGTGCTGCGCGAAGTCGCGCGGCGGTTGCACAATTCGGTCCGTTCGTACGACATGGTCGGCCGCTATGGGGGCGAGGAATTTCTCGTGGCGCTGAACAAGTGCAATCCCGAAAGCGCCGTCTCGCGCGCCGAGAATCTGCGCGAGAAAATTGCCGGCCGCCCGATCCAGACGGCCAACAAGCCCGTCTCCGTAACCATCAGCATCGGGCTGGCGCTTTCCTCGGAGTTCTCCGAAAGCACTATTGAGGAAATCATGCACCATGCGGACATGGCGCTCTATGCGGCGAAAGGGGCGGGGCGCAATTGCGTGCGGGTGGCGCAACCAACGGGTACCAGCAAACCCGCGGAAGAGAAGCCGAAGGAAACGCAGCTGCTGATGCCTTGAGCCACCTTATCGTGGGGCAGTATTGCGGGCGGCTCGGTATTACTTCATCTTACTGCGGGAAAGCTCCATCATCTGTCGCATCGCCACCGAAGACCCGGGAGCGCGTCGCTCGCGCCAGGCCTCCAGCCGCTTGCAGGTTTCTTCGATTCCGGAAAACAGTGTTGGATTCTTGAACGCGGCGCGCCAGGTGGGAACAATCGTCCGCATTCGATCCCACACCACCCACACCTCGCCGTTGCTTTCGAAAAACAGTTCATCATTGATTAGGCCGCGGTTCACGATGCTGGCCACCATTTCCCAATAACTGATCACCATCCGGATATAGGTATTTTCCTGGCTGCCCTGCGGATATTTCTGCATTACCTCTTCGGGAGTTCCGGCGTGGAAATTGTCCACGAACCACGCGCGCGCCTCCCGCAGGCGGGGTTCCCGCCGCAGATCATAAAGCCGCAGCATCAGGTTAACTTCGTCATAACTGATCTGAGACATTCGTGACACTCCTTTTCATTTCCATGCGGAAGTTCATGTCGAGGGAGGCTGGACAGCGTCACCCTGGAAAACGGGTGCGGCTTTGAATTCCACGCGTTGCACGCTGCTGACCGGGATGTCGCGGCGCTGGAACTCGAGTTGGATGCGGCGGCGCAACTCTCGCGCGACATCGTCCTGGCGGGAAGGAGCGGTCCGGACCTGAAGGCGCACAGTCGAGGAGTTCTGGTCGAAATGCTGCAGTCCCAGGATGCGCGGGCCGTCCACAATCGCTTGCGACCAGGACGCATCGCCGCGCAGTTCGGCGGCCGCGGCTTCCAGCGCCTGCAAGGCCTTTTCCTGCGACAGTTGCGGCGAAAGCGCCACGTCCACGAACGCTTGCGACCAGTCGCGGCTGAGATTCGCCACGGTGCGGATGTCGCCGTTCGAAAGCGTGACCAGCGCTCCGCGCGCGTCGCGAACCACCGTGCGGCGCAACGTCACGTGTTCGACGCGTCCGAGGGTTTCGCCGACCTGGATCGTGTCCCCGACGACGAATTGATCCTCCAGGATGATGTAGAACCCGGTGATCACGTCGCGCACCAGATTTTGCGCGCCGAATCCCAGCGCCAGGCTGGCCAGGCCGGCGAGCGCGGCAACAGGAGTCACATTGATGCCGAACTCCTGTGCGGCGGTGAGCAGCGCCACCGCCCAAACAACCTTGCTGCCGGTGCTGTACAGAACAACCGCGACCGTGCGTGTTTGCTGCTCGCGCGCCTTGGCGCCCCGGGTCTCCGAGCCAGCCGGCTTGATCAGATGATTCGTCACCAGCCGCAGCAGCCGGTTCAGCAGCAGGGCAACGATGAAGATGGCCACGAGGTGCAGAAAGATGGCGACGCTTGAATCCCGCAAATAAGAGACGATACTGGACATAGAATTGGTTGACGGGCGAGTATAACATTGGTGGAGGCGCGGTGCAGCGTTTCGGGGCACCTGGCGAAGAGTGGGGAGGGGTTGCAGTGAAGAACAGGCGAACATTCCTGGGAGGGTTGCTGACCGCCGGATTGGCTGCTCGCATTACCGGTGAACTGGCACAGGGGCAAACTCCCAAGTTTCCTCAGGATCCGAAAAACGCGCCGGACTCCCCACCCGAAAACCCTCTGGCGCCTTCCCCGGAAAAACGGATGCTGGAAGAAAACCAGAAAGACATTAAGAAAAAGGTCGAGAAGCTTTACGAGCTCGCGACCGAGTTGAAGGGGGAAGTGGATAAGACGGATTCAAGCAAGGTGCTCAGTCTGAACCTGGTGCGCAAAGCCGAAGAGATTGAAAAGCTAGCCCGCGAAATCAAAAACCGCTCCAAGGGCTAGACGCGGCCAGAGCGTAGCGGCCACTTTCAAGTGGCCAAGCTCGACCAAAGAATGCACATCCTCGCCAAATCCGCCCAGCAGGGGAAGGACAACAACCGCTCTAGCCGGGAAGAGAAGGACAGGATAAACTAGGGAAGTTGTTTGGCTGCACTTTGTGCGCCCGTAGCTCAGCTGGATAGAGCGCTTGCCTCCGAAGCAAGAGGTCGCGTGTTCGAATCACGCCGGGCGCACCACTTTACTTCTGACACGTCACTGGATGAATTTACTACCGGGCACCTGCTGTCCTTCCAACTTGGGTCCAACTGCGGCCAAACAGCCCGTTCCAACCGTTCTACTGCCGCTCGCTGCGATCCCGGCGATCCATGCGTGTAGATCTCCGCTGTCGTGCTCAGACGCGTGCCCGAGTTGGGCCTGTGCAGTCTTGAGCGATTTACCGAGGTCGCTGAGCAATGTTGCATGCGTGAGCCGGAAGCTATGCGACGAGATCGACGGCAAGGCCGCTTGTCCGCTTACCCCGCGGTTTAGGCGAGAAGCGGAAAACAAATAAGGCAGGCAAGGATTCTGAAATACCAGGAAGCAAGAGTCGCTTGTCTCAAATTTGCTGGAACTGCGACCATTGGTTTCCGACCGATCGGCCATGAACGCCTGGCACGATGAACTGCTTTCCTCCCCAGCCTTCTAAGGGCAGGGGCATCACTCCTAAATCAGACAATCACCAATGACTGCGGCAACCGGTTGTGAGACTGCTAGCTCGACCAGACCGGGCTTAAAGCTTCAAACCCCAGGCCATCACTGCCCAACGAGGCAGACCACCATCGGAAAGGCGACCTCGTCGGACAGCGGGGTTAAATTAGCGCAACCACCTTACCGCGGAGCGAGTTGATCCGCGCTGGTACGCCGGAAGTTCGCGATTGCGTTCAGGGAACTCAAGCGCAGAGACGGTGAATTGGTTGCCGAGGTCTGACCGCAGGTCCCGAAGTCCTTGACCATGCTTACCACTTGAAACGATGGGTTTGCAGATCCATCCGAAGAAACAACAGATCCCTTTAGAGTCACGCGCTCGCCCGCCTTCAGGGAATTGTCATTCGATAAGATCGAATAGGTTTCGTTGTCCTTCTCGCTGGTCAAGCTGATTCCGTTCTGCATGGGTTGTATGCAGCCCGTGACATAAGCCTGTGTATTGTTCTCAGCGTGATGGCGGTGATGGCGGACGAGAAGGACAACTGCAACCGTGGCTCCTGCAGCCGCGCCAACCCCAATCCCAATCGCCTTGCCAGAGCCGTACCCTCCTGACGGCGCTACGTATCCGCCGGTCCCGCCAGTGCCACCTGTTCCACCCGATCCACCTGTTCCACCGCCTCCGCCATACTGCGCGGAGGCAACAGCGCACACGGCAAGGCAAATTGTCGAAATTCCAGCATATCTTGCTAACCAACGTGAAGGCATATTGTTCCTATCTCCTCTGATCCAGTTAAGTTCGAGATTGCAACAGCCAATTCTCTTTCAGTGATAGTGACCGGGAGCTCCAGTGTTCTATTCCACTAGTCGCCAAAATATTCTCAACGCTCAAGCGTTGGCCACTCTCTTGAAATCCAACATCCTACTGTTCGACAACAATCTGGCCCTTCATTCCTTTGTGCCCGAGGCCGCAGGTATGGCAGCACCTGAACGAATACGTTCCCGGGGTTTGGGTAACGAACTCGATCATGGTCGTTTCCCCTTTCTTGAGTTGCCAACACTCCTGCTCCGATGTGAAGACCAGCCCGGCTTTTTCAGTGGAGACGGCGCCGTCGGGAGCACTGGCAATCTTGAAACCGTGATCGTGGTCGATTGCGGTGATCTTGAGCTGAACCTTGCTTCCAACTTTCACGTGAACTGGCGAGTTTGAGTATTCGTATTTCTTCGCCGCAATTTCAATAACCCGTACGTCCGAGCTTGTGGCACGAATGGACTCAGGCAGCGAGAGATGCGTACCGAGTGCCAGCAGTGTCGCTGAAACGATGACCAACAAGGAATGGTTCGCAATCTTTTCCATAAATCCTCTATGCCCCGCGAAAAATTGGCTTTCGATTCTGGGCCGGCAAAATCAATTTCCGTACTTCATCTCACACGGATTCGGTCTTGACCTTGCAACTGCAAAACAGGTCCAGGACGGGCAAGCTGAAAACCGAAGTATCGGCCTGCCCATCCTGGCCTGGTTGATTGGCACCCGCGCGACCTGTTGCATCCTGGAGCGTGCCGGACGGCACCTGTGGTTATGCTTCGTTTTCCTTAAAACTGCCGGCGCGCTTCATCCGCTTCGTTTGCCAAACGCATGAGCTTGTCCACGATCCCGGTGTTCTTGTTTGTCGATGGGTCGAGGAACAGGCCGTCTTCAACAAAGCTGACGACGGAGGCCACTGCGCCACCCTGCAGAGTGGATGTCGGCCGAATGATGGAGACCGGGCCCAAACTTTTGTTAAGGAAGAGGGTCGGTTCGGGCATGATCAGGTTGGTCTGGAACATATCTGCCACGTTCGCGCCGGAAGCTCCATTATTGGGATCCACGCCGGCATTGAGGTTGGGAAACGTAAGGTTGCCATCGGTAATGTTGGTCGCGTTGCCGGCCTTGTCGTGCCAAGTCTGGAAATGGGCGATCTCGCTCCCTCCGATGCTGAGCAGAATGCGGAGAACTTCCAGATTGGTCACCTTCTGCGCCAGCGCCGGGTACAGGCTGCTTCCACCTTGCTCGATGAACGCGAAGTGGAATCCCGCGGTGTTGGCAATCGCCTGCAGATGGTTGGAGATGTTGCCGCTGGCATCCACGCCCAGGTCGCCATCGCTTAAGGGAATGGCCGGATGCTGTCCCTTGGCGAGATCCGGAACTGCGTTCTCGAAAGTTCCTCCGAAGTCCGGGTTCGAGGTTTCGCTGCGGTACCGTGTCCACCAACTGGTGTCTATCGTCAATTGCTTCAAGTTGGTGAGGCGTCCCTTTTGCGGAACTCCCGTGACTTGACTCGGGGGGAGAATCGCAAAGTTGCTCAGGTCGACGGTCTTTGCACCCTTCGACTCCAGGTAGTTGTTGAGAAACCTGTGATGACTGATCTCATCGTCAGTGTTGTCAGCGATGTATTGCGGCATGTCGCCGTCGAGAACCAGAAGCCCCGTGATGTAATCCGGAGCGAGGCCCGTGGCAAACGGCAAATCGATCGGAGAGAGGCCTTGATTGGTGGCTCCGCCGAGTTCGGCGTACTGAATCCACAAATCGGCCTCGACCTGCTCCAGGGCGCTCAGGAACGTAAGGATGGCGATGTCGCCTTTTGTGATTGGCGCGCTATCCGCATCTCCGCTGAAAGCTGCCGAGGTGCCCGGCAAAAGCGACGCACCCATCGTTGCCGCCCCCGCTGCCACCACTCCGTTTGTCAAGAATGCACGCCGGTTGGTGGGACGTTTCATACCAAATTCTGACTTCTTCATCGGTTTTTCTCCTCTTTCCAAGAATTGAGTTCGAATGGCTCGCATCAAGCATTTCGCCAAATCACCGTGAGTTTATTTCCGTGGCCAATCCGCCCCGCGAATAAACCTCGCTCCACCGCAAAGAATCACAACCTCCTTTCCGTTTCGTTTCAGGTGCACCTCTGCGCGGAGTGAAGGTAAATGAGGAAGGCCATCGTGGCCTGTCCGATTACTTGTCGTCGGATTCGCCTTTCCGCTGCCCGGGAGTCAGAAAGTTATCCACGACAAAGTCGGCAACTTCGCGGCCCAGGCGTTGGCCGGCAGTCAGGTCGAAGCGGAAATGCTGCCCGCCGAAGATTCGGCTCAGCGTCGCTTCTTCGGCGGCAGCGGAGATGCTTGTGAAGGAACGTTCGACGCCTGGAAGGACTTCGGAAGTAACGTTGAACTCGGCGCGGTCCTTATCGAAAAAGGAAATGAGCACCTCTGCCGCGGAAGCGCTTATCACTGCATGGGCGCCCGGATAGGACGGGTCGGGCGCGGTTTTGCCGACCTCCGGAAGCCAATTCGGGTCAGCCACGGTTTCAGGATTGATTCCGGGATCGGCTGTTCGAATAGCAGTCACTGGACGCCAGAAATTGTAGGTGTATTTAGCGTCGTAAAAGGCGATCACGTCATCGGCGAAACTCAGGTTAAGCAGGGCAAACAGCCGGGCATTTTGCGCAGTCGTCAAACCGCGCGCCAGCGACAGCGTTTGCGCAATTTCGTTCCAGTAGTTCTGAATAGCGCCATTCCAGAAGCGCCCGGTCAACGCCTCATCGGCCGTCGCGGTCGTGCTGTTGGCGATTCCCAGGGATTTGATCTGGTTGAAGGCATCGCCATAGGCGTCGCTCGTCAGAGCAGGGGGAGGGCCGGGACGAAACTGATTGGCACGTTGCAGCGTGAAGGGCGTTACGTGCGACCAATGCGTGAATTGCGGCTGAGGAGCAAAATTCGGAGGTGTCGACTGGTAATCGCCCGGGGCAGTCCCGAAAACGTACGGAATCGGCGGAGCGTTCGAGCCGTCGTTGCTTCGCGCGGCCAGAATGCGATCCGCCACGTCCAGTCCTATCAGGATGCCTTCCGCCTTGCCGTTCCCATCCGGAATCTGCGCCAGCGATTGCTGCAGTTGGGTGTCGAGCGCGGCCTTAAATGCCGGATACAGCGCAACCAGAGTTTCGTGCGCTGCGGCCGCAGCCGCTGCCTCCTGGGAAGAATCTCGGGACACCCCGGAGAGGCGGACAAGGTATGGCCGATGTTTCCGGTCGATCGTATTAACGGCGTCATAAATCGCTGCGTGCATGATCGCAAAGCTACGGGTCGGATGAACCGTCGCTGGCTGCGCTCCAGGCGTCCGGACAATCACCAGAAGCGCTCTATTCCATTGAACAACCGGGTTTACTTGCTGAGAGGAAGAATCTTTAGGACCCTGGTGCTTGGCGTTGGCCGGGGCGCAATACGAGGCGGCAGCTTGTGCCAAAAGACCGGTGGCCAAAAGTGCTAGTCGAACATAACGGTTTATCATTGAAGACTTTCTCCCATGGCGTTTTCGCAGGTCGATGCTTGGAGGCAGTGACGAAAGCAAAGTCGTGGCCTCTCACAAGTACGTAACCGCGAAGCGGCAGAAAATATTCCCTGAATTCGTCGATTCAGCTAAGTAATCCGGTTTTCAACTTGTTAGTTCCCAATCCCTGGGAATCTCCAGCCGAGGCACTGAGACAAGGCTTTGGCGCTGGCGGGGACCAGGAAGAAGCACTCCTCTTGAGTGATGGGCTTGGAGGCCTTGCCCTGTACCCCCCAATTTCCGATCGGCCGCCACTCCTCTCCACCAACCTCGAACTCAGCCCTCATCCGTGCAGAGTGTCTTCTGGGCGACCACGCGCTTTTCGCGATATTTTTCCCGCTGAATTTCATGCAGCAGTTCGCGCAGCCGCTTCCGAGCCTTGTGCAATTGCGACTTCGAGACGCCTTCCGAGCGTCCCAGCATCTTCGCGATCTCGCGATGTTGGTACCCCTGGATATCGTGCAAGACAAATATTGCGCGAGAGCCCGCCGGCAACTGCGCGATGCATCGTCCAAGATTTATTCGATCAATCGATCCCTCCAGCAGCAAGTCGGGCCCCGCAATTTCCCTGCGCGACCGGGCAGCGTCAGCGTCTGGACTGGAAGCGGCTTCGATGGAGATTGCAGGCAATGACTTTTTGCGCAGATGCATAAGCACGGTGTTGACCACCAATCTGTGCAACCAGCTGGAGAACGCCGATTCACCGCGAAACGTGTGAAGTTTGCGGAACAACAGCAAGAAAGCTTCTTGCGTCAGATCTTCCGCATCGGCCGTATTTCTGACCATCCGGAGACACAGCGCATAGACTCGCCGGCAATGCGAGGCGTACAGGGATTCAAACATCTTCGCGTCGCCTTCTTGGGCTCGCCGGATAACCTCGGCATCATGTAGTTTTTCGCCTTCGATGGGCTGCGGCGGCTCGGGATCACTCGTCGTGGCGGCTTCGCCCGCTGCTTGCGAACAATGTTGCTGGAACCGGCGATTATTTGGGCCACGTCTGACGACATACGATTTTGCTGGCCGGATGCTTCCGGCGATCATCGTTGCTTGCATGTTTTGTTCCTTAGCTGCTACTCAATCACTAAGACTGCATACGACTTGAATTAATTCCCTGGCGCACAGGCGCTTCAAAAACGGGAATAAAACTTCGTCTTCCTTAATTATTGGGATATTGGTTTTTTTCAGTTTTCCGGCTTCGCTTATAATTTCCGAAACCTGGCAGCATCTACTCCGGATCGCCGGGCAGCGCCATCAGTTGTCCGCCATCAACCGGTTGAGCTGTTCGAGATCGGCAGGAGCTGCGACGGAAACCGCACAGAATTCCAACCTATCCTTGCGCCAATCAACCCACTGGAAGCCCTGACGGGTTCCTTCGCGCGGTGGAGTGTCACGTTCCCGCGTGGGCCAGACGAATACATCGATTGGACGGCGATTGTGCTCGTAGACGAGAACCGCGACAGAATGCCCTTCAACAACATCTAAGCGCCCGCCGCCTAGCGCGAACCCGGCCTTCGTGAAGTCACGCACCGGGAGAGCAAACTTGAGTTTGGCTTCGAACCATCCCTTGACGACACGTTCATCATTGGAAGCGATTTCGTTCATTTGACCCGGCCGCAGCGAGCGCAGATGCGCGTCGACAATTTCGTCTGCAAGTTCGGTCTGGTAATCGTCGCTGCGAAGCCCGGGATTCACTTTCCACAGTCCGATAGCGAGGAAAATCAGCGCCGCCACTGCGGCCAGCCAGTGCCAAAGGAGAGGCTGGGACGCCGCACGGGTTGGCGCAATAGGGTGGAGATGTGTGTTAATTTCCCGCCGCAGCGAGGCGGGGGCGGGCTCATAGATCTGAGTAAGCTGCAATCTACCGCTCAACCAATCCAGGTTCACGAGCTCAGTCGCGCAGTGGTCGCAGTGTCCCAGGTGGCGCTCGAATTCGGCGGCCCTGCGATCACTTAGTTCACCGTCAAAATAGCCATGGAGCAAAGAGTCAGCAAAGTCACACTTCACGGACAGCCCCCTTCTGAGTTGAATTTGCCAGCGCGGAATGCAACTGGCGGCGGGCTCGCGAGAGCGAAGACATGACGGTGCCAATGGGAAGCGACGTGATCGCGGCGATCTCCTTGTAGGAGCAGCCTTCGAGCTCCCTAAGGACAAGGACTTCCCGGAATCGAGGCGGCAGCGTCTCAAGTGCAAGGGTGAGACGCTCCCGATCGTCACTTGAGATGGCGAGCGTTTCCGGTGTGCCGGAAGGCTGCATGTGTATCTCTTCGTCGAACTCCATGCTTAGTTCCATAGGACGATTCTTCTCCAGCCAGGTGTAGCAAGTGTTGCGCACGATCTGCAGCAGCCATGCGCGCGCATCTCCGCCGTGAAAGCCGTGGATGAAACGGCATGCACGGAGCAGCGATTCTTGAGCTACGTCCTCGGCATCGGCGCGCCTGCGCAACAGCCAACGCGCCAGGTTGAAAGCGGCGTCGATGTGGGGCAGCACCTGTTGCTCAAAGCGAACCCGGTCTTCGGGCTCCAACTCACTCACGATTCACCCCTGAACGGTACGACCTCACCAGTAGGAACCGCCGCGAGCACGATTTTATTCTTTAGCCTCGTTGGCCGGGGAAGTGCGCTCGCAGGTGGCGTGCGTAAGCAGGGAATAAATCGGTTGGTGGGTCGGTCTTGGATGAACGAAGCGCATGGAATACGCGCAAAGAGTGCAAGCGATAGCCCGGGGCAGGGCGCCAGCAGGCCAGGATGCCCAACAAAAAAACGCAAGTCGGAACTATTTCCGCGCTTCCGTTCGATGCAGCTGAAATGACCGGCACAGTCATCGTGCACTAATTGAGGAGAAACCGTGCATCCGTTCGATCTCAAGACAGTACTTTTCGCGAAACACGCGCAGCACGTCGTGCTGATTCACTTCCCAATCGCGCTGTTCATCGTCGGAGTGCTCTTTGATTTTCTTGCGCATCGCACCAAGCGGCGGACGCTGGCCGCGGCGGCCTATTGCAATTTATTCGCCGCGGCGCTCGCAACGATACCGGTATTGATCACGGGGGTTCTCGCGTGGCAATGGGATCTCGAAGGGCAACGACTTAAAGGAATCCTTTTGATGCATCTGGTTCTCGGTGTCACCCCGAGCCTGTTGATCTGGATCGTGTGGCTCATTCACGTGAACACGAAGCGCAAGCAGGGAGCGGTTTTGCCTGGATACCGCCTGCCGATCGAGGCTATGGCCGTAGCAATAGTCGCATTGACCGGTCATCTGGGCGGATTTCTCAGTGGAGTGAATGGGCCAGGATAAGGAGATTGAAAATGAAAACTAAGCTTGTGTTGGCGCTCGCAGCGCTGTCCTACACGCCGATAACAGTGGCGGGGGACAAGGATGTGTATCCCACGGAGAGGGTGGCGGAATTTATCGTCGAGAAGCTGGACGTCACTTCGCTGCCGGCAGCGCTCCGGCCAAAGAAAGAAAAAGGAAAGAAAACTTTTGCGGATTACGGATTCACGGCGCATGGGATGGACGAAGGGGAAACGATCATCCAAGCGGGTGGCGGCACGAGGAAGTTGTCGATCAAAGTTCTCGACCAGAGGGCCTCGGGAATCTACGTATGCATCACCGACCCGGGGCAAATTGCCGGTCAGGCGAAGGTGCAAAGTGTAGTCCTGCTGAAGCGGAACGATTCCAATTCGTTGTTAAAGGGGCGCGAGTCCTGGCGAGAGTTCGCTTCCTGCCCGGTGGTTGGCGCGGCTGAGAAGTACCCCGAGGAAATCGCGGGAGGGGACTGAGCGGTTCTTTATGGACTCGCCGTTTCGATCTCCCATCCGCATTTGGCCGCGTGGCAGATGATCCGGCGTCAAGGGTTGGAATCAAATTGAAAGGAATCCGGTTTACCCGAGTGGGAACGCAGCCGATGGCCCAACGGGCATCGTAATGATCAGGGGAGGAATTGTGGCTGATTATCAAATGACTTTAGTGGATCGCCAAAGAGTTGCCAGAGGTACGATGACGTTCTGGTTTGACACGAATGGGAGCGATTATGATTTTCGAGCCGGCCAACACGCCGACTTTGCCTTCCTGCATCCATCCGTTGGAAGCGAAAGCGACAACTTACGAACCTTTTCTCTCGCAAACTCTCCTCACGACACAGGCCTGGTCATGATCGCGATGCGCATGCGGGAGACTCGTTTTAAGAATGCTTTGATGTCCGCTGCGCTTGGGACCAAATTTAGAGTGAGCCGTCCGAGAGGATCGTTTACCTTGCATAAGGACTCTGCCAGGCCGGCGGTATTTCTTGCAGGCGGCATCGGCATTACGCCGGTCCGCAGCATCCTGGAGTGGGCGACACAGGAACGGATGCCCCACAAGCTATATTTGTTCTATTCGAACCGAGAGGCGGTGGATGCCGCGTTTCTGGAAGAATTTGAAACCTTAGCCGTGCGAAATCCCCGCTTCACCCTCATTCCAACAATCACCCGGCTGACGTACTCGGCCTGGCGCTATGAAGTGGGTCACATCAATCGGCAACTGCTCTCGCGTTACCTGACCGGGCTTAATAGACCTGTCTTCTATATCGCGGGCCCCTCGGGAATGGTTACAGCCATGACCAACATGCTCCGATCCTTGGACGTCAGCGATGACGATATGCGGACAGAAGAATTTGGTGATTACAAGCTGGCCGAGAATCCCGTGCGGCGAATCAAACTTCCAGGTGCTAGCGCGGATGTACCATGTGGCGAGGGACACAAATAGATGTGATGGCTTCTTGGTGGATCGCTTGGCCTGCCCCCCGTTTCTTGGAAACGTTAGTAGTTAGAAGTGATGCATGGAGTTGTTGAAGTCGAGTGTCGTGCGCCCAAGGCAGGTGCGCTGCCAGGTTACGCTTGGTCGTGGACACTTGCCGGGACGGTCGGCCAGACAAGTGGGAAGCAGCAAAGCTTGCAATTGTCGGATCGCGAGAACGATCCGCCAGTCGGATCAACCCTTCAGGGGGCGGTCCAAGCAAAAGGCAATGAATGCATTTCGATCTGTAAGCAAGTTCTTGAACGAGAATTCCAAAGTAGGAAAGTATTTTCGGCGGCTTTTATTGTCGGAATACCCGCGGGACCGTCAGAGAGGGACGGGGATCAATCCTTGTTTCACGGCGAATAAAACTACGTCGGCGTTGCTCCGAAGGTTGAAGGATTGCTGTATGTGGTGTTTGTGAAACTCCACAGTTTTCTCGCTAATCTCCAAAACTCCCGCGATCTGTTTTATGGATCTCCCCTCGGCGTGCAACTGAACAATCTCCCTTTGTCGCGGTGTCATCTCCTTGGAGAATTGACGGACTCTCGCCCTTGTTGCAACCCAGTCATCCGTTCTCAGCTTGGGTGTTATATAGGGCTTGCCATGCAGGACGTGATCGATCGCCTTCAGCAATTCCTGCCCAGCGGAGTGTTTTAACACAAACCCAATCTTGCCGAGCTCAAGAGCCGCGGCGGCAAGATTCGGATCCTCGTACATCGTCAGAAAGACAAACTTGATTCCGGGAGCCAGTGCTTTGATTCTCCGGGCCGCATCCAGCCCATTCAAGAGGGGCATTCCGACGTCCACGACAATCAGGTCTGGCAGGAGTCGCAAAGCTTCCGCCACCATGGCACGGCCGTGCTGCACCATTCCTACGACCGTATAAGTCTTTTCCAGATAGGTTCGTAGTGCTTCCGAAAACATAGCGTGGTCATCCGCGATTAGGAAGCGCGGGATTTTTCTCTGCGCACTTGCACTCTCCACAGGCCCCTCCGATGCGAACATCAAGATTCAGTTGCCAATTATTGGGCGGCCCAGCGGCGGACAGAATTGTCAAAAGTGACAGTCCTCCAGCCGGCAAGGTTCACCGGCTATCTCATTAGAAAAGGGCGAGTTATCAGAGCATCATGAAAATGCAGAAGCAGGAGGAAATCTACTCCAATAAGTTCGATAGCGGCAGGCTGCGAGTTCGGCGCTGCTCGAAGCGCAACGATAGAGGTTATTGAGAACAACGAGGAGAACAGGCAGAGGATTCGACAGCGTCTCTGGAGGACGGGGCGAAGTTACCTCCTCCCCCAGATCCCGGCTTCCTCATGAGGCCGGAAGAAAACGCGAAGAACTGCAAATGTGCCCATCGAAAACTGTCTCACTGAAGGGGTGCAGTCGGAAAAGTCCGCTCCAACTTGGGTCCAATCTTGCCCGAATACGACCGTACAGAAAATAGGCCGGGCCAGGGAAAAGCACCGAGATACCACACTTAGATTTATCTCCGAAGCAAGAGTTCGCGTCTTCGAATCGTGCCCGGCGCACCACCTCCCAAGGATATCCATCCCCCGCTTGTGATCTTATCGGCAGAGCCATTGCCGCATCTGCTCTGGGGTGATGTTGCCACCCGTCAAGATGGTTGCGATCAGCTGCCCCTTGAAGCGCTCGCGGTAGGTGTGCAGCGCGGCGAGGCCCGCGGCGCCCGAGGGTTCAAGCACGATGCCAAGTTCCCGGTGCGCCTGCTGCATTGCCGACACGAGCGCTGAGTCTTCGACGAGGAGGATGTCATCGGCGAGGCCGAGGAGGTCGGCGACGGCTTCGGGGTACGGGCTCTGAACGTCGATTCCGTCCGCAATCGTTTCGGTGTGCCCCTGTGCCTGGGCTTCCCGCGCACGCCACGAGCGCTCCATCGCGGGCGAACCGCTGGCGCAAACGCCGATCATCTGCGTCGCCGGCCGGTGCGCCTTCACCCACCGGGCCACGCCGCCCAGCAAAGCGCCGTCTCCGAGCGGAACGAGGATGGCATCGAATCGCTCCGGCCATCGCAAAAGTTCCAGCCCGATTGTGCCTGCGCCTTCCGAGATTGCGGGGACACGCCCATCCTCGATTAATTCCGCTCCAGTCTCCATAGCGAACACTTTCGCCGCAGAGTGCGCCGCCTTGAAATCCTCTCCAACCAGCCGAACTTCCGCCCCGAGCGCGCGCATGCGCTCGACCTTCAGCGGATTGGCGGCGACACTCGCAAAGATCGTCAGCCGCAATCCACGCTTTCGCGCGGCAAAGGCCATGCCCTGGCCGAAATTTCCAGCCGTGGCGCACGTCAGATGAGGCCGCCCGGTCTGCGACGCCATCAGATATTCCGCGCCGCGTCCTTTGAACGAACGAATCGGATTCAGCGTTTCGACTTTCACAACGACGCGGCAACTGAGCCGTTGTTCCAGCGTCTCCGCACGGAACTGCGGCGAGTTGAGAAACACCGGGTCAATCATCCCGGCGGCTTGCTCGATTCTTTCCAGAGACAAACGATGCGGCTCAGTCACCGGCGCTCTCCACGGATTCCGTTGCCGGATTATATCTAACGGAATTGAGGTTTAGCCTCTCTAATTCGTAAAGCTCCTTGGAAAGGACATCCTATGCCTCAAACAATTCTGGTAACAGGCGGGTCGGGTTTTATCGGCAGCCATTGCATCCTTCAGCTTCTGGCCGCGGGCTATCGGGTACGCACCACAATTCGTAACCTGAAGCGCGAGGCTGACGTGCGCGCCATGTTGAAAGTTGGAGGCGCAGAGCCGGGCGATCGCCTGTCGTTCTTCGCCGCCGATCTTGAAAGCGACGCGGGCTGGCAAGGGGCTATCGCCGGCAGTGACTACGTTCTCCATGTAGCTTCGCCCCTGCCGCCCAGCGTTCCTAAGCATGAAGACGAGTTGATTGTGCCAGCTCGTGAAGGCACGCTCCGGGTGCTGCGCGCCTCGCGCGACGCCGGCGTGAATCGCGTGGTGGTAACCTCTTCGTTCGCGGCGATTGGCTATGGCCACAAAGTTCGGGAAACACCGTTCACCGAAGCGGACTGGACTAACCCGAATGGCGACGACGTAGCTCCGTACACAAAATCGAAAACTTTGGCCGAGCGCGCGGCCTGGGATTTCCTCGCCCGTGAAGGCGGCAGCCTGGAGCTTTCGGTCGTCAACCCGGTGGGCGTGTTCGGCCCCGTGCTTGGGCCCGACTATTCGGCCTCGATCCTGCTTGTGCAAAAAATGTTGGGCGGCGCCATGCCCGGGGCCCCTCAGCTCTATTTCGGCGCAGTGGACGTGCGCGATGTTGCGGACTTGCATATTCGCGCCATGACGCAGCCCGCCGCGAAGGGCGAACGCTTTCTCGCCGTCGCCGGCGATTTCCTGACCATGCTGGACATCGCGAAAATATTGAAAGCCCGCATGGGCACTTCGGCCAGGCGAGTGCCCAGCCGGCAACTGCCCAACTGGATGGTGCGCCTCGCCTCGCTGCGTGATCCCGCGATCAAGCTGATTCTCCCCGAGCTCGGCAAACAAAAAAACGCCACCAACGAAAAAGCCCGCCGCCTGCTGGCTTGGGCGCCGCGTTCGAACGAAGAGGCAATCGTCGCTACCGCCGAAAGCTTGGTGCGCTTCGGCCTCTTGAAAGACAGCCCCAAAAAAGCAGCGTGATAATTAGGAAAAACCCGCTCTCTTTTCTTGAACAGAATTTGGTTAAAGAGTTGGTTCGAAAATCCAGCTTACGGAGTTGCGGGAGCGCTATTGGGCACGTGCGTCGACAATTTTCGGATGACGAATTCCTGCAGTAGATTGGCCGCAGCACTCGCGCCGATTCCGATGGCCGCATTTTCAAACGTCAACCCCGCTCCGCGATCGTTTGCCGGATAGTAAAGATTGGAGATCCCGCCGGCGGCAAGTCCGCCGAGGATGCCTGAATAATTTGCCTGCCAGTGCCCGTTGTCTCCCTTGCAGATTACCGAATTGGCGATCGCGTAGAAAACCCGCGAGCGAACGCTGCCGGTTCCCTTGTAGAAATAACGCGGATCCTGTTTAAGGAGCGAAGGCAGGATCGCGCCCGCGATAAAAGTGTTGGTAACTACGTCCGCGTAGGAAGCTCCATAGCGCTTCGCGTATCCTTGCGCGCCCTGGCCGTACCCGCTGAACTGGTTGTTTGCCTGTTGAATACCCGCGACGGCTCCGGTGATTGCGAACGTGACCGGATCCAGCGTCGACTTCCACGCCAGTTCGAATTTTTGCCTGGTATTCAGCGGCGCCGCGTTCGGTACGTAAGTGACATAAAAATTCGGGATGAAGCCCAGCACGCGCTGCTTTTCCTGCTCCTTGATCTGCTCTTGCGCAATTTCAATTGTGGAAAGTTCCACGCGCACTTCGGTGACTTCTGTCGTCAACACCAGTGTCATTTTCGGGATAACAATGTTCTCTCCGGAACGCAGGGTGCCCGAAGAAGTCTTCGACACGAAACCTTCCGCAGAAATGGACAGTTCGAACGGCCCGGGAACGATGTTGGCGAAGGAATACTGCCCATCTTCGCCGGTTTGCGTTTCCCGGCTCGGTGATTCGTCCCGGCCGGCGAGTTTCACCCGAGCGCCGGCAACCGCCGTTCCATTTGGATCAACAACCGTGCCGCGGATACTCCCCGGAGCCGGTGGATCGGGAAGTTGCGCACTCCCGGAGGAAGGCTCGTTGGAAGCGGTTGCGGATTGGCCTTGTTCGGGCCCCGCATTTGGAGAAGTCTGAGGAGACTGAGCCGGAGTCGGCAACGGGCAAAGCCAGGCAATCAAGCCTAACCAGACCGCAAGTCCCGGGACCGGGAAAGACTTTCGGATATTTCCGCGAACTGATTTCCTGCAGGAGACATTTCTTCTAAAAATCACGCTTATTATTTTACAGCCTTCCCGCTGAGTTCCAGCAAATTTTCGCCGCTGCTCATGACGCCGGGCAGGAGATATGCCGATGAGCCGAGATTTTGTGGCAAAGGGCGCGTCTAAGCTAGTACATTGCCAAGGGTCTGGAAGCCGTGGGATGCCACTGGCGGAAGGTTGGGTTGCCCGGAGGGGGATTATGAAAACTTCGAAGTTATTCTTATGTGTCGCCATGATTCTAATGCTCGCGGCGCTGGCGCAGGGCAAGCCGGCGGCGGTAAACAGCGGTGAAACGCTGGTGAAGGAAATGCACGGGCGTTACGCCGCCTCGTGGTATCCAGCCGTGACCTTCACGCAAAAAAGCACCACCTACAATCCCGACGGCACCACGAAAGTGGAGACGTGGTACGAAGCCGCGCTGCTGCCGGGAAAGCTTCGCATTGATATCGGAGCGCCGAAAGACGGCAACGGATATTTGCTTGTCGATGGGAATGTGACCGTCTTCAAGGAAGGGCAGGTGAAGGCCAACGTTCCGCAGGTCAATATGCTGCTGGTGCTGGGCTTTGACGTGTACAAACAAACGCCGGAGGCGACGCTGGCGATTGCGAAGAAGGAAGGCTTCGACGCCGGCAAATTTCACGAAGATACCTGGGAAGGGAAGCCGGTTTACGTTTTCGGCGCCGAAAGGGGAGACCTGAAATCGAAACAGTTCTGGGTGGAAAAAGATCGCATGCTGTTTGTTCGCCTGCTCGAACCCGACCGGAACGACCCGAACAAAACGCAGGACATTCGTTTCGCCGATTACCGGAAATTGGGCGGCGGCTGGATCGCCGCCCTGGTGGAAATTTATGTGGACGCGAAAAAAGTTTTCAGCGAGGAATACACCGAGATCAACGGCAATGTAAAACTCGATCTTGCCGTCTTCGATCCCAAGCAATTCACCTCAGTCCATTGGGAGAAACCATAATTCCGTCAGCACTCGGTCTCGAAGAGCTACTTCGCGGTTTCCATCCGGGCGCCAGCCGTTTTCGGCGGCGAAACTCGGTTGGACCTTTCCGTGCCGAATTCGCTCTACGCGTGTATTGTTGAAGAGGAACTTTCCATCGGATGGGGTCATGGGAAACCTACGCATACTGATTTCGCTGACGACAAGCGACAACGACTACCAGGTTGAACAAGCGAGTGCTGCCGAGCAGGCCGCGCACAAGCACGGTATCGACCTCAAGATTATTTACTCGGACAACGACGCCATCAATCAAAGCACCCAGCTTTTGAAAGTCATCCAGGAAGCCGAAGAAGCCGACCGCCCCAACGCCATTATCTTTGAACCGGTCGGGGGAACGGCGTTGCCGCAGGTGGCCCGAGCGGCCGTCAATCAGGGCATTGCCTGGGTGGTGCTGAATCGCGAAGCGACCTACGTATCGGAGTTGCGCGGCTTGGGCAAGGCGCCGGTATTCGTGGTCACCGTGGACCACGTCGAGATTGGCCGCATCCAGGCGCAGCAGTGCGCGGTGCTACTTCCCAGGGGCGGCAGCGTGCTTTACATGCAGGGCCCTTCGGAAAATTCCGCCGCCAAGGATCGGGCCAAAGGCATGGAGGAAAAGAAGCCCGCAAATATACACCTGATTACGTTGAAAGGGCAGTGGACGGAAGACAGCGCGCAGCGCGCGGTGCGTTCGTGGCTGAAGCTGACTACCACCCGAAAGGCCGCGATCGACCTGGTGGCCGCGCAGGACGACGCGATGGCCATCGGCATCCGCAAAGCGTTTCAGGAAGTGACGAGCGAAGTGGAGCGTGAGCGCTGGCTTTCCGTGCCGTTCCTCGGTATTGACGGCTTACCCAAAACGGGGCAGACCTGGTTGCGCAGCGGCCTGCTGCGCGCCACGATTTTCAGCCCGCCAAATACGGGGCAAGCCATCGACATGCTGGTCGATGCTCTGCAACACGGGAAAAACCAGCCCGAACGCGCCCTCACCGTGCCCGTCTCCTTGCCCGCACTCGATGCCCTTCGCTTGCAGAAGTAAAAGGGTCGCAAGGCCAAGCGCTATTTTCTTGTCAATCCTCCCCGTCGAATTGTAGAGCAGAGAAAAATCTGGCAAGTGGTGGGGCTGGGGAGGTTCGAACTCCCGACCTACGGTTTAGGAAACCGACGCTCTATCCATCTGAGCTACAGCCCCGCTAGTGGCATTGTAGTATGAATTGCCGCGACGCGGCGACCGGTTGGAGTGTACTGTATGGAACGTTCTGCCCGGCCCCCTGTGATATTATCGCCCCAGCATTTGATCGCGGCACCCGCCTACGCCTTCCCAGGCTACCTTGGAGGTTTCCATGAGCAGCAAACTGAAATGGATTGGTATCGCCGTCGTGGCGATCATCGTGATTTTGGTTGTCGTGCCGTTTCTAATCCCCATTAACAAGTTCAAGCCCACCATCGAATCCAGGGCTTCCGAAGCGCTCGGCCGCAAGGTGCAGCTGGGCAACCTAAGTTTGTCGCTCTTGACCGGCTCGGTTGGAATCGACGATGTATCCGTCAGCGACGACCCGAAGTTCAATTCCGGCCCATTCCTGACAGCGAAGACTGTGAAAGTGGGCGTGGAGATGATCCCGTTGATCTTCTCCCAGCAACTGAACGTCACCGAAATCACGGTCGTCAATCCGCAAGTCGTGATGCTCAAGGATCCCAGCGGCCGTTGGAATTTTTCCTCGATTGGCGGGGCGTCCACCAAGGCCGCTCCGAAATCCGCCACCAATTCCGCGGAGGCGGTTTCCATTGGAAAATTGCGACTGGAAGACGGCCAAATCACGCTGGGCAATACGAACTCGCGCAAGCGCACGGTCTATTCTAAGGTCAACCTGACCGCCAGCGACGTGGCGATGAAGAATAGCTTTCCGGTCCTCTTTTCCCTGCAGGGGCCGGGTGGCGGCACCATGAAGATCGACGGAAAAGTCGGCCCGGTGGACGCCGACGACGCCGCGCTTACGCCGCAGAACGTAAAGCTCACGATTAACGGACTCAATCTTGCCAGTACAGGCTTTCTCGATCCCTCGCTCGGGCTTGGCGGGCTCGTGGATATGGATGCTAACCTGGTGAGCGATAAGGGCCAGATGGCCACCAAAGGCCAATTGAAACTCTCAAAGGCAGTCCTCGTTGCCGGAGGTAGCCCCTCGGGCGTCCCGGCCGTCGTTAATTTCGACACGAAATACGATATGGTGAAAGGCACGGGAGTACTGCATCCTTCAACGCTGAGTATTGGAAATGCCAAATCCAGTTTGAGCGGAACTTATAAATCGGAGGGTGAGGCCTTCGCCGTCGATCTGAAGATCACGGGTGATAGCCTTCCCGCTACCGACCTCGAATCCTTCCTCCCGGCGCTCGGCATCAATCTGCCCGATAAATCGCGGCTGAGCGCAGGCACCATGAACACCAATTTGCACGTCACCGGGCCGACCGACAAACTTGTCACCGACGGCACGATCGGTTTGTTCAACGGAAAACTCGCTGGCTTCGACCTGGGCCAGAAATTGTCCGGCATCGGCGCGCTTGCGGGAATCAAATCCGGCGGCGACCTGATCATCGAAAAGTTCACCACGAACCTGCACATGGCGCCGACAGGACTGCGCGCAGATAACTTGAACGCTGTAGTTCCGGCGCTCGGCTCAATGGTCGGCAACGGTACCGTGGACGCGAAGAACAATCTGGACTTCAAGCTTGTGGCAACGGTAAACAATTCCGTCGCCACTTCTGCCGCGGGTTCGATGGCCGGAGGCCTCGGGGGATCCGTGGGTAAAATGCTTGGCGGCGGCGCCACAGGCTGCAAAGGTGGCGACATTAAAGTGCCGCTTCAGGTTCGCGGAACCACTTCGGCTCCCCAATTTGTGCCGGACGTCGGCGGCGCGGCAGCCAGCTTGCTGAAAGCCGAGCTTACCTGCGCCGGCGGAGGCGCGGGCGGCGTAACCAACGCGGCCAGCGCGCTCGCGGGCGGCAGCAAAGGCAACGCTGCGGACACCATCAACCAACTCGGCGGCCTCTTCGGCAAAAAGAAGCCGTAGTCGAATTCCCCCGCGTAGCGGCCACCTTCAGGTGGCCCCGTTCCTGTAGCTCACCCCTTCAGGGGTGAGGCTTTCCCAATCGCAGGCAGGGTGCCGCCGTCGTTCTGAAAATCCTCAGGCCTGAAAGGCCTAAGCTACAGGTCCGGGGTCACCACATTTCTCCTTTCTGTGCACTGGGTCTTGACCTTCTCGCACGTTGCCACTAGCCTCAATAGCCTGCGAGGGATGCAAGTCCGACGGGGACTTCGCGATAGCAATAATTTAAGCAAGACGAGGAGCCAGTCATGAGTTGGAGGAGCGTTCAACTGCGCCTGCGGGCTTTTGTGCTTCTTGGAGCCGGGCTTGGATTGCTGGCGACCCCCGTCGTGTGGGCGCAAGGCGGCGAGCCTCGCACGTTCGCGATTCGCGGCGCGAAAGTTGTGCCGGTATCCTCGCCGCCGCTTGAGAATGCAACGGTGGTCGTTTCGCGCGGAATCATCACCGCGGTCGGAACGAACGTCACCATTCCTCCCGATGCCTGGGTGATCGAGGGCAAAGGCCTCACCGTCTATCCCGGCCTGATTGATGGATTCACAGACGTTGGCGTCGCCGCCGCTGCTCCGGCTGCTACTGCGGGAGATGGCGGGACCCGGCAACAGCCTCCCATTTCGCGCGGGCCGGAAGATCGTCCCTCAACCACGCCGTGGCGAAGCGCCGCCGACGAAGTGAACCCCGCCGATCCGCGTGTGGAAACCTGGCGGTCCGCGGGATTTACCACCGTCGTCGCCACCCCCAAAGGCGGAATGTTTCCCGGGCAGGCGGCCGTGCTCGACCTGGGCGGCGAGCGCGCCGGCGATTTGGTGGTGAAATCACCGGTCGCCGTTCCGGTTTCGCTGCAGGCTCCCGGCGGATTCCGCAATTTTCCCGGCTCACAGATGGGCTCGATCGCTTACGTCCGCCAGGTGTGGCTGGACACGAACTGGGAGACGCAAGCGGAAGCCATTTACGAAAAAAATCCCCGCGGTGTAGAGCGGCCGAAGTACGACCGCAGCGAGGCGGCTTTGGCGGAGGCTCTTTCGAAACATGCGGTGGTGCTCATTCCCGGAAACACTTCTCTGCAGATCCGGCGAGCCCTGCGGCTGGCAGAAGAATGGAAATTGAATGCCGTTCTCTATGGCGCCCAGATGGGTTACGAAGTCGCCCCCGAAATTGCGGCAAAGAAAATGCCGGTGCTTGTGGACCTGAAATGGCCAGAGACGGACAAAGACGCCGACCCCGAGGCGACGCCTTCGCTGCGTACCCTGCGTTTCCGCGACCGCGCGCCCTCTTCACCGGCCGCGCTCGGGAAATCCGGCGTAAAATTCGCGTTTTACTCGGGCGGTATCACCGCGCCGAAGGACATCTTACCCGCGGTGAAAAAATCGATTGATGCGGGATTAAGCCCCGAGGCGGCGCTGCGTGCCCTGACGCTTTCGCCGGCGGAAATATTCGGAGTTGCGGAAACGCTCGGCTCGATTGAAAACGGGAAGATCGCCAACCTCGTGGTCACCGACGGCGACCTGTTCGACAAAAAAACAAAGGTGAAAATCGTCTTCGTCGACGGGCGAAAGTACGAAGTGCGGGAAATCCTGCGCCCCAGCGAACCGCCCAAGGGCGACATGACCGGCAAGTGGAAGTTGAGTTTCACGACGCCGCAAGGCCAGGAAGAGGCCACGGCTGATCTCACCATGCAGCCAGACGGCACCTTGACCGGCAGTGTCGCCAGCGACCGCGGCACGGGAAGCGTGTTTAGCGGCTGGGTCAGCGGTGAAAAATTCAGCTTCACGATCAACATTTCGATCGAGGGCAGTTCCGGCGACGTCGTCTTCACCGGCACTTTCGAGGGGACATCCATGAAGGGTTCGATTCAGGCAATGGGCTACACCTTTGAATTCAGCGGCACCAAGCCCACACGAATGGCGGCCGTGCAGGCAGGGGGTGCGCAGTGAACTTGCGCGATAACTTCTTGTGCTTTGGCGTTGCATTCGCGTTCGCAACCGTTGGGCTCGTCAGTGCCAACGAAAAACCCGCCGGCAGCGCCTCTATGGACGCGGCTTCGCCCGTGATCCTGATTCGCAATGCCACGATCCTCACCGTTTCGCATGGCACCATCGATAAAGGCGACATTCTGATTAAGGACGGAAAGATCGCCGCGGTAGGCGGCACGCTGAAAGCGCCTGCGGACGCGGTCGTCATTGACGCCACCGGCCAGTTCGTGTCGCCTGGAATCATTGACTGCCATTCCCACATCGCCGTGGACGGCAGCGTCAACGAAGGTTCCGTCTCCGTCTCTTCGATGGTGAACATCGCCGACGTCCTCGATTCCGACGACATTTCGATTTTTCGCGATCTCGCCGGCGGCGTCACAACGGCAAACGTTCTGCACGGTTCCGCGAATTCCATCGGTGGACAGACCGTTGTAATCAAGCTCCGCTGGGGCCAACCCGCGGCGAAACTGCCTTTTGAAGGCGCGCTGCCCGGCATAAAATTTGCCCTCGGCGAAAATCCCAAACGTTCGAACATTCGCCTCAGCGGAGCTCCGGAACGCTATCCCGCCACGCGTATGGGTGTTGAGGAAACCATCCGCAGTGCATTTACCGAGGCGCGCGACTACAAAAAATCCTGGGACGATTACAACAAGCGCGTGGCGGCCGGAGAGAAAAATGTGATTCCGCCGCGCCGCAATCTGAAACTGGATCCGCTGGTGGAAGTCCTCGAAGGGAAACGCTACGTCCACGCGCATTGTTACCGCGAGGATGAAATCCTGATGCTGCTCCGGGTGGCCAAAGAGTTCGGATTCCACGTGCAGACCCTCCAGCACGTTTTGGAGGGCTATAAAGTCGCCGATGAAATCGCCGCCGCGGGCACTGGCGCATCCACGTTCTCTGACTGGTGGGCCTACAAAGTGGAGGCGTACGACGCGATTCCGTATAACGCGGCGCTGATGACCAGGCGCGGCGTGCTCGTTTCGATCAATTCGGACGACGCGGCGGAAGCGACGCACCTCAATCAGGAAGCGGCGAAATCCATCCTCTACGGCGGATTGACTCACGACGAAGCGCTGAAGCTCGTCACCCTGAACCCCGCCATCCAGTTGGGCATCGACAAGCGCGTTGGCTCGATTGACGTCGGCAAGGACGCGGACCTGGCCATTTACAACCACGACCCTCTCAGCGCCTACGCCGTGGTGCAGAAGACGCTGATCGATGGACGGATCTATTTTGACCGTGAAAAGGATCAGGCAGGGCGTGCGGCTCTCGAAAAGGAGAAGAAAGATCTCCTCGAGAAGGCCCGGAAGAAAACTGAGGAAGATAAGAAGGCCGGTGCGAAGAAACCGGACGAAAAGAAGGCCGAAGAAAAGAAACCCGAAGAAAAAAAGCCGGAAGACAAACCAAAACCGCCCCAGGGCGACGATGAGCAAGGAGGTGCGCTGTGAAACGCCTTTCCCTGAACGCCTTCGCCGTGATGATCGCCCTGGCTTCGCTGGGCGCGCACTCAACAAACGCGCAATCCGCAGGGACCTCCGACTACGCGGTTACGCACGCAAAAATATTTACGCTGGCCGGGCCGCCGATCGAAGACGGCACGGTTGTGATTCATGAAGGAAAGATCGCAGCCGTCGGCGCGGGCGTCCCGATCCCCGCGGGAGCGCAGGTGATCGACGCGAAGGGCTTGCAGGTCTATCCCGGCCTATTCGATCCGGTCACGCAAATGGGCCTAAGCGAAATCAGCGCCGTGAATGCCACCGTGGACACGACCGAAACAGGTTCCTTCAATCCCGATGTGACCGCCTCGACGGCGATCCTTCCTTCCAGCGTGCACATTCCGGTCACCCGCGCTTCCGGCATCACCGAAGTGATCGCCGCCCCGGCCAGCGGCGGCTTCGATAGCCGCGGCGCCACCAATCTGGTCGGCGGCCAGGCTTCGGCAATTCACCTCGCCGGTTGGACCGCCGAAGAGATGCTCATCAACAAGCGCGCGGCCATGGTGGTCGATTGGCCCGACATCGAGACGCGCTCCTTTGATTTTTCCACCTTTTCGATCAAAGAGAAGCCTTTCGCGGATGCAAAGAAGGAGTACGACAAGCAAGTCAACGAACTTGCCGACTATATCGAACAAGCGCGCCATTATGCGCAAGCTCTGCAAAACCCCGGCGCGGGAGGATTTCAACGCGACGTCAAGCTCGAAGCGATGGCTCCCGTAATTCGCGGTGAAATGCCGCTGCTGATTTTCGCGGACAAGGCGCGGCAAATTCGCGACACCGTCGAGTTCTGCGACAAACAAAAATTGAAAATCGTTCTCGCCGGCGGCACGGAAGCGTGGAAAGAAATAGACCTGCTGCGCTCGAAAAGCGTCCCGGTCATTCTTCGGCCTACTCTCGGGGAACCTCCGGAAGAAGACGACGCCTACGACCGTTTATTGACCCAGCCCGAAGAACTGCGTGCGGCCGGAATCAAAATCGCGTTCGGCAGCTTCGACAACAGCTTCGCGCGCCGCCTCGGCCAAAACGCGGCGAATGCCGTGGCGCATGGCCTGCCCTACGACGATGGACTGAAAGCCGTCACGCTCTACCCCGCACAAATGTTTGGACTCGACGCACAGTTGGGCACCGTGGAAACCGGAAAGATCGCCAACCTTATAGTGACGAACGGCGATCCGCTCGACGTGACCACCGATGTGCGCTACCTCTTCATTAAGGGCCAGCTGACACCCACGGACAACAAACAAAAGGCTTTGTACGAGAAATACCTGAACCGCCCGAAGGCCGCCCACTGACGCGGCGCTGTGCAACGGGGCAATAAATCAGCCTGGGGCGCCGCAACTTTTCGCTTGTTTCCGCGTATCTTAAGAGTGAAAAGCCATGCGCAAGTCCATCTTCTACGCTATCTCTCTTGTTTTCGGACTGCTGTTCGGTGTCCCGGCGCGCGCCGACGAAGCGCAAAAAATAATTGACCAGTATCTGAAGGCCGGCGGCGGAAGCAAGGCCATCTCCCGTCTGCAGACCCTCTCCATTGACGGCAGCGTTGCCGCCTCCGGCGATGCGGCGCCGGGAACATACACGTTCAAAGTGAAGCGGCCCAACCGGTTTTATACCGAGATCCGCGCGAACGGCGACACCTTGATCGAGTCCTACAACGGCAAATCTTCCTGGCATGAGGTGGCGAATGGGGAGGTCGGCACGCTACTCGGCCATGATGCGGTGGAGATGGAAATTGCCTCGCAGTATTACAACGCTCGCCTCGAATCGCTGGCCAAGCGCAAGGTCGGGGCCGCCTACAAGGGCGAATCGCCGGTGCACGGGCGGGCCGCGCAGGAAGTGGAATTAACGTATCCGACAGGCGTGCAGTGGCATGTCTTTTTCGATGCGCAGAGCCACCTGATTGTGGAAGAGAAGGCGCAGATCGCTGGTATTCCCCGCGAGATTTACTACGACGACTATCGCGAAGTGAGCGGCGTCAAAGTGCCGCACAAAATCGAACTGAAGCGCGGGAACGACACCTACTCCATCAGCGTCACCCGCGTGGCCGTCAACGAAACCATCGGCGAGCGCGTATTCGATTTCCCGATGAAGTCGCAAGTGAAGCTGCCCGACCTGAAAAAGCTTTTCGAACAACTCGACGCGAACCAGAAGCAGATCGACAAGATCAAGGAAAACTATGCGGGCACGCGGCTGGAAGAAGAGACCGAATACGATAAATCCGGCAAAGTGACGAAGCAGGAAGCCAAGGAATACACCTTTTTTTATCTCGACGGCGAAGAAATCTCCACACTGCTAAAGAAGGACGGCAAAGAGCTCAGCGAGAGCGAACAGAAAAAAGAGAACGAGCAGACGCAAAAGCGCATCGAGGAAGTCCAGAAGCAAAACAGGAAAAAAGAAGCAAAAGAAGAAAAAGCCAAGGAGCAGGGAAAAGACGAGAAGGACAAAGATGAGCCCGGCATCGAAGTCTTCCTGCGAACCTCCCAGTTTGTGAATCCGCGCCGCGAGCGCTTCCGCGGGCAAGACGTGCTGGTCTTCGATTTCGAGCCCAATCCCGAATATAAGCCCAAAAACCTGGTCGAGCGGCTCGTAAAGGAATTGGCGGGCGTTGTCTGGGTGGACGAAAAAGCCAACGACGTGGCGCGGCTCGAAGCTTATTTCGTTGGCGACTTCCACCTCGGCGGCGGGATACTGGCCAGCGTCCAGAAAGGCACCAGCTTCGTTTTCGAACAGGCTTACTTGAACAATGAAGTGTGGCTGCCAACGTACGAGGAGGCGCACGTAGGAGCGCGAGTGCTGCTGGTGAAAGGGTTTAAGCTGAACGCCATCACGCGTTATTCGGATTACAAGCGCTTCAACGTGGAAACTTTGAACAGCATCGGCAAGCCAAAGGAACCGCCACCCGCGCCTTCGCCATCACCTGCTCCAGCGCCGGCTTCAACACCAACTCCAATAAATCCCCAATGAGGCCCGTTCTTTTGCAACGCGCAGGAAGGAAGAATTAAACCGCGGGAGTCTGGCTGAGCACTTCGCGCACTTTCTGCACCAGCGCAGCCGGCGAAAACGGCTTTTGCAGGAACGCCAATCCCTCTTCCAGCATGCCGCCGCTGGTAATCACGTTATCCGTATACCCGGACATGAAGAGCACCCGAATGTCCTTTCGTTTCGCGGAAATCCGCTCCGCCAGTTCGCGCCCGCTGGTGCCGGGCATTACCATGTCCGTCAGGAGCAAGTGAATGTCCCCTTCAAATTGCGCGGCAATCTGTTCCGCATGCTTGGGATCGAGGGACGGAATCACGTCGTAACCCTTTTCCGTAAGCACCGTCTGAATCAGCTCCCGCACAGCTTCCTCATCTTCGACAATCAAAACCGTCTCCGTCCCGCGTTGCGCCCGGGGCGCGGCCTGTGCGGCGGAAATCGCCTCGGAAGCCTCATCCACGCGCGGCAGGTAAACTTTAAACGTGCTGCCCTTGCCCGGTTCGCTGTAGACCCAGATGTAGCCGCCGCTCTGCTTCACGATGCCATACACCGTCGAGAGGCCAAGCCCCGTCCCGCGTCCGCTTTCCTTCGTCGTAAAGAACGGTTCGAAAATGTGCGCCACGGTCTGCCGATCCATGCCCACGCCATTATCCGAAACGGCCAGCATAACGTAACGCCCGGGCTTCACGGAAACATGGTCCACGGCATAATTTGCATCGAGGTCCGCATTGCAGGTTTCCACTACCAGCCGCCCGCCTTCGGGCATCGCGTCGCGCGCGTTCACCACCAGGTTCATGATCACCTGTTCCACCTGCGCCGGGTCGGCCTTCACTTTGCCAAGATCGTCGTTCACCCGCGTGACCATTTCGATTCGCTCGTCCATTAGCCTCCGCAGCAAAGAATCCAGATTCAAAACGATCTTGTTCAGGTCCAGAATCTTCGGTTGCAACACCTGTTTGCGGCTGAACGCCAGCAACTGCCGCACCAACGCTGCCGCCCGCCCCGACGCATTCTCAATCCGTTCAATGTCCCCGTGCGCTTCGCTCGGAAGCCCCGCCCGGCTCAAAGCCATCTCCGTGTAACCCGAAATAATGGTCAGCAGATTGTTGAAGTCGTGTGCGATGCCTCCCGCCAGGCGCCCCACCGCTTCCATCTTGCGCGATTGCTGCAACTGCGTTTCCAGCGCCTTCCGCTCCGTTATGTCCACCATGATGCCTTCCATCACCGGGTGGCTATCGCTGCCTTGCACAATCACTGCCGTGTCGCTCAGCCACACTTCGCGCCCGTCTTTTCGCCGGACGCGGAATTCCGCCTGGAAGGGGAATCCATTCCGGCTTTGTTCTTCCGCTGCGATTACGATTGGCACGTCGTCCGGGTGAATTTGTTGATCCCAGGTAGGCGCAAGAGCCAGCCACTCGTCCGGCGTGTAACCCAGAATGTTTTCCACCTGCGGGCTGATGTAAAACCATTTCCCATTGATCCCGATCTCGGCGATATAGGTGATCGCGTTTACGTGCTCCACCAGCATCCGGTACTTGGTTTCCGCGTCTGCCCGCGCCTTTTCCGCTTCCCGATGTTGCGACAGA
>Ga0210400_10000378_pt1 | contig 50633 bp, 51 predicted proteins | sample IncBWH26MmetaG_FD_155456 | JGI IMG/M metagenome (GOLD analysis project Ga0210400, IMG submission 155456) | Forest soil microbial communities from Barre Woods Harvard Forest LTER site, Petersham, Massachusetts, United States - Inc-BW-H-26-M | ecosystem: Environmental > Terrestrial > Soil >...
GGCAGCAGGGGCTCGATCAGCCGCCACTCCACTTCGCTCAGATCGTATCGCGCCATCCCAGGCTCCTTTCGGAAGCCTTGAATCAAGCGTCGACCTCAGCCGCAACCTTTATGGGTTCAGAACCTAGCCCGCGCATGGGCCGCGCCCGCCCCTCCCGGCGCGGCCTGGGACCGGTGTGGCGAGCCAGACGGCTCGCCACACCGGAGAGGCGGCCGAGCGCGGCGTCCGCGGGGCCACGCCCCGTCGGCCTGCCTGGACGGCGGCGGTGCGCCGCGCCCTTCCGAGGGCGATCCTTGATCTCTCGCTTATGGTCTGAGCGCCAATCCGAATGGAGGTCTTATGCGTCCCCGTGGGACACTGAAGCCATCGGAGTTGGCCTCCATCGGTCGAGGGCGCGCATGTCAGAATCCATCGTCCGCGGCCTCGCCCGGGCCGCCGCCCTGACCGCCCTCCTCGACAGCGCCGGGATCACCCGGTCGAGCGTCCTGCGGGTCACCGGCCCCGGCGCCCTTCCCGCGCTCCTCTGGCTGCGCCGCAACGGCTACGACCGCGTGGGCTACGGCTGGGCCGGCGCCGACGCGCCGTGTCACGAAGCCGACGCCATCCTGGTGGCCCATACCTGCGACGAGATCGCCCTCAAGCGGCTCCTGGCCGTCGGCCGGCAGGTGCGGCCCGGCGGCGTCTTCGTCTTCCGCCATCGCCTGAGGTCGGAAGGCGAGGCGCGCGGGATCGAATGGCTGCTCGAACAGGCCGGCTTCACCACGGTGCGGCGGCTGAACGGATCGCGGCGCGCACTGGTGATCGCGCGCCGGCGCGACCTGGCGATGTGCGAGGCCGCGTGACCTGGCGGCCCTCTCGGGCCCTCGCCGTCTGCGCCTTCCGCTCCAGACTCCTGCGTCGCTGAACCGGCGGGTCATGCGAATCCCCGTCGCCGGGGACTCGCCGACGCCCTGGCTAGAAGCGATAGGTCAGGTCCACGCCCGCCGTAAGCGGCTGGTTGGTGACGATCCGGTTGAACGACGCGCTGGGCAGCGTTTCCTGGAACAGGCTCTCAAGCTGGGCGTGCTTGTTGAAGAGGTTGTTGACGAACAAGGCGGCGCCCCATCCGTCCGTGGATCGGACACCCACCCGGACATTCGCCAGACTGTACCCCGGCAGCGGAATGTACTTCCCGTTCAACGAAAAGCCGAAGGGGAAGGCCAGGGAGTAGCGCTGCCCGACGTAGGCGTCCTCCAGCCGCGCGGTGAGGGTGTAGTTCGCGGTCAGGTCCTTCGAATAGCTGACACCGATGTTCCCGTTCACCGGCGCGACGTCCGAGAGCTTGTTCCGCGGCGTGATCTGCCAGTGGGGGCCCGGATCCACCCACGCATGGGTATAGCCGCCGGCGACGTCGAGCTGGAAGCCGCCGCCCAGGATGGCGTGGGTTTCGATTTCGCCGCCGTAGATGGTGGCCTTGTTCCCGTTGATGTTCAGGGCCCAGTCGCCGGGCAGCGCCTCAAGCTGAATATTGCTCCAGTCCTCGTAGTAGACGCTGGCGTTCACGACCAGGCGGCGGTCGAGGAACCGCGCCTTCTCGCCGACCTCGTAGCTCCAGACCGAGTCGGGCCGGTAGCTGGTCGGCCACTTGCCGCCCGGGAAGTTGTAGGGCGCAAAGACTGCGCTCCAATAGGGGCCGGTGACGGGATAGACGGCGTTGCCGCCGCCCGGCCGGGAGCCCTTGGCTATGGTCCCGTAGACCATCAGGTCGCCGTCGAACTCATAGGAGAGGTCGAACTTCGGATTGAAACCGTTCTCGGATTGCCGGATCAGGCCGGAGTCCGAGGGCGTCGCCGCGCCCAGGCCCGATCCCCAGCCGCTGATGACCGACGAGAACCGGTAGTCGTAGCTGTACCAGCGCAGGCCGACCGTGGCCTTCAGCTTGTCGGTGAGGTCATAGGTCCCCTCGCCGAAGATCGCGTACTGCACGAGCTTGGTCGGCGATCTGGCGATGAACCACTGGGTCGTCGTGGCCGGCGCGAAGGTGCCCAGGTCCATGTAGGCCGACGGGTTGGAGGTCACCCCGTCGAACCGCCAGGTCGCCGCGAAGTTGCTGTAGAAAAGGCCGCCAACCCACTTGAGCCGCCCCTCGCCTTTCGAGGCGAACCGCAGCTCCTCGCTGAACTGTCGGGACGGATCGTCTTCCTTCCCGGACACCATGCCGCTTCCCGTCGGGCCGAAGTAGCCGGGGTTGGGAAGGCCGTTGTTGGAGGCGAAGGTCGCGCCCGTGTTCGGGTTGTTGAAGTCCTCGCTGCCGTCTTCCACCTGCGTCGACCGGCGGTTCCACTGCGCCGTGCTGGAGGTCACCTCGAAGGCGTCGAAGCTGTAGTTCACATTGACGCTGAAGACGCTGATCCGGTCGGTCAGGGGCTCGGCGATATCGAACGGCTGATAGTGCGCCAGGGTCCCGGGATTGCTGTCGTAGGCGCTGATCCCGTTCTGCTTGCTCGTCTGGTAGAAGAAGGACGGCGTGACCGTCAGCGCCTCGGTCGGCGCCCACAGCAGGGTCGCCCGCACGGCATAGGCCTGCTCGTCGTTGGCGCCGCGATATCGCTTCAGGACCGGCGCGGCCTGGACATTGCCGCGGGTCGAACCGTCCACGCTCGGCAGCGGATAGTTCCCGGCGACGATCCGGTCGATCCAGCCGCTGGTGTAGGCTTCGGTGCCGACCAGGCGCAGCGCCAGCTTGTCCTGCACGAGCGGGAGGTTGAGCATGACGTTGTCGGTGTGGTTGAAGCCGCCGCCCTCGGTCGCCGACAGGATGCTCTGCGCCGAGGCGTGAAACGCACCGGGGTCGGGCTGGTTGGTGATCAGCCGGACCGTGCCGCCCATCGATCCCGAGCCGTAGAGCGTGCCCTGCGGCCCGCGCAGCACTTCTATCCGGCTGAGGTCGTAGAGCGTGGGATCGATCACCACCTTGCCGTTCTGGGCGCCGGCCGGAGCGGTCATCGGAATGTCGTCGAGATAGAAGCCCACGGTCGCGGAATTGCCGCCGCTCGAGGTCATGCCGCGCAGTTCGATCTCGGTCTGGCCGGGCCCTTCGCTCTTCAGCGACACGCTGGGCGTCGACTGGGCCAGGTTGGCGATGTTGGCCACGCCGCGCGCCTGAAGATCCGCGCCGCTGAACGCCGAGATGCTGACGGGGGTGCCCTGCACCGTCGAGGTTCGCTTTTCCGCGGTCACGATGACCTCGGCGACCGACCCTGCGTTTTCGGCGGCCGCCCCCGACGCCGCCGCGCCGTCGGCGCCGGCGATCGGCTCAGCCTGGGCCGCCAGGGCGAAGGACATCGCCGTCCCGCCCAGCAGGGCGGCGATGGCGGTTTTCTGGCTCGACTTCATATCTGACGCCCTTGTTGGCCAGGTTCCCGTCCGCGCGGCCCGCCCCGCACCGCAGGACGGCTTGAGCACAGGCTTCGCCGTGGCGGTGCGGAGGCGCCCGATCGGCGCGGCCAACAGCCAGGACGTTCGGCGGACAGGTGATCCCTGATGACTTCCCCAGCCGCGTTGTTGCGGCGCAGCAAAGGCCTAACAGCGGGCCGCGTCAGGGTTCCATTCGTGTCCCCGACGCGAATGATAAACGGATCGTAAGTTGACCGATTTCGCGCCTTCCGGCGGAGCGGACCGATCAGGCGGCCGCGATCCAGGGACTCAAACCGCAAACGCGGCCCGAACCTCAAGCAAGCCTGGTCGGCCGATGCTTTGGGCTTTTGACGTTTTGCTTATTTTCGCGGTCGCCTTACGTATCGAACGCTTACGGCCGATCGCGCGAGAATGCGGATGTTCCAGGGGGTGCGCCTAGCGCCCCCGCCCATGGAGTTCCGCGTTCGATGTCCCAAGTGTCGTCGACTAAAGATGCGTTTTGCGGCCTGCTCAGCAGCGATCCCCTCATATCGCTGCTGGAGCGCGCCCACGTCACCAAATCGAGCCTGATCCGCGTGACCGGGTCGAGCGGCCTGTCGGCCCTGCTCTGGCTCTGCCGCCATGGCTACGAGCAGGTGGGCTACCTCCGCCCCGGCGCCGGCCCGAACGAGCAGCCCGACGCCCTGATCGTCGCCCATACCTGCGACGAAGCCACCCTGCATGATCTGCTCGTGACCGGCCCTCACGTCCGCGAAGGCGGCGCCCTGGTGTTCCAGTCGCCCCTGCCCCGCGTGCTCGCCTTCCGGGCAGACCCCATCCACCGGCTCCTGAAGAGCCATGGCTATGCGGTCGAGGAATGCCACCACGGGCAGCGGCGCGAGCTCCACGTTGCACGCCGCCTGCGCCAGGCGCCGCTGAGCAAGGCCGCCTGAGATGATTGCGGCTTCCGATCTGTGGATGCTGGGTTTGCGGCCCGTCCGCGGCGTCGCAGCGAGCGACACGGCGCAGCCCGGCGGCGGCACCCAAGCGGCGCGCTCCAGCAAGTATGTCGTCGCCGAGCGGCTCGGCCGCTGGCGCGTTCGGCGGGACGACGAGGACGCCGTCGCCTTCGCTGGCCGGGACGAGGCTGTGAGCTTCGCCTGCCGCCTGGCGCGTGAAGGGGCCGAAGCCGGAACCCTCGGCGTCGTGGTGGTGCAGTCCGAGGTGCAGGAGATGCACTGCTTCACGCCACCGGCGGGCGCCCAGGCCGCACAGCCTGCCCCCAGGCTTCGCCTGGTCGGGAGCCCGCGCCGATGACCGTGTGCGACCATAGTCCCACCGAGACCTGGTACATCCAACTGATGACCGCGCACCGTCGCGGACTGACTTGGCGCTGGCCGATCGTGCCGGCCGCGCTGGGCGTCGCAGTGGTCATCGGCGTCCTGAGTCCCGACCGAAGCAAGCTCCAGGCGCCCCGGTCGCCCGCGCCGGTCGCGTCGGCGGCGTCGGCGTCGGTCAGATGAGCGCTCTCACAGGAGGGTCCGCCATGTCGGTGAAAGACTCTAACCTCTCGGCCAGCGACCGGTTTCTGGCCCGGCGCAGGACGGTGTTCCTCAGGGACTGGATCCTCGCGCTGGTCGCGCTCGGCCTGGCCCTGGCGGGCGGCGTCTTCCATTCGGAGCGCGGCGCGCCCCCGCCTGCCGGGCCCCACGCCGCCGCGCCGTTCGCCCCGCAGGGCGATTGAGCGCGCGCCGCGGAGGATAGGCCGACGGGCTATTGCGTCGCGGAGGGGTCCATCCACAGGAACTCCCAGACGTTGCCGTCCGGGTCCTCGATGTGGCGGTTGAACATGAAGCCCAGATCCTGCGCCGGATTGGGATCGGCCCGGCCGCCTGCCGCCACGCCCTTCTCGACGACCGCGTTGATCTCGTCCTTGCTGCCGGCGGTGAGCGCGACCAGCATCTGGCTGTCACGCTTGGCGTCTCCGATGGGCCGCGCCGTGAACTGCCTGTAGTGCTCGTGGGTAAGCAACATGACCCCGATCGCGTCGGAGAACATGATCGAGCTGGCCTGGTCGTTCGAGAACTGCGGATTCAGCGCGCCCCCGATCGCGAGATAGAACCGGGTCGCCGCCTGCAGATCGCGCACGGGCAGATTCACGAAGATCATCCTGGTCATCGGTAAAAGCCTTGCCTTCGTTGACCGGTACTAGTCGGTCCAGTACCGTGCATCCTGGTTATCGCGCGGGAACTGTACCGTCTAGTACCGACCGCAAGGGGCGACATGAAAATCGACGGTGAGACCAGATCGGCGCGCAAGGACCGTGAAATCGTCCAGGCGGCCACGGCGGCGTTCGTCAGCAAGGGCTATGATGGAACCAGCATGGAGGAAATCGCCACCAAGGCGGGGGTTTCCAAACAGACCATCTACAAGCACTTCACTGACAAGGTGACGCTCTTCGGTGAAGTCGTTGAGTCGACCGCCACCCAAGCCAACGATGTCATTGAGTCCGTGACGACGCTGCTTTCCGAGGTGGAATTCATGGAGGGCGGCCTGCAGCAGCTTGCCCGACGTCTGGTAACGATGCTCATGGATGAAGAGCTATTGAAGCTGCGGCGCCTGATTATCGCCAACGCGGATCGAATGCCGCAGCTCGGCCGCAGTTGGTACGAAAAGGGCTTCGAGCGCATGCTCGCCACAATGGCGGCCTGCTTTCAAAAGCTCACAAGTCGAGGCCTGATGAAAACCAACGACCCTCATTTGGCGGCCAGTCATTTCTTTGGAATGCTTCTCTGGATCCCCATGAACGAAGCCATGTTCACCGGCGGCAACCCACGCTCCAAGGCCGAGCTTGAGCGGCACGCCGACGCCTCGGTCGAGGCGTTTCTTGTCGCCTATGGGGCGCAGCCGAAGTAGTCGCGATCCCCGTGATCGGCACGGAACGACGGCGTTGTTTGGCCCCCTGGACCGAGCGGATGGATTGAATCCCTGGCGTTTGAACGCGAGCCACCCGCTTGGACCTGAAACAGCGGGCGCGCAGCGCCGGATACCCGACGCGGACGGGTTGAAGGCTTGGCCGTATCAAATCGTCGGGCGCGAGGGACCTTGCGCAAGCGCCAGAAGCGCTGCGGCGAGCGCCGCCGCAGCCTTGTCCGGCCGGGCCTTTTCATAGATCGCGAACTCGAGCTCGGGGAGCTGCGGCAGGCCTTCCTCGGCGCCAAGAATACGCAAGCCTGCGATGACCGCGCTCGCCGGAAGCGGCGAGACGGCGAGGCCCGCGAGCACCGCCGCGCGCACGCCCGTCAGGCTGGGACTGGTGTAGACGATCTCCCATGTGAGGTCGCCGTCTTGGAGCGCGGCGAGCGCCGCCTCGCGTGAAACGGACCGCTCGCGATAGAGCGCCAGCGGAAGCGCGGCGCCAGGAATGAGATCGAACGTGTCGGCCGCGGCCCAGACCAGCGGCTCGCGCCACACCAGACGCCCTTTCGAGGTTCCGAGCGGACGCTTGGCGAACACCACGTCGAGCCGTCCTGCATTGAGCTGTTCGATCAGGTCCGCGCTGACGCCGATCTGGACCTCGAGCTTCACGCCGGGATGGAGCGCGGCGAAGCGACCGAGGGCGGACGGCAGCGTGCCACCCGCGACCTCCTCGACCACGCCGAGGCGCACCGCGCCGGCCAGGCGCGGCGCGGCCAGGCGGAGACGGGCGGCTTCCTCCAGTTGCAGCAGGCGACGCGCGTCGCCGAGCAACATCTCCCCGTCATCCGTCAGCGCGACGCTGCGTGTCGTGCGCCGGAACAAGGGACGCCTGGTCTGAAGTTCCAGCCGCTTGATCTGCTGACTTACCGTCGACTGCGTCAGGTTGAGCCGCTCGGCCGCGCGGCGGAAGCCGCCGCAATCGGCCACGGCGACGAAGGCGCGCAACAGCTCGAAATCCAACATCGCATTGATCCAAATTTGAGATCAATCATATCACTAAATATCATTTCCGTAATCAATGATCCGCTCCCACCTTTCGCTGCAGAGGACAGCAGGAAGCGAAGGAGCTTCGTCATGTTAAGCGCATCCCGGCGGGGACCCGACCGCCTCGCGCGGCTGGCGCGCGCCGCCGCGGCGTGCGGCGCAGCCGGAAAGCTCTTTCCCGCGGCGCGGGCGACCCAGTTGCTCGAAGCGATCATTCAGCCCGGCGACCGCGTCGCGATCGAGGGCGACAATCAGAAGCAGGCCGATTTTCTCGCCGCCGCCTTGGCGAATGTGGATCCGGCGCGGATCCACGATCTGCACATGGTGCAATCCGTCCTGGCGCTGCCCGACCATCTCGCCGTGTTCGAACGCGGCATCGCGAACCGACTGGATTTTGCGTACGCCGGACCGCAAGGCGGCAGGCTCGCGGAACTCGTCGCTGCGAACGCCCTCAAGATCGGCGCGATTCACACCTATCTCGAACTCTACGCCCGCATGCTGGTGGACCTGACGCCGCAGGTTGCGCTCGTCGCCGCCGACAAGGCGGATCGCGACGGCAATCTCTACACCGGCCCCAACACCGAGGACACGCCCACCCTCGTCGAAGCGGCGGCGTTCCGCGGCGGCATCGTCGTTGCGCAGGTCAATGAGATCGTGGACCGGCTGCCGCGGGTCGACATACCCGGCGACTGGGTCGATGTCGTCATACCGACCCCGAAGCCTTACCGGATCGATCCGCTGTTCACGCGCGACCCGGCCAAGATCAGGGACGAGAGCGTCCTGATGGCGATGATGGCGATCGCCGCGGTCTACGAACCCTATGAGGTGGGGCGTCTCAATCACGGCATCGGCTATGCCACCGCGGCCATTGAACTGATCCTGCCGACCTTCGCCGCCCAGCGCGGGCTGAAGGGCAAGATCGCCCGGCATTTCGTGCTCAACCCGCACCCGACCCTGATACCCGCGATCGAGGCCGCCTTCGTCGAAAGCGTCTATTGCTTCGGCTCCGAACTCGGCATGGAGCGCTACGTCTCAAGCCGCGCCGATGTATTTCCGATCGGGGCTGACGGCAGTCTGCGATCGAACCGCGCGCTCGCCCAAGTCGCCGGACAATATGCCTGTGACCTCTTCATCGGCGGCACCTTGCAGATCGACGCGCAGGGCAACAGCTCGACAGCCACCAAGGCCCGGATCACGGGCTTCGGCGGCGCGCCGAACATGGGCGCCGACCCGCGTGGCCGGCGTCACGACAGTCCCACCTGGCTGCGCGCCGGCCAGGAGGCGGGCGAGCGCCTACGGGGACGCAAGCTCGTCGTTCAGATGGTGCAGACGCATCAGCCGAACGGTGCGCCCAGCTTTGTCGAGCGTCTGGATGCGTTCGATCTTGCCGCCTCCGCGGGCTTCGCGCTGCCGCCGGTGATGATCCACGGCGACGACGTCACGCACGTCATCACCGAACTCGGCGTCGCCAATCTGCTGCGCTGCCGGTCCCCGCAGGAACGTGAAGCCGCGTTGCGCGCCATCGGCGGCGACACCGATTTCGGCCGCCGGCAGTCGCCGGAAACCAGCGACGGCCTGCGTCGCCGCGGCATCGTCATGTCACCGTCCGATCTCGGCATCGACGTCGGAACGGCGAACCGCGACTGGCTCGCCGCCAAAACCATCGACGACCTCGTGACGGCCTCGGGCGGCCTCTACACGCCGCCGGCAAAATTCAGCCCCGCCGCGGCCCACAGTTGAGAAGGAGGCTACGATGATCCCGATCAACCCGAGATCCGGCAACCTGACCGACGAGACGCCGGCGCCCCTCGACCGTGCGAAGCAGCTCGCGGCGAAATTGCTGTCGCAGCGCGGCGAGGCGTCCGGCTCGCTGGTCGCGCGCCAATTGCACGACGCCCTGCGCAGCCTGGAGGCCGGTGATCGACACGACTTCCAGCGCCACATCGCCACCGCGTTTCAGCCCGACAAAGCGGCGCTGCGCGCGGCGGCGGAGCGCTATCTTGCCGACAGCACGGCGGACGCCGCCGCCGCTCTCGCACAGGCCGCCGACCCGCCCCGGCAGGAATTGCTGCGGCGAATGAACATGGCGCCCGGCGGCACCTGCGCGCTCATCTCGATGCGCAGCGAAATCACCACGCGCCTGCGCAGCGAGCCGGAGTTGAAGCCGCTCGACGCCGATCTGCTGCATCTGTTCACCTCCTGGTTCAACCGAGGCTTTCTCGAACTAAAGCGCGTCGACTGGAACTCGCCGGCCGCAGTGCTCGCCAAGCTGATCGCCTATGAGGCCGTCCACGAGATCAAGGGCTGGGACGATCTGCGGCGACGGCTGGCGCCCGACCGGCGCTGCTTCGCCTTCTTCCATCCCGCGCTTCCCGGCGAGCCGCTGATTTTCGTCGAAGTCGCCCTTGTGGAGGGCCTGGCGACGTCCATGCCGCCGCTCTTGTCGCAGGACACGGATGAGGACGCCGCGCGAGCGCAGGCCTTGCGCGCCGACACAGCGATCTTCTATTCAATCTCGAACTGTCAGGATGGCCTTCGCGGCGTGTCGTTCGGCAATCTCCTGATCAAGCAGGTGGTCGAGGACCTGCAGGCGGAATTTCCTCAGCTCCAGCGGTTTTCGACGCTCTCGCCGGCGCCGGGGTTCCGGCGCTGGCTCACCCAACAGCTTGCAGACGAGAGCGACCCCGACGCCGCGCTGCTCCCGAAGCTCGCGCGCGACGGCTGGTGGCGCGATGGGGATCAAAGCGAACCGCTGCGCGCAGACTTGATGCGGCTTTGTGCGACCTACCTGACGCAACGCCCATCGTCCGGAAACCGCATTGATCCGGTGGCGCGTTTTCACCTCGGCAACGGCGCGCGCCTGGAGCGGATCAATTGGCTCGCCAACACCGCGCCTCGCGCAATCCAGGAGTCCTTCGGCATCATGGTAAACTACCTCTATGACCACGACAGCATCGAGGACAACCGCGAAGCCTTCGCGCGAGACGGGACCATCGTGCGCTCGCCGGAAGTGGACGCGCTGACGCAAGGACCTGCTTGAGGCGGCGCGGCCATTCCGCGCCGCCGAGACGCCCCCTGACGATCGAAGGACAAGACATGATGACCGTGGACAGACGCACGTTTTCGACCGCTCTGCTTGCCGGCGCAGCGGCCTCACTGACCTACACCCGCGGCATGGCCGCGAGCGCGGCTCCGCCGAAAGCCCGCAACGTCGTGCTCGTGCATGGGTTGTTCGCCGACGGGTCCTGCTGGTCCGAGGTGATCGCGCGATTGCAGAGAGCCGGCCTCAACGTGACCTCGGTGCAAAACCCGCTGACCACGCTGCCGGAAGCGGTCGCGGCAGCCGAGCGCGTGCTGGCGCGGCAGGACGGTCCGACAGTTCTGGTCGGCCATTCCTTCTCCGGCATGATCGTCACCGAGGCCGGCATGCATCCGAACGTCTCGGCGCTCGTCTATGTGGCGGCGCGCGCGCCGGACGCCGGCGAGGACTATACGGCGCTCGCCAAGACCTTTCCGACGCCCCCCGCGACAGCCGGCATCCTGTTCGACGGCGATGAAGGACGCCTTTCGGAGGAGGCTTTCCTGCGTGATTTTGCGGGCGACCTGCCGAAGGCGAGGGCCCAGGTCCTCTATGCGGCCCAGGAGCCGTTTCACAAGGCCCTGCTCACCGGCAGGACCACGAACGCGGCCTGGCGATCAAAGCCGAGCTACTATGCGGTTTCGACCGAGGACCGCACGATCGATCCGGACCTCGAGCGCTTCATGGCCAAGCGCATGGGAGCCAAGACCATCGAAGTGAAGTCCAGCCACCTTTCGCTGATCTCCCATCCCGACGAAATCACGGGGCTGATCCTCGAAGCCGCCGGCCGACGGGCCTGACGACGCCGGGTCATCCGCATCGCGAAACGCGCCGGCGCTCGCTCGCGCATCGACGCGACTGGCGCGTAACAAGCCGTGGAGATCGAGATGCCGCTTGTAACCTTCACCGTGAGGCGCGGCCTCGGCGCCGCCGAGAAGCCGAGCTTGTCGGAGGCGATGTTGGACGCCCAGGTGGCCGCCGGCTTTAAGCGAGCTGACCTCTTTCACCGGTTTGTCGAGGTCGGCCAGGATGACCTTCTGGCAGATCCCCGCTTCCCGACTACCCGACGGACAGAACCGGTCAGTTCATGGTCGTCGAGATCGTCATCTCCCGTGGGAGGCCGGCAGGGACGGGTCCTGTCGGCGTTCGGGCGGCCTACAGCTCGAAGGGGATCTTCGGGACCGGGCAAACCTTGACCGAACGCGGCGGCGATATTCTGCTGGCGCCATCGAAGATCCAGCACTCGTCGAACACCGAACAATAGCAGGTCCTGATCCCGACGTTCCTGGCCTCTGACGACAATCGTTCCAGATTGGCCGGTCCGATGTGCTTGTCGCTGACGGTCAAGATGTACTTCAGCTCCCTTGGACTCAGGACCTCACCGACGAGCGCGCTGTCTCGGTAGGGGATCCGGACGCTGTTCGCCGCCGGTCCGAGAATCGCAAGTATCAGCATCCGCGGATCCGACATCGGCTTGCCGTTGTAGAACACCTCGAGGGTCTGAACCTTAGCCGGACCGATTCCATTGTTCTTCGCTTCGAACCGAAGAAACCGATCGCCGGTCTCGTCGCCGTTCGAAAAGCCGACACTGACGAACGGCCAGCTGTTCGCCTGGACCAGGCGCTTCATCGCGTCCCCATTGCCGATGGCGAGCAGCAGCGAGGTCAGCGAGATCGCCACGGCGGAAATGCCGAGCACAACATCGAGCCACGCCCGGCCGGTCGGGCGGCGATGGGAATCGAGGTCGGGGCCTGCGTCCATCCTGCGGGACCGCCCTCAGGCGGCGGCCGGTCGGGCGGCAAGCTCGACGATCCATTGCTCCAGGGCCGCAGTGTCCCGGATATCACCGTCGTAGGGCACGGCGGGCGCGAACGGCCCGAGCTTCGCCGGCATCTCCATCGCCACCGCCTCCAGCGTCGAGAACCACGACATGCCCGACGGCAGGAGCTCCTCCCGGACCTCCGTGTAGTGGGTGCAGGCGTCGGTCGTTTGACCGACGTGCAGCACCCCCAGCCGCAGGAGCATGTCGGTCACATCCAGGCAGGAGCTGAAGCAGACATTGTCGGTGATCAGGATGAAGCGGCCGTGGAATTGCGACGCGGGCTTCCCCGCTTTCGCGGGCGTCGCCGGGGCCGAGCAGCGCAGCGGCGAGGCGAACGCCTCGCCCTTCGTTCGAGCCGCCCTCGCCTTCTGCAACGTCTGCGTGGCCCAGGCGGTGAATTCCGGCCCGCGCGTCGGCCCCAGCACGTCCACGAAGGTCTGTAGCTGGCGAATGTTCCCCTCCGAAGCGCGCCAGGCGCTGCCGCAGTCGCCGGCGGACGGCCCGACCACGCCGGCCACATAATCGGCGCCCATCACCGCGCGGGCGATGCGTTCTCCGAACAGCGAACTGCCGCCGCCGTTGCCGCGCATGTCGAGCACCACGAAGCGGGCTTTTCGCAAAGCCTCGGCCTGCGCCTCCACCTGGGCGACAACGGGGGCCGCAGGATCGGTGAGGCTCTGCAACGCGATCCAATAGCCGTCGCCGACCGAGCGCACGCCGAACCCCGCGGAGCCGAAGCCGATGACCTTGTTGATGCGCGGAACCAGGGTTTCGCGCCGGATCTCGCGCCACGTAAGCGTGACGGACGTCCGCTGGCCCGCCTTGTCGAATTCACAGGCGACGGGCCGCTTCGCGAAGGGATTGTGCTCGTCGACCAGCAGCCAGGGCGCCGCCTGGCGCTGTTGGGCCCCCACGCCCCAGTCGACCCGGAACCGCCCGACGCCCTGGCGGGCCCAGTCCTCGGGCGTGCGGCCATCGCAGCTCATGAGCTCGGCGCCAAGCAAGCTCTCCGGGGCCGGGTCCGCCACATCGGCGACAATCCAATGTTCGCCGCGCTTGGTCAGCAACAGACCTGCCCATTCGGGTCGCGCCAACGCCAGGACCGGCCGCGACCAGATGTGCTTGTCGCCCAGGGCGTCAGCGAACGCCGCCAAGGTCGCCACATAGGCGTCGTGGCTGCTGGCCTCCGACGCCCGCGTCACGGCGATCGCATGCGCCGCCTCCACCGCTTGGCGGAAAGCCGGGTCTCCGACCTCCGTCGTCATGCCTGGATGGTTGTCGCGCAACAGGGCGTAGGCCGCCGCGACGTCCGCCGTCGTTGCGTTGCGCCAGTATTGCGCCGCCTCATCGGCGAGCCCGAAGGGCGCCGCCTGTTCCGCGACCGCCGGGGCCGCAAACAGCAGCACGGCCGCGACAAGGGCTTCGACCAGGCCGCCCCGGAAACGTCGGATCACCAGCATATGTGTAGAGCCCTCCCCGCGCGCGGCCCGAACTTAGCGGGCCACCCCCGCGCATTGCTTCGATCCGCGCCGAACTGTCACGCGGCGGGCCGACCCGAAGCATGGATCCGACTTCGCCGCCCTCTCAGGCGTCGAACTCGCGGGCGATGGCGTCGATCCGCCCAATGACCTTGGGCCAACCCTTGCTCATGTTTTCGAGCGCGGAGTCGTTCCTCGGCGTGATGAATCCGGAATGCGCCAGACGAACCCTTGCGCCGCTACCGACCCGGGTGATTGTCCAGGTGACGAGCGTGTCGAGACGCGAACCGTAGCCGACATTCGCGTCATCGCCGCCACGCCACTCATAGACCAGGCGCTCATACGGGATCACCTCAAGCACCTGACAATGGATGACGCCGTCCCACGGCCCGGCGGGCGTGGTCTGGTAGGTGAACCGCCGCCCCGTCACGGCCTCGAAGCCGCTCGGCGTCATGCCCAGCCAGCGTCCCATCAGCTCCGGCGTCGTCAGGGTCTTCCACACCAGCTCGGGCCTGTGCGGAAAGACTTCGTCGACAACAATTTCCTGGCAATCGGCGAAGATGGCGGTGTCGCTCATGGATCGATCTCCTGCAAAACGGCCCTGAGCCTGGCGAACCGGTCCCGCCAGAAGATGGCGTAGTGGCCCATCCAATCGACGAGCGGGGCCAGACCCTCGGGCTCGGCGCGGTAATAGACGTTGCGGCCTTCCGGGCGTTCGGCGACCAGGCCGGCAAGCTTCAGGGACTTGAGGTGCTGGGAAATGGCGCCCTGGGTCACGCCGCTCCCCCGCGTCAGCTCGACGACGGTGATCTCGTCGACGCCGACGATCCGTTCGAACACGGCGCGCCGCGTCGGGTCGGCGAGCGTCCGCATGACGGCGTTGATGGCGGCGGGTTCGGGCATGCAGAAGCGTTAGTCATTGCTGATTGATTAGTCAATTCTAATCTGAACTGCGGACGTCCAATCGCAAGAGGCGCGCCGGCGACTGCGATGCGCCGGCGATGGTTGCGGTCAGGCGGCGTCTGCAACCGCGGCCACGACCCAGTCCCGGAACGCCCGGATCTTCCGCTCGCGGAGCCGGTCCTTGCGGCAGACAAACCAGAAGCTGTAGGGGCTTGCGAGTTCCGTTTCAAACAACCTCACCAGCCGCCCGGCGCGGAGATCTTCGTCAACGAGGGGCGTCAGGCCCAAGGCGGCGCCCCGCCCCCCGACGGCCGCCTCCAGGGCCATGTGGGCGCTCTCGAACACCGGCCCGCGCAGCGCGGCGGCCGATTTGACGCCCGCCGCGACGAACCAGCCGGCCCAGTTGGGCAGGCCGGGCGCCCGCAGCGAGGTTTCGTCGCTGATCAGGGGCAACTCGAGAAGGGCCGCCGGATCGAGGGCAGCCGAGGGATGGGCCGCCAGGAAGGCCGGACTGCAGACGGCGAACGCGCGGGCGTCGGCGAGCTTCTCCGCGTGCAGCGGCGCATAGCCGCCCGGGCCGTAGCGAAGCCCCACATCGACGCCGTCCCGATCGAAGTCCACCAGATGGTCCGCCCCCGCCACCCGCACCGGAAAGCTCGGCTTGCGGCTGCTGAAGTCGGTGAGCCGTGGGGCCAGCCACTTGGTGGCGAACGAGGGCATGGCGCTGATCAGCAGGCTGTCGCTGGCGGGTTCGACGATCTCGGCCAGCAGGCGGTCGAGATCCAGGAAGACCGCCGTCAACGCGGGCGCGAGCCGCGCGCCGATCGCCGAGAGCTTTACGCTCCGGTGTCCGCGCACGAAGAGCGGCCGGCCGATCCTCGCCTCGAGGCGTTTGATCTGCACGCTGACCGCAGAGGCTGTCACACCGAGTTCCTCGGCGGCGGCGACAAAGCTCATGCGCCGCGCTGCCGCCTCAAAGCTGCGGAGCGCGTTCAGCGGCGCTCCGCGAATCCGTCCCGCGTCATCCATAGGCCTGCGGACCTCTCAATATGACCGACAATTTGTCATGTGAATGCACCCAGGAGTCGTTTGCGATCAAGACACCAAGACGGCCAGTTGGCGATCAACGCGACCGCCGGACTCCTGACCATGTCGACACCAGAAATCGCCAGAGCCCTTTCAGACCTCACCGCCTTGGGGCGCGTGCGGCTGTCCGAGCACTTCTTCATGCGCGAGATGCTCTACAGCGAGGTGGCCAACGCCTGCGGGGTCCCGAACATCCCGGAGGCGCCCGACCTGGCCATCGAGGCGGGCCGGAACCTGAGCCGGTTCGTCCTCGAGCCCCTGCGCGAAGCGTTCGGCCATATCGCCATCCGCAGCGCCTATCGGTCGCCGACGCTGAACGCCCACTGCCACGACCTGCATGTGGCCGGCGTCAAGGACTCCTGGTGCACCTGCAACGAGGACAACTACGCCCACCACATCTGGGATCATCGCGACGCCCAGGGCTTCTTGGGCGCTGTGGCCACCGTGGTGGTCCCGGGCTACCTGAACCACTTCGACCGCACCGGCGACTGGCGTCCCCTCGCCTGGTGGATCCGCGACCATGTGGAGCACTACGCCCAGGTCCAGTTCTTCCGCACCCAGTCCGCCTTCAACATCCGCTGGTACGAAGGGCCGAGCGAGCGATCGATCGGCTATCTCGATCCGCCGACCCGCTTTCATCTGACCGCGGCCGGCGAGCCCGGGTTCGAGGGCGATCATTCGGCGCAGTACGCGCACATCATCCCGTCACGCTGAGATCGGGTCGCAGGAGCCGTCCATGTTCAAATTGGGTCAGATCGACCATGTCGGCATCCGGGTCACGGACCGCGACCGGGCGCAGGCCTTCTACGAGAAGCTCGGTTTCGTCTTCGATCCCGGCGAGGATTCGCCGCGCGGCCGGTCGATCGGACTGGTCAATGCGGCCGGCGCGCGGATCAACCTGATCTACAACGCCGCCGAAACCTCCCACGGCAGCAACATCCTGCTGGATATCCCCGACAAGTGGCCCGGCTATACCCACGCCGCCTTCCTGGTGGACAGCCTCGATGGCCTGGTCGCCTGGCTGGCGCGAGAAGGCATCCCGATCACCGAGGGCCCCTCGGTGTTCGGCCACGGCCGCCGGAAGGTCTGCTTCATCCGCGACCCGGACCGCAACGTCATCGAGTTCGACGAAATCATCCATGATGGTCCGCATGCGGCCAAGGGCTTGTCCAGCGGCGAGGCCGCGAGGACTTCGACCCGCGCACCCTTCGTCGACCCCGGCTGATTGGCTCGGGCGTTGTATTCGGCGAGCGGGCGGAAATAGGCCTTCATGCAACGTGCGAAGTCCGCCGCCTCGAGGCGCCAGGGGCCGGCGGCCTTGGTCACGCGCCATTGTCTCGGCATGCGGCCAAGGGCCTCGGCCGGATGTCGTGATGTGGCCGGCTGCATCGTCTCTTCCAACGCCGCTTTCGCCAGCTATCGAGCCCGTCACGCTCAAACCTGAACAACCGGCTGAGTAACCGCTCAGCCTAGCCGCGCCCAGTCGATGGCCTCGAGCACATAGGGGGTGAACAGGAAATCCCGGATCTTCGCGATCCGGCCTTCCGCCCAGTCGATCAGGACAAAATGTGCGGGTCTTTCCATCCGGCCGGTGGCGTCGAAGACCAGCATGGCCGGCCGTCCCTCGACCGCGCCGAGGGCGAACCGCCATTTCGTCTCTTCCGCATAGCGCGTGAAATAGAGGCCGATCTTGTCGCGCCCTTCCAGCTGGAGCCGGTTCACCAGATCGAGCTTCACGTCGTCGGCGAGCATGGCGCGGATCGCGTCGAAATCGCCGCTCCGGAACAGATGGACATAAGCGGTGATCTTCCGCCGGTCCGGATCGGACATCAGCGGCAGCCGGGTGTCTTCCGGCGCCTGCGCGAGCCGCCGCAGATTAACACGCCCGCGCTGAAGCGCCGATTTGGCGGCTGCCGGAGAGCACTCGGCGATGCCTGCGATCTCGTCGACCGAATGACCCAGAACATCCTTGAGGATCACCGCGCAGCGCTGAAGTTCAGGCAGCCGCAGGAACGTCTGAAAGCCGATCGCGACGATGTCCGCCTCGGGCATGGGCGCCGCTTCGACGTCTTCGGTGAGCGGAACGACCGTGTTGCGGGACCGATCGCGTAGGAAATCGAGGCTCGCGTTGTGGGCGATGCGAAACAGCCAGCCGTCGAGATTGTCCACCTCGGCGCCCCGAGCTCGCGCGTGAAGGGCCTTGACGAGGGTATCCTGCAGGACGTCCTCGCCATGGACCGCCGATCCCGTCATGCGCGCGCAATAGCGATGCAGGCGCGGCCGCAGTGCGTTCAGACGATCCTCGAATTCGGCCGTGGTCATGTGTCGAGACTACGACGCTTCCGCGCCCTGTTCCGCCAGGGCTTGGACAGCAACGTCGATGAGAATCTTCGACAGGGCGCCCGGTTGTGACAGGAACGGCGAGTGGCTGCTTTCCAGGGTATGGGTGATTGTCTTGCCCCCGATGGCGCCGTCGACGGACGCGATCATATAGTCCTGACCGGTCAACGGGATCGCGCGATCCTGCGTACAGCGGATGTAGTGGCGCGGCACGGCGCCAAATCGTCCGGCCGTGATTTCCGATGGGGCCAGGGCGCCGGCGTTCGACTCGTCGCAATGAAGCTGCGACGTCGCCTGCGCGAAATCGGACTCCGAAACGTCGCCATAGAACGCAGCCTTGAGCAGCGATCTGTAGGCCTCGTCGGTGGATCCGGCATGGATCCTTGTGGCGCCGATGGCGACGGGGTCTCCCACGAACAACCCAGGCGCCAGGGCCGAGGACATGCTTTCATGCTGCAGCATCGCCAGCAACGGCATGCCGTTCGGAACCATGAACCCGGCTAGATATACGACCGCCAAAAGCAGGTCCGGGACCTGCTCGGCGACCGCCGAAATCGTCATCCCGCCGGCCGAGTGTCCGACCAGGATCACCTTGCCGTCGCTGACTAACGCCGCGTCTCTCACCAACGCGGCCACTGCTTGAGCTCGTTCCTCCTGCGTAATGCCGGCGATGGGCGACGGCTCGGCGGCGAACGCGGCGGGGTCGAACGGGCGAGAGCCGAGCGACGCCGGCGCGATCGCATTCACCCCCGCGCCGGGAAGGTCGAGCGTCAAGGCCGCGAAGCCGTGGGCTTCCAGGACTGACGTAACCTTGTCCCATGCCGAACGGTTGTGCCAACCGCCGTGGACCAGGACAAAAACGGCTTTGGTTGCTGACATCGGTTCAAACTTCCCGGCTATCGAAGAGGAACATCTGGACGCCCGAGTCATCGGGCGCAAAAAGCCGGCGGTCCGCCCCGGCCGCCTGTCCCTCCGGGCTGGCGAACGCCCTCTGGATCGCCGCAAGGTCGTCGAAATGCAGCGTTCCGATCAGATGAACGTCGGAGGCGCCTCCCGGCATTGCGACGGGGCCATCGCTGACCTCGTATTTCCGGAGGCCCGGAATCTTCTTCGCGAGCGGCACGTGAGTTTCGAAGTAGTGCCGGTCGAACGCCTCGACGTCCCTCGGTGTCCGGTAGATCACGACCATCCGGGCCATTGCCGTTCTCCGTTGTGACTTGTGTGATGCAAAGCTTGCTTTCGCGGTGGCTCTCACCGGGTTTCGCTGAACACCGTCGAGCCCACGATCGAGTCCAGGCTCGCCAGCGCGCTGATCTTCGGGAAATAGGCTTGCATGCGCGGATCGCCGCGCATGGCCACGACGTCGGCTGGGCTCTCCCACTCGGAGTAGATGACGACGCCGGCGCCGTCCTTCGCCGCGATCAGCCGGGTCGTCTTCCAGCCGCGGAGCGTGCGGATCACCGTCTCGGTGTTCTGCTGCAAGAGCGCGAGCAGCGCATCCTGCTTCCCAGGTTCGACCTTCAGCAGATTGATCAGAATGACGGGCTCGTCGGACATGGCGTGTTTCCTTCAGTTTTGGACACACCAAGGACGACCCGAAGCGTGAAAACGGATCGCGGCGCCGATCTTTTTTTGGAAAACCGTCTCGGCCGCTGGAATGATATGCAGGGACGTCCGCCGACCGGATGGGTGGGCCGCCCGCCTCAGGTCCGGCGGACGGCCGCGTCCCTCAGACCGCGATCGGCGCGAACCTATTCCCAGCTGTCGATCTTGATCTCGTTCGGCGCCGGGTCGCCCTTTCCGCTTTCGATCAGCGACTTCAAGCTCAACAGGAAGACACCCCACTTGGTGCTGCAGTGGTGCATGAACTCCACCGGCTCCTTCCAGCCCTCGTGCTTGAAGAAGACAAGGGTCCAGTCGCCCTCCTGCCGAAGATCGAAGCTGATCTTCGTGCCGACCCACTCCGCGGGCCCTTCGACCACCTGCCACAGCACCCGCTTGTCCGGATCCAGCTCCAGGACCTTCATGTCGAAGCCGCCGGCGCCGAAGCGGAACTCGATGATTCCCCCGACCTTGTCGCTGTGGCCCTGCGTGTCGACCGTCCACCAGCCGGAGAGGCCTTCGAGCGTGGTCAAAGCCCGATAGACCTTGTCCAGGGACGACGACCTGATTCCGACCTTGTGCAGAATATCCAACATTTCGATCACTCACTCTCGCTCTTGGGACTGCATCGGATTCGACTGCAGTCGAGTCTTCGACGCGCGTCCGCGCGGCGATTCATTCGGCGTTCGGGGTGCGGACGGGGCCGGGCTAAGGATGTGCGTCGAGCATGACGAATGCGACGATGCAGGGGCTGTCCGAGCGGTTCGCCCAGGCGTGGTTGGTCCCGCGCTGGATGAGGACATCGCCGGCGTGGAGCCTGGTCTCGCCCTCGTCCATCACTGCCCAGATCTCGCCGGACAGGACGATCGCATAGTCGAGCGTCCGCGTGCGATGCATATGCGGATGACGCACCCCGGCGCCGGCGTCCGCGTGTGGGGCCATTGGGGCGTCTACCCGGGCGTCGCCGGGCTGGGGCCACGCCTTCTCCGGAGGGAATTGGGTGACGCGGAAGACACTGCCGCCCACCGGCGGCGCGACCTCGAACGGCCCGCCGCAGAGATCGGCCCCTGTCGCCTCGCCGTTGTCGGCCGGCGTCTGCGCCTTCCAGAAATCGGTCACCGCGAAGTTCGCCATGCCCATGAAGGGCGTGACGTGGGGCGAGGCGCCATCGGACAGGATGACCGAGGCGCCCTGCGCATTGAGCCCGGTGACGACGCGGCGGACGCGCCTAATTTCCAGCGCGAGGGTCATCTCGGAAGAGGGCGTCGACGTAACCATAGCTCGCTCCAAGACGCGCAGCTCACGACGGGCCACGCTTTGCCAATCCGATTCCGACTGCGCTCAGGCGGCCCGCTTCAGGACCAGGTAGATGTTCGGTCCGACGAAGCCGGGCTCGGCGTCGGGGAAGACCTCCGGTCGGCCGTCCAGCTCGGGCGGCGGGGCAAAGAACCTGAGGGCGTCGCCGTCGCGCTCCACGATGCCCCTTACGACATCCGCCGCCGAACGGTCTCTCAGCCGCTCGCCGTTCTTGCCGATGCCGTCGGTCAGCGTCAGGTCGATCTGCGCGGGGCGCTGGGCTTGATTGACCCTAAACGTCCCCATCGACAGCGACGTACCCTGGGGAAGCTGGAAGACCAGTTCGAAGGCGTCGCCGCTGAAGTTCATCAGGAAAAGCTTCCCGTCGATCTTCGCGACCCAGGCGCCTTCAAGGGATTCTGCGGTGCTCATCTGGGATCCTTCTGCCGATATCGATGCATTAGTGTAGATTAATGCATTAGTCAAAACTAATTTGTTCGAACAGGTCTGCGGCCTCGATTCCTGGCGCTGGTCGGGGCGGCGAATCACCGGAGCCGTCATCCAGGAACGGCGTCCCGGCGACGCGATCCACCCTTGGCCGGGCGCGCGCGACCTCCGCGCAGTCCGCCTTCGGACAACATTTTGTGCCATGGCTCCGCGCCATTTGTCGTTTGCGTCGAGCACCCGGCAGACGCCATCTGGAACGGTCGGTGGACCGCCCAGCGACGCTTCGCCGGCGCAAGACACGGGCTTGATCGTTGGGCGGGATTCCGCGGCGCGTCGTGGCGCGGCCGACCGGGTCTGACCCGCGATGCGTCCCAGCTTCCCTAGAACGGAGACTTCATATGACCTTCTCGAAACGGCTCGCCGCCCTTGCGCTGGCGACGGCGCTGGCCGCGCCCTTCTACGCCGCGGGCGGCGCGTACGCGGCCGACGCTCCGCCTGCGGCGCGCGACGGCGCACACGACTTCGACTTCGATCTCGGGGTCTGGACGACACATATCACCCGGCGCCTGCACCCGCTGAGCGGATCGGATGAGTCGATGCAGCTGACGGGGACGGTCACCGTCCGGAAGGTGTGGGACGGCCGCGCCCAACTCGAGGAGATCGAGGCGGACGGTCCGAAGGGCCACTGGGAGGGGATGACCCTGTTCCTCTACAATCCGCAGGCTCGCCAATGGAGCATGAACTTCGCCAACAGTTCCGGCGGAACGCTGGCGACGCCGATGATCGGAAGCTTCGAAAATGGACGCGCCGAACTGTTCGCGTCGGACACCCTCGACGGGCGCTCGATCCTGGTCCGCGCGGTCTGGTCCAACATCATGCCCACGACCCACACCTACCAGGAGTTCTATTCCGCCGATGGCGGCAAGACCTGGGCGCTGTCCTTCGAGGCGAAGAAGACCAGGCAATAGTCATGCCCCACCTTCGCACGCTGGCGCTCGGCCTGGCGCTCTGCACAGGCCTTCTGATCGGACCGCCCGCCGGCCTCGCTCAACCCGCCGCTCAACCGACCGCTGCGGCGGCGCGCGATGGCAGCCGCGACTTCGACTACTGGTTCGGAACCTGGAAGGAGCACTCAAGGCGCCTGCTGCATCCGCTAACCGGGTCGAAAGACTGGGTCGAGATGGACGGGGGGTCCGTCGTGACCAAGATCTGGGGAGGTCACGCCAATCTTGTGGAGTTCCGGGGCGGCGGGCCGAACGGCCGCGTCGAGCTCCTTTCGCTGCGCACCTACAATCCGGTCGCCCATCAGTGGTCCGTCAGCTTCGCGAGCCCCGGCGTCGGCGCGCTGAGCGCGCCCGCGGTGGGCGAGTTTCGCAACGGCCGCGGCGACTTCTACGACCAGGAGCCGTTCAACGGACACATGATCCTTGTCCGGTTTTCCGCCTGGCCGATCACGCCGGACGCCATGCAGTCCGAACAGGCGTTCTCCGACGATGGCGGCAAGTCCTGGGAGGTGAACTGGATCAACCGCTACACGCGGGTGAAGACGGACGCGCCGCCCGGCGCCCTGAGCCAAGTCGTGGCGGCCGCTGTCGCCGACCCCTTACGTCCGGCGACGGACACCGTCCGGGACGCCGATCGCAAGCCGCTCGAGGTGCTTGCCTTCGCGGGCGTCAAGCCCGGCGACCACGTCGCCGACTATGCCGCCGGCTCGGGCTACTTCACCCGCCTCTTCGCCGATATCGTCGGGCCATCCGGCCGGGTCTATGCGAGCGTGCCCAGCGGGCTCTACAAATACGCGAACATCCAGAAAGGCATGGCCGACATCGCGGCGTTCAGCGTCGGCCACCCCAACGTCAGCCTGGTGTTCGGCGAACCGCTTCAGGTCGCCCGCTACCCAGAGAAGCTGGACCTCTTCTCGATTTCGCAGAACTACCACGACCTGAAGGACCGGTTCATGGGGCCGGTGAACATGGCGGCGTTCAACAAGGCCGTGTTCGACGCTCTGAAGCCTGGCGGAATCTACCTCGTGGCCGACCATGTCGCGGCCCCGGGCTCGCCGCCTGACGTCACCGAAGCGCTGCACCGGATCGAGCCGGCCGTCGTCCGCCGTGAGGTCGAGGCCGCCGGGTTCCGTTTCGTGGGCGAGAGCCGGGTGCTCGCCAATCCGGCCGACCCGCACACGGCCGATCCGTTCGACCCCTCGATCCGGGGTCGGACCGACCAGTTCATCTACAAGTTCCGGAAGCCGTGAACGCCCGCTGGACCGAGCGGCGGGCCGTCACCGCGCGGCGCTCGAGCGGGCGCCGACGTCGAGCGGCGAGTCAGCGTCCGTCCGGACGCGAAAACTCGGCTGAGCGGCGGCCTCCAGGAGCCAGTCCCGGAACGCCGTCACCTTGGCCTCGCTCAGCCGATCGGGACGGCAGACGAACCAGAAGCCGAAGCTGCTCTCCACCTCGACCGGGAAGGGTCTGACGAGACGGCCGGCGGCGAGATCGTCCTCGACCAGGGGCGACAGCCCCAGCGCGAAGCCCTGCCCGGCGATGGCGGCGGAGAGGGCCATGTGGCTGTTGCTGAACAGCGGACCCTGAGCGTTGGCGGGCGCGGCGACGCCGGCCGCGGCGAACCACACATTCCAGGTGGGCAGGCCCGGCGCCACCAGCGAGGATTCGTCCTGCAACAGCAGCGCCGGGGGCAGCGACGCCGCGTCGCCGCCATACCGCGCCGCCAGTTCGGGACTGCAGACCGGAAACGCCGCGGCGCGTGCGATCAGCTCGGCGTGTAGGTCCCCGTGGCTCTCGTCGCCATACCGCAGGGCGACATCCACCCCGTCGCGGTCGAAGTCGGCCCGGCGGTCGGAACCGGCGATCCGCACTTGGATATTGGGGTGGCGCTGGGTGAAGTCTCCCAAGCGTGGCGCCAGCCATTTCGAGGCGAAGCTCGACATGGCGCTGACCTGCAGCGAGGAAGCGTCAAGCTCCGCCACGTCGGAGAGCAGCCGTTCCATCTCTCCGAAAAGCGCGGTCAGACGCGGGGCGAGCCGCTGGCCCGTCGGCGACAACGCCACGGTGCGATGGCCGCGGATGAACAGCGGCGAGCCGACCCACTCCTCGAGGCGGCGGACCTGAACGCTGATCGCCGCGGCGGTGACCCGAAGTTCGGCCGCGGCGTCGGCGAAACTGAGGTGGCGCGCCGCGGCGTCGAAGCTGCGCAGCGCGTTCAGGGGCAACATCCGGATGGTGGTCGCCATGAGGCTCCATAAATATTTGATATTATTTCACTTCTAAAGCAGCACTTACTCCCACTCGATGGTTGGATAGACCCACAGTCATTTGATTTTCTTTAGGAAAATTCGTAGCGAGAACGATTTTTCCGTACAGCACACTGACAATTCAAAGGCCCGTTGAATTCGTTGGAAAATTTCTGGAGAAAATTTTTTCGACCCATCACCAACTATCGCGGTCAATCAGCCCAATTCGGGGAAATCATCCTAGCAGAATCGGCCTGCCGCAGGCGACCGATTCGACCGAAACTTACCGATCGGCCGGGACTCTCGCGCGTCAATCGGCGAAGCGTCTCCAAAGGATCACGGCAGCTTCATCCCGGCATGGCTCTCCAGGGCGTCCTTCACCAGGACGCCTGACGGAGAGTCCCATGGCGAGGGTGCTCCCGAAGCAGGTCAGGCCATCACCAATTTCGTCGAGCGCGAGCCTTACCTCCGGGTCGGCGACAATTGGGCGACCCGCGCGGGCAGGCGCGCGCACGCCGCACTCAAGGAGCGATTGGCGCAGAAGCCGGGTTGGGAGTACGAACCGAAGCTGCCGCGGTCGGGGCAGCGGCCCTTGAAGCCAGACATCGGGACGCCGAGGCGCGATCCTCTCGCGCCCACCAAACGGAAATACATCGAGTATAAACCTGACTCTCCAAGCGGTCGGGCTGCCGGGGCTCGAGCGTTGCAGCGCTATCGGGATGCGACGCAGGATCCCGTTCGGTTGTTGTTCTACAACCTGAAGGACTTCTTATGAGCCGCAGAACTTACGCCGCGGCGCTGGATGATGTGTTGGTCCCTATGGGGTTCAAGCGCGGAGAGAGGTCGTGGTCGCGCACTGTGGGGACAATGTTGGAAGAGATCGGCCTTCAGAAGAGTCAGATCGCGGGCACCACGGCCAACCTCTGGAGCAAAGACCTGGCAACCGAAGAGCTGCTCCGCCAGGCGATCCCGTGGAAGCGTCCACTAGACCTCCTCCCTTCGGTCTACCGCATCGGCACGCTGATGAGTGGTAATGACCGCTGGTGGAAGAACGACCCGGACGGCCCCATCGAGCTCGCCGAGGCCATCAAGACGCACGCACCCTCGTTTTTCGAAGCACGGCGGAATCTGGAAGACCAGGCGCGCTGCTTTGGGAGAGCCGAACCCCGGTGGAAACCGGGCAGCACCGCGAGCCGCATCTATCTCGCCTTGACCCTCTATCGCATGGGCGAGATGGAGGAGGCACGCGCGGTGCTGCAAAACCCACCGAAGACCGCGCCGGCCTCCTGGCTGGCCCAAGCCGAGAGCGTGCGGAAGTGGATCGAATGCGCGTCTGAAGCGAAGTGAAGTCCGCTAGTCCTTGCGGAAGTTAGCGATCGTCTTGTGGTCCGGCGCGATCTCACCGCCCTCCACGACGAGTTCCGACGATGGGTCGTCAGCCTCGACCCAGCGGCCTTGCATCGCCTCCGGCAGCGGCGCCTCACGTTTCAACCGGTCCATCCCGCCCCTCCAAGCCCCGTCGCTCTTTTTACACAGCCTCAGTCAAAAGCGGTCATTCGCTGGCGCCTTAGGCGAAGCCACCATCGCTAACGCCATCCAGATAGTCCTGCAGAGCCTTCACCTGAAGGCCGTTCACTAGCGATTCCGGCGTTAGGCCGCTGAACGCCGCGAGCGGCTGAAGGAATACCAAATGGACGCCGCTTCACGGCTGCCAGCCCACTCAGAAACCGTGTCGATGCGCGTCCATGCCTCGAACCCAAGCGGTCCAGAAATTCCCTCAAGTAGTTGATTACAATCATCTATTAATAAACTGAATTATTTCGATAATTTATCCTTCATTCCCACTCGATCGTCCCGGGCGGTTTGGACGTCACGTCGTAGACCACGCGGTTGATGCCCTTGACCTCGTTGATAATTCGGGTGGCCGCGCGGCCCAGGACTTCCCAGGGGAACTCGAAGAAGTCGGCGGTCATGCCGTCGGTGGAGGTGACGGCGCGCAGGGCGCAGACGTTCTCGTAGGTGCGGGCGTCGCCCATCACGCCGACGGTCTTTACCGGCAGCAGGACGGCGAAGGCCTGCCAGATGCTATCGTAGAGGCCGGCCTTGCGGATCTCGTCGAGATAGATGGCGTCGGCCTGCTGCAACACTGCGACCTTCTCGCGCGTGATCTCGCCGGGGATGCGGATCGCCAGGCCCGGCCCCGGGAACGGGTGGCGGCCGACGAAGGCGGGGTCGAGGCCCAGTTCGACGCCCAGGGCGCGGACTTCGTCCTTGAACAGCTCCCGCAAGGGTTCGACCAGCTTCAGCTTCATGTAGTCCGGCAGGCCGCCGACGTTGTGGTGGCTCTTGATCACCGCCGAGGGGCCGCCGCGGGCCGAGACGCTCTCGATCACGTCCGGATAGAGGGTGCCCTGGGCCAGGAAGGCCGCGCCCTCCACCTTGGCCGCCTCGCGGTCGAAGATCTCCACGAACACCCGGCCGATGATCTTGCGCTTGGTCTCCGGATCGGAAACGCCGTCAAGTTCGCCGAGGAATTCCTTAGACGCATCAACGTGCACCAACGGAATGTTGTAGTGATCGCGGAACAGGGTCACCACCTGCTCGGCTTCGTTGAGGCGCAGGAGGCCGGTGTCGACGAAGACGCAGGTGAGCTGCTCGCCGATCGCCTCGTGGATCAGCACGGCCGCCACCGAGCTGTCGACGCCGCCGGACAGGCCGCAGATGACGCGGCCCTCGCCCACCTGGGCGCGGATCTTGGCCACCATCTCCTGGCGGAAGGAAGCCATGGTCCAGTCGCCGCTGAGCCCTGCGATCCTGTGGGTGAAGTTGCGCAGCATCAGGGCGCCGCGCGGGGTGTGCGCCACCTCCGGGTGGAACTGGATGCCGTAGAAGCGCCGGCCTTCGTCGGCGATCACCGCATAGGGCGAGCCCTCGGAAGCGGCCACCACCTCGAAACCCAGCGGGATGGCGGTGATCTTGTCGCCGTGGCTCATCCAGACCGTCTCGCGGTGGCCGGCTTCGCCCAGGCCTTCCAGCAGCGGCGACGAGCGTTCGATGAGGATCTCGGCGCGGCCGAACTCCCGGGCGTGACCGCCCTCGACGGCGCCGCCGAGCTGGGCGGTCATGGTCATCTCGCCGTAGCAGATGCCCAGCACCGGCACGCCGAGTTCGAAGACCTTCTGCGGCGCGGACGGGCTTTGCGCCTCATGCACGCTGGCAGGGCCGCCCGACAGGATCACCGCCTTGGGCGCGAAATCGTCGAGCATCGGCTCGACCTTGTCGTAGGGATGGATCTCGCAATAGACGCCGCTCTCGCGCAGCCGCCGGGCGATAAGCTGGGTCACCTGGCTGCCGAAATCGACGATCAGGACTCGCTCGTGGTCGGGTGCGTGGGCAGGCTTGGACATGGGACTCCGTTAGCGGGGTTTCTCAGACCCTTCCCGATCCAAGTGACGTCACTTGGATCGGATAAGAAGGGTCGATTCTATTCATTTTCGTGCGTGACGGACGCCTTGCGGCTGTCACGCACGACCACGGCGACGAAAAAGCCGTCCGTGCCGGAGGTGCGGGGCGAGAGGCGCAAAAAGCCGTCAGGGGTGAGGTAGGGCGTGAGCTTCGGATCGCTGGTCGCGGGCGCCGCGACGAAGCCTTCCGTGCGCCCCAGGAAGGCCGCCACGCGGTCCTCGTCCTCCTGCGGCAGCACCGAACAGGTGACATAGACCATCCGGCCGCCCGGCTTCACGTAAGTCCCACCGGCGTCCAGGACCGCGTCCTGGTCGGCCATGCGCTTTTCCAGGGTCTCCGGCGTCAGCCGCCACTTGGTGTCCGGATGCCGGCGCCAGGAGCCCGTGCCGGTGCAAGGCGCGTCGATGAAGACGACGTCCATCCTCCCCTCCAGGCCCTTCAGCGGCTCGGGGTTCACCGGCGAGCGGACCTGCAGGTTGCGAACTCCCGCGCGGTCGCCGCGGCGGATGGTGTCGGCCAGGCGCCGGGCGTCGCTGTCGTAGGCGTAGATCTGGCCGGTGTTGCCCATGGCGGCCGCCAGCGCCAGCGTCTTGCCGCCGCCGCCGGCGCAGAGGTCGAGGACCTGTTTGCCCTTCACCTCTCCGGCCGCCGTCGCCGCGATCTGCGAACCGAGGTCCTGCACCTCGAACCAGCCCTTGGAGAATTGCGGGATGGTCTCCACCGCGCCGCTGCGGGCCATGGGATCGAGCGCGGGCATGCGCAGGGCCGTGGGCAGCAGATCGACCGGCTCGGCCAGCAGCGAGGTCAACGCCTTCAGCGTCCGCTCCGGATCGGATTTCAGCAGATTGACCCTCAGGTCCACCGGCGCCCGCTCCGAGAGCGCCGCGCCCTCCTCCGCCCTGGCCGCGCCGAACGCCCGGGCCATGGAGTCGTCCAGCCAATCCGGATAATCCCCGCGCACCGCGTCGGGCGCCTGGGCGAGATCGCGCGGGTCCGCCAGGGCCGCCCGCTCGGCCTCGGTGAGCGGCCCGGGGCCGTGCGGTTCCTCGCCGGCCGCTTCGGCCACCCGCTCCAGCGTCCAGCCCCAGACGAACCTCAGCGCGCCCAACGCGGCGGCGCGCAAGCTGTCGTCGCCCATCCGCCAGCCCAGCGACCGACGCCGTCTGAGGACGTCGAGCACGAGGCCGGAGACGAAAGCCCGGTCTTTCGATCCCGCGTAACGCGCCGCCTCGCCCCAGTTCTTCAGCGCCATCCGGACAGGCCGGTGGCGCTCATCGATCTGGGTCAGGACATCGATTGCCGCCGCGAGGCGTCCGGCGTCACGCAAGGGACCTCACTGGAAGAATGCCACCACCACCATGACGATGCCGACCACGCTCACGGCCCACACCAGGGTTCGCACGACCGGCACGCCGGCCGCGTAGATCGGCGCGTAGAGCGCGCGGGCGATCACATAGAGCGCGGCGCCGTAGAGCGTCGAGGTCCCGAGCTTGCCCGCGAAGTCACAGGCCAGCAGGGCCGCTGCGAACAGCGGGAAGGTCTGCAGGAAATTGGCCAGCGCCCGGTCCAGCCGCGCCGCCACCACGCCCACCGGCTTGGCCTCGTCACGCGGGCCCATCAGCCAGCGCAGGTTGCGCTCGCCGCCGCTGCCGGCCGCCGCGGCCCAGACGATCTGGATCAGGCCGACGATCACGGCCGCCATCAACAGCTTCAACTCCACAGGAACGGTTCCACCCATCGTCGCCTCCCCCGTTACGCCGCCGGCTCGGGATCGGCCGGCTGGCGATAGAGACTATTTTCCGAGCCCTAGACGGGGCTCGGATAGTTGGGCGCCTCGCGCGTGATCATCACGTCGTGGACGTGGCTCTCGCGCAGGCCCGCGCCGGTGATGCGGATGAACCGCGCCCGGGTGCGGAATTCGAGCAGGTTGGCGGCGCCCACATAGCCCATGGCGGCCCGCAGGCCGCCGACCATCTGGTGCAGGATCGGCGAGATCGGGCCCTTGTAGGGCACCTGACCCTCGATCCCCTCGGGCACCAGCTTGAGCGCGTCCGAGACATCCTTCTGGAAGTAGCGGTCAGCCGAGCCGCGGGCCATCGCCCCCAGCGAGCCCATGCCGCGGTAGGTCTTGTAGGAGCGCCCCTGGTAGAGGAACACCTCCCCCGGCGCCTCGTCGACCCCTGCGAACACCGAGCCCATCATGGCCACCGAGGCGCCCATGGCGAGCGCCTTGGCCAGGTCGCCGGAATATTTGATCCCGCCGTCGGCGATCACCGGCACGTCGGAGCCCGAGGCCGCGCGCACCGCGTCGGCGATGGCGGTGAGCTGCGGCACGCCCACGCCGGCCACGATCCGCGTGGTGCAGATGGAGCCTGGGCCGATGCCCACCTTCACCGCGTCGGCCCCGGCGTCGATCAGGGCGCGGGCCCCGTCGTAGGTGGCCACGTTGCCGGCCACGATCTGCACCTGGTTGGTCTCACGCTTGATGCGCCCGACCGCCCGGGCCACGTCGGCGTTGTGGCCGTGGGCGGTGTCGATCACCACCACGTCGACGCCGGCGTCGACGAGGGCCATGGACCGCTCGTAGCCCGCGTCGCCCACCGTGGAAGCCGCGCCGACCAGCAGCCGGCCCTGCGCGTCCTTGGCGGCGTTGGGATGGGCCTCGGACTTCTCCATGTCCTTGACCGTGATCAGGCCCACGGCGCGGTAGTCGTCGTCGACCACGATCAGCCGCTCGATCTTGTGGCGGCGCAGCAGGTCGCGGGCCTCGGCCTGGCTGACGCCCTCCTTCACCGTGATGAGGTTCTCGTGCGTCATCAGCGACTTGGCGGGCACGTCCCCGCTGCCCTCGAAGCGCATGTCACGGTTGGTCAGGATGCCGCAGAGCTTGCCCTTGGCGTCGACCACCGGGAAGCCGGAGATCTTCTTCCGCGCCTTGATCTCGCGGATCTCGCTCAGCGGCGTGTCCGGGTGGATGGTCAGAGGATTGATGACCATGCCGCTTTCATAGCGCTTCACCTCGCGGACCTGGTCGGCCTGCTCCTCGACGGTGAAGTTGCGGTGCAGGATGCCCATCCCGCCGTTCTGGGCCATGGCGATGGCCAGCCGGCTTTCGGTCACCGTGTCCATGGCGGCGGACACCAGCGGTATGTTCAGATTGATCTCTCGCGTGAACCGGGTCGCGACATCCACCTGGGTGGGCATCACATCGGACGGGCCGGGTTCGAGCAAAACATCGTCGAAGGTGAGACCTTCGCGAATCTCCATTGAGACACCTCGTTTTGCGGGCTGCGTATACGCGTCCGAAGGCTCCAGGGGCAAGGGCTGGCGGATGGTCATGGATGTCTCCGGGATGATTTGTAGTGACGCAGGTTGAGCGCGCCCGAATAGACGGCGTAGCTGTGCCAGGCTTCCAGCGTGCGGGGCTTGGCGCGCAGGCCCGGCCTCGAGAGCGGCTGGGTCCTGGCGGCGGCCCCCGCGGAACGGCCGAAGAGAGTGGCCGACAGTGAGCAGAAGAGCCGGCTGGTCGCGTCCGCGGCGCCTTCGCGGCCGAGGCTGGTTGGCTGCTGCAAGGTGAGGGACCGCTCCATATCCGTGCATGCCCCATTTGCGCTTGCGCGGAAATCGACATATTCACGAGGAGATGTTCGATAATCTCACATCGACCTCCCTGCCCTCGCTGAACGCCCTGCGGGCCTTCGAGGCGATGGCGCGCACCGGCCGCGCGACGCTGGCCGCCGAGGAGCTCAACGTCACCCACAGCGCGGTCAGCCGCCAGGTGAAGGCGCTGGAGGCCGCGCTCGGCGTGCGCCTGTTCCAGGGACCCAAGCACCGCCTGACGCTCACGCCCGCCGGCCAGGCCCTGCTGCCGGCGCTCAGCCAGGCCTTCGACGAGATCGCCTCGGCGGTCCGCCGCCTGAAAAGCGACGGGGAGGACCTGCACCTGGCGGTCAACGCCAGCCTGTCGGTGAAGTGGCTGATCCCACGCCTGGGGGATTTCGCCGCGCGGCATCCCGACATCCGCCTGCACCTGGAGGAATTGCCCTCCCAGGCGACCTCGCATCGCGGCGCCCAGGCCGTGGTGCGCATCGCCCAGGCCGCCCGGCTGGCCGATCCGCTGGTCACGCCCTTCATCCAGAACTTCACAGGCCCGGTGATGACCCCGGCGCTCGCCGAACGCTTCGCCGCCGACCCGCTGGCGGCCCCGCGCCTGGCCGCCCAGTCCCACCCGCAGGGCTGGGCCATCTGGGCCGAGCTGGCCGGGATCGAACTCGCGCCCGCGCCGGAACAGCCTTTCGCCCACGTCCACTACGCCCTGGACGCCGCCCTCGCCGGCCTGGGCGTGGCGATCAGCTCCTGGCCTTTGGTCGCCACAGAGATCGCCGAGGGCCGCCTGGTCGCCCCGCTCGGCTTCCGCCGCGCCGAGAGCGCGTTTGCTCTGCTGGCTGCGCCGGGGAACGAGAGCCGGGCGCTGGCGGCATTTAGGAAGTGGTTGGTGGAACAGGGCGCTCGGACGCCCGAAGCGCCCATGGCAGCGGCTTCAGATGCCCTCCGGGTCACCGCCGAGGATCGCCTTCAGGTCCCGGCCGCCATAGAGCACCCGCAGAATCTCGACCTCGCCTTCCAGGACCTGAAATAGCAGCGTCACGCGTCGCTCGAACCCCGTAATGCGGACTCCATGCCCGATATCGGGACGCGAGGTTCCGCGGTGAGGGAAATCGGCGAGCGCCAAGATCGCGGCCTCAATGCGCAGGAGATAGCCATGGGCGATCTTCGCTCCGGCTTCGTCAGCTACGAACTCGTAGATCGCGGCAAGATCGTCTTCGGCGTCTGGCCGCAGAGTGACCTTAGTCACCGGCTTCCTCTTGCCGAAGCCGTGCGGCGCTCCGCGCCCTTAGGCGGGCGAAGACCTCTTCCGCCGGGATGCTGGGCCTGGGGTCATTCAGCGCCTCATCCACCTTGGCTTTCATCCAGGCGGTCAGCACCGCCTCTTCGCGCTCAAGCGCACGCAGGCCCGCCCGGACGACCTCGCTGGCCGAGGCGTAGCGACCGCCCTCAACCTGCCGGTCGACGAATGGTTTGAACTTGCCGAGCGTTACGGTGACCGGTTGGCTGGTGCGCGCCATAGGGAATCTCCTGACACGCTAAAGTATGACTTTGCCATATCTCTCGCAAACTAGGCCTCACCGCCCCTTGAACCCCGTCGCCACCAGATAGAGCTCCGATGAGTCCGACCGGCTGGCCTTTGGCTTCACGGTCTTCACATCCGCGAAGTGGCGCTTCAGCGTGCCGATCACCTCGGCCGTCTCGCCGCCCTGGAAGGCCTTGGCGATGAAGGCGCCGCCGGGCTTCAGAACCTCGATGGCGAAATCGACGCCGGCTTCGATCAGGCCGACGATCCGCAGGTGGTCCGTCTGGCGGTGGCCGACGGTGTTGGGGGCGATATCCGACATGACGAGGTCGGGCGCGCCGCCCAGGAGGCGGATGAGTTCGGGGCCGCAGGCCGGGTCGGTGAAGTCCATCTCCAGGATGATGGCCGGGGGCAGCGGATCGACGGGCAGCAGGTCGACGCCCACGATGTGGGTCACGCCACGCTCCAGGGCGACTTGGGTCCAGCCGCCAGGCGCCGCGCCCAGGTCGACGACCCGGGCGCCCGGCTTCAGCAGGCGCAGCTTATCGTCCAGCTCGGTCAGCTTGTAGGCCGCGCGGGACCGGTAGCCATGGGCGCGGGCCTTGGCGGCGAAGGGGTCGTTGATCTGGCGCGACAGCCAGGCCTGCTGCGAGGGCGTGCGCTTCCAGGCGGTCTTCAGGCGCTCGGGCACGACCCGGCCGGATTCCGTGCCGCCGGTGGGCGGCTTCACCATGCGCTTGCGGGGAGGCGGATCGTCGCTCATTCGGCGACCTCGGCGCGGCGGGGGCCGCGGCGGCGACGGCGGCGATGCCGGCCGCCGCGGTCGGCCATGAGGGACAACAGGATGCCTTCGCGCAAGCCCCGATCGGCGACCCGCACCCGGCTGCAGGGCCACAGCTCCTGCACCGCCTGCAGGATCGCCGCGCCCGCCAACACCAGGTCGGCCCGGTCCGGGCCGATGCACGGCTGCTCGGCGCGCTCGCGGGCGTTCAGCGACAGCAGCTTGCCCGCCGCGGCCTCGCAGTCGTCGCGGCTCATCCAAATGCCGTCGACGCGGTTGCGGTCATAGCGCGGCAGCTCAAGGTGCAGGCCGGCCAGGCTGGTGATGGCGCCCGAGGTGCCGATCAGGTGCGCGCGGTCCGCGTCGAACACCTCGCGCAGGGAATCGGCGCGGCGAAAGGCGGCGATCTCGGTCTTCACGGTGTCGACCATGGCCCGGAACCAGCCTTCGGTGGCGGCCTCGCCCTCGGGGAACTTCTCGGCCAGGGTCACCACCCCGATGGGCACCGACAGCCAGGCGCGCAGCGGCGGCATGCCTGTGGGCGGCGCGCCCTTCAGCTCCACCCAGGACAGCTCCGTCGAGCCGCCGCCCACGTCGACCACCAGGGCCGCATCGGCGCTGCGGTCGATCAGGTTCAGGCAGCCGGCCACCGACAGCCGCGCCTCCTCCTGCGGCGGGATGATCTGCAGCCGCAGCCCCGTCTCCGAGAATACCTCGTCGAGGAAGGCCTGGCCGTTCTCGGCCATGCGGCAGGCCTGGGTGGCGATGGCGCGCAGGCGCACCACCCGCCGGCGTCGCAGCTTCTCGGCGCTGACCTTCAGGGCGGCCATGGCCCGCTCCATGGCCGCGTCGGAGAGCCGCCCGGAGGCGCTCAGCCCCTCGCCCAGGCGGACGATTCGGGAATAGGCCTCGACCACGCGAAACCCGCCCGGACCCTGGGGGGTGGCGATCAGCAGGCGGCAATTGTTGGTGCCCAGGTCCAGCGCCCCATAGCAGGGAAGCTCCGTCGCAGGTCTCTCCCGGCCACGTTCGGTGGCTTCGGGCGCACTCGGCGCCTCTGTCATGGACCGACCCCGTCCCTCGCAGGCGCGGTGGGCGCCTCACTTCGGGGTTGAGCTTAGCAAGCCCACTCGCCTCTCGAAAGGCTTGCCCTTGAACGGAGGGTTTTGAACGCTACGTTCACCTCCCAGTTAGGAGACGCGTAGTAGATTCGTGCCCATGAACACGCACAGCGCAAAATTCGCCATCGGGCAGGTCGTGCGTCACCGCGTCTATCCGTTCCGTGGCGTGATCTTCGACGTCGACCCCACCTTCTCGAACACCGAGGAGTACTGGCTGTCGATTCCCGAAAACATCCGGCCGCACAAAGACCAGCCGTTCTACCACCTGTTGGCGGAAAACGACGAAAGCTCCTACGTGGCCTACGTCTCAGAGCAGAACCTGCTCCCCGACGACACCGGCCAGCCGGTGGGCCATCCGCAGGCCTCGATGCTGTTCGAGTCGTTCCGCGAGGGGCAATACAAGCTGCGCCCGCGCATTTCCCACTGACGCCGCCCTAGGCGGTCACGACGACGCTTCGATCGCCGGATTGAGCTTCTTGGCCTGCGCCTTGTCGGCGTCGCCGCCCGCGCCGTCGCCCAGCGCGGCTCGAATCTCGCCGCGGGCTTCCCAGGAGACGGCGTTGCTCGGGTCGGCCTTCAGGGCCGCGTCGTAGAACTCCCGCGCCAGCAGGAGGTCGCCGAGCTGCCGGTAGGCGTCGCCCTTGGCGGCCAGGGTCATCGGGTCGCCCGGCGTGATGCGGAGCGCGGCGTTGAAGTCCCGCAGGGCGCGGTCGTAGCGGTTGAGCTGCTTCCAGGCCACGCCGCGGTTGTAGAGCAGGACATCGTCGTTGGGGCTGCCCGCCAGCGCCTTGTCGAAATCCTTGATCGCCAGTTCCGGCTTCTGCTCGGCCAGGTAGAAGCTGCCGCGCGCGTTCAGCGCCGCGCCGTCGCTGGGCCGGATCGACAGGGCCTCGTTGAAGTCGTCCAGCGCCGCGCGAGCCTTCTTGCTCTTGCCCTCCGCGACCCAGCTATGGCCGCGCGCGGTCAGGGCCTCGACGTCCCTGGAATTCTGGCCCAGCGCGCGGTTGAAGTCCTTGCGGCCGTCGTCGAACCGCCCCTGGCGGACCAGGAGCTGACCGCGGTCGATCAGCGCGCGGTGGGTGTCGCCGGGCCCGCGCAAGCCCCGCTCGTACTCCGCCATGGCGCCGGCAGCGTCGCCGAGCGATTCCAGGGTCTCGCCCAGGGCCGCATGCAGGTCGGGATTGTTCGGATCGGCGCGCAGTTGGGCGCGGTAGCCGTCAGCCGTCCTGGTCAGCTCCTCGCGGGTGGCGGCCTGGGCCGCGCCGGCCAGCCCCAGCGCCAGGACGCAGGCGATCGCGAGGCTGCGCGCGCGCATCACTTCGCCCCCGTCGACCGGTAGGCGTCGCCTGTCATCGCCGTCTTGAGCTCTTCGGTCGACAGCGGCCGTGGCGAATTCACCGGCGCCAGAGGCCCCCAACCGGACCAGTCGCGGGCGAAGGCGGCGCGGACCGTCGCGGGGCGGGTGTCCTCCATCAGCACGTCGAAGGCCCGCAGGCCCTCGCGCGGGGTTAGCTGCGGCATGCCGTCCAGGGCGCGGTCGAGCACCTTGGAGGCCCGATCATGCGAGGTGTCGGCGTTGCCGGCGACGGATCCGCGCACCGAAGCGCGCACCTGCTCCAGCCCCGCGTCGGTCTCGTCCTCGGTCGGCCCCTCGGCGGCGAAGCGGCGGATCTCGGCCTCGATCATGCCCACTGCACGGACCTCCTGGCCGGGCTGCGGGATGATGCCGACGCAGCTCTTCAGCGAATCGGGCCGCGTGTCGTCGCTGAGCGTGGCCTCCAGGAAGGGCGCATCCTTGCGCGACTTCAACACATTGATCCGCTGCTGCAGGATCGCTTCCCAGAGGCCGCGTAGCAGGAGCGCGTGCAGGCGCTCGTCGGCCGACCCCGCCGGGTCGGGAGCGGCGACCCGGCAGATCCCGGCGATCGCGGGCAGATCGCCCTCGCTCAGCACCAGCGCCTCGGCGCCCCGCGACGCGGACGGCGGCGTCCGCGGCGCGCGCGCGCCCGCCGGTCCCCGCGGCGCCCAGTCGCCGAACACCGCCCGCACCTTCTGCTCCAGCACATCGGGCGGCAGGTCGCCGACCAGCACCACGGCGGCGTTGTCAGGGCGATACCAGCGATCGTAGAAGGCCTTCAGCCGCGCCGGCGTCAGGCCGGAAAGGCTCTGCGGCGTCCCCAGGGGCGTGGCGCGCGCGCCGGAGTGCAGGCTGCCGTCCTCGAAGGCGTCCATCTTGGTCCGCAGCGCCCGCAGGACGTCGGCGGCGCGGGCGGCCCGCTCGCCCTCCATGGCGCCCCGTTCGCGGGCCACGGCCGCGTCGGTGAAGGCCAGCCCGTCGGCGACGTCGCGCAGCCACTTGGTGGCGACATCCATGGCGCTAGGGTCGCTGGACGGCAGGTCGAGCTGGTAGACGGTCTGCTTGAGGTCGCTGGACGCGTTTCGGTCGTGCGCGAAGGTGACGTGAAGGGGGGCGAAGATCAGGTCGAGCTGGTGCTCGGGGAAGCTGCGGGTCCCGTCGAAGGCCAGGTGCTCGACCATGTGCGCCGCGCCGCGCTCGTCGTCCGCCTCGTCGAAGCTGCCGACGCCGATCCCCAGCCGCAGGGACATTGCGCCCTTCGGCAGGCTGTTGCGCTGCACCGCATAGCGCAGGCCGTTGGGCAGCACGCCGTAGTGGATCACCGGATCCCAGCGCAGCAGCGCGGGATCGGCGGCCAGGCCGACCGCGGCCGGCGGCGTCTGCGCCTGGACCGAACCCGCCAGGACCCACGCCAGGGCGAGCACGCCCGTCAGAAAGGAATTTCGTCTCAGCAATCCGACCCCGCTAGGCCCGAGCCTTAGTCTGGAAGGTCCGACGGTGGCAATTGCGAGGCGCAGTGCGTCCGCCATGTGGGCGATTTATGCGCCGTGCGTCACCTGCGGAGACGATCTTCCCGCGGCGCCCACTCCAGACGGCCAACTCAGAACGGAACTTCCCGGCGAACGGGGCCATTCTTGCGGCATGAGCGCCGACGGCTTTACCCACGGCCCGCCGCCCGGAGCACGGGCCGACTGGACCATCGACCAGGACTGGGCCGGTTACGGCGACGCCGAGCACCGGGTCTGGATGACCCTCTATGAGCGGCAGACCGCGCTCCTGCCCGGCCGCGCCTGCGACCCGTTCCTGAAAGGGCTCGAGGCCCTCGACCTGCACCGCTCCGGGATTCCGGATTTCGCCAGGATCAACGTGGAGTTGGGCCGCCTGACCGGCTGGAGCGTGGTGGCCGTGCCCGGGCTGGTGCCAGACGAGGTGTTCTTCGACCACCTGGCCAACCGCCGGTTCCCCGCCGGCCAGTTCATCCGTAAGCCGCAGGAACTCGACTATCTCCAAGAGCCGGACATCTTCCACGATGTCTTCGGCCATGTGCCCATGCTCACCGACCCGGTGTTCGCCGACTACATGCAGGCCTACGGCCGCGGCGGCCTTCGGGCGATGCAACGCGGCCAGCTCGCCAACCTCGCCCGGCTCTACTGGTACACCGTGGAATTCGGCCTGCTGCGGACGCCGCAGGGCGCCCGGATCTACGGCGCCGGGATCGTCTCGAGCTGGGCCGAGTCCATCTTCGCCCTGGACGACCCCTCGCCCAACCGGCTTGGGTTCGACCTGGAGCGCGTGATGCGCACGCCCTACCGGATCGACGACTTCCAGCAGGTCTATTTCGTGATCCCGTCGCTGCAGGCCCTGCTTGATGCGACCCTGCAGGACTTCGCCGCCATCTACGACCGCCTGGAGCAGGCCGGCGACATCCCCATCGCTGAGATCCTGCCGACCGACCGGGTCTTCACCCGCGGGTCCCAGACCTACGCCGCGAAGCGCGCGGCTCAGTAGTCGCGCCGCCAGCGTACCGCGAGCCGCCCGTCGCCCTGCCCACCGACCCGGCTTAGGATCGACAGGTTGCGCTTCACGCGCCATTCGACCTGCGCCGCGCCGCCGTCCCGTCCACCGCCGGTCAACTCCAGATAGACGTTGTCTGTCAGATATTTGCCGCCGGATATGCTCATGGCGCCCGAGGTCGCGTCGCCGCCGGCCAGGGCCAGCCGGTCAAGGCCCGCGAAAGTCCGCAGGTTGCCGATCACGTCCAGCCCGCCGCCGCCGGCCAGCGAGGTGAGCGCCGAGGCCAGTTGGGCGGCCTCCAGCGGCGAGAGCTGCGAGGCCGTGCGGCCGAACAGCACCTGGCTCAGCACCTCGTCGTTGGGCAGGCTCGGCGTCGAGGTCAGCGTGATCTCCGGCCGCGCCGCGGTGCCGCGGATGCGCACCGAGGCGGTCAGCGTCGGGTCGTCCCGCGTCGCGGTGAGGTCCAGGCGCACCTGCTCGGCCTTGGTCGACAGATAGACCACGCTGGAGGAATCGAATTCGAAGCGCTTGCCGGCGAAATCGTAGTCGCCGCGCACCACGCGCGCCGTGCCGGTGAGGTCCGGATGGCTGGTGGAACCGCGCACATGGGCGTCCAGCGACAGCTCTGTGTCCAGGCCGTGGCCCTTCAGGAAAATCCCGCGCGGGGCCTTCAGCGTCACATCCAGCGCCCAACCCGCTCCGCCCAGGTTGGCGGGCGGCAGGGAGGCCGGCAGGTCGCCCGGGCGATGCCTTTCCACCACATCCATGACCACCACGCCCGACGGCGTCGGCACGCGCGCGGCCACGTCGGCCCGGTCGATGGCCAGGGCGCCCGAGAGCCTGACCTTGCCGTCCGCGGCGCGGTCGATGGTCGCCCGTCCGGTCGCCGAGGCGGTGGCCAGGTCGTTGTCGATCAGGCGGAAGCCCTTGAGGTCCAGCCGGAAGCTGGAGGCGCCCTCACGCGCCAGGCTGATCACGCCCGTGCCGGTCAACGCGCCGCCGTGCCCGTCGACGCCGCTGGCCTGGGTGATGCTGACCGCCTCGCGGGCGAAATCGGCCTTCAGCGCCACGTTGCGCAGCGACAGCCCGGTCGCCCCGTCGTCGAAGCGCCCGTCGGCGATGCTGACCTGGCCGGCGGCAGTCGGGTCGTTCAGCGTCCCGCCCAGGGTCCCCTCGGCGATCACCTTGCCGGCCAGGCTGCGCTCGCCGCCGACCAGCAGGTCCCACAGCGGACGCACCTCGCCCTGGGCGGCGAACCGGCCACGCATCGGCCGCTGGCGCGCGATGGCGATGCGGAAGGGCGCCGCCGAGGCCTCGGTGGGCAGCACCACCGCGCCGTTGGCGCTGAGCCCCTGGGCGTTCTGGGCGGTCATGTCGAGAGACAGGCTGTCGCCGGCCAGCTTGCCGTGGATCACCCCGTCGATCCCGGACGCCGCGGACGTCCCGCGGCCGCGCGCGCCGGAGAGCCTGGCCTCCAGCGTCCCGTCCAGCCTCGGCCCGCGGCCCTGCAGGGTGAGCGTCGCATCCGTGCGCCCCGCCAGGTCCTCGTTCAGCAGGCCGAGCGTCAGGCCGGTTAGCTGGGCGCGCACGTCGGTCCCGGCCTCGGTCAGCCGCCCGTCGAAGTCGATGCGCCCGCCGTCGGAGGCCGCCAGCTTGAGCCGCGCGCTCTGCTCCGGCCCGCCGAACCGCAACTGGGCGGTCTCCAGGGTGCGCAGTTCGCGCCCGCCCAGCCGCCCCTGGCCGTCGAAGCTCGCCGCATAGCCCGGCTTGGCGTCGGAGAAGGCGCCGCGCCCGTTCAGGCCCCAGGCCCCGCCGTCCGACACGCCCGTCGCCTGGGCCTGGTAGGGCAGCCGCGCCATCGGCCCGTCCGCCGTGATCTTGGCCGCCCGCACCGTCACGGCCGATCCGGGGAAACGGGCGTTCTCGGCGGTCAGGTTGGCCGTGGCCCGCGCGCCGCCCGCGGCCTCGGCGAGCCGCACCGTCCCGGCGATCCGCCCAGCGTCCAGGAACGCGCCGCGGGTCACGGTCAGCTCTAGGTCCGCCGCCGACGGGGCCTGTTTGCGCAGCGACAGCGATCCGGACGCCTTCACCCCGCCCGCGTCCACCGAGAGCGCGGTCAGGTCGAGCCCGCCCTCGGGGAAGCGGAAATCCGAGCGCGCCCGGGCGGGGCCATATTCACTGGCCGCAGTGAGCGCCGCGGTCCCGCTCGAGCCGTCGGGCTTGCGCAGGAAGCTCAGCGTCAGGTGGGCGTCCTTCAACGCCAGGCGCGGCGCGTCGATGGACGCCAGGTCGGCCTGCAGGTCCGCGCGGGGTGAGGCCAGCGTCCCGGTGATCGCCCCGGAGCCCTTGACCTTGCCGGCCACCTCCACCGGCCCCGCGCGGAACGGGCCTTCGGCGCTCCAGTCGAGCTTGAAGGTCAGGCCGCCGTCGGGCGCCAGGACCCCGGCCGTGGTCGCATTCAGCGCCGCCCCGTCCAGGCTGGCGGAGCCCACCGCCAGGCGACGGCCCTGCAGGTTGGCCTGGGCCTTCAGCGCCGGCTTGCCGCCCAGCAGCCGGTCGAGCTCGGGATAGCCGGTGGCGAGCTTGTCGCCCCGGGCGTCGAGGGTGAAGGTCCAGGGCTGGCCGGCCTTGGCCTGGGCGGCCGACCAGTTCGCCTGCGCGGAACCGGCCGCCCCCGCGTGCGCCGACGCCAGGTTGGAAACCGCCGCGCTGCCCTTGAAGGTCAGCCCGCCCAGCAGGCTGCGCGCGCCGGTCGCCTCCGCCTTAAGCCCCGCGCCGGCGACCTGCAGGTCGCGCAGCAGGAGCCGCCCGTCCGCCAGCTTCGCGCCGTCCAGGCTGGCCCTCGGCGCGCCGCCCAGCATGGCGGCCAGATAGCCCGTCCCATGGCCGCCCGCGCCGGCGAGCCGGGTCTTGACGTCCCACTGGCCGTTGGCCTCGACGACCTCGACCGGCCCCGCGATCTGCGCCAGGCCGTAGCCGCGGAGCTCGGCCTTCGACAGCGCCGCCTCGCCGGCGAAGCGCCAGACGGGCTTGGCGCCGGGAACCTGGGTCACCCGGCCCGCCAGCCGCGCCGCGCCCATGGCGGGCCCGCCGGTGATCCGCGACAGGGCGGCCGTCTGGGCGGTCAGACCCAGGCCCTGCGGGCCGATCCTCCGCTGGCCGACATCGCCCAGGCCCTGGACCCGCGCCGACAGGTTCTCCGAGGCAACGCGCCCATCGAGGGCGAAGAGGTCCGGGCCGGCGCGCCGTCCGGCCAGGACGAAACTCGCCTGCGGTCCAAAGCGGTCGGCGTAGCGCGCCGTCAGGGCCGAGGCGGTCAGCGACACCACGCCGCGCGCCACGCCGCCGTCCTTAGTCCACGCGCCCTGGGCCTTCAGCGGCCGCGCCGTGCCGGAGCTGGCGACTGCGGTGAACTGGCCCGCCGAGGTCTTGCCGCTCGCCGCCACCCGCACCACGAACGGCTGCCGCGACGGCAGGCCCATCGCCCCGGCCAGCGCCCCGCCCTGCGCCTCGACCCCGTCGATCAGCACCTTCAGCGGCCGGGTCTTGGCCACGTCGTAGTCGAGGTTCAGGTGGTCGCCGGGGTGCAGCAAGCTGGCGGCGCGCGCGACCCCGCGCTGGTCGCCGTTGCGCTCCACGTCGAGGTTCAGCGACAGGTCATAGACGCCGCGCTCGTAGCTGAACTGGGGCGCCAGCTCGACGCGGGCGTGGGCCCGGTCGATGTGGAAGGAGACCGGCAGGCCGGTGTCCTCGCCCTTCTGGGTCAGGGTCGGCCGCCGCAGGATCTTCAATGCCTGGACGTCGATGTTGCTGGCGTGGAAATTTCTCCGCAGGAGCTGGGCGTAAGTCCATGTCATGTGGAGGTTATCCGCCTCCAGCCACGGGCCGCCCTCGTCGCTGACGACAAGCTTGGCCACACGCACGTCGCGCCAGATGTCGCCGCTCAGCCCCTCGATCTTCAGCCGACCGAACCGGCCGACCTTCAGGCCATCGGCCGCCGCCTCTATCAGCAGGCGCGTCTGCGGCAGCAGGACCCCGTAGCGCGCGCCGACGATGGCCAGCAGGATGAACGCCAGGACCGCGAGCGCTGTCGCCACGATGGCCTTGGGCAGGGCCGAACGCCGTGCGGCGGGGATGTCGGCGGGGTCGCTCAAAAGCTCTGCCCGATGCTGACGTAGACCTGAAGCGGCGCGCCCCCGCGCCGGCTGGTGACCGGCGTGGCCAGGTCCACCCGGATCGGCCCGAAGCCCAGATTGTAGCGGACGCCCAGGCCCGCCCCGATGCTGAGATCGCGATAGCTGGGGAACTGGGCCCCGCCGATGGCGCCGGTGTCGATGAAGCCCACCAGGCCCCATTTCGCGTTCAGCCGGTGGCGCACCTCCAGCGAGGTCTCCACCAGCGACAGGCCACCTTCGGGCGTGTTGTCCGCCAGCCGCGGCCCCACCTCCTGGAAGCCGAAGCCCCGCACCGACCCGCCGCCGCCGGCGTAGAAGCGCTGCGGCGCGGGAATGTCCCCCACCGCGGCGTTGAAGATCGCGCCCAGGCGGACGCGGGCCGCGAGCACGGTGTCGCCCCTGACGTCGAAGGGCAGGTAGCCGGAGAGCTGGCCCTGCAGCTTCAGGTACGGCAGCACGCCCTGCCCGGTCAGCAGGGTGGGCTCCATCCGCGCGCTGATCCGCCAGCCGCGGGTCGGGTCGAGCGGATCGTCCGAGCGGTCCAGCGCCGCCTCCCCGAGCCCCGCCAGGGTGACAAGGTCGCGCCCCAGCGGGGTCAGGGTCTGCAGCCCGAGTTCCGCCGTGCGGCTGGCGTCGATCGATCCGCCCCAGGTGACGTAGGTGCCGGTGAGCCCGAAGGTCGCGTTGCGGCCCCAGCGATGGGTGACGTCGGCGCTGGCCATCACCCCTTCCTGGTCATAGGCCGGCGTATTGGTGCGATAGACCGCCGTGCGCACGGCGAGCGTCTGCTGCGGCGTCAGCCAGTGCGGCAGCGACAGGTCGAGTTCGACACGGCTGTCGATGTTGGAGACGCGGCCCAGCACCGAGAAGGTGTCGGCCCGGCCGAGCAGGCTGTAGGCGATCCACTTGGCGTCCAGGCCGAGGCCCTCGGTGGTGTCGTAGCTGGCGCCCAGCTCGATCGTGCGCTTTTCGCGCTCGGCCAGGCTGACCACCACCGGCCGCAGGCCGTCCGGCGTCACGTCGGTCGCCGGGGCCAGCGCCACGGTGACCGACTCGTAGACCCCGGTGTCGAGCAGCCGCCGCTCCAGTTCCGCCACCTGGTCCGGATCGTAGGGCGCGCCGTGCCGCCACGGCGCCAGGTTCTGCAGCCATTGCGGGTGGGTGCGGCCGTTGCTGGTGACCTGGAGGGAGTCCAGGTGGACCAACGGCCCCGCCGCGATCCGGTAGTCGGGGGTCACCGTCTTGTCGGCGTGGTCGACCACCACCTCGCGCGGCTGGGCCTTCGCGTCAGCGTAGCCGCGCTTCTGCACCGCCCCCAGCACGCGGCCCTCGGCGGCCACGACATCGGCCGCGCGCCCCGGCCGGCCAGGCGTCAGGGCCAGCGCGGTCTGCGCCGCCGCCATGGCCGCAGGGTCGGGCGTCGCGCCGATCCAGTCGATGTGGGCGGGCCCCAGCACGAACCGCGGACCCGGGGCGATCTTCACCAGCGCCCTGGGCGCATCGCCCTCGCCCACGTCGGGTTCGACGTCGTAGGCGTAGTAGCCTTCGGAGCGCAGGACGGCGATCGCGTCCTCGGCCGCCTCCCGCGCCCGCCGGCGCGCCTCGAACCGGTTCTCGATCGGCCGGTCGGTGTCGCCGACGGCGCGGGCCACCTGCGCGCGCAGTTCGGGCGGCAGGGTTCCCTCGATCTGGGCCTTGGGTTCAGCCGCCTCGGCCGAACAGGCGAGCCCCTGCAGGCAAAGGGCCGCTCCAGCGCCGACGGCGTAGACAAGACGAGACAAGCTCTCGAATCCTCTCCCGCCCCGTCCAGGTGTAACCGCCGCCCACCGGGCTGTCACCCGCGCCGCCGGCCGGGCGCCCAAAGCCTGGGCAGTCGCCTTCGGCGAGGCGCGCGGCGGACGAATGGCCGCGCCCATCTTCCGGTCAGGGCTTAAGGGCCTTAAGGACAAAGGGCTGGTAAAAGGGACGTCGCGCGTGGAGTTGCAGGCCGCCAAGACCAAGGCTGCGGGCCAGGCGCCCCCCATGGCGGCCCAGGCCCTGCCCTACGACGAGATGCGCGACGCCCTGGGCAAGGTGCGACCGCACTACGCCGCCCTGGCCGAGCGCATCGACACCCTCAGCCCCGACGAGCTGGCCGAGCGCCAGAAGACCCTGGAGCGGTTCTTCCTGCTGCAGGGCATCACCTTCACCGTCTACGGCGCCGAGAGCTCCACCGAGCGGATCATTCCCACCGATCTTCTGCCCCGCATCATCGCGGCCGAAGAGTGGAAGACCATCGACGCCGGCCTCACCCAGCGCCTGAAGGCCCTGAACCTGTTCCTGGCCGACATCTATTCCGGCCAGCAGATCCTGATGGACGGGGTTGTGCCGCGCGACCTGGTGCTGAACGCGCCGTCCTATCGGCGCGAGATGCAGAACCTCTACGTGCCGCACCAGGCCTACGCCAACGTCTGCGGGTCGGACCTGATCCGCCAGCCGGACGGCAAGTTCGCGGTGCTGGAGGACAACCTGCGGGTGCCCTCGGGCGTCTCCTACATGCTGGCCAACCGCGAGGCTTCCAAGCGGGTGTTCCCGGGCACCTTCCGCGGCGCCGGCGTGCGGCCCATCGACCGCTACCCCGACCTGCTGCTGACCACCCTGAAGAGCATGGCGGCCGACTGGCGCCCGAACCCGCAGGTCGTGGTGCTGACGCCGGGCGTCTACAACTCCGCCTATTTCGAGCACGCCTATCTGGCGCGGCTGATGGGCGTGCCCCTGGTCGAGGGCCGCGACCTCGTGGTGCACGACAACATGGTCTACATGCGCACGACCACCGGCCTTCGGCGCATCGACATCATCTACCGCCGGGTGGACGACGACTTCATCGATCCCCTGACCTTCCGGCGCGATTCGGGCCTGGGGTCGGCGGGCCTGTTCAACGCGTACCGGGCCGGCAATGTGGTGATCTGCAACGCGCCCGGCACCGGCGTCGCCGACGACAAGGCCGTCTACGCCTACGTCCCGGAGATCATCCGTTACTACCTGGGCGAGGACGCCATCCTGCCCAACATCGAGACCTTCCTCTGCCGCGAGCCGGCCCAGCTCGGCCACGTGCTGGCCAACCTCGACCGGTTCGTGGTCAAGGCGGTGGGCGCCTCGGGCGGCTACGGCATGCTGGTGGGGCCGCATTCCACCAAGGCCCAGCAGGACGAGTTCGCCGCGGCGCTGCGGGCCGATCCGGACAACTACATCGCCCAGCCGACCATCCAGCTCTCCACCGCGCCCTGCTTGATCGACCACTCCATCGAGGCGCGGCATGTCGACCTGCGCCCCTTCATCCTTTGCGGCGAGAAGGTCGTGGTGACGCCCGGCGCCCTGACCCGCGTGGCGCTGCGCAAAGGCTCGCTGGTGGTCAATTCCAGCCAGGGCGGCGGGTCCAAGGACACCTGGGTGCTGACGGACAAGAAGGATCTGCAGCCATGATGCTGGCTCGGGTCGCCGACAGCCTCTACTGGATCGGCCGCTATGTGGAGCGGGCCGAGCACCTGTGCCGGCTCTCAGACGTCATGCTGACGGCCACCCTGGACCGCACGGAGTCGGCCACCCAGATCGCCCGCATCGCCCTGGCCGCCGTCGGAGACCCCGACGACGCCGTCAAGGCTCGCAACCCCTACGAGGCGGCGCTGGCCCTGGTGCTGGACCGCGAGGACCAGGGCTCGGTGGCCAGTTCCCTGGCCCGCGCCCGCGAGAACGCGCGCCAGGTGCGCGACCAGATCACCACCGAGACCTGGGAGCGGCTGAACCTCATCCACCTGCGGATGAGCGACCCCAACGCGGCCCGCGCCTTCGCCGACGGCTCCCAGGCCTTCCTGCACGACACCATCGCCGACCTGCACCTGTTCAAGGGCGCCGCCGACGCCACCATGAGCCACGGCGAGGGCTGGCGGTTCCTGCTGCTGGGCGTCTACCTGGAGCGGGCCCAGTTGATCGGCGCCCTGCTGGAGGTCTGCTTCGGCGACCGGCGCCACCGGGCGATCGCCGACCATTCGGCGCTCACCGGCCTCTTGCGGATGAGCTGCGCGCTGGAGCCCTACCTGCGGGTCTACACCGCCGACATGCAGCCGCGCTTCATCCTGGAGTTCCTGCTGCTGGACGAGGACTTCCCCCGCTCGGTGCGGTTCTGCACGGCCCGCATCGAGGAGCACCTGACCTCCCTCAGCCGCCATGTGGAGGCCGCCGGCGTCTCCGGCCCCGATCGCCTGGCCGGGCGGCTGCGCGCGCGCCTGCAATACGCCGAGATCGGCGAGGTGCAGGCCGGCGGCGCCAGCGCCTTCCTGGGCGCCGTCCTGGACGAATGCGCCGCAGTGCATCGCCAGGTCTACGAGACCTTCGTCGCCTACACCCTCGAACAACGCCTGCCCGCGTAAGGACGAACGCCGTGCTCCTCGCCGTCCGCCACTCGACCCGCTACCAGTACGACGAGCCCGTGCGCGAGAGCGTCATGGAGCTGTGGATGCAGCCTCAGAAACGCGCCCACCAGCGGCTGATCAGCTTCGAGCTGGAAATCGATCCTGCCGCACAGCTATTCTCCTACGCCGACACCTTCGGCAACGCGGTCTATCACTTCGATATCCCCCAGCCGCACGACCGGCTGACCATCACCGCCCGCTCGGCGGTGGAGACCGAGCCGCCGCCCGCCTTGCCCGACCACCTGGACCGCGGGGAGTGGGATCGGCTGAAGTCGGACTTCGTGCGGGGCGAGCACTTCGACTACCTGCACCCGCACGGTTTCGCCGGCCCGACCGAGGCCCTGGCGGCCTTCATCGCCGAGCGGAACCTCGACGAGCTTCGGGTCCGCGACCCGCTGAGCGCGGTGTGCGACCTCAAGCACGTTCTCTACGACGCCTTCGCCTACGAGGCCGGCGTCACCCGCGCCGATTCGCCGATCGACGATGTGCTGAAGGCCCGCAAGGGGGTCTGCCAGGACTTCGCCCACGTGATGATCGCCATCTGCCGCGGCTGGGGCATCCCCGCCCGCTACGTCTCGGGCTACCTGTTCACCGACCGCAAGGCCGGCGACCGCTCCGACCCCGACGCCACGCACGCGTGGGTAGAGGTTTTCCTGCCGAGCCTGCGCTGGGTGGGCCTGGATCCCACCAACAACATCCTCGCCGCCGAACGCCACATCGCCTGCGCCGTGGGCCGCGACTATTCCGACGTGCCGCCCTCGCGGGGGGTCTACAAGGGCGAGGCGGAGAGCGAGCTGGCGGTCGGCGTCACCGTGCGCAAGGCCCGAGCGGCGGTCAGCGAACCGGAGTTTCTGCGGATCTCCCAACCGGCCCCGCGCCCCGGCCAGCGCCGCAGCCAATACTCCGGTCTCGCCTACGATCAGCAGCGCCAGCAGCAGCAGTAGCCCGCCCGGCGGCTCCGGCCGTTTTGGACAACCGCGGGTTGGCATAAATTCTTCATAAAATTTCGACCGGACCGTCACGGTCGCTGATTACCGCAGCGTCACATTTGTTGATGTGGGGCGCGAAAAATGGCGATTCAAAGAACCCTCTTCCTGGCGGCGGCGTCGGTGTTCGCCCTCAGCGGCGCGGCGAGGGCGGCAGACGTCGACGGGGCCGCGCCAGCGGCGTCGGGCGACAGCGCGGTCAGCGACCTGATCGTCACCGCTCCGCGGGAAGAGAACCAGGCGCGCCTGCGCCAGGAAAAGGCGCAGAACCTGATCGACGTGCAGTCCGCCGAGACGATCGCCAAATACCCCGACTTCAACGCCGCCGAGGCGCTTGGCCGGATTCCCGGCGTCTCGCTCTCCAGCGACACGGGCGAGGGCCGCTTCGTCAACATCCGCGGCATCGACGCGAACCTGAACGGCGCGACCTATGGCGGCGTGGTCCTGATGAACACCAACGCCGGCGGAACCGCCGCAGGCGGCGGCGGCCGCGCGGTGGAGTTCGACACCATCCCGACCGGCGCCATCGACGGCATCGTGGTCACCAAGACCCGCCTGCCCGAGCAGGAGGGCGAGGGACTCGGCGGCACGGTCGAACTGACCCCCCGCAGCGCGGCCCACATCACCAGCCCGTTCCTCGAAGGATCCCTGGGCTGGGGCTATGAGCCGCTGCACGGGCACACCGGCCCGGTGAACGTGGAGCTCGCCGGCGGCGCGCGATTCGGCTTCGGCGAGCATGGCCTGGCCATCGCCGGGGACGGCCAGGCCGAACCTGTCGCCGCGGGCTGGATTTCCAACCCCTACCCGTTCGCCTTCGTCCTCAACGCCTCGCGCAAGGACGACCGGCGCGCCGTCGACGACCTGGAGGAGAGCTACGTCGACGCCAGCACGCCGCCGACCGACAAGACCGCCCACCAGTACGACTTCCGCCGGTACGACTACCATCGCCGGCGCTTCGGCTACGGTGGCGAGTTCGACTTCCAGCCGAACGACGACCACAGCTACTACGTGCGCGCCAGCGTCGCCGGCTACATCGAAGCGGTGCACAAGAACTTCCTGCTGCTGCGCAACATGGACAGCGGGACCAACGCCACCGGAACGCAGATCCCCAATCCGAGCGATCCCAACGGCTTCCTGACCACGACGACCCCGGCGATCACCCTCACCGACGAGCAGGAGACGCACCGCAACCAGGTCTACGCCATCGGCGGCAGGGACCAGTTCGGCGATCTGGCGCTCGACTACCGGGCCTCCTACAGCCGCGCCACCTTCGCGGTCGGCTATAACTTCGGAGCGACCTTCAGCGGGCCGTCCGGGACACCGGTCGCCTACAACAATGTGAACGACCCCAACTTCCCGACCTTCGCCTTCGTCACCGACGCCACCCATGCCACGCCGTTCAACCCGAACGACGCCACCCAGTACAAGCTCACCAAGATCAGCAATTCGTCGGAGTTCGACGTCGACCAGGAATTTGCCTACGCGGTCAACGCCTCGACGCCCGTGCACCTGATCAATGACAGCGACCGCGTGAAGGTCGGGCTTGAGGCGCGGCTGAGGGACAAGGTCGTCAACCCGATCGTCTTCAGCGGGATCACGGCGCCGTCGATCCTGCTGTCCACCGCCTCGGGACCGGCCAACACCTACTACGACGGGCACTACACCAACGGCCCGTTCATCGACCGCTACGCGATCCGCAAAATCTATAACGGCGAGACCACCATCACCTCGGCGACCGATCCGAACGGCTATTTCGAGGCCCAGGAAAACATCTACGCCGGCTACGGCCAGTACACGACCGACATCGGCCCGTGGAGCTTCCTGGCCGGCGCGCGTGTCGAGAACACCCAGGGCAAGTACACGGCCTTCGTCACCAAGGACAGCAACGCCCCGGTGCTTTCCAGCCGGACCGCCGACTACACCGACGTCTTCCCCACCGCCCAGGTGAAGTACACCTTCTCGCCCGAGCTGATCGCACGCGCGATCTTTTCGACCGGCATCGCCCGGCCGGGCT